>Ga0265797_10002058_pt1 | contig 34634 bp, 26 predicted proteins | sample P2T30metagenome_FD_192433 | JGI IMG/M metagenome (GOLD analysis project Ga0265797, IMG submission 192433) | Plant litter microbial communities from East Loma Ridge, Irvine, California - P2 T30 | ecosystem: Environmental > Terrestrial > Plant litter > Unclassified | place: USA: California...
AATCGGGAAGCTTCTGGATATCCACGTCGAATTTGCGTTTACCATCTATCTGAACAACACACTTGCGCGTCGTAGTGAGGAGTGGTATAATAGCTAGATCAGCGGTTGGAAAACTTCTTGCGAAGACGGTTTGTACGCTGCCTTCGTGCGTTTGAGATGTGGTACAGGTGTTCAGTTGGTGCCAAGCTTCTTCGGCAACACCAGGAGCGATAGGGGCGAGCATACGGACGAGGTGTGCCATAGAGTACCACTTGAGATATGGTGTAATGTGAGACGCATGTGGGGCGTCCCAGATGGCATTCGTTAGCGTCATTAGATCGCTGATGATGGTATTCAGTGAGTATGTCTGCGAGTACGACTCGGTAACACTGGCGATGGTTTCTTGCGTCTTGATCCAAAGTTTCGCTTCATCTTGCTTGAGTATAGACACTAAGCTTTCGCGTGTGGCGTTCAAAGAATCTTCGCTTGTTGAAGTATCCTGCAGGATGTTGAGGAGTTTCTTGTCAACATGTTCCGGTACTGTAAACTTCTCCATTTCATCATCAGGTATCCAGGGCGCTGTGGAAAGTTTGATGATTCGATGTAGCCACCGTTGCACGCCGGTAATCTTTTTCTCATCCCACTCAAGCACATCACTGACAGGGGCTTGGAAGAGCATATGCGCGCGCGTTGCGTCTGCGCCGTACTTGGCGATTGTAGCTCCTGGATCCACGCCGTTGTACTTGCTCTTCGACATCTTCTCAAAGCTGACATTTGGAGTCACACCACTAGCCTTGATGATGGGCTTGGAAGGATTCGTTAAGTCAACTTCATCTGGACGCAAGAAGCGACCGTTCTCGGGGTCAGTGAAGGTTTCTCCGTGAACCATACCTTGGGTGATGAGGCGCGTGAAAGGTTCACCATTCGTCAAATGGCCCTTGGGCCACGATGAAGTGGTTGCCAGGAACTTGGATATGAAGCGCGCATACAGTAGATGGAGGATCGCGTGCTCTACACCGCCAACGTAGAGGTCTACAGGCATGCCGCTATTTGTCTTTGTAGGGTCGACCAAGGCATGCTCGTTTTTGGGATCCAGAAATCTGAAGAAATACCAAGACGAGTCCATGAAAGTGTCCATCGTATCTGTCTCACGCTCAGCAGCTGAGCCGCACTTCGGACATGCGGTTTTTTTCCAGTTCTCATCTTCTGCTAGCGGGTTGCCTTTGCGTCCCTCGAAAAAGCTGTCAGGCAAGTTTGGTAATTCCACCGGGAGATCCTTCTCAGGTACAGGAACAGCTCCACAAGAGTCACAATGAACGATAGGGATTGGCGCACCCCAGTAACGTTGCCGACTGATCAACCAGTCTCGGAGTCGCCAGTTTGCTGTCTTTTGAGCTGGCTTCCCAGTGTCGGTTATTGCTCGCACAACCTCGTTCGCGGCTTGCTTCGAGGTCATGCCACCGAAATGCTCTATGTCAGCAGCGATAAAACCTTTCTCAGTCACTGGCATGTCTTTGCCACTACAAGGTACAAGCGACAGTGGTAGAGCGCCTTTCTTAGCAGATATAACAACCTTGACTGGCTCATCACCGACATTCGTTCGCCAAAAGGCATGATCTCGCGCATCGTGGCCTGGAACACCCATTACAGCGCCCGAGCCGTAGTCATCCAAAACATATGGAGCCACATAGATAGGTATAGAAGGTCCCGTAGTGCCTCTAACATGCGCAAGCGGGTTGCGTGCTACAATGTCTCGTAGCCTGAACCCCTCCTTGGTGTCCAGGGGTAGCTCTTTTGCTCGCTCCACAAAGGCGCGAAGCTCTGAATTCTCGATAGCTAGCTGCTGGACGATTGGATGACGCATCGAGAGAGCAATGTATTGCACTCCGAACAATGTGTCAGCTCTGGTAGTGAAGACATCGACGGGCTCAAAGCGCGTCTCGCTGTTAGTCGAGATGACATCGAACCAAAGCTGCGCGCCTTCAGATTTGCCAATCCAGTTTCTTTGCATTGCAAGGACTTTCTCGGGCCACTTTCCATCTCGTGCAAGAGCGTCCAGGTCCTTTAGCAGAGGCTCTTGGAACTCCTTGATCTTCAGAAACCATTGCTTCAGCATCACTTTCTCGACCTTTGCGCCGGAGCGCCAGGAACAGCCATTGGCGTCTACTTGTTCGTTCGCGAGGACGGTCTTGTCGACAGGATCGTAGTTCACGAGAGATTCGGCTTGGTAGGCTAGTCCGCGTTCATGGAGCATGAGAAAAATCCGTTGAGTGTGCTTGTAGAAATGGGGATCGCATGTTCGTATCTCCTACATACATTCATCAGCCCATGCTCGACTAGATTTGCTGTTTTCCATACAGAGTCCCAGTCCCAGCGCCCACCCATTTCCTTCATTTGGCCCTTCATAGTATCGATATTTTGCAGCGTCCATTTCTCCGGATGTACCCCTCGCTCGATCGCTGCATTCTCAGCCGGCAAGCCAAATGCATCCCATCCGATGGGGTGCAGGACCTTGTAGCCCTGCATATGCTTGTATCTGGAGAGAACATCGGATATCGTGTATACGCGCAGGTGGCCGAGGTGGAGCGTGCCGGAGGGGTATGGGAACATGGGCAGCACGTATGCATTTCCTCTGTCGGACTCCCGCAAGTCGTGCCATTGGGATGACAGTCGATCCCAGTGTGGCTGCCATTTGGCAGTGAGCGATTCGACCTTGATTCCTTCAGCTCTTGACTTCCTCTCCAACGTGCTCGCCCATCGTAAACCTATACGCGGGCGGAGGAAAAGGAGACGTGGGGCGCGTCGCCGGCCCACGGATTGCAGACTGAGACCACGCATCACCTTGTCGTATGCGCATGTCGTACACTTGTCGTATTCATAGTCGGAAGGATGCGCGACCTGATCTACGCCAAGCCTCCACTTGTGAACGACTCCCACAATTTTTGGGCCTATCGATAAGACGAGGATCATGCAAACACTTTGGATCTCTGACAACTACGAAGCTGAAAATTGTATACCCACGCTGTAACTATAACATGCCATGGAGGTATACGCAATTCCTCATACACGTAGAAATTCATGCAGAATCTAGTGGTTACCTCAACGGTAAGTATTCAGATGCAAACTTGAGCTTTCCCAGTTCGATGTAGCTTCCAGGGCTAGCGTCGAAACGGGAGCTAGTCCAATGACGGCATAGGAGCCCGTCGGTTTCAACAGCGCATGCAAGCTTCACCACTCATACACGGCAGCTGTGAATGCTTGACAAAGGGGTGCTGGATACTACCCCTATCTGCTACTCCGCTCATCATATCATATCTTCTCTCCATGGCTAGCAGGTAGAGTTGCGCGCAGCCTTTCCATCCGCATCATGGCCGGTCGCTATTCCAACCTCCCACCGCCGACTCGCGATTCACTCGAACTTGCCTCACTGGCCTCCTCTTCGCACCCCTCGCGCCGGACCTCTGAAGAATCTTCTACCTCGGGTGCGCCTTCTTCGCGCAGACTGTCATTTGACGATGAGGACCCCTTGTCAGAACTGAACCCTGCTGGTCACGATCCGAACAGACCACGGCACACTCGCTCGTACAGCGTATCCTCAGCCTTCGACTTTGCACCCAATCTATTTCCTCTCTCTAGCACTGCGCAGGGATACACAGCACTGGGCGCACCTTCAAACCCGGCCCTAGACCCGTCCAACGCGCTTAACGGCGGCTCACTAGAGAAGAACAAGAGTTTGACATACCTTAATGGATTGTCGTTAGTAGTTGGGCTTATAATAGGAAGCGGCATCTTCTCTTCGCCATCACAAGTCAACAAGAATGCTGGATCGCCAGGCGCGTCCCTTATTGTCTGGGTCGTGGCCGGAATACTGGCATGGACGGGTGCCGCGAGTTATGCGGAGCTCGGAGGTGCTATACCACTCAATGGTGGTGCACAAGTCTATTTATCCAAGATTTTCGGAGAATGGGCAGGATTCTTGTTTACGTGGTGTGCAGTCGTGGTGCTGAAACCAGGCTCAGCAGCCATCATTGCAATAATCTTTGGAGAATATTTAGTGCGCGCTATAATTGGTGCCGAAGCTGTGGACGCGAGCACATGGTTGAACAAGGGCGTGGCTTTGGTGGGACTTGTGGCCGTCACGCTACTGAACTGTGTGTCCACCAAGCTGGGCACCAGAAGCGCCGATGTCTTCATGTTTCTGAAGTTCTTTGCGCTTACAGGAGTCACCGTAATCGGTATCGTAGTTGCAGCGACAGGGCTGTCATACAAGGGTGACGCGAATGAAGACTGGAAGAACCGAGGCTGGTTCGAGGATACTAGCGAAAACGTTAGCAATTGGGCTGTAGCGCTCTATGCCGGACTCTGGGCTTTCGATGGTTGGGACAACGTAAGTCAAGACTCCCGCAATTCCTCTAGCCTCTGCTAATGGCGTCAGGTCAACTACGTGACTGCCGAATTCAAGAATCCGACCCGCGATCTCCCCCGCGTTATCCACACCTCTCTCCCGCTCGTCATACTCTGCTACATCCTAGCCAACATATCCTATTTCCTCGTACTCCCCACCTCCGTCATCGAGTCGTCCAACACCGTCGCCGTAGCCTTTGGATCACAAGTGTTTGGTCCCATCGGCTCACTCATACTCGCATTGTTTGTCTCGGGATCATGTTTCGGTGCACTGAACGCGACAACATTCACATCTGGCCGCCTTGTTTACGCTGCTGGCAAAGAAGGTTATCTCCCATCTCTATTCGGGAACATTGGACTGGGAAAGAATCATAGGGCGATCCGCTTGCACAGCATGAATTCAACACAAGGGAAGAGCAAGATACCAAAGAAGCTAGTGAGCTGGTTTGCAGACGCTGACGCAGGCTTCTTCTTTACGCCTATTTCCGCCATGGTACTCAATGCTGTCCTAACAGCCATTTACATCGTCGTCGGCAGCTTCGACACTCTCGTCACCTTCTATGGTGTAGCAGGGTACGCGTTCTATTTTCAAACAGTACTTGGCCTCATCATCCTTCGCGTCCGAGAACCTGATCTGGAACGTCCATATAAAACCTGGATCACCACGCCCATTATCTTTTGCTGCGTTAGTCTCTTCCTGTTAAGCAGAGCCGTGTTTGCCGAGCCATTACAGACACTACTCGTTGTAGCGTTCATGGTAGTGGGCTTAGTGATATGGTTTGCATGGGTGGGAAGGCGCAGAGGGAAGGAGCAGAACAAGTTTCGGATGCCTGAAGAAGGCAATGAAAAGGTAGGATGGAAGTTCTGGCAACGTTGGAGACGATGAAATAGATAATGCTGTCCTGTAGTATAAGCGCCATGGTTGTACAAGCTACGTAGAAATGAATAAATGATAATAATGCGTAAGGGTTCTGTTGCATCGTCTCTGTCATCGACGTCATCGCACAACAACGCATCTCGTTCCAAGTCATGACGGATGGAAAATCCATTAATTAGCCCCGCTGGGCAGATCAAGACCCTGGCATCGTTCACGGAACTACTGACGAAGGAGCCCTACGTAGACACATACTGGACAGCAATGCCCAGCCACGTGGTGATCACACCATTATGCGTTCGACTCGTCTGCCCGAAACAAAAGGCGAATAGAAAATCATAGATCCACGCCCGAATGCTGCCCGGGTTCCGGCCCAACACAAGATTTGGAATTCTGTACCAGCCCTTGGATGAAAAGGAGAAAAGTGGGAACGGGTATACGGATCGAGAAGATCAATGGTTGCAACTCCTGGTTAACTAATCGTGAGGTCTGTTGACGTTGATACAGCTACCAATAGGACGTACGTGTAGTACGAACACCAAACCCTACCTCAATGGTATACACCGTTGTTTCTCTTTCAGAATTACAGTTTACATCACTATGTATACCTTTGGGTTAAGTTTCCAGTGATTGATACGACCAAAGAAATGAGCTTCTTCGCATAGGCTATCAATGGTCCGTGGGCATCGTGACATATAATGGACGCGTGATGATATGGAGAATGGTTTTACTTTGTTTAGAGTTCTACAACTTTCGAATGGGACTAGCGAGATTGACTATGCTACGACGTATCAAGGCCTACCACCTTCTTGGATAATTAACAGGCTCAATGAAGAGACAATGGGAAGATAAATGAGACGTGAAGAAAGGTAACTGGGGGAAATGGGAGCTAGGAGGGGGAGGGAAGGGTGTGGGTATAAAGAGCGGATGTACTGTGCCCAATTCCGTGGCAGGGTGCGCAGCACCGGTGTTCGTGAATGAATGTTCGTATCGTAAGCAACGTGACGGAGAAGGCCGCCTGGTAGGGCCTGGAAGCCTACAGTAAGCCCGTAGTCTTCATGCGACAAAGCCAAGATGGCCTGTGCGAGACGCTGTCGCAGGAGTTGTGCAAACATGAAACCGAAACCGTAACGCCTGTGTGGGTATGTTGCCCAGACGCGAACCACCCAAGTCGCCGAAGCAAAGAAACAAGAAATCCAGGAACCTGCATCTCCCCAGTTTATCGTACAGCGGCTCGTCGCCGATCCCGGTCTAGCGGTAGAAAGGAAAAGAAAGACCCTGAAAAGCACTCTCATGCCTCAGATCCAGCCATTGGGTCGCGGAGTGCGAGACATTGTGCCTGCCCCAAGTGGGATGCGGGCTGTGGGTGACGGGGATGCACGGCCACTGTTTGATCGTGCAAGGTTGGCAACCGACACGGGCGTTGCTGGTTGTGATGCTGTAGTGGGTGAACCAACTGATGCAACGGGTGTCACAGGGTTCATCCGCAGTCCGCTTATGCATGCAGGTGCGGGGACGACAGGTTGTGTCGGGGTTGCGAAGCGTGGAGGTGGGTTTGGTGATTTCGGTGGTGGGGAGGGTAGCAACTTCTCGCGCTGAGCCTGGAGATAGGCGCTGGACTGAGCTGACGGCGTGAGAGGAAAGGCTGGGGTCCGTCCCGGGCTGTTAGCCCTGGGCCGAGTTGGCGAGTCACCACGCGGGGGTGGTTGGGGAAACGTGCTCGGGCTAGGCATCTCTTCAGATGGTGATATGCCTGTCGTAGAGGGCTTCTGGATCGGGAGGCCTAATGAATCTTCGCTTGAATCAGTGACCCCTCGTTTTAGCGGTGGTGTATCTCGTTCGGCTCGCGTACATTTGGCTGCTGCAAGCGTTGCAGGCGCTACTGAGAAGCGGAGACCAATCTGAACTGTTGCGCTACTATCTGTACTTTGCATGCGTTGGTGCCGTTCCGCAAATGGTAGTTTTGGCTTGCTGAGAAAGTCGAAAGCATCGCTGACGTTGGTAACCGAGCCTCGTCGTGTGAAGCGCCGTAGGGCGAGTTTAGAAACCGAGGAACCGTCTGATGTAGCTTTAGGATCGTAGACAGTTGGAGGAAGGCGAGGTACCTCTTCCGCGCGTGTGGGGAAAAGAGAGTAACTTTGCTTGCGTTCATGTGTTGTAGCATCATTGTCAAGAGCAGGTGGTAGAGGCCACTTTGTGAGATCGATCGGGCTTCCAGGTTTGGTCGATGCCGGCGTCAAAGCCCGCTCGGGTCGTTCAAAGTACTCGGCATCAAAGTCCCCACGGTTCTTCTCCGGCCCAACATCGATCAGACCCTGTTGGCTGTGTAGACGATGAGTTGTTTGTAGTGCCATCGGGCCGCTGATCTGCATTTCCAGATCGCTAGGACCGAAGAATCGAATTTTTGGTCGTTGTTGTTTCGCAGGAGCCTTGAGCTCTTCGATGGGACGGATGACCATTCGTGTAGCATTCGTACGAAGGAAGAGATGGAAGAAGGTGATGACCATTCCTGAGGAGAAGAGCGAGATTTCTGCGATTCGAGAAGCGGCCAGTGCTTCCATAAATTCTCGTCGAAGAGACTGTACTTCAACTGGGATGACGAGAGTCTACGATTGTCAGCTAATGGAAAAAAGAGAGCAGTAGGGATACTCACGTAAATAAGTGCAGCCACAATCAGAAAGTAGGTCATGCGTGAAGCTGAAATACGCTCATTGTGATCGATCTCGGGTGTTCTCATCAGTTGGATACTGATCAAAGCGGCTACCAAGAGCAAGAGGAAGACAAGAACAGAAAGAAAAATCAACATGAGAAGATCGTATCGCATAGGAAACCAGATAAGGCCACCAAAGCAAGTGTTTGGCGATGGCCAGGCCACAGTTGGCATCCAGGTGAGCAGAAGCATAAACGATACGACGGCGACACATATTATTGTGTTCCACTTGCCGCGTGGAGCGAATCGGTCTTGTTTGTAGGCTCTGACCACGACTTCGATGCCGAAAACCAAGGTGATGTACCCGATCAGAAAAATAGCTACCGCCCGTCAGTCTCTTTGTCCGCAGATCGCAAAGTGTGCTAAGCGTACCAGGGAATGTGACCATTGCCAGTCCGCGACAACTCTTAGAAAACACACTATGGAGTGTAGTGCCCTGCACTGATACGAAGATAATTTGTTGTAGAACGGCACCGCAGGCCAACGCGAGTGGAAAAGTTTCAGCAGGGTGAACATTGTGCAAAGCATTGAATCTCCTATAATCTGTTAGTAATAATGCAACTATCCAACAATTCGTACCTACTTCTTCCTGGGAAGGACCTGAAGAGCTGCTGCGCGTCGTGCGTCTGAGACAATTCGATGGACCGTCAATAATGTCAAAGCAAGGCTAAACGCTCCCAGGGTAAGATGTGTCGTTCGGAGCGTTTGTACTTGTTGCAGCTGTAGACTTGCGATAAGGGTTCTTGTCGTGTTTGTTTGTGTCCAGGGAACTTGACGAACGGCCGAAGTGTTGAGAGTCAAGTTGAAGTGCGATCGGGCCTCGAGCTGAGGGAAATGGTCCGCCCATGATTCCATCTTGCCGGCTTCAGTTACAACAGGTGTAGAAGGAATAATATTGTCTCGCTGGTAACCAGCAGCGGCTGAAGAAAGGAAATCGACTAGGTATTCATGGAGACCGTATGACTGACGTAAACGAACGAGTAACCAGCTCAGTGTCAAAGAAGGAAATGGCTAAGCCTGCCAGCAGAGCAACGAAAGAAGGGGAAAGAGCGTGAGCATTAGACGTAAGAGACAAGAGACGGGTATGAGACTCCAAACGGTATATGACAAAACCACTGGGCGGTAGCAGCAACGCACGGTTTCGGAACAGCGGTCCTCAGGCGTCTATCCGGCCATTGGCTGAAGGGACCCGCATTAGCAAAGATCCATTCGGTTCATATTACAGGTCGCATCTTCCCGCAATGGGTGGGAGTGGGGTTTCAACCTCATGCGAGCCACATACTACTAGGTAACCTGGGCAGCGGAAGCAGCGAAACCCGTGTTAGTACCGCTGCCCCGAAGACTAGCCAGCCGCCTTGGAAAACCTCTCGCTCTGGCCTTGCTCGAATATTGACCAGGTTGAACAGGTCTTGGGTTCAGTAAGACGTCATTGCTTTGACGTTGCCCTAGTGGACGTATCCGCCAGGGTCCAGTGAACACCCCTTTGGCCCTCGTCATAGCGCGACGATACTCTTCACGTTGACTTTGCGGCGCGCAATTTCTTCTGACGCTGGACACTATACTTGGATTCCTGGGTAGCTATTTCAAGCGCGGAAGCGCTGATGTAGAGAATGGCGCAAAGTCGGTGGTGGTGAGGTGGATGTGGTCGGACTAGAGTTCTGATGCGAGCTGGGTTTAGACTGTGCCGCAGATCCTCGCTTCAACCCTGTCCGAGACACTGAGAACTCCAGAACCCCTGTCGGCTCAACGGTCGCCGGGAGGACCTCGCAAGCTGATGACACGGTTCGCAGTGGATTTGGCTAGCGGCAAGTTATAAGCAATATCTTATAGAAAACGGAGGGTGATGGGTAAAGCCACGAGGCAATGCTATATTGAGTGTTGTAGATGGGGCAGTTTTGCATAGTTGACCAGTAGGAACGATTCGAAGACATAAGTGTAAGATTGAAGGATGCGAGAGCGTCCATCGGATGCAACACGGAAAGAGCCGATTGAGATGCTCAGATGGGGTATGCTTGGTTCTCCACCGAACAGACTTTGTGACTACTGAACCTGTCAAGCCGCATGGGCAATCGTGGCGCAGAAAAGCATCGCGTTCGAGCCGACGGTACCTCGTCAAGTACGCACCACCTCACGGCGATCAGTATGTGCGTTGTCACAGGCTGCTACGTAGCCGCTGTAGTCAAGACTCCAGCGGCTACATAGTGGTACAGTCACACTCGCATCGTGCTACCTACCCTGACGGTCTGGCCGCTGCCATCCTGCTGTAGAATCTTATGTGACAAGCCACCGAAGCCAAGACTGAGTAGAGAAGGACTTGCAAATCTTACTATAACAGGTAGTGCACGAAGTTCGTCAAGGCATAATGATGCTCGTATGGAAAGAGGAGAACTTTCGAGAAGACCAAGCCACTGGTCTTTACACTGCCCCAGCCACACAGCACGAGATACAGGGGTATGCCTCAGAGAAATCCCCGACAATGCAAATCAAGAATTGGGCGGACGCGAGCATGCTGATCCGTTGTCGTGGGTGGGATCAACACTAGGAAGACCAGAATGTGCAGACTAAAAGTTGGCTACGTTGATTACGAGTGTTCTGTTGAATGACACCGACATAACAAGAGGGTATTTTTTTTAGTCACACGTCGCCTCATACGGCGAGTTCGCAGACACGTTCATGCTATCGTGCAAAGTCTTGCTCAGGCAGACTTCGCATATTCTTCAAGGTACGCAACAAGCAGCTTAGTACCATCTAGCGAGACAGCATTGTCTACAGCACCAAAGAAGTTAGCCTAGGTTGTTGGAGAGCTTTGCTTTGGGTCGGATCCTGGGTTGAGCACGTTAGACCACGTTGGCTTGCAAGCCGCGTAGCCCAATGTACCCTGTAAAGTCACGACTCGAAGCATGACTGGGAGCACCATCAATAATGCGGGAAGTATAGAGGCACTTACAATTACTGGCACGAATGCCACCCACGCTGCGGTGTCCTTTCAAGCCTAGCAGGCCCTTCTTCTCTGCACCCGCAAGGAAAGCCTTCTCCTTGTCCGCATCTCCACCAGAGACACGGAAGCAAATATTCATCCTGCTACGTACAGTCTTGTCGGGCACGACCTGATAGACATTAGAGTACTTTTCAAGTGTCTCGTATATGAGCCGGGCCTTTTCGTTGGAGACTTCCTCCTGACCACCGATACGCTTAGTGCCGTAGGAGTTGACTAGCCCAGACATGACCTGGCCAGCCACCCAGACGTCGAAGATGGGCAGTGTGTTGTAGAGTGAGTTGTTCTTCGCGATGGTGGGATAGTCTAGCACAATGGGGCCAACAGACAAGTTGAGCTCTCTCATGAGGTCGGGCGAAGCTGGAGTGGAGTGTGGCGGAAGAAGCGACTTCCGCATGATGACAATCGCGATGCCGGTGTTGCCAATGTTCTTTTGGGCGCCACCGAAGATGATGGCATACTTGCGCACGTCGACCTTCCGGGAGATGAAGTTTGACGACATGTCGGCACAGACCAATGGCGCGTCGTCGCCCTCGAGGCTCTGAGGAAAAGACGGGAACTCGACTCCGTCTACTGTCTCGTTGTCGCAGAAGTATACAAAGGCAGGCCCACCCTTGGAACGTGGTGTGAGGCTCCACTGGTCTTCAGAGGCGATTTTTCCAAATTTGCCGTCATTGACCTTGCGCGAGTCGGTGGCTACGTTGACGTGCTTCGCTCCTACAAGACGCGCTGCCTCTTGCGATGCCTTGAGCGACCAAGAGCCGGTGACGAGGTAGTCGAGCTTCAGCTCCTCATCGACGACCTTGCGCAGCCTCTTCATCAGCTCATCCTTGTTGTCGCCCACCTCTTCCGCAATCTTTGCGCGCTTCTTCTCTACCCATATCGAGACAAGGTTGTATACGGTCGCACTGAACTCGCCGCTACCGCCGCTCTGGAGGAAGAGGATCTCGTAGTCGTCAGGGATTTCGAGCAGGTCAGCAAGTGCCTTCTTGGTGTCTGCAAGAATCTCGTTGGCTTCTGGCGAACGATGAGAAATCTCGCAAAGACCGATGCCCTTGTCTTTGTAGTTCAGGAGCACCTGCGAGGCCTTCTCGAGGACCTCGGTGGGCAAGGGTGCAGGGCCAGCGCCAAAGTAGTTGACGTCAGAGCGGTTGACCATGGCGACGACGGATTTGGAGGTTAGTAGTGTTGTGTGCAGAGGAGAATCGAAGTGACATGAGAGAAATTGAGCAAAGAGGGGCGGTTTGTACAGAAAGTCTTCTCACGTCGCGTCATACGGAGAATGACTCTACTGCCCGCCTCTTACCAACAGCTGCTTCCGACTTCGGGCTAGCATGCAATATGGACATGGCGGGCCACGTATGCAGAGCACTCAAGTATGGTCCGCTACAGATGCTACATGCTCCCCGCGTGGGCGTTGAATGCATTATGCGAAGCAATTGAGCGCGTCTGGCTGTGTCCAATGGCAGCGCGAGGGAATGGATGACTGGCGCCGAAGTTCGGTGGGGAATTTTTGTCCGGGGAAGCGCGCATTCACCATTGCATACACCACATTGCTGCCATCCTCCAAGTACCAGCAATGGCAATGTCGCTACGGGCAGCGCGGCTCTTGGGTCGCAGGCAACTAGCAGTATGTTGTAAAACATGGTCTCATGCTCCGTCCCGTCTAACGTTGCAAATGTAGCCTCGAGCAGGTTTGGCTCTTCGTGCCGCCTCGTTCTCGCCTCGACCATGTCTCGCGCCACGGACGTTTGCTACGACCGCTAGCCGTCGCGAGGCCCAGGATGTCTTTCCCTCGATGAAAGAGAGCCCCGCGGCAAGCTTCCTCTCTTCGCTCAACGAGACGCCCAAGACACCGCAGACGCTCACAGAGAAGATTGTGCAACGACATGCCGTCGGTGTTGCGCAGGGCAAAGTCCTCAGGTCCGGCGACTATGTCACTTTGCAGCCACACAAATGCATGACACACGACAACTCATGGCCCGTCGCTCTCAAGTTCATGGGCATTGGAGCCACCAAGATCAACGACCCAAAGCAAATCGTCATGACTCTCGACCACGATGTGCAAAACAAGACGGAGAAGAACTTGAAGAAGTACAGCCAAATCGAGGAGTTTGCACAGAAGCAGGATGTCGTCTTCTATCCTGCCGGACGAGGCATCGGCCATCAGATCATGGTAGAGGAGGGCTACGCATGGCCAGGAACGCTCGCTGTGGCTTCCGACAGTCATTCCAACATGTACGGCGGTATTGGATGTCTGGGTACACCTGTCGTGCGAACAGACGCTGCGAGTATTTGGGCAACGGGCAAGACTTGGTGGCAAATCCCACCTGTCGCAAAGGTCACTCTGAATGGCAAGATGCCTCAAGGCGTGACTGGCAAGGACGTCATTGTTGCTCTGGCAGGTCTCTTTAACAAGGACGAAGTGCTCAACCACGCCATTGAGTTCACCGGAACCGATGAGACCCTTGGTAGCATACCCATCGATGATCGCCTTACCATTGCGAACATGACAACTGAATGGGGTGCTCTCACTGGACTCTTCCCTATCGACTCCACCCTCCACGGCTGGCTTCGCGCAAGGGCGACTCTAGCCGCCATGGGAGAGGGACAAGCCAAGGATCACCACCAGCAGCAGTTTATTCATGAACGTATTGATCAGCTGTTCACTGCTACTGGCATTGTTGGAGAGAAGATGGGTCACATTTTCAAGCCTGCGTTGGCTGCGGACAAGGGAGCCGTCTATGCCAAAGAGCTCTTCCTTGACCTGTCCACTCTGTCACCATATGTCTCCGGCCCAAACTCGGTCAAGGTTGCCACTCCCCTGCTTGAACTCCAAAGCCAGAACATCCCGATCAACAAAGCATACCTCGTATCTTGCACCAACTCCCGCGCTTCTGATCTCGCTGCCGCCGCCAACGTCTTCAAAGATGCTGCTGTTCTGAACGGCGGCAAGATCCCCAAAATCCCTGACAATGTCAACTTCTACATCGCTGCCGCGTCAATTCCTGAACAAAAAGCCGCGGAAGAGGCCGGTGACTGGCAGGCGCTCCTGGAAGCTGGTGCGCAGCCATTGCCTTCTGGCTGTGGTCCTTGCATTGGACTCGGTACGGGTCTCCTTGAGCCTGGTGAGGTTGGTATTAGCGCAAGTAACCGTAACTTCAAGGGTCGTATGGGATCGCCTGACGCCAAGGCCTACCTTGCTAGCCCTGAAGTAGTTGCAGCAAGTGCTTTGTCGGGCAAAATTTCAGGTCCTGGATGGTACGAGGCTCCTGAAGGCTATGCAGGCGTTCGGCGGGGAGAGGGCGATGGTGTTCCTGAGGAAGAGCGTATGATGACTATCGAAGACATGCTCGAGAAGGCCATCAAGGATGCTGAGGCTGCTATCGATACCTTTGGCAACGCCGAGCCCGAAACACAATCCGTGGATCCGCCCGCGACACCAGGCTCGGAAGCTGAGCCTTTGACTGAGATCCTCCCTGGTTTCCCCGAGAAGATCAGCGGCGAGATTGTCTTCTGCGACGCAGACAACATCAACACCGATGGTATCTACCCTGGTAAATATACATACCAAGACGATGTAACCCGCGAGAAGATGGCGGAAGTGTGCATGGAGAACTACGACCCCAACTTTGGCCAGATTGCAAAAGCTGGTGACGTTCTTGTCTCAGGTTTCAACTTCGGCTGCGGTAGCAGTCGCGAACAGGCTGCAACTGCTATCCTGGCAAAGGGTATTCCGCTCGTCGTCTCTGGTAGCTTCGGTAACATCTTCAGCCGCAACAGCATCAACAATGCTTTGATGGGTGTCGAGGTCCCCAAGTTGGCCAACCGCCTCCGCGAAGTCTTCTCTTCCCAAGACGCTTCGTCATCACAGCAAGCTATCAAGGAGCCTTCAAACAACCGTGAGTCGCTTGATTCACCACCCCCGGCTGCTGCTGCTCAGCCTAGCCAAGCCAAGCAATTGACCCGCCGCACCGGCTGGACTCTTGAGTGGGACGTTCGCAGGAGTACTGTCTCCGTACAAGAAGGACCCAATGGCGCCAAGTGGAACGTGAAGGTCGGCGAGCTGCCTCCCAATGTGCAGGAGATCATTGCTCTTGGTGGGTTGGAGAACTGGGTAAAGAAGGAGATTGGCAGCCCTCCCTCTTGAGCGTCATGGAGCTTGAAAATTAGCTTGTAACATTCGTGTATACCCTCTTGATGATATGCATAAGCGGCGTTGTGGTATTTAGACTATTTCAAGCAAGCAACACATTGTTCAGGAAACACGTAGTTCTACATTGAAAACTCGTAAACTGACCTAAGAGATCTCCAGCGCAATACCCCTTGTGTCTCGCTCCCCTCCACGTCAGCGAAGATAGACGGGCATACCCTTCTCCCACCCCTTCGCTCTGCAGCAATGCCAAGTATCCGTTTCGCTCACACCCTGCCCTCCGCTACTCTTCTGATCGATACTAGCATACACACTCCATCCCTCCTCCTCCAACATCTCTACCAGTGCTATCAACAATTCTCTGACCCTCATTGTTTCTTCGCCACTAGCTTGCCATGGGTAGCCTTTAAGTTTAAATTCCCAGATCCCAGGCGAATGCTGTTCGGATGCTGAAATCCAGTTGGCTCCTACACGAGATGGGAGGGAGCTATACAACGAAGCAGGTGCGTCCATAAAGCGCAGCCGATCTTGCCGACTGAACGACACAACACACCATTCGTGCGGCGATGGAGGTGGACTCTGGTATCGGAAGAGCAAGGTATCTTTGTCCACAGCACTCTTGCTTATATCGGTGTTAAGTGTTAAGAGCCACCCTGAGGCGTGTAGTGTTGCTAACAGACCGTTCATCAGACGTCGTGCGTGCACCCCCTCTTTTCCATGTCCGCGCCAGGGGTAACCATTGAGTTTTATCTCTTGACTGTTTGCGTATCGGCGCTCTTCGTCGATACCTTGAGGCCAGGTTCTTAGAACGGTTGCGCGGCAGCTGGAGATGATGGGTTCGGGAAAGCGCAGGAAACGAAGACGGTCTTCCTTGTGGAGAGACAAAGAGGCGAAACGTGTTTGCACGGGTGCTGATGATGCAGATCCGGAGGAGGAAGCTGCTGTGTAGGCAGGTGGAGGGGGTGCAGATAAATCATTGGGGGTGTCGTCAATTGATTCCCCTTTGGAATGACTGGAGGGCGACTTGCCTCGGAGTTTATCAAACATTTTGGCGGGGCTCTGGGAGGTTTCCTGGAACTTGAATGTTCTGTCGTTAGGTTGCGTGCGAGGAAGACTCCCAAGACCCGCTGACTGCGCGCCTTATGTCTTTAAGTCTTGTCGTTGTTGCACAGCCTCATGGCAACTTCCAAGATACCAATGGTCGGACCGTTTTAGTCCTGTGGGTGTAACCAACCACTCAAGCAGGTGAACAATGACGACCGAGTACACATGATACCGGTTTTAACCTGCCCTCAAGATATTTGTGGGGTCTTACATTTTTTGGCTAGCAAGATGAAAGATAGTGTATGTGTCTACCTAAAGCATGCAACATGACTTGGAGGAGTATAAGGTTCAGGATGGGCGTTCAATACGACACGACTACTTTCAGCTCTGGTAATGCCGGTGTTCTGTCCAATGTCAAGATGGAGGGCTCCCCAGGATATGCATGGTAGCGCGGCTTGGCGGGGCGACACCGGACATTGAACTCGCTTCCCCGACGACTTTTTTTTGGAGCGGGTATCGTTGGGCATCTTATCTCTAGCTCCCGTTCTTCATTGCTCGGTACCGCAATCGCCTTGCGCTGTTGCTCCCTCTAACGTCTGTCAATTCTCAATTTCCTCGTTGCTCGAAGTTTTCGATCATGACGCCATCACCTTCCGAAGCCGTAGCAAAGGTTGCGCAAGCCGCTGCCGGCACCAACTCGTCCGCAAAGGTGTACAAGAGGGAGTCCAACACAGCTAGGGTATTGGGTGCAGGTACATATGGCATTCTTGAGGCAATTTCACTCATCTGACTTGGATAGGATGTGCGGGTATCGCAGAGCTTATGGTCTTCCACCCTGTCGACACCACAGCGAAGAGGTTGATGAGCAACATTGGAAAGGTGCGACATATCCACGAAATTACCCCACGATCATGTCTGACTCGAGCAACTGCAGATTGAAAACGCAGCGCATCTTAACAAGGTCGTCTTCAGGGACGCGGCCAACGCCTCGGTCGGTGGTCGTTTCCTTTCTCTCTTCCCCGGTCTCGGCTACGCTGCCGCATACAAGGTGCTCCAGCGAGTATACAAGTTTGGCGGACAGCCCTTTGTACGGGACTACCTCGCGCACAACCACGGTGACAGCTTCGACCGCGCATTCGGCAAGGGCAACGGCAAGGCCATCATGCACGCAACTGCAGGTTCCATTATCGGTATTGGTGAGATCGTTCTCCTGCCATTGGACGTACTCAAGATCAAGCGACAAACAAACCCCGAGGCTTTCCGAGGCCGTGGTCTGGTCAAGATTGTCTCAGACGAAGGATTTGGACTGTACCGTGGTTGGGGATGGACCGCAGCACGTAACGCGCCAGGCTCGTTTGCGGTATGTTCCAGCACTCTACGAAAAAAGAAAGCATATACTAATGTAAACACAGCTCTTCGGTGGTTCCGCCGTCGCCAAGGAGTACCTCTACAAGCTCTCCGACTACAACTCGGCATCATGGTCGCAAAACTTTGTTGCCTCCATCGCCGGAGCTAGCGCGTCGCTCGTCGTCTCTGCTCCTCTCGATGTCATCAAGACCCGTATTCAGAACAGGAACTTTGAGAACCCCGAGAGTGGATTCAGGATCGTGTCCAACATGATGAAGCACGAGGGCTTCACTTCCTTCTTCAAGGGACTGACACCTAAGCTGCTCATGACCGGACCTAAGCTCGTGTTTTCCTTCTGGTTGGCCCAAACGCTGATCCCTGCCTTTGGCAAGATAATGTAATGTGTTGCGATGAACTTATCCTGATGTCTGTAATATATGGGAGGTTTGGGTTTACCGGTGCTATAGAACTAGCAGGTTGGGCTACGTCAAAGGCAACGACGTACGAAGAAGCGCATACTCCTGCGAACGAACGACACATTCTCCATTCTATGAAAAAGCGAACTCAGGCCGAATAATGGCACCTTTGCGGACTGAAAGTGATGATGATGATGCGTGCCATGGCTGGCTGACACCCGTGGACCCTGGTGACTGTCACGTGCGTGCACCGATGGCATCTGCTGGATTATGATGTATGATCTGCCACTGTCTCAGAGCCCTGGAATGAAACGGGGCAGACTAGGTGTCATACGTCAGAAAGCGCAGCAGGCATCTCACTGGAGAAAGTTAGGCGGCCGACCAGCAGGCGTGAATGTGATGTTCCCATGGCGCGACGAGCTACGGCAACTTGTGACCACGGATTTGGGCTGAATGCCAAGCTAATTCACATCTGGTATCCGCGCATTGCACCTCGTCCACCTCTACTTAACACCGTCCGCCTCGACGACCCGCGATACCCCCACGACTACTGCCTTTGATAACCCCCCAACTTACATCCATAGTCTCTACCTTCTTCTCAACCCCGCAACACCGCCATCATGAACCCTGAGTGGTACGTAACCTCCGCGCGACGCCCACCGCCACAGGCTGGGGAACGGCGACGCCAAATCTGGGGTTAGGACCATGCTAACTTGGATACCTGCAGAGTACTTTTTATCCCGGCTGCAGTCCTGTTGCTGCCGTCCCCGCCATGGATGGCTCCCGCTGACGGCTCGCCTTACAACAGATACGACTACCTCTTCAAGCTTCTCCTCATCGGTGACTCTGGTGTCGGAAAGTCCTGCCTGCTGCTCCGTTTCGCAGACGACACATACACCGAGAGCTACATCTCGACCATCGGCGTCGACTTTGTGCGTTCACCCGCGCACCTGCAGCCTAGACCGGCGATGAACTAACAAGGACCAGAAAATCCGAACGATCGAGCTCGATGGCAAGACCGTGAAGCTACAGATTGTGCGTATACTCGGGGTTGCAGTGTCTGGGAGCAGGTACTAACAGCCATGACAGTGGGATACTGCCGGCCAAGAGCGTTTCCGAACCATCACATCCTCGTACTACCGCGGCGCCCACGGCATCTGCGTCGTCTACGATGTCACAGACATGGACTCATTCAACAACGTGAAGCAGTGGCTGCAGGAGATTGACCGATACGCAACCGAAGGCGTCAACAAGCTGTTAGTGGGCAACAAGTCCGATATGGCAGACAAGAAGGTTGTCGAGTACACTGTAGCAAAGGTACGCTCATGCCGTGACTCGCCACGCACCCTCAGTATCTAACAACATCACCAGGAGTTCGCAGACAGTCTCGGCATCCCATTCCTCGAGACCTCCGCAAAGAGCGCTACCAACGTCGAGCAAGCTTTCCTAACCATGGCCCGCCAGATTAAGGAGCGCATGGGTACCACAACTGCCAACACCAAGCCCACAGTCCCCATTGGCCAGGGCCAAGGTGTGCAAAACGGATCTGGCGGAGGTTGCTGCTAGAGAAGAGGAAGAGTCGTTATGTGTCGGAGAAACGTACCAGTGTTTACGGACGAGCGGCATACAACGTGGGTGGAACAAGCTCCCGTTCTTATGCGATGCGAGGATTGGTGCGGTACTACCATAATGCTCACTGACTACATGACCGCCATGTCTCTCCCATTCGTCACCGTTTCCACGTTTCCACTCCGAACCTGTGTGCTAGCATGGCGACACCCGATCGGATAGAATGGGGGCTCTCGTTTGGATTTCTGGGATGTGCTGGTGTCTGCATTACAATTTGTGGTGGCCACTAGGTCTCTTTCCTTGGTGTGTTTAGGTGTTCTTTAATATGGGCAATCAGATTCTACCTCATAGCTCTCGGTGCTCGCTCGACAAACTGAAATTTGCGCTCTAGTGATGTGAAGACACCAGTATTGTCACAAATATGATCAACCGCGGATCGAACAGACAGCAGCTCGTTACAACCAACATACCTAATTACCGACTGTCCAACTCGAGGATCAAGCGACCATTTTGACATCCAAAATCAGCCCTTGAAGCGCCCTTCTCGGCGTGTACGACATGCCGCGTACCCTTCGCTCCTTCCCGTATCCGGAAGAATGCAGGCGCTGACGTATGCTGGCGCCTCGACTAGGCATCCCCTCCGGACAACACTAAATACTCGGGTCCTGGATCGGCCTGCAAAAGCAAGTTCGACCAAGGCTTTTTCTTTACTCTTTTGTTCTAGAGTTTTCCTAACTTTTCTAATGCTTTAAGGCCCTGGTGTATCGACCTGAGTACCTCAAACAGACGCCATCCCTTCGCTTTGCCCAACGCATTCACGTGAATGGCGCATTCGAGACGAACACACCCAACCCTTGACTCTGGATTATGTCTATACAAAATGCGCCTGTCAGAGCAGCACAATGGCTCGGTCGCGAACTGGGGCTTGCGACTATGAAACAAGCCGGAAAAGATGTGTACATCATCATCCTGGCGCGTTACATCCGTCTTTTCGCATATGGCAGTGTGGCGCTCATCCTGGCACTCTTCTTTCAAGAGCAAGGCTTCTCAGACGAACAGATCGGACTATTCATGTCATTGACGTTGTTGGGAGACGTAGTCGTCAGCCTTCTTCTTACCCTCGTCGCCGATACACTTGGACGACGTCGCACTTTACTCCTCGGAGCGGTGTCTATGGCCATATCTGGCGCTGTGTTCGCCACAACGAGTAACTATGTTGCTTTGCTTCTCGCAGCTATCATCGGTGTTATCAGTCCGAGCGGAAACGAGATCGGGCCGTTCAGAGCCGTCGAAGAGTCGACGTTGGCGCATCTGGTGGCTGAGGACAAGAGATCAGATGTGTACACTTGGTACGTCGTCCTGGCTGTACTGGGCACGTCAACGGGTTTGGCCGTTGGTGGAGTGGCTGTCGACAACTTGCAAGCTATCGAGGGTTGGACGGATCTGGATGCGTATCGTGCGATATTCTGGATCTACACCGGTGTTGGTTGTATCAAGGCTTTGATGACACTCTTTTTGAGCCAGAGATGCGAACATAGCGACTGGAACGATGAACGCAACAAACCCGCTGCATCGCCCGAGACCGAACCATTACTGAACGGTCACGAAACCGAGGATTCAAGCACTGCGGCACGGGAACCATCCCCTAAAAAGTCCAAGAGATTCTGGCATTCTCTTAGCAAGATTTCCAAGTCAAGTCGCATCACTCTCATCAAGCTATGCAGCTTGTTTTTTCTAGATTCCTTAGGCTCTGGGATGGTTCCGTTCAGTTTGATCAACTACTACATGGAACGCAAATTTGATCTGCCAAAGGGCAAGTTAGGCGGCATCATGTCTGCAACGTGGTAAGTCATGTTTGCAAGCAAATTCCAACTTCAGAACCATGCACTAATCAACTAACAGGTTTGTATCGACACTTGGTAACGTCTTCGCTTCAAGTCTAGCGAAACGTCTCGGCTTGATTCAAGCCATGGTCTTTACTCACTTACCTTCCTCTATCTTCCTTGCGCTACTCCCGGTTCCTTCAGGCCTTGCTCTAACTATATGTCTTCTTGTTGGCCGCTCAGTGCTCAACTCTATGGACCAAGCGCCACGATCAGCCTTCCTCTCGATCGTCGTCTTACCCGGAGAGCGCACAGCTGTTATGGGAGTCGTGAACATACTCAAGACGCTGTCTCAGAGCAGTGGACCAAGTGTCACTGGTGTACTTGCTGGGAACAATCATTTCTGGGTCGCATTCGTTGCAGCGGGTAGCTTGAAAGCGACTTACGATTTGCTGCTACTCGCGTTCTTTGGCGGAAGGGTACAACCGCGGAAGGAGGAACCTGTACCCGAAGTAGTCAGGGGCGTCGAAGAGCATGACAATGTTGAACAGCCAGTGGACGTACAGAGGACGGCTTGATGTACTTTAACGGAAGTTGACCGAGCAGGCCCAGAAACGTTAAGTAGACCGACGTTAGCATAAGCCAAATTTTGGTACGATTCATAGCATCTACTGCGTTCAATGTGGCCATTGTTGAAGCTACACCGCTAGGTACGGATGGAAGCTGACATGGCCCTACCTCGGCAAGCTTCTTCCTAGGCTTACCTAGGTAAAGAGATGCTTCCCGTACGCCTACAAGGTCAAGTCAACACGACAACATCACAGTTGTTAGCATTCACCTTACATACCGTTTCCTGTTGCCGATCTTAGGCATGAGGGTTCTAGTCTTCACCTAGACATGCACGTTGTCTGCACGATGCGACCAGCTCAATGGTCAGCTAGTCGGCCAACTCTCCGATCGTCGACACTGGCGATCTAGCCGAGGACAGGCCTCTGGGCATGCACAGTGGGTGCACGAGATCAAGTGAGCGATGAATTACCCGAGCCCTTCAGCGTTGATTTCGAGCTGGCTAACTACACCAAGAAGGTCGCATATTTCGATACCCAATCATACTCGAGCACGGCCGCAGGAGATGAAAGCTCCACTTGTCTGCACGCGACCCAGACCCTGGCGTGCATGGTTCGCCGCTACAACTACGCTTACCCTAACGATACTCGGACCCCGCAAAATTTTATGCTTAAAGACCGCCTCATGTCCTACCACCCAATGTCACGGTAGCAGTTCCCCGGATTCTTTACTTTTGTTTTGGTCAAGAGTGAGTGGAGCGGCGTCGCAGACCCCACTATCGTCCTAGAACAGTTCAGGCGATCGCCATCGGCCCGATCGTTTGGTTTGGAGAAAGTTGACGACAGTAACCATGGCGGAAGAGAAGGATATCCAGCCTACCATGGCTCCTCCCCTGGATCATGATGTCGATCATGAGGCTGATCACAAGCGCGCTGCCAACAAACTTGTTGACGACGCACGACTCGCTACCGACAATGAACGGAAGATGACCCTGATGCAGGGCATCAAACTCTATCCCAAGGCGATTGGATGGTCTGTCCTCATCAGCACGTGTATCGTCATGGAAGGGTACGACGTTTGTCTACTGAACAACTTCTTCGGTTTCCCGCAATTCAAGCAAAAGTATGGCGAGCAGCTTCCGGACGGCTCATGGGAGATTCCAGCAGCATGGCAAGCCGGACTCTCGAACGGAGTTATTGTGGGCGAGATCATTGGACTGTTCCTCAACGGATGGATCAGTGAGGCTATTGGATACCGATACACTGTCATGGGATGCTTGCTTCTAATCATTGGCTTCACTACGATCTTTTTCACAGCTCAAACAGTGGTGCACTTGCTGGTTGCGGAGATTCTTTGTGGTATCCCATGGGGTGTCTTCCAGACGCTTACAATCACGTACGCTTGCGAAGTTTGCCCTGTTGCTCTACGCGGATACTGTACGTTTATCCAAACTCTACCACCCAACACACAAGCTTACATCAATTAGTGACGACCTACGTCAACTTCTGCTGGGGCCTAGGCCAAGTTATCGGCATTGGTGTCATTCGCTCCATGGTCGACCGACCTGATGAGTGGTCGTACCGTATTCCTTACGCGCTCCAATGGATGTGGCCAGTTCCTCTTATCATTGGTGTGTTCCTGGCACCCGAGTCGCCATGGTGGTTAGTCCGTAAGGGGAGAATCGACGATGCGAAGAAGGCTCTGCTTCGACTTACCAGCCTCGACCGCGAAACCGATTTCGATGCCGATGAAACGGTAGCAATGATGGTACACACTACTGCTCTCGAGGAGAAGATCACTCAAGGAGCTAGCTACTGGGACTGCTTCAAAGGTACTGACTTGCGTCGTACTGAGATCGTGTGCATGGCCTGGGCGATTCAGAACCTGAGTGGAAATGCTTTCTCTGGATACTCATCTTACTTCCTTCAACAAGCTGGCCTACCCGCATCAACTTCCTACGACTTCGCAATGGGCCAGTATGGTATCAACATGGCCGGTGTCTTTGGCGCATGGTACCTTATGAAAGTTGGGTTTGGACGACGAACGCTCTATCTAGGAGGTCTCTGTGGACTATGTGCTATGCTCTTCGTCATGGGCTTCCTTGGCTTGGTGCCAGACTCTCAGCGCGAAACGGGTGCTATGGCTACTGGAGCTATGATGATAGTGTGGGCCATGTTCTACCAGCTGACTGTCGGTACCGTGTGCTACTCCCTCGTTGCTGAGCTCTCCACACGTCGCCTCGCTATCAAGACTGTTGTTCTCGGTCGCAACCTTTACAACGTTATCGGCATCATCACATCCGTTCTCACGCCCTACATGCTCAACCCAGGAGCCTGGAACTGGTAAGTGCTTCTTGTTCCCTACTCATCAACATACTAAATGAACTACAGGGGCAACTACGCCGGATTCTTCTGGGCCGGGTCCTGCTTCCTAAGTATCGTCTACACGTATTTCCGTCTTCCTGAGCCCAAGGGCCGCTCCTTCGCCGAGCTAGATCTGCTCTTCGAGAAGCGAATTAGCGCGCGCAAGTTTGCGAGCACATCTGTCGATGTGTTTGAGGATAGTCATATCCAGGGAACTGCTGCTTTTGACCGCTACGAAGAAAAAGTTGATGCTGCTGTGAGAACCGAATCTGTTGCTGCTGGTGTTACGAAGGTTTAATGACAAGAAGATTTAGGGTGCGATGTGATAAAGAGAAGAATGTGCATGAGCGTATGATGCATGTTCCATATAACGGGACCCATGGGCTTTGGTATTACTTTAATTAATTTCTCCGTTACGCTTCATCTGGCTTTAAATTCTGCCCTATGTGATAAAGCTCGACATATGCGATGCAGTATCGCCAAGTTCTCGTCCGAGATGATTGGACTTGGCATCCTAGGCTGCTGCGAGAGCGGGGCATTGTGCTGCGGACAAGGTTGCTTCCTTTCTTTCCCATCTACAATAATCTGATTGGCGTTGATACAACCATCGAGGAACGAAATTCTCTTGTCGATTGCATCGATCCACCTCGTGATTTGATCACATCTGCATACATGGAGGAGATAGTCAGGAGAAATGAGTGAGGTTCAGGTCTTTTGTTTACATTGCCGTTGTTGCTAACGATCAGCTATATACAGATATATCGGCTCTAATCAAGAGCGAAAAATAGCAATTGAGGCAGCAATTGCAGGAAGGAGAAGATGCCGCAAGCTGGCCAACGAACTCCACGCCGTGTTGCCTAGAGAGCTCCGAAACATGATCTACACTTACATCGTGGGACCGTCAGCCCAGCTTGAGTACGCTTTTGACATCCATGGCATCATTCAAATTGGCTTCTTCGAGCCTGGGCAATCCGAAGGTCTCGAAAGTTTATCCATGTTTGGCGAAAGTTGTCAAATTCAACCCAGATCCTGGGCTATGGACCCAGCATACTTTGGAACCGATGTAGCAAAAGAGCTAGCGGAAGCTTACTATGCTTTGAATCGTTTTGCACTTACCTCGGAGGAGTTCTTATATCCATTTCTGACCTTCGACCCGTTGGCCCTAGGTATAAAGCCCTACGAGCATATCCGGCGCCTTGACCTTACGCTCGATTTCGAGGATCCCCGTGACGTAAACTTTGCCAGTGTCGCAACTCACCTACAAGCTCTACAACTCATCCCTGAAAAGCGGCGCAAGATGGACATACACGTCAATCTCACCACGTCTTTTACACCATATCACAACACCAAATTCTGGTATTCAGTTGGAGCCGAGCGCATCATGCTCAATATCCTCGAGTTACTCAGATGGCCCGTATACGAGTTACTGCACAAGGGACATGCGATCCAGGTTCTCCATGAAAACTTGGATGGACGGGACAGGACAAGTTTGCAAACCCCACAGAGGAATCTAACAAGTTATTGCTCTTCAAATTCAAAGATGTCTCACAAGGCTGATTTCTTCTACATGACCAAGGAGGAGTGGCTCAAGGTAAATTGTGTTACTTTCTCGTTCTCTCCTCACTAACAACATGGAAAAGGAAAAGGGAGGAGATACCGTCGCGGATCCCGCATCCCACTATATCCTTGCACTGCCTACAGCCGCAAACGAAGCAAATAACGCGGATGAAGTAGTAGAAGACCACTTACTCGAAAAACGAGTTCGCAAAGCTCTGAAAAGGCGTTGGGATAAGGATAGTGCCCTCAACGGATTCAGTTACGGGTATGAGAATTAGGCGTGACTGCCTGCTATCATGTCAACAATACATGTGCTATGCGAACAAACATTCTGGTTCACCCACAAAGTAGAGACAATCAAGACGCAGTAACGCAAAAGTCAAGTTGATCATCACAAGCAAACAATTAGATTAGTTACGAACATTATGCGCAAAGCATCGCTCAGACCAAATCCACACTACTACTAGCCAGCACGAAGACTGACCAAAGCCGCCGTCTCAAGGTGTAAACTTAGTACAAGAAAAGTAACGGAACAAAGGAAAGGGCGTGCGTCGCAGCGGTGGTGGAAAATGAGAGAGTAAACGCTCAAGGGTATGAAGTTTGTGTGACAAGCCATGCTAAACATATTTACTCATACAAAAGAGCGATCCGTGGTACGTGAACGGTTGATCTGGATGACAGCGACAAAGATATTTAGTTTCCGCCAGAGGCCAGGTGGTCAGCGGCCTGTCAAATATGTTAGTTTAGCTTCTTTATCTGAGAGAATAGTTACACCGCTTACCTTGTTGATGTCGTAGTCGTACTTCTCGAGCGCAGACAAGGCATCGTTGCGATCATAGCCCATGCCGGTCAGCTTCTTGAGAATGGGGTCGTCATGCTCGGTTCCAGTGCTGATTGCACGGCCAAGCGATGGCATCTGAGGAGACAGTTGATGCGATTTGGATGAAGAAGCGGCCGCCTCTTCATTGTCGAGGGTGTCAAAGACAGACTTGCCAAAGTCAGTGGATGCTTGCTGTGAGTGCGAGCCCTTGTCGGTCTGTGACGACTCGAGGTTGGAGAAGATGGCGTCCCAGTCCTGAGAAGAGGCAGCGGGCTGAGGCTGCTGAGGTTGTCCTCCAAAAGTCTGCGACAAGTGCTCGAAGTCGCTGAAGCTGTCATCGCCGCGCGGCTTGCCGGTCGGGGTCTGCTGCGAAGCCATGGTGTTGGACTTGGAGGCAGCTGGTGAGTCGAACACGGGGTTGAATTCGTCAAGACCTTCACGGTGCTGCGAAGAGAACATGAAGTCCTCATCAGCCCTGTCGTCTTCCTTGGCATCCGCTAGGTCATCGAATCCGGCGTCGAAGTCATCATTGAAGGCAGACTTGCCAAGTTGGGGCGCGTTAGTAGACGGCGAGGGACCCTTGTTGTTGTTGTTGTTGTCATTGGCACCGTACGACAGAGCAGAATGGTATTGATCGGATGGTACGGTCGACGATGGAGTGTCTAGAGGAGGGGGCGATGTTGTCGCAGATTTGGACGGGCCACCAAAGAGAGCAGCTCCATGACCACCGGGGGGATTGTACGACTTCTCGGGGCCCTGCGCTGTATCAGGCGAGCTTGGCGATGTAGGGTCTTCGCGAGAGGGCAGCAGGCCGCCGAACTCGGGAGGGAATTGGTTCGATCCACTTCTGGTTTGGTTCACACTGGACTCGTAGGTAGGTGGTGATTTTTGCGCGCTAGGGGAGGGCAAGCCACCAATGTTGGAGTCCAGGCGAGTAGTCGGTGGTGGGGCTCTGTAGAGCTCATCGCTCGACGCAGTACCCGGTCGCTGTTGTTGCTGAGGACGCTGCTCTTGTCCGGTGCTAGTACGCTTCTGATTGGGCGACGCGGATGTAAAGTTGTCGTCAAAGCCCCGCTCATCGTTGCTGTCGCTATCATCATCGTGAGCAAGATCCTCAATCGGCGGGAACTCCTTGTTGAACTTGTTGGAGTTGTCCGCAGTTGCGCTCGTAGTAGATGCGGTGGCAGTGTTCTGACGGTTAGGACCGAAGCCAGCGAAAGCCGCGTCGAAATCATCCTTACCTCCACGGGGCTGTTCATTGGAGGTGCTGCCAAAGGGGTCGGCACGGTTGTTGTTCCTGTTTGGACCACTCAAACTGCTCTCTCCAGTCTGGTTCTGCTGGAGAGGCGTAGCGCCGTCTCGAGGGAAGGCTCCAGGGATGTCTTGCCCAACACCAGCAGAGGGTGCTCCGAAGTTCGTGAAGGTGTCCTTGCGATCCTCAGCTCTGGTTGAGCGCTGAGTGTCACTGGTGACGCTGGCCACAGGGGAGGCTGAGAAGTTTCTGTTGAACAAGGAAGGGTTGAAGTTGTCGGTTTCGGTCCTGTTTGTCTCAGAGCGCTCTACGGCGGGCTTCTCAGCTATAGGAGTACTAGCAGGTGAGGCCTGTGAGATCGTAGGTGTCTCATTGCCAGTGGCACCATATCTGCTAGCAGGAGCAGTCCCGCGTACAGAGGAGCTGAAAGAGTCGGATCGTTGGCCACCCTCTCTTAGAGGCAAGAATGAAGAGCCGAACTGGCGCGACTCCGGAGGAGCTGGTGGGTCTGCACCACGCGGAGACTCCTGGTAAGACGACAGAGGAGGCGATGTAGAAGGTGTGGGAACACCAGGTCCTTCCGAAGATTGTACCGACTGGCCGGATGGGACAGAGAAGCTAGGACCTTGGCTCTGGTTCTCGGGACGGAAGGACACAGGAGGTGCACTGCTTTGGGGTGTGCCGAAGCTACCGAACACGCTGTCAAAGTCTTTGTGGGGTCCTTCACGGGCAAAGCCAGACGGCGACATGGTGTTCTCAGCAGGCTGTGGGGACTTGCGGAAGAACGGGTTCGTGCTTTGACTGGTCGTGGAAGCCGCAGGGCTGACAACAGCGGGTGTCTGGGCTTGGGGACTACGAGTGCCCTCCTCCTGAGACTTGGTCAAGTCGCTCATCTCATTCTTAATCTTGTCGCGTTCTCCCTCGTTGGTAGCAAGCTGCTTCTTGTTGATTGCCACCATACCCTTCTGCTGGCGAGCATCGTTCCTCATCTTGTCAAGCTGAGGTCGGAGCTGTCCGATCTCAGCGTTGAGCTGACGGATACGCTCCTTCAAGTTGTTGTTCTCGCGTTGGTCAGCCTCAAGTTGACCTCCCACTTGTCGGTGCTGGTTCTGGAGATCCTGGTAGGATCCCTCGATCATAGCAAGGTCTTGTTGCAACTTCCGGGTCTCGTTACGGGAGCTAGCCAGTCGGTCCTCCAATGCCTTGACAGCCTTGACCTCCTGGTCATACTGGGTCTTGAACTGCGATAGGCGGAGCTCGAGGTCGCGCTTCTGGGTATTGACACTGTTCAGATCGCCCTCGGTTGCGGTCTTCTTGTTCTGAACCTCCTGCATCTGGTTTCGCAGAGTGGTCATCTGGTTCGACATATTGGCTAAGTCGGTTGAGTCTTGCGTTAGTTTCTTGTTAATTTCAGCAACATCCTCTCCGCCCAACAAATCGTCCATTGCGGATGGCGTAGAGTGTTGTGGCAGGCCAGAAGCACCCGATTGTCCCGTAGAATGCGCGGTAAGAGTTTGACCAAACGACGAGCTAGGCATGAAGGGCTTGAACGTAGAGGCAGGGTTCCTCGGTTGAGGCTGGAATGGGTGAGGTGAAGTAGGCGAAGTCGGCTTGCTTCCAAATGGGTCGGCCTCGAAGGGTTTGCTGAACGTAGCAGAGCCACCTGTCGACTGCGGTTGCTGAGGAGCAGGAGCCGGTGCTGTGAAGGCGTCAAGGCCAAAGAGATCTTCTGCAGCTGATTTGGCAGCACGAGGAACGGGTGGTGCAGGTTGGGGCGCAGCGACTGGTACTGCTTGGTTGGCGGCGGTCCGTAGGCTTGGAGGAATCAAACTAGGTGGTAGTGTCGCTGGCAGCTGGTCTCCTTTCCGTTGTTGACGGATCAGATACATTGCGACCGCGAACTCGTCCTTGGATAGTTGACCCTCTGAATTAATGTCTGCAAGGTCCCATATTCCCGCAAGGACATCTTCGGGTAGCCCGGAGTCACTGAAGAAGCGCACTGCCTGGTCTCCAGTAATGAAGCCACGGCCCATGGTGTCGACGGTCTTGAAGAGGTTGTCGTATGAAGCCTTCTCTTGTGGGCTGATCAGCCAATCGCTGCCAGTCGGTTGAGGTGGTGGAGCTGGTGCTCCAAAAGGCGTCCTTCCAAGGGGACTCGATTGCCGTGGCACGTTTTGCTGGCCGCTGAACTGGCGTGGAATGGACATTGATTGGTCTGGACGTCCTGGGGGAGGTGCGAGTTGCCCTCGTCGCGAGGCGGCTTCGTACAAGCCTGGGGGTAGCGCAGTCGGAAGTGCCTTCATGTTGCCTGTTCGGTACGAGGCTAGCATGTGCATGGCGATGATGAACTCGGTCACATTGAGAGCGCCGCGCTGCTCGGTGTCGGAAAGATTCCAGATGCGGCCGAGGACTTCATTGGGTAACCGCGCTTTTTCGAAAATCTCCTTTGCATTTTCACCTGGTATATGTTAGAGAGGTGTGCTAACAAGTCGTCGGAAGACATACCAGAGAGCACGCCATTGACGGCACCAGACTTCTCGAACAGGCCTGCGTATTCAGCAGCCTTGGCAGGTACTAGCGGAGGTACTCGGATGGGGCCGTTGCCGCTCATCTGAGGTTGTATGGAACCAGTGGGTTGTGGGGAGAAGCTAGGAGGTGCAGGAACAGAAGGGGCTGCCGATGGGATGTTCAAGCCCTCGAACTTGGGCAGGGGCGCGGCTAGATGAGCGTCAGCGCAAAGTCATGGCGGAAAGCGTCGAGAACATACGTCTGAAAGCCAGCTCTGGGGAGGGATCGCGGCCAGCCTGGTAGTGTCCGATGAGACGCAGGACCTGGCAGAAGCCGGCCATGGTCAAGAGACCGCGGTTCTCTGTGTCTGCAATCTGCCATATCTCACCCAGGACGGCTGGTGCCAACTTGGTGCGCTCGAAGAACTTGACGGCAATCTCGCCTGTTATGACGCCCAGCTTCTCCGTGTCGGCTTGCTGGAAGAGATACTGGAAGACGCGCTTCTCCTCGGGCGTCAGGTTGAGAACGGGCTGGTCTGCGCCGCATTAGCTGGGGTTTGAGGCGGGTGTCTGTCAACACAAGTGACCACATACTCAATTCGCCGCTTTGCGAGAGGTCCGCCATGGCTGTGTGGGCGCAACGGGCGGCACTCGTGGGTATAGGGCTTCTGCCTGGGTGTATGAGGCTGAAGCTCCCGGCGCTGTCGTGTAATGGAGCGGGGAAGCTTTGGGCGGCCGGGCACGGGAAAGTCGCACAACTAGCGGTGGGCGGCTAGACGCGAAAAAACCTCTTCGAGGAGGGAAGATGGCCCGGTGAGGGAGGAGGGAGAGGCGATGGGGGTATTGATGTTGTTGGAGTGTGGGAGATGCGCCGGAAGCTTGATCCTCGTCGTCGCTACTAGGCGGAAGCTACCTGGCCTAGTGCTGGGTCGATGCTCATGGCTGTTTATTGGGCGGAGCACGGCAGCTGTCAATCTTGTGCGCATCAGCCACGCTGTCTCATGCATGTCCCAACACCCAGTCAGTGGCCTGCACATGGCCGGCCTCCGCATCTGCAGAATGCCACCAGCCAATGGCCCCTTCTGAATATCTTCCGATGCGCTTTCTGACCCACGTCGTCATCAGTATGGCGGATACGCATCTAAAGTCGATGCTGTTGTGTCATCGTGTTTGTTGTCGTTGTTATTGTATTCATTTTGTACATTATCCAAGTGGCATTACTTCGTGATTACATGTCTTGTACAAGAGTGGTGAAAGTCCAAGGGTGGAACAACAAGGTCTTCATCGCCGCTCACCACGACCCCGGCTGTTCTTCTCCCTCCAACATCTAGCAAATGCCAGACTAGGGCTGACTTCCTCACGTCTGCCCCACGCCCGCCCCAGCAGCCAGTCAGTGACACTGATGACCTTCGCTGTCCTGTCCCAATGCTGGCCCTCTTCTGTATGTTCGATGATGTGATTCAAGATGCGCCCCTCTTCGTCGAATTCAAACTTGAAGAGCCCAGTAAACTCCTGGTGGGGTCGTTTCGACCCTGCGACGATGCTCGTAATCTTTTCAACAACGTCGCTGACCTGGCCGTTATCCTTCTTCTCCGATTTGCATGTCTGCCATCGGACTATAAGCTTCTCGTTGCGTACGTTGCTCGCTGACGATGCGCCGTTCTTGACCATGCGCTCAGATAATATCTCGAGCTTCACATTTCCGAGTACTGGTACCTGGCCCCATGCGACTGGTGCTGTCCACAGTGCAGCTGCGTATGCGAACCTTCCGCTCACGGTGGGTAGATGAGGATGCGTCGAGGGGAATAAGTGAAGGCTGATGTGCGGGGAGAGGATGTCTTGCGGCAAGGGCGATATGAGGAGCGTGGGCAGGCGGTCGTGGAGCACCCGTATGGCTGTGGTCGTGTCAGTGGCCTGATGCGCTGCTCGACAAAGGACCAACGTACTGTTTCCAAGTTTCAAGTTGCGCTCGTTGAGTCGCTCCTTCTCGCGCTCATCGTGCTCGGGATGTTTGCATGGCGACGAGCTAGTAAACCAGTGCCTGGACACGGAAGCTTGCTTCGCGCCTACGGCTGTGATGTTCCTCTTGTACTGTTTGAGCCCCAGCAGCCGGGGCACAGTGAGCGATCGTGCTGGGCAAGTCAGAAGTTGCGTGCGGGCAGATGTCGAAAAGCGCCGCATCAGACCGCTGGTCATCTGTGTGGATAGGGATATGCGACCATAGGTAATGATATGCTATGTGGTGAGATGCCAATTGCGGAGGCTTCGGTGTTTTCGTGCGCTAGTCGTACAACGGGAAAAGAAATGGATGGTGCATGGGTGGGTCCCTTCCGGATTCCCATATGCCGGGGTATCGATCGTGACGTAGGTTTAGCGACTATCTCAATCTGTACTTCCCGCTGTATGCTACCGTCCTCGCCACGCCCATGTTCGCATTGAGATGTTCCGGTGGGACTATCGACCCTGACTTGCATAATGACGCCTATAAAGATCGAGTTTCCTCTGCTGAGGCCCAGCGTGTATGAACATCCAATCCCCTTTCCCCAGATTCTATAGAGCGCCTACCAGATAATCAATTGGTTTACAGCCGGTAAGAGCGACCCCGCAATTACCCCATGTCGATGCTAATACTAACAACTCTATCGTTAGTCCACGAAGATACAAGAACGTTCCTCAACTTTCCAGCTTCTCCACAATGGCCCCCTCCGGAAAGCGCATCGTCTTCACCGGTGGCTCAGGAAAGGCCGGACGCCATGTCATCCCAGAGCTCATCAAGAAGGGGCACTCGGTCCTCAATTGTGATCTAATCGATTTTCCTGACCCGGACGCTGGTGTTTTTACTCTCAAGACTGACCTTACGGACAGGTGAGTTGTGACTGTACAAAATGTTTATGTGACATACACTGACTTTTTGTCTTCATCTCTGCAGCGGCCAAGTCTTCAATGCGCTCACAACCCACTTCAACTTTGCCGGCTATGAAGGCCCTCATGTACCTGGCCCACCCGACGCAGTCATTCACTTTGCTGCCTATGCACGAAACATGCTGGTACCTGACAATGAGTGCTATGCTGGCAACGTCAGGTCAACATACAACGTCATCGAAGCAGCATGCAAACTCGGTGTTAAGAAGATTATCATTGCCAGCAGTGAGACAACATACGAAGTTTGCTTTGGCCAAGGAGATCTCGACTATACCGCCTTCCCTCTAACCGAAGACATGGACGTAAATCCCATGGACACATATGCCATCTCAAAACTCTGTGGTGAGCGCGTAGCTCGCGGGTTTGCACGCCGCTTCGATGCCGACATCTATGTAAGTCATCTCCATATACAAACTGCGTATGAGACATCTACTAATTCCGTACACCTTTATACAGGCGCTCCGCATCGGCAACGTCATTGAGCCTCACGAGTATGAGCGTGACTTTCCAAAGTACATCAAGTCCCCGGAGGTTCGTAAGAGGAATGCCTGGGCGTACATTGATGCTCGTGATTTGGGCCAGATATGCGACTTGTGTGTATCGAAAGACGGGTTAGGCTTCCAGGTCTTTAACGCGACAAATGACACTATTACCGCTACGTTCCCGACAAAACAGTTCCTGGAGCAGTACGCCCCGAATACACCCATTACACGGGAGATGGACGAGTGGGAGGCGCCACTGAGTAACCGCAAGATCAGAGATGTTCTCGGATTCAAGGAGGAACATAACTGGCGGAAGTACTACAACCCTGATCAATAAGAGAAGATGTGATCGGCCTAGTAATACCATCTCGAGGCCACAAGTCACACAAGTAAAAAGCCTTCAAACAAGTTCAAATATTGAGACAATCAAGCTGTTCATAGTATTGGGACCTTAGATCCCGCCCCCTCTCACTTCTACATCACTCTGCCCATGCTTTTCACTTACTGCAGCAACGACATGTCCATCGTCCCCACTCAAACCCCTCTCTGCACCACCAACTTTCACCCGTCCAGTATCTCCTTTGTGACCCTGGGTACCAATTCTCAAGAAAGGCACCAGAAGCAAACCGGGTACAGAAACAGCAGCCGCAAACCAAAACACTGCTGCGAATGGCTCGACAGCATTGTTGCCATAATAACCAGAGGTAGCAGGATTTCTTTGCACAGCGTCAAATATGGCAGTCGCGATACCATATGCGATAGCTGTACAGAGACGAGTCAAAGTCTGGAAGAGCGAACCTGCGATAGACTGCTTGTTCGTAGGCATCGAGGAGAGGACGTACATCTACGC
>Ga0265797_10002059_pt1 | contig 34627 bp, 30 predicted proteins | sample P2T30metagenome_FD_192433 | JGI IMG/M metagenome (GOLD analysis project Ga0265797, IMG submission 192433) | Plant litter microbial communities from East Loma Ridge, Irvine, California - P2 T30 | ecosystem: Environmental > Terrestrial > Plant litter > Unclassified | place: USA: California...
ACAGTCCGAACCTCTCCTACCACTCTTTTGCTGCTGTCAAGTCCTTGTGCAGGAGGGTGACGCGGTGGGCGTGAAAAGCGAGGAGATTGCTATCTACAACCGTTGGCGTTAAACAGGGAAGCGAGAATACAGCATATCGTACCGCCCAGGAACCCAACCATAAAGGGCTCAGTCGCTTCTTAAATCGCTAGGATAGCCTGGGCTTGGAACCGGTTGATGGTATCGTCACACCTCTGTTCGGACAAGACCTCGCGGACCAGACGCGCAAAAGCCAGCTTCTTGATCGCGGTCTCAAGGTGAGCGTTCGTCTACTCGCGCTTACTCTCCTTGAGCGCCTTCGCTGGACACGGTCAATACAGGTAGGTGATAAAGCAATGTGAGAACATACCAATTTGTGAGAGTGAGGATTGGGAGTAGGTTTATCACATCTACACATCACATATCTCTGTTACGCAGGACACAGGCCGTAGTAATTGGAGCCTGAACCGGAGCTCTCCGACGCAGAAGACAAGGAAATGCCGTTCTTCCCTGCTAAGACTGGTGAATGTGAGGTTGGCATCCCTGAAGATGAGAGTGAAGAGGAAGGAGGGAGTAATGGCTATGGGTCGTTGGTGGAAGAGAGTGAGGAGGCTAATGAGAAGGAGTCTGAGAACGACGACGAGGAGAAAGACAGGATGGAAGCGTAGACTAGAATCCCGGGGGTATCCTCGGTCCGTTTGCTATCATGCCTTTAACGTGCGAGGTAGTCAACTTCAGAAGCCAAGCGTCTCGTGGTCGCCCACCATAGACTTCAGGACTCCAAACAAGCTGCTTCACGCCGAAAACGACGGCCTCACCACCGCGCTTTTGGCCAGAACCCAGCGTACGAAGCAGAGCAAGGCGATGGAGCTTTATCAGGACACTTGCGAGCAAAAGGCGGTCCATTCTGGAGTCCTCTGGGTCTCGCAGCTGCCCGGGAGCGTGAGGCTGCGAAACAAGACGAAGCCGATCAAGCAGCCATGGTCTTTCCAACGCATACCACAGAGTCACTACAGCTATGCCGTGAGCACACGATCAACATCCGATACCATCAGCTAGGCTATCCATTATAACATGCATTACTACAATCACGCAAGTACATCTTGATCTGAGAACTGCGAAAGGTCCTGGGGATCAGAACCGTATAACGCACTGCTGCGCTCATGATCAGGGCACCCTTCATTCGCCTGGGAAAGGAACAAGGCTTGCTGATTCGAGGGCGGTGGATACGGGTGTTGTCCAGCATGGCTGCACGCCTCCTCTGCGCCGGCGCCCGTATCCTCTTCGACCTCCTCCTCTTCCTCCTCGGCGCCGGCGCCCGTATCCTCTTCACCCTCCTCTTCCTCCTCCTCCTCTTCGTCCTGCTCCTCTTCTTCCACTTCCTCATCCACTTCCTGACTGTCAGGCAAAGTGGTATTGCTGAAGCGGCGCGATGCGGCCGCACTCTGGGTGGGCTCGAGGTCAGACTGACCTATCTCGCGAACGCGCCCATGCATCGTATGAGGTTCGAGAAGAGAGGCAAGGTCGTCACAGGCCTCAGTGTCCATGGGTAGGTCTTCGACCAACAGCTCTAGAGCGAGACGATTGGCTGGCGGCAACATGTTCTCCGCGAGTCCCTCTACCACGCCACTAGCACGCGTGGACATGACCTTCACTAGCGGTTGACAATGAACAATGAGACGAATCCACAGCGAGAACAACTCATCCGTTAACGTGCGTTCAATGTACGTGTTTGGCACACGCGTGGGCGGCAACAGGGCGAAAATGCCACAGCCAAACGCTCGCTCGAGGGAAAGCCATCGCTTGCCGTGTTTCAACGTGCGCTGAAACCACATAAAGTGAGGATTAGAGCGCTTTGGTTTGCCTGAGGGATCCAACTCTTCGAAGAACCGGGCCTGAATTTGTTGGCGCGCATGCGTCGTTACGCCGTCTGGGTCGTCGCCGAGGCGAGATTCATAGTCAGCGCGCAGGCGCGCTGCAGAGTAGCGACGCTCAATGGACGACCTCGCGCCCAACTGCTCGCACTTTTTGAGATGGCGATAGTGGTACCGGGACGAGGAACGACCTTGCCTTTGCGCAGGGCGGCGCACGAGTGTCTGAGACAGGCGCTGGGAAGATGGTGCTGATACCTGCTCAGCATGTTGCTCGCGCCAATTCTGTAGACCGAGCTGCAACTCTCGCAGCGCGTCCGAATTCCCGACTGTGGTCGCACGACGCACCACCTCGGCTATGGCAGCGCTGCCGACCCCTTTACCCTCCGGTTGCGCGCCGGCGAACCGGAGCCATTTAGCGCGCTCGTTGTTGAATACATCCTCCTCGCGCGCATTCCGTTGCGCCTCTTGTGAGTTGTGCCAAAAGTCACGGTATTGAAGTTTGGCCTCCAACTGCCGCTTCTGCTCCGCGCTCCGGGTGTTCGAGGACCCGCCGCTGCGGGCCTGCTTAGAAGGCCGACTGCCGTCCGAGTCCTCATCGGAATCCCCTTCCTCATGTGATCGCTTCTTCAGATCCCGGACGCTCTTCAGAAGAGGCTTGTGCCGCGCGACGCGGCATATCCACTGCAGCGCTGCCCACGGAGTGGGAGCGACAAAGGTAGACCGGTTGGGATTCGACGGGTCGAGTAGCCAACAGACTTCTTCCTCTCCAAGGTGCCCCACGGCGGCAAGTGTCTGCAGTTCTTCGGCCGTCTCCGCCAGCTTCTTGAGATCGCATGATGAGAATAACGTAGCGACGTCAGACATGATGGAAAAGAGATGCCGTAGATCCTAACCAAGGACGGGGTGGGGAGGGAAGGGAAGATGAAGACGACGCGACACAGACGATAGGCATCATGCTCGGCCCTTAGCAGGCTCTAGAGACGAGGGTTTGGCAGGCCTGCAGCGGACCCTAGACATGGCTGCACCGCTAGCGACCCTCCGATAGGGGCCGTGGCACGCACGCAGCACGATGGTCAGGTCGACGCCCACGGCGGCCTCACCACCGACGTTGGCTACAATGTGGATGCAGGTAGTCCCTACAAAGCAAGACGACGTGCGCGGGCAACATCACACACTAGAGGAACAGGCCTCGTAGCAGCACCATGAAAAACCCAACGCCACCAACCCCTGCACTAGCACCGAACGCTAGGAAACGGAAGCGAACAGACGCAGAGACACGATACCGACGCGACGTGACAGCGGCGCTCCTCGCGTGGGCAAAAGATCAGAGTTATTGGAACGCAAGGCGAAAGGGTGCAGTGCAACTGGAAGAAGACGACGCATTCCGAGACCTCCTCCTATACGATATGCACATGCACGATGAATGGGAGGACAGAGAGCGAATGGTGCTGTTAGAGCTGGACGGTTTGAGACGTTTAAGACGAGAACACGACGCGTGGGGGGAGTGGAACCAGATTGGGCAGGCCATCCTGGACCAAGAAGAGGACGAGATGTACTGGACGTGTGAGGAGAGCGGATCTTCTCCGTGGGGCAGCGAGCTGAGCGGCGGTGCCTGGTAAGACCGAGCCACAAACGGTCCACGAGCCAGCAGGCGTTGCAGCCGTCGCGTGCAAGACGCGCGAACGTTCCTGACAAGCGGGATACATGGAAGTCCGTGCACGCGCTTAAGACGTTGGCGGCATGGAGGGTTCGCGCTACTGCAGGAGCGCTAGTAGAAATAAGGCGGGGTGCAACGTCGCCCAACGTTATCCACGTTCGGTACGCCGACGAAACAGCGATCCCACAGAGGCGTGGGTTTTACATGGGCAGGGGATTGCGGGGAAAAGATGGCAACGTGCGCGTGAGAATGGCATGGATGACAAGGCACATAGGCAATGAACTCTTGGTTTACAGGCCTTAACGATAGCAGTACTGCTGGCAGTGCTACACGAATAGGAGGGGAATGGGGTGTGCAAAACAGCCTGCTAGCGTACCAGATTGCGGAAGACAAAGCAGCGTACGAGGGCGGCCATGGTGGACTCATCTCCCGGAGCTGAGCCCAGCGTAGGGAGCGCGCCCACAACCATTTTGGGATGACGCAGCGACAGGCTCTCGAAACCCAATCCCTGGTGGGCGTGCCCTGTCGCCGGAGCATCCGGATCACGGCCGCGGCGACAGGGGCCTAGAGTGAGCGTTCCTGCAGCTCGCGGAGCTGAGGGATAGAGCACATAGGCCGGAGACTCTGTGGCTCGACGACGGTACCAAGGATAGATGCAAGGTTTCGCGACTATTGACCGAGAATGAAGGATGGCGCGGGATGCGTCAGAAGGATAATACTAACACACAATAAACACGTTATACAAGAGAAAAGACACAGTGGTACACATACGTACCTTTTGCAACAGAATCTATTTCCAAACTTAAGCAACACGCTTTCTTTACGACAACCGACTATGGACTATCCTATGTTCAACGCGTCGGGCATGTACGGTACGTAATGACGGGCATCGTGGTGTGCAAAGTGCACGTTCTGACGGTGCCTAGGTGACGACGAGCTCCTGACCACGACGATGGACGATTGGGTGTACCCCGTGTACTCCAATGCCGACGTGACGAACCTGGACGACAATGGGTGGGAATTTGTAGCCGCCGACTTTGGCCTCCACAACGAGCCATACGACTTCTGTCTTGACATGCAAGAGGGAGTCTACCCCGTTGATATCAGCTGCAAAGCGGCGGTGGACGTAAAAGCGTCTCTGACCTCGCGCAGCGAGGGCGGAGACGCGTCTGCGTTCACGGATGCGCCGTTGGAACAACGCAGCGAGGGCGGAGACGCGTCTGCGTCTACTGATGCGCCGTTGGAACAGCGCACCATTGCGTGGTACATTGCCGTGCCGCAAGCTTCGCACGGACTCTTGGTGTGCACGCTATGCGGCCAGGCGGTGGGGGCGACAGGCACGAAAGCAGGCGTGAGGAGCCACTGGCGCAAAGGTAGACACTACCCGCCTGTGACTGATCCCGAGCTCGAAGCGGTATTCGAGATCTGGGAAGCCGAGCGCGAGAACTTGGGCCGTGGCAAGGATAGCTGGATCGCCCCAGAGACACTACCAGAACCGATACCGTTTATCGCCGTAGTGGATACGTTTCCGTGTCCTATGGACGACTGCAGGAAGCTCATCCCCATCTCCAAGGGTGAGACGAAAAAGCCCGAATCCGCCTGGAGAGAGCACATGAGGACCCAGCATGCGAACACCGAGTTTGCGCGCGCCGGCCGTCCGGGCAACGCGACCGCACTACAGACGCGCCTCGACAACCAACGGCCGGGTAGCGATGTACCAGCCTACGGCAAGGCGGTTAAAGCGCAGCGGGTATTTGGTCACGGATGCTATGTCACCCTGGCTTCCCAACCGGAGGCGGAGCCAGCTCCTCGAACAATCGGTTTGCAGGGAGTCTTCGCCGGGCTGAAGCAGGCCGTCGCAAGAGAGGAAAAGCAGGTCCGTCTGCATATCGCTCCACCTAGTCGATATGAGACGAACCCTTGGGCGAAAGCCATTGGCTTCGCCGACAGCATGCAGGGGCTCCACCGCATCAACGCAAGACAGGTGCTTGATCGTGCAGATGGGGATGTAGACGAGACCTCTGCAAAGGTGTTTGATATAACGGGGACGCTGCTGCTAAAGTGTCATGCCGCGCTGGGAAAGACAGGTAACTATCGACGGAAGATGTTGGGGCAGGTGGACCCGGGAACGCCTGTCACCAGGCCCGTCGGCCCCTACGAGGCGGACACCACCGTCAAGACAGCTGCGAGGGTGGTCCAGCATTGTCTGTCGTTTTTTACGCGGACACAACAGAGCCGCGAGGTTCGTGCGGCAGTGCCAGCGTACATGACGAATGCTGAGATTGATGCTGCATGGACCAACTTGCGCGAACATCTAGAGAAGGGGGTACAGGTCGACCTAGGCGGCCGAGAACAATTGCCTAATGGCACATTCCTTACCCCGCCGGAGAGGCTGGTGCTGGCATTGTTCGTGCAACTACTGCGGCAGACCGCCGACGACGCCGAGACGTCGGAGTTGGGCCTGGTAGTGGCGCTGACGGTCCTGGGAATTGTACCCCGAGAGGAAAGATTCAAAACCGCAAACGAGTACAGTTCGATGTTGACGCACTTCATCAAGATGGCCCGATGCGCCGTTAACGCCGTGTGTATCAGGACGGTTGACCTACAGGTTATGGTGGAAGAGGCACTCATGGCAAACGTCAACACAACCATGGCCTGGGTTACAGACAAGAAGCGGTATGCACGCGCCGTGAATAAGGCACACCGACAGCCCGGCAAAATGACATGGCTTGAGAAGGACCAGGCTTTCCTGTACGGGGAGCACCAGCTTGGCCTCCGCCAGCTAAGCCTTATTGTCGCAGGTCTGCTGGAAGAGCAGCGGAGGGTTCTGTGCAACGAGTTGCTGCGTGTCGAGAGTCTGGACAACGTACCGACAATCCCGTGGGAACGCCTGGTGGATGTTGTGCGCGATGGCGCGTTTGAGAGTTGCTGGACGGATCCCGTGAACGACAGGGCGCTGGCGCATGGCCGCGGCTGGCTCGCGGACCACGTTGCCACCACGTGCGCAGACGACTTTGGGGACGCCACCAGCACGCGTATTATGGAGAGGGCGGTGGTCAAGTACCGTCACAGCATGGAGAAATTTGCGTCCTCCAGTGTCGTGCAGGCGGTCTTGGGAATGACAATGTCGATGCGCGCCACGACCGCAGCCACCATTCGCTGGCGCAACAGCGACAACGGCAGCGAGAAGCGGAACTTGGTGGTGCAGCGCGGCCGCTTAACGTTAGTCGGAGGGTATACAAAGACCTCCTGGGCCGGGCACGAGGCCCCTATGCATGTTCTCCCTGACGAGGTGGCACAGCTATGGGGTTTGTACGTATGGCTAGTGTTGCCCTTTTGGAAACTGTTGCAGGCAGCGTGTCCGCTCAAAGGTGGAGAGCGGGACCAAGGATTTCTCTTCCAACTACCAGGAGCAAAGCGGACGGACGTGGCAAAGTGGGCATCGCCGGCGGTGTGCCAAGCCACCGCGAGCGTCCTCGGCAGGGGAATGACATTGCAGCCTGCGAGGCAGTTAGTTACCCAGTTGGTATTGCGCTACATACCAGCGGATATGGTAAACGTGAGAGGTCTCTCGCAAGACGCGGACGGGCTCCAGGGAGGTGCGCAGGCGGTTACTGTGCATACCCGTGAACCGAGGAGGGGACAAGGAGGTGCCGCCAGGGGTCGGAGGCGCCACAGCGACAGCGGAGACGACACTAACACCGACGACAGTGACGACGAGGGGGACCTGTTTGAGAATGACAGTGACTACGTCAATAAACACGATCTGGTGCAGGCCGCCAGCGCGGGCGGAAGGACAGACGCCCCCGCTGGCGCAGAACAATTCGAGGAAGTACGCCAAGAGGTACGGAGACGCCAACGCTTGGCGCACCAGACTGGCCATTCCCTGCAGATGGAGCTCACCAACTACAACGGCGACGAAACCATCCATCCCAATATCGACGAATTGGCGATGCAGCAGTGGATGGCAGTGGGCGAGTATTGGCACAAGCTTCTGCGATTCCCTTCCGCCGTAGAACGCTACAAGGCTGCACTAGCACTGCGTCAGGCTCGCAAGAGGCCACAGGAGTCAGACGGACAGGCTCGTCAGGTGAAGCGGAAAGTCGAGGCCGACGACGTGAGCCGAGACAACGGCGGCAGCGACGTCGGCAATGACGAGACAACAGTGGTGACGGAGCAGCAGGCGCAGCGTTGGCTGCGCACCATGGTGCAGGACGACAAAGCCGTCTTCCGAGGGCGGCAATGGGCAACGCTGGATGCCCTGTTCAACGGCCGGGGCGAGTGCTTGTTGGTGGTGGAGCCGACCGGAGGCGGAAAGACGGTGCTGTCGCTCCTCCCAACGCTGCGCCCCGGAGCGCGCCTGACAATGTTAGTGACGCCGTTTGTTGCGCTTCGAGTCGACGTTGAACGTCGATGCAGCGAGGCGCACATCCCATGTTTCGTGTGGAAGCCTACCAGTGTCGCAAGGGCGGGCATGTTCCCGGACGAGGGGGTAGTGGTTGTGATGGTAGAGCACCTTAACATGAAGAATTTCAGATCAGGGCTGCGAATGCTTCAAGCGCAGGACCGCTTAGAGCGGGTCGTGATCGACGAGGCCCACCTTATCCTGACAGCAAGGTACTGGAGAAGTGCGGTCACAGACATGCCCATCCTGACAACAATAGGCGCGCACTTGCTGTTCCTCAGCGCGACGCTCCCTCCTGCGCGAGAGGCGGAGCTGTTCAAGACGATGAACCTAGACACGCAGGACACACGCACATTGCGAGTGCCTATTAGACGCCCTAACGCGGCGTACTCGGTGAGGAATGCACTGGAGGTGCTCGAGGGCAGAGCGGGCTCGTGCGGCCCACGCCGGGCAGCCGATTTTGTGGACGTGTATCGTTTACGCGCGGGACCCAACCAGGCCGGCAGGGTGCGCAAGACAATCGTATTCTTGGACCACAAGGGAATCCTCGATGAGAGGGGCAGTGCCTCTCCACATTATTTTGTGTACCACTCCAAGGTCGACCAGAGCGAAAAAGAGGACGTTCTCAACGGCTTTCGTGATACGGATGGCGCGGTCTTGTGGGCGACAACCGCAGCGGAGCATTCGCTAGATGTAAGCGACGTGGACGACGTCATTTACGTCACTCAGCCAGAGTCGCTAGAACTGTTTGTACAGGGGGCAGGTCGTGCAGGTCGCGACGGGCGAGACGCAGAAGTGATTGTGCTCTCAGGCGTGGAGTACACCCTACCCTCAAGGGCGCCAGAGGAGGTGCAGGCCCGCAACTGTGAGGTAATGCAGACCTTCACGCAGCCGGGTGTGCCGTGGACAGAGGCAAAATGCCGACGCAAGGCAATCGCCGCGTACATGGATGGGGATGACACGCGCGAGGGATGCGTTGAAGGTGTAGAGCGGCGCTGTGATGTGTGTGAGTGGCACGCCCAGGCTGGCACTGGCGTGGTGCCGGGCGCGGAAGGAGCAGGACACGAGGAGGAGAGCGACAACGAGGACGTGCTAGAGGGAAGCACAGGAGATGCTCTAGGGCAGAGGTTGCACGCGCACCAAAGTAATGCGCCAGCTAAACAGGACACGACGCGAGTAGCGCACGGTAGCGCCCGAGCGCGCAGGACGTCCCCATCGCCGCCGCCGCCGCCGCCGCTGCCACGCGAGAACCCTGACAAGTCACGCGTTAGACGGGAGACGTCACCGCGGCGCCGTAGCAGCCACACTGCCGGTTCATCACCCGGAGAAAGGCGAGCACTGCCAGTGACGCCTTGCAGGACCCAAGCGCAACGGTCCCTGCCTACGCCAGTGTCAGCCACTCCGCGTGGAAGAGGGGAGGGGTACCTCTTTGGTCATAAAGACGCATCCACAACACCACCACCTTCGTATGGAAGTCCAGCGGCGGTGGTGCGCCCAAGGGCCACAGACAGTGACCGCGAGAGGGTTAGGAGAAATTGGCAATGGAGGGCAGTATGGAACAGCATGGGGACGCCGTCTGGCCTCGAGCGAGTGCAATCTATGCTAGAGTTCTGGCAGGCGCATTGCGCAGTTCACGCGCTCGAGGAGGGACACGCATTTGATCACACCAAAGCAGAGTGTCCCGGCTCAGAGCAAACCGTAGCACTTGGTACGGCATCACAATCGTGGTCGAGGAAGGCGGCAGAGGGCGGCTGGGATATGCAGAACCACACAGGCTGTTTTCGATGCAAAGCCCCCCAACCTCACTGTCCAGGATATGGCGCCTGCAGCGAAACATGGAAACATGTCATTGTAGACGCATGGGCGGCCTGTAACCTGCGGGAGGACGTGCGAAAGTGGCTGCTGCACGGCATGGGTGGGTTTGCGAGTCTAACATCACCAGAGGCTAAAGCCTTCTTGAGAAGGGGGAGACGCATACCTGGTCCACACAACCGATACGAAAAAGGCTCTGATCTCGTTGTGCGGTTGGTGGACGCGACAGAACGATTCTTCAGCAAGACGAATAAGGATGGGGCGCACAAGCTCTTGCAAGAAGTGGCGATGTTGTATACATGAGCTAGGGAGGGCCGCACAGATAGATGACTTGTTGAGGGGTAGTGTTAGGGGGTGAGGGCGTGGATGCGCATTGTACATACTGCCTTTGACTAAGTAAGTGAGTTGCGAATAGTATGTGCTCCATCTAGAACAATGCAGACCTAGTTAATGTATGTCCACGCTCGCTTCTTGCCTTGGAGGTATTCGCGATGATGTGATGCGTCGTTACAACTAACGCTAACCCTGGATGGGTAACTTTAGGACCGCAATAAAAGTCGCATAACTCCGCCTATCCTGCGACTAATGCATGTCAAAGCAAACATCAGCTATAACGTACACTGCTCCTCAAGGATCGCACACTCTCCTCTTTAAGACGTCGTGGCTGCTAATCCTCTCGGACTAGAATGTAGTTCTGGTTCAGCTAGACGCGCCTCTCCTACATCCTATTGTTGGGCACGTAAGCACGAGGCGGATCGACAGGGTGTACATTATACTGTGCACCTCTCACTCCATGCGCATGCATGCAGTGAGACGGTTTAGAAGCATATGTATATCCACAAGGATTAGCAGGCGCAACTAACCACACTGCGACTTCAGCCCCAACATCGTCTGAATCGAAATCTCTCACCCGGACGTTCCTTCTCTCAGCTTCTACGACTTGCCAGGCTTCATTAACCAAGCTGAAACTGTGGACAAAGATCACTTGGTTGAGTCTGTTCGAAACATCGTGATGGATTACGTCAGCGACGAGGAATCTCTCATCCTTATGACCTGCTCGTTAGACACCGACATCGCCAACTTAACGGCAGGAGGCATTGCGCGGAAGCTAGGCGCTACAGACAGATGCATTAGCAAGCGTAGTCACCTCCCACGATAGAAGTTGTACCAACAAGTTCAGGTGCCCTCACAATTCACGAAGCCAGACCTTATTCCCGACGGATCCCGCCACGACAAACTCCTGGAGGTCTTTGACAAGAAGCGCTTTGCATTGGGTCATGTATACTTCGTCGTCAAGAATCTGAACCAGGCAGAAATAAAGCGCGGTTTCACCTATACGCAAGCGCGATTCGAAGAGCACAAGCTTTTCGGTCAAGGAACGCCCTGGTCAACTGCGTTCACCCACTATCAGCATCGATTCGGCACACTGAACTTGCAAGGCTTTCTTTCTGGGACGCTTGCTGAACAGATGACGAGGAAGCTTCCTATCATCGACCAGGAGATTAATGCCAGGCTGGAACAGGTCCTAGCTAAACTTCGAGAATATCTGGATCCTTCTACGCACAACGCCCCTAGAATCATCTTGGATGTTGTACTCGACTTCTCACACAACGTGCGCAAGGAGCTGGAGGCCGAATTTCTTTGCAAGGCGTGGCGCAACAACTGGAAATTACTGCAGGAGGCGTTTTTTGACGCACTGGCTAGCATGAAGCCTATTATGTCGACAAGCGGAAGTAGAGACGCGACAGTCTATATAGACGTCCTGGGAGTTCGGCCTAGCAGCTCCGCTAGTAAAGCTATCGCTGTAGACGACAAGGATAATAACGGTAAGGACTACGTAGACGATAGATATCGCGATATACTACTGTCTAGCAACCCCGAGACACCCACAAAGAAGAGAAAGCTTGGTGACACTCTAGGACCTTCACCAGCGAAGGCTCCTGGCCGTCGCGGACCACTAAAGACGACTAAGGGTAGGTCGGCTGTATTCAGCACGGACTTCAGTGAGCTCAGGAAGAAGTTCTTCCTTGATCAAGTCACTCAGCACTTAGCCGAGAATTTCGCAAAGTGAAGTACCTAGACAAAGCGAACCGCGCGTGGTGGACAATATGATGCTCAAGACGCTTAAGCATTGACCGCGACTGCTTCACGAGTTCTTCAACACGCTCGAAGGTCAAATCGTTAATTAGATTAAAACTGTGGTTCACAAGCACTTCTCCAAGTACCAGGGATTAACCTTTTATCGCACTGCCTGGGAGGTTGTTGAGCAGATGGTCAGCTTGAACTTTACGAAGCAGCGCAACACCATAGCTAACGAGAGCCTTGATGGCGAAAAAGAAGGTCCTTTCATCTTCTACGACGAGATGTTCGAGCTCGACAAGGAAGCGGTACTGGAGCACTATCGTCAAGCTCGCTTTAAGGCTCATCTCGACAGCAACAATAATTCTGCTAATCACACTCCTCTCCTAACGCATATCAATACTAGCCGTCGTTATTAAGATGTCTTTATGTGCTCTTCGCTCCGGGCAACCGTCTAACGGCACGATGCGCTGCTCGCCGTTTCAAGATGACCCTGGTCGGATGTACGAACCTAAGGACAATAGCCGATATTACCTCCCAGATGTTGCAGCGTCAGACAACGAAGAAGACGACGGTCCCATCCCCTCACTTCTGTCTTCAAAGCCGGGATTACCTCCCAGATGTTGCAGCGTCAGACAACGAAGAAGACGACGGTCCTATCCCCTCACTTCTCTCTTCAAAGCCGAGAGTGATGGCACCCAGCGTGTTAATCCCACGTCGTTAGGTAAGCAACTAAGGGGATAATATCTCACACATCGATACTCTAACGTTTATAGTTAGGGACAAAGCGTGGAAGTAAGAATACCTGCGGGCATAGCGGAGAGTCCAAAAGGGCAAGCTCAGCCAGCACTCTCAGCTAAAGCCTAAGGAAAGCAACGAGCTCCTGAAGAACGAAAGCCGATGCCTAACCGCGCAGAATCTTTCTTCAAATCAAATGCCCACAGGCATATAATGTTCCCGGACGAGCAATCTCCCAAGACTTACAACGAGCACGACATCTAGGATACAATTGATCCTGACGAGACCAGCCGTGGAACAGACTATCACACCAGCGTCTCGGCCAGAGACCTGCCTACGGAGACGCGAAAAGTACCTTTCGAACAGGTAACCAAGCATATGCGCATCTGGAACAGATAGGTCAAAGCCGACTCTGCGGATCGGCAGAGGGAATACAAGAACAAGTTCGGCCGATATCTGATGGGACGGCCGTTACCTAAAGGCCAAGCCGAAGTAGTGGCCGCCCTTCGCGCCATCTCAACTCACACCAGACATGCATGCAGCACTGCCCTTCAGACCACGGCGTCCCACACGACATGAGACGACGGGGAGGCTCTTCTCTCCTCCTGAATCTGCTCTAGGCAACGCACTAGGTCCTTAACAGAGTGCTAGCTGAGCGGCGGTTTGGTTCAGCGTACGAGATACTGCTCGTCGCCGAGCAGCAGAGGCCGCTGACCATACTCCACGACCGGGCGAATGGGGGCGTACCTATCCTGCGGCCATCTCATGCTACTTAGGATGGCCGCGGGGCCAGACTAGTCGCGGTCTCCATCTCAGACAGTAGTCGCATTATTCCACCATAAGCGGTGCTATTCAGGCCGAAGGCGGACCTGAGTGCCAGCTGAGCGGCGGTTTTGTCCAGCGTACGAGATACTGCTCGCCGCCGAGCAGCTGTAGTCGCTGGCCGCTGTACCGCCGGGCGGATGGGGGCGTACCTATCCTGCGACTATTGCATGCTGCTCAGGATAGCCGCGGGGCTAGACTAGTCGCAGTCTCCGTCTTAGACAATAGTCGCATTATTCTACTATACGCGGTGCTCTTCGGGCTGATAATTGTGGTGAGGCTCCACCGGCATACTGATGTGCCTTAATGGAAAATGTCTCTCTTAACATCGTCCTAGGATAAACTGCCTGACCATAAGAGGAGTGGCCTGTCTCTGGACGATTTTGTAGCAAAAGATTTTGGGGTCAGAGTAATAACTCTCTTCAGCGTAACCGCATCTAGCCTAACAGATTCTAGCCCTTGGACTAGAGCTGGTTGATGATTATTCTTGTGCACCACGAGACGCATCATGAGTTCGGTGACCTTGCTAATCCTGCTATTAGACCCTTTTCTGTGAAGGTACTTCTGACGTACGAGTTTATATCCCTTGACAGATTTGCAGCAAGTGTTCGCTTTCTGCAACAGTAGGCGTACCAATAAAGCCGCGGTCCCTTCAGCAACAACAAACTCTAGCGAGGAGAGGTGGTGGGATATCGGTTCCCGCTTAAAAAGGTATTTTGGTTACGTAGGCCACGCTGTGCGCGTCGCGAAAAACAGCTAGTGATGCTACAGGACGGCGAGGGGACCTGATGCGAAACCTAAGCGAGAGCCAGGAAAGAGAACCCCTGCATAGCGGCTTCTCACCAAAAAGCGACCCCGAAGTTCACTGCAGAACTTGCAGGCAGGGACCCTGCCGCAACATCGCAGCTCCGGGAGCAGAAACAATAAATGCGACTAAGTAGCGACCGCACAGCTCAAGGGGTAGCGGGACTAGGACGGTAGATTAGTGCGGGTGTGGCACCCGCGTGCTGTTAGCGCACGTGGAGCGCATGCCTGCCGCGGCCCGCACGCAGCAAGGGAAGCACTTTGGCGTGCAGCGCACGGCATAATCAAGAACTAACCCGCATCCTGCCGCGGCGTGCACGCAGCAAGAGAAGCGCGGTAGCGTGCCGCGCACGGCAGGATCAACAGCTAATCTGCATGCTGCGGCGAACATCATGCACCAGCATTAAAAATAATGATGCACGCTGTTATAAACACAGTAAGCGTTAGACTTCAAGTTGTGTCCACCAACTGCTTTCGAGAACATGACTGGAGCAAGCGCCTCCCCACCGAAGACCTCTGACGAGACGCGGCACGTGGTTTGCATCGATCTTACTCAGGATAACAAGCCTCTACAACGTCGTCATGCACTCTTAACGCCACTAAGCCCACTAGCGCATAAGCCAACCTGCGCCCGCCTAAACAAACGCCCCCGCGAAGAGGACACCTCGCCTCTTCCGCGTCCACAACGACAGCGCCAGAACGTCACGCTGAGGTACCCTGAGGGGTATTTCCCTAAGTCTAGGTCGTTCTCCTCGCCAGGCGTGTACGCTGTTCGGTTGTTGGACAACCCTCGACACAACGATGTTACATTAGAGGAGCTCCTTGACATTAAGACTACAGACGAAGTAGTCTTATGCTCCTATGCGTGGCATCCAACATGGCTGATAGAGACAATGCGACTTAACTCTGTCAAGTCCACGTGGATTGTGGATTCCAGAAGCGTCAAGGGCCAGACCACGAGACAAGAACCAAACGGAAAGCCTCGCAAGTGCGGGAACCGAACAATTCATCACCCACCTCACCTGCGGTTGTACGGCACGTGCCACGCAAAGTTCTTTATTTCTTTCCGGAAGAATGGAACTTTGCGAGTTGTTGTGACTTCGGCGAATCTAACGCCTGTGGAATGGGGTCATAAGGATCACGCGGATGGTAGGGAGAAGGCGTCTACTTCAATGGACAACGTGGCCTTCGTGGTGGACCTTCCCTTGCGGACTACGATGGTGGCATTGTCAACTCGGCCCGACTTTCAAACCGAGTTCCATGATTTCCTGCAATGCCTTCAGGTTCAGCCATCGTTGCTAGCAGCGATTAATCGATACGACTTCAGCGCATGCGCGCACCTTGGTTTTGTATACACAGGGTATGTTGCACTAGTATAAGTATCAGTTCTAGCTAACAACAATCAAGGGGTCCTAGGGCAGCTCTGTCTGGGTTTGAATCGCTAAGGCGCGCTGTGGCGAGTCTTGGACTTGCGCCAGCAAAACAGTACACAAACCTTGTTCCATATGTGTGGTACAGTACTTCGACAATTAGCCGCATTGGCGATATGTTTGCTAAGCGGCTATTTGGCGCAATACGAAACCGCGAGCCAGAACAAGTGGTCGTTCAGGACGCGCTGAGGGGATTGCGTATTGGTTACCCCTCCCGCTCATCAGCGCTCGCTGCTCTGAATCGCGATCTACGCCGAATGTTCTATTTGAAGAAACCAACAGAGGGTCAAAGAATGCACTCTATTCTAGATCAATGCCTAGTAGACACAGGGAAGGAGAGGTGGCTCACACACGCGAAGACGATACAGATCCAGTGGTGGGATAACAGCCCTGGCAAGATGGATATGCTTCCACGCTACCGCTCAATCTTTGTGGGCTCGCAGAATATGTCATTCTCAGCGTGGAGCAAAGAGAGCTACGAGTGCGGAGTGCTGTTCCCAATAGTTGGGTATCCATGGGAAGAAGGTATTCACGCCAATGTTAGCATGAGCGGGTTATCTTATAATGTAGACGAGGCGTGGTTTAATAGGTAGACTAAGAAAGAAGAACAACAAAACAGACTAGACGCAAGACCTATGTACCTTGCACTGTAAGACGTATAAAGCTGTAGCTCCGGGAGCTACAATAGAGTGAAGATAGGGTGGCCTAGTGTTGCACGCAACGTTGCCGTGCACGTCACGGAATTAACTCTAATAGTAGGTCAAGGTCATGGTCTCTAGTCTTTCCAATGCGCTGCTCATACTCGTTCACTGCGCTCAGCTTATCTACATGGCCGCCGCCCTACGAGGTAAGAATAAGTACCTTTGTCGCTACTATCTGTACTAAGCACTGCACAGGCCTTAGTTAGCTCTGGTGTGTCTAGAGCCTTAACAGAATACCAGTCACGACGGCTTCGTCATGCGTCGCTGTGTCGTGCTCCGGATGACAATCGTGCTTCCGTTGTTGGGATACAGGTGACTATACTGAAACCAGTGCAGCATACCCGAAACAGAGATCAAGAGCGCTTATTGCTGTCTACTCAGGTGAGCGATCCATGAGTCTGTATATCTCCTTGCGTGGCTGTGCTCAAGCAGAGCGTGGAGGCGCTGACCTCGTTTTTGCAACTGGATTTCTGCCAATCCAAGCTTTACAGGGATCAGTCCTACTGTGTTTCACACATAGACCCGACGAAACTTTCGCAACTGTTGACGTTCAAGTAAGCGATCACTCCGTTCGTTGCATGCAGGTATAGCGACATTCAAAGATCGATCGCGTCGTGGGTTCATTCTGGAGCTTGCCAGAGTAGCCGCATGCTGTTATGTCAGCATCTTCCGATCTTGAGCAATCGCCGCCTGAGCGTTTGCCATTCATCCACACTTCTCACAGCGTCGACAAGTGGCTAAAACATGACTAGAAACTGTCGTTCGATACCATCATGGCTGAAGCAGCGCGGCAGTCAGCCCAAACGCTAAGGCAATAGACATCCTCGATCCTGTCGAATGCCAACCTTCGCCCCACAAACCTACCTCCGTCGAGCTGAATCAAGATCCTCGAGGTCCGCAAGAGACAGTAAGTCCTATTCGGACCCTCGATCATTCGAGATGCATCAAGGCTGTGAGAATAAGGTTGAAGGCTGACCGACAAACCCCTAGACCTCGTTTGGATGACGCTGAGGCGCGTATCTACAATCCGTCGTGTCCCATGGAAGTGTGTCCGCGGATCTTGCTAACGCCAATCAGCCTTTGTGCCTTCAAATCTTTGCAGCGTGCCGTCTATACAAGGGGCGCACCGGCCAAGGTCGAAGAAGTCGTCATCCGAATATAGCTTCTGGACTCACATAGCGCCTCAAGCAGGTAGCTACGTAGTTTCAAGCGCGCTCCGACTCTCAAATCTTCCGCAGATTTGAGTTCCGATACGCGACGTTGAATACTTTTGCTTGTAACTGCGACGTCATCTGCGAACAGCTGTCTCATAGCGCCCGGACCCCGAAATCAAGCCAGCGGTTGGCCTCGCTCTTGAGATGTACTGCGCGATGGGCCATTAGGTAAGCAATCATTGATCGTGTCTGCTGGTTTTGTACAAGCTCTGACTGATCAGTAAGGTCTGATGTCGATCTTCCTGCGTGCACGAAACACATATCACAGCCATCGTCAGTTGAGTTTGAAGCAATTTGCACGTCGAATTGACAACATTCTACACTCCCTTACCCGCAATCAGCTAACTGTTTGAACCAGATTCGTGATACCTTGTGCATGTAAATGCTCTATGTCGCGATGTTGCGTAAGGGAACTTAGGGAAGTCGTGAATGTATGGGACAAGCAAACTGTGTGAGCCTTTCTTTCCTCTGGCATCTCAGCCTGACTTTTCGATAGGAGACCTCACGGTACAGTCGCTGATGTGGACCATGCCGACATCTCCTGTAAGCCCACAACCACATCACATATTTGCTTAGTAGGCATGACTAAGTAATTCATCCAACTAACGTTACGTTCCAGTTCAGATCCTACATTTGTAGGTACAATCTGCATTTTGGTTACTAAGAGAGCAGCAGAAACGAGAGACGTATGAGACGAAACCAAACCGATCAAGCCATCCGGCCACGCCCGAAATCGACGACACGTGTTTATCTGTTCCTTACATCGGGGACGACAAGTCGTTCGCATCCAAGCCTGATCAAGAAGCCTTCGTTCAATACAACGCGGGCATTGGTGTTAATTACAAGAAGATCAAGAGATGCAGCCCTTGGAAAGCTAGTATAAATCACGAACAGGGCTTTAGCTCATCTAAGCTACATAATCGTTGGTCCGAGTGCCGCGACACTGTTGCCACCGAAACCTTCAAGGTGGATATGACATAAACTCGCCACTTCAGGAAATAGTGATACACAAGCTGGAGCTTCCCAAGCAAAGGTCCCAACGCTATGAACGACGAAAAGATCGTGGCGGCGACATCCACTTCTGGAAGCGGTGCTGTTCGATCGACATACGTTAGGGCCGAGCAAACTGTCAAGCACTCTGAAGAAGCCGAAATAATTGCACACACGATTCCAGGGCCTACTAGACATGCTTCTGATAATTGCCTCAGCAATATAAGAAGCCTTCATCTACAAACCTGGTCAGAACGACTGATTCGATTCGGAAACCCACGTAGTTGATGGACAATTGGAGGTGTAGCGACGATGCTGATCTCTAATGCCGAATGTCAAGCCTTCTCTGGCAACGCTACAACATACGGAAAATGAGAAGTACGCATCGAGGTATAGGGCGCAGACTGCGCAGTAAGCACAGCCGTCGCCGCCCACAACGGCATCAAATCCATGCGCCCATCTTCATCGACCGTTTATTTCGATTGAGGAAACAACATCTTGGATCATGCCGAGACCTCCGGATTTAGGTGGCTATAGATCACCTGTGCATCGAAGGAGCCCGAAAACACGACCTAGCACACATCGCTGCATGCACATTATGCTGCAACCAAAAGAAGGCGACAAGAGCAGCTCCTCCAATACAGTTCCATCAGCCCACAAATCCACAGCTGCACAGCTTACAGCGACCAACAATACGTCTTCGTGCCACCCTCCTGCATACGATCATCTTACTTCGTCTACGCGATACCTAGTCTCCACATGGTCTACCAGTTCGATGTGGAAGCAGATCCGAACGAGGGTAGGTCATACATGCCCCGGGGGATACCTAGGCGACAGGGTTATCTGATATGAACTCGGACATCGGATTGCGTTGACATGAGCAATGAGCCTACTGGCTCATAGTGTGAAGCCGTCCATGAGCCAGCAAGAAGAGGCAACATCTTCTCTGTCGATGCATACAAGCTGACTTGGCAGGCGCATTTGCAAAATCGCTAACGCTACAGTCTCATCACACGGCTGTCCCTGTCGAACTACAACTACGCAGATGCTGTAGAGCTATCCCTCCTACACAAAGCAAATCGTGAGACCTATGCGATGGAGGTAAAAAATGCCAAGGAAACATGGCCGTGAAAAGAATCGGGACGTATAAGGACCATTGTATCCTTCCGTTACTAGACGTTGCATCGAACAAGCTCGGCAGCGAAGGATATCCCACGAAGTACAACGCTCGTATCTGCGTGCGCTACGACCTTTGGGCTACCGCTGAAGACACCGACCCCGCTGCGCGGACATCGCAAATGTGCTTAGCGCTCGTTGCAGTTACTGCATCTCCGACTTGGAAATCCCGCAGTAGCACGCAATCAATGCCTCTACGGATGCGTCGCTCACGACACCTGGCTGTGGCACGCATGGAAAGGCTGCTTCGACTAGAATCTTTTTGTGGAAGCTAAATCGAGCACAAGACTCACTTGGGCAACCTCCGCCAATCTAAGACAGAGTCGTCACTAAAACCTCCGATTCGGACTTTACTTGGTCAACGATGCGATTTGTTAATGAAAAGGCAATGAGCTTTCCGTGTCTTGGTACGTCGCGCTTTCATGGCCCTAGCCCATACGCAAGTACTTGACCACCTTGAGCGGGAATCCCTTAAACAACACGAGTTCCAAGTTTCATGGGCGCTCAGAGTGTATCGTGGTCTTCGGGTCCATCGGTACCGCGTTAGCAGAGCAACATGGGTTTCTCAAACACCCCGCATCCAAAGGATCGGTCATGAACATCCTGCTCTTGACCCTTACCGTTGAGCTCTATGCACACCGATTGTGTTAGCTTCATTGCGCTGAAGTCGCTCTAAGAGCTGGCGAGTTTGCAGCGTAGATATTGACGCGATCACGTCGAAAGGGACACTACTTGGCCCAAACTTGCGCCACTCTTTCATGGACTGCTCCTCTTCGTCAAGGTGGGCGCTCTCATTCTCATAAGCCTCGCGATCTTTGCTCCAAATCACTACCTGAGCACCTAGGTTGAGTATGCGACAACAGCAACGTAGTCGCTGCTGAGCTGTAACGAAGCCAAACTCACCAGCTAACAGGTTGCTACGGTATCGTCGTTGTAGGCGTTATCGAGTACAAAATACCCGAACACGTTGGTCGTCTACGCCAAACGCACGCAATGTTGCTGCTTCTACTGACGCTATGTTATTGCCAGTGTGTGCGCCGTGGAGCTCAGGTAAGCCCGGCATGTAATCAACTCGCCTGCCCTTGCTGTCAAGGCGGTGTACGCAAATACCCGTCCGCACAAGCTGCCCGACGGTCGAAGTCCAGTTGTCGAAGGAAACGTGTATAAGCGACTGCGCTTTGCGCAAGTAGGCGGCAACAGCAGGTGCGTACGCATGGCACTCGGCGATAATACTGTCACGGAAGCTTTGGTGATTGCGTCAAAGTACAGCTTCAGCTAATGAGTTTGCAGCTTCAACAACCCGCCGAAACTGCGGCGTCTCTGTTGCTCTTCAGCTTTGGTTTTCCGCCGCTACCCAGTCCTTTGACGCCTCTTAAAACTGGTGGGTTGAAAAGCCTGCCACCAGCTCATTTGCAACGTCTTGCGTTACCTCAGTCCCTTTAGACCTCATCTTGAAAACCGCTGATCGCGCAACAGCACCTGATATATTGCCATCGCGGCTCTCGATAGGTATAGCACGATTAGGTCCGACGGAGTGACCTTTCACAGGCTTCTGGAGATGGGCGGCGGTGCTTGAGGTCGAGCTTTGAACGTCGTATGCTAAACCGGCCAGCCGTTGCGATAAACCCAGCCGTGAAAACCGCCTCGAGCAGTCGGCTCAAGCTGCGGCACGCGATCCCCATCAAGCCCTTCGAAGTCTCTTCCATTCACTAAGTCCCCCGGTATCACCGCCATAGCATCCGTAGGCACTAAATTATGAATGACCCTGTTGGTACCAACAGTAGGCGCATTAGAGGTCGACGGCGGCGGAGAGTTGGCTTTACCGCGCTCGACGAGACGTCGCAAAGCTGAGACCGGCTAGGCAGACATTAGGTACACTAGAAAGCGAGGTCGTTATAAGCTTTGCTAACAAGATAATAGCTTTAGAGATAGCCGAAGACGCGTTGTTTGGGACACCAGCTGGCCCGCGTCGGGACGGGAAAATGTATGCTCGGGTATTGAACCGCACAAAACTCAATTCCAGATATCGCGATCACGACTACCAGATACGGCCTCAAAATGGACTTGCAACAGTCTAATCCAGTCCATTTAATTGGTCTGGCCTCTACGGACTGATTAGACTGAGAAGACGAGACGCTTCGCACTGATCTGATTTACTGTTAGCAAGTCTAAGAAGGAGGCTCTTTGCGGATCAAGCACGAATGCGACAATGCGAACGTAATCTAGAAGGGGGAGGTATCCAAAATGTTTAAGATTAGCTATAGTACACGACCTATAAAGAAATATGGCCAAGCTCAATGTGCGCGCAGAGCCTCATATTTTTGGCACGGTGGATTTTCCGGCACGCAAGGGGAGACAACACTTCCTCGCCGCTTAGAGCGTATGCCGTTGGCTCTGCTCCAAAGCTCTCACCGAAAGAGTTGCGCCTTCGATCAGACGAATCGCCTTTGCACATCGACGTTACATGCAAGCATTGCGGATTGAGAACTGCCATCGGCGAACTGCTAGCCCGCCACCTGTCCAAAAGCCACGGTGTAGAGAGGAAGTCGTCAACGTGGCCTCGCGACCATGGAGTTGAAGAACTGACTCTTCAAAGCTGGGATCGAGACGGAGCAGATGACCACTGGATTGCGGGGCTAAATCACTCCGTCGCAGCTACTAGTTCGCTCGACAATAGCCTGCTATAAGACTCAGTATCACGGCTCCGCCTTGAGCGATCGCACCATGATGGACTCGAACGCATGGCGATCCCAATCGAGAACTCTCGGTGAGCTCGTGCAGATGCCACACGGTAGAGGGCAGTGCATCAAGCTTGGGAACTTCGATAACCTAGCCTTGTGCAGCTGTCCAAAGCAGTCTTCAAAAAGCTCGACTAGGTCTCCTCGGATGTTGTACTTGAGTCCATCTCTTAGGCCGACGTTCGAGGCGTTTGGTAGGCCATTTCCGCCACAGTCCCCCACTGCGTGAATACTCGACGGCACCTATGCCCTCTCCGCTAAAGGAGGCCATCATTGGCGACATCAAGTGCCCACTTGTGGTAAACACCATCTGCTACAAGGTGCAGAGGAGTCGTGAGCTTGGCGTCACCTACATCGAATCGACTGGGCCATGCCGTTCAACTCAAACATCGCCCGCCGTATCTCCTGTGTGCATGCAGAAGGCTTGGTTTGCCCTTGCTTGACCGAGCTTCCTGTCGGTCTCTCCCTTTTGCGATTGGCCGAGACGACACCTAGCACAGTCCGCTGCTCGACCTCTGCGCGCTCGAAGTCGATCACCATGACGTGCTTAGTCTCCTCGTTCCACAGTATGTTGCGAGGCATCAGGTCCTTGTGCAGCACTCGCAGCCCGTGGATCGCGTCGGCCGACAGTCTCACCTGCTCGCTGACCAATGCCTTGTTCTTCGCCGTAAGATGCTGGCCAATGGGATTGCCTCCGAAGCTGAGAAACATCATGTGCACAAGCTCGACGATCCCTTCGTAGAAGTATGGCGTCTCCAGGTCGATGTTCCCCAGATGCACCGGCACGTGGATGTCCTAAGCTTTATCCTTTCACACTCTCCGTTGTCACAGGTTGATCAATGCCCTACAGGCTGCTTCCATGTCCCTCCTCTTAACGACTGTACCGAATCGTAGCCGTTCCACTGCCTCTCGTGGCGGCCTTCCCCGCTCACGAAAATTCCACGTTTCAGTTGGTACTTGAACTCGAGCGCCTAGTATATGATGCTTTGCGAGTCGGACTACGAATCGCGCTGAAATTGGCTTACCGTGCGTGACTGCGCAATGGGCCACCTTAAACACCAAAACAGCCACAACGTAAGGGTGTAGAGTCTCACACAATAGCTAACAGGATATCTCTTATTTGCTCCACAGATCTATTTAGAAGATGTCCAACAACTTTTTTTTAACCTTGTTTGCCTTTTCGGCCTTCATGAGCATCAACGCCACGTAGCTCAATGCGTCAGAGAATTTGGCAAGCGAATCAAAAGTTGTCGCACTCCGCACTGCACACTGCATATCTCTTCCCAATGTTTGCATGCGCATGTGTCTTGGTAGCAGCCATAAGATCACTTACCCCGCACTGAACAACATTTAATGGGCCTATAAGGCGACACATCAAACACCGCCAGCACATCACCGATCTGCGTGCTAGACGATTGTGACTGTGCTTATTGGTCGAATGAACATGCAATTTCGATGGACTACTTAATCATCTAAACACGCGGTGGAGTTGGTTATTCGCTTCGTGTTAGCTGCTGATTGGACGACAGAAAGGATTGTTGTCATAGCATGGTCCGTTGCTTGGCTCCTCGATAAAAATTCACTTTAGATCTAAAAGGAACATGAAATCCACAGAGATTTTCCTTTCTGGGTAAACCCTTCGCTTTTCATGTATCCCTCTCCCGGGAGCTCCAGTACGGGCCCTGCGCCACTAGTCCGACCTGACTTGGCCGCCTTACCGAGTCCTTTGTCCTGCACAAACATCAAAAGCAAAGATGATAGTGAGCAGTCACCATGCCCAAACCTAGCCAACCAGGTGTGTAGTTCCTACAAATTGGTTCAGGTATGTTGTTGCACTTCTTTTCGGAAAGTGTATTGGAACTTATGTTTCTTAGTATTGCTCGAAAGAATGCCAAAGAGTGGATTAGTATCGTCACAAGAGAATCTGCAAGTCCGACCTCATGGCGATCAAATACATTCCAGGCTGGATAAAGCAAGGTCGCCTTCCTAGCTGGGTTTCCGACAGCGGATTTTCGTCGAACTTTGGTGTGAACCAATATCTCTGGGGAAACATGCCGGCTGTGGACATGTTGAATACTGCCCAGAACGAGTGTGTCAGCGAAGTCCACCGCGACATAAGATTACTCTTTGCTGCTTCAGGAGATATCCGGAACGTTATCAAGTCTATCGCGGATGGTCTTCCAAACGGGTATAACGGCCAGTGCTCGCTTGTCATAAATGATATCAACTTCATGGTAGTCGCCCGCAATGCCATCCTGCTGCTCGTCGCGCTAAGCCTTGAGACTGATGATGCAGTCATGACGATGATACACGTGTGGTATTCGGCTCTTCTGCCGCACGTCATGATAGATACACTTTGGCACGCTGTACTGGGACGAATTGTGGATGTCTGCGAGAAGATTAAGAACAAGCCGTCGACTTCCTTCCAAGCGAAGACCTTTTCTTTTGGGAAAACATCTCTACGACTAGTACTAAAGAAGCATCAATGGGACGAGCTGAAAGAGTATTTCAGTGTTCCACAAGGTTTAGCGAAGCAAGACGCACAGGCAATCCGACGACAGTGCATGTTAGCTCCAGAAAGGGCAGATTATCTACATCGTGCGTTATGCAACCAGCCTCCTTCGATCCGAGTTGCAACAATGAGATTTCGCGAAGACGGCATTCTTTTGCCGCACAGTGCGTCGAGAGAGAAGTTCGACATACCCAACCCGTAAGCCTTAGTCCTTCACTCATATTTGCAGTTCAGCTAACTTGATAAGCACATTGTTCCACAAAGGTCTAGTTTGGCCTATGAAAGATGACGCAAGTCCACTCGAAGGCTGGGACTACTATGAGTATCGTAAATTTGCGCCAAAAGCAAGCAATGATGTGATGGGCAGTTTCTACTTATTCTTAAGAGATATGCTATCACGTTTCTGCAATCGCATCAGAGACATCAATGTTCACTTTCAACTCTTCAACGTTGATGCGAGGGAACTTCCAAGGCATCTCAGCACACAAGAGTCTCAGTTCGACCGCATCGAGGTAAGCAATTCAGAAGCGCTTTCCTATATTTCCCTAGCAAGCGCATGATGATAACACTCACGGATACAGGTCTCAAACATCTGCGATCGCGGATACATTGGACCCGAAACAACCCTGTCCATTTTCGGCCCACTGCTGAAACCAAAAACAACCAACCCAAATGCAACGCTCTTGATGCTCTTCCTCAATGCCGTGGGTGAAGTCTACCACAATAGTGGTCCAGATGGCGAAGCACAACGTTACAAAGAGTCTATGGACCTAATCATGAAATTCATACCCATGACGCCAATGAGTATTATGACTATGATAGCCGATGGCAAGAGCGGAATGAGCAGTCCAGAGATGATACGCATTTCCTCGTGTTATACAATGTTTGGTGATTTTGACAAGGCATTTGGCATTTTCTTAAAGGACGTCCGGTTGCACAAGCTGATGGAAAAACATGGTTTGAAGATCAAAGACAAGCACACCATTGTTGAACCTTGGCCCTTGAGAGTAACCGAGAAAACGACGAAGGAAGAATTTGAGATACGATGTGCTAGTACACATACAGGCTGTGAACGATATGTGGAGTTTGAGAGAATTTAAGGGATAAACACATGTGCTGCCTATCAGATGCTATCGCCGTTGCCCAAGAACTCCTCCGAGTGCTACTTGTGGTACCGCCTGATTGTCCTGTAGAAGAAGTAATTCGCTCGCCTGGCCACGTCACGCATCTTTACGCCTTCTCTGCCTCATCGTTGGTTGGTTGGTTGGTTGATTCCTACACGGTTTCAGCCGCGAATCGCAGCTATGCCCGGTTGACAGGCGTGGCAGACAGCCGACGCGGTGCAGACCTTGATCCGCGCCGCCCCACTTCACTCTCGAAAGAGGCATCTGTCCCCAGCGGCCTGCCGCATCTGGCTTCTATCTACGACTATGTACATATCGTCTCCAGAAGTGACGTGTTTGCCTGTGTTTGTGTTCCTCAAACTGTCTTCCTGTATGTATGCCGTACTCGAAGCCTTATGTGTGTAGCGTTATTTCAAGGCTCGTAGAGACACGGTTGCCTCATACTTTGCGACCGCAATACCTTCAGTCTCCCCCTAGCGTTCAGCTGTCGTGTGTGCTAGCTTGCTCTCGTGCCCCAGGGCCTGCAATGTGTTCTCCAAACTCCGGTATTCTTCGGTGTTGTAATGCCGTCTACTAGGTTCCTATGCGGCTGTGTTTTGTGGTGCGACCTGCCACCAGGCGCTGCGGCAGCAACATTTCGTCGTAACGCAACCCCACAAGAGCGATACTCCGCTCGTACGTGCCATCGAGCCTACTAAGCATGAGAGCTCCCGGGTGAATCTCCTCAGACCTTGTCGGGCGTGTCGAAGGGGCACAACTCCTTCAACACTAGGTAAGGCGACAGTGGACGAGGCTGTCTGATAATCTGTAGGTATATTGTGGCACCGATAGTAGCATGCCGGGTGTCTATGAGGTGGTTCGTGCGAGAGGTGATGCTGTTCAGCGCGAGGGCTCGTCGATGCGGGACGTTGCAGGCATTGTCCGATAGTGATGGGCTGACCAGGAAGCCCATCAGTGACTGTATTGTGTATATTGTAACTATTATGCGCAAAAGGGTGTCTGGGCTCCGTCGTGGTGTCTTGCATTGCTGTGTCGTGGCTCGATAGCTGCCGCTGCATTTAGCAGACGTGTCATGTTAAGTAGCTTGCTCGCAGATTTTGTTCGTCTATGTCTGCCAGGGCCGCAACAGCTACTCTACAGATGCCAAACCGACGCTGAGGGATGCGTGATAGCCTGTAGAGACTGTTGCGACCGCTGGCAGATGTTTTTGAGGCTATTGTGATGGGTGATTCCAAAAATTGATTTTTCGCTGTTTGTCGTGTTTTTCCGGTTGGTTAGGGTGCGCAGCTTACTAGTGGAACACGTTAACGCATGGTATACTATTCAATTAGCTTTACATCCTAATTTACATCTTGGCAGACAGTAATTCGACAGATAGTAATTCCGCCTTACAGTCGCCCTGTTCCACGTTACAAAAGCCTCTTAAAGCACGTTTTATACTGTACAGGCAACAATGTTACCTGAGGGACATACTCTAATACTTTATAAGTACTCAATTCACACCTGTAGACCATAGTTTCAAAAAAGAAAAAAAGTCCGGAGCAGACTGCGAAATGTCTTCTAAACTAAACAGTCTCGACTGCGAGGCGAGCAAGGAGTATTGGAAGGGGCAGCTTCTCGGCGCCAAGCAGGCTACCTTCCCGCCTCGGAGACCCGCCACTATCACCCAGTCACTAGCGAGAAATATCGCCCTTCCGCCGTTAGCCTCGTCGTCCTCGGTGACCAAAGCCACCATCCTGCGGGCGGCATGGGCGATTGTACTTGCACGGTATTGTGAGACGGGCGACGTCTGCTTCGGCGCTTCCGTCTCGGGTCTGGAGAGCATCATTTCCACTAGGCCGCAGGTCGTCCCGGTCCGGCTGTACCTCGATCCCAAGCAGACGGTCGCCGACTTCCTGCGCAACGTGCAGGAGCACGCGTTGGGCATGATTCCACACGAGCAGCAGTTCGGGCTGCAGAACATGACAAATCTTTTTGGCGAGGATGTGGAGGCGGCGTGCGACTTCTCTAGCCTGCTGGTCGTCCGCACAGCAGATCCCATCATGGCCCCCCCTGCCGCGATGACAGGCTACTCGCTGGTTGTGGACGCGCTCTTGCACGACAACGATGCCGTCGAATTCTCCGCCACCTACGACCCGGGCTTGCTGGCAGACACCCAGGTCACCACGCTGTCCCACCACTTCGACCGCGTTGTTCAGCAGCTGCTATCTCCGGGCGAGGCCAGCACGCTGCTCCGCGACGTGTCCCTGGCGGGTGAATGGGACCTGCAACGGGCAAGGGCCACCAACGCCAACATTCCCGAGGCTGTCGACGACTGTGTACACCACATGATTGCGAGACAGGCACAGCAGCGGCCAGACGCGCCGGCCATTTGTGCGTGGGACGGGAAGCTCACGTACGGCGAATTTAACGCTGCAGCGGATCGTTTAGCCCGCCGTCTTGCTGGGGAGGTATCAGCTGAAGTCCTAGTACATGTATGCTTTGAGAAATCCGTCTGGTTTTTCGTTTCCATTCTCGCTATCAACAAAGCCGGCGGGGTCTGGATTCCGCTGGACCCGTCACATCCGACCCAAAGACATCAAGAGCTAGTGTACCAGACCAAAGCAAAGCTTGCGTTGACGTCGACGGCAAATGTGGCGATATGCAAGAGCCTGGGGCTGGTCGTTGTCGAGGTCACGGCGGCCTTGGATAAGGCCTTGACCGACGAAGAAGGCACGGCCGTCTCGCCATCGCAGCTGCCGGCAGCGTGCGAGGTGACGTCCCAAAACGCGGCGTATGTTCTATTCACGTCTGGTAGCACTGGTACCCCTAAGGGGCTGGTAATAGAGCACGGGTCAGTTTGCACCAGCCAGGTCTCCCTCGGGATGAGCCTGAGCTTGACAACAGAGACGCGCTTTTTACAGTTTGCCTCTTACGTCTTCGATTCATGCATTGGAGAAATCATTTCTACTTTACTTGTCGGTGGATGTGTGTGCGTACCCTCGGATGCAATGCGGTGGACCGGTATTCCCAATTTCATTCGCGATACACGCGCAAACTCAGCATTACTAACGCCATCCTTCATTCGAACTATAAAGCCGGCAGATGTTCCCAGTTTAAGACTGTTGATAACAGCATCAGAATCACCCGGCCACGATGTTTTGAACACTTGGTTTGGCCACGTACGCCTATTCAACGCCTGGGGCCCGGCGGAAATATGTTGTATCGCTACGCTGCATGAGTGGAAGTCGGCCAGCGAATCCCCAATGACAGTGGGAATACCGGTGGGCGGGTCCTGCAGCTGGATTGTTGACCCAGAAAATCACGAACGCTTAACGCCGATAGGGTGCGTGGGCGAGCTTATCGTTCAAGGCCCAACAATCCTACGCGAGTATTTATCGAACCAAAAAAAGACAGAGGAGTCTGTTATAACGCCAGTGCCGAAGTGGATGCCACGTCGACGCCCGGAGACAGAGTGGAACCGGTTCTTCAAAACGGGCGATTTGGGATGTTACAACCCAGATGGAACCATAGAGTTTATCGGCCGGAAGGACACGCAGGTGAAGATTCGGGGCCAACGTGTCGAGCTGGAAGAGGTGGAATTCAATGTGCGGACAATGTTGGAACATGAGGGGATTAAACAGGTGGCTGTGGATGTCGTACGAACAGGGACTGGAACAAGTCTTGTTGCCTACCTCTGCTTCAGCTGGGACACCCAGCGAGTGGACAGCGACGGGCCAGACAAGATAGATGATATCTTTCTACCAATGACGGATGAGGTCGAAAGACTGGTGCCGGATCTAGTGAAAGAGCTAAGGCTGAAACTTCCCGGCTATATGGTGCCGACCATGTATGTACCGTGTCGGTATATGCCGTATTCGACGAAATTAGACAGGAAAACGCTACGGCAAAAGACGGCGGCACTGGACAGACACAGCATAGCGAGGTACTTGCTAGTGGACTCCGAAAAGCAAGCACCGGAAACAGCGTTAGAAACTCAGATGCAACAGCTGTGGGCTTCAGTCCTTGAAATACCGCCAGAATCGATCGGGAGGGATGATAACTTCCTACAGATTGGCGGAGACTCAGTCAGTGCGATTCGTCTAGTGTCACTGGCCCGCAGCAGCCACGGTATTGCCTTGACGATGGCGTCCATTTTCGAGGATGCCCGGCTGTGGCGCTTGGCCGCTACAGTGGGCTCGGCTGCTGCCGTCGGTGCGCCGCCACCACCACCACCGCCGTTTAGCCTGCTACCAAAGGGCCGCGCCGACGAGATCCTGGACCAGGCGTTGAGGCATTGTGGCCTATCCGGAAACCAGGCTATCGAGGACGCTTACCCATGTACACCGCTCCAGGAGGGTCTTATGGCGCTCGCTGTTAAGCAGCCGGGTTCGTACTTGACTACGTGGATGTATAAATTATCCCCGCATGTGGACGTCACACGATTCAAAGATGCCTGGGAGCGAACCGTAGCTCTCTGCGACAACCTACGAACGCGCATCATCCTAGCGGATAGTGGCTCCTTCCAGATCGTCCTTAGGGATGACGTGGCGTGGGAGGCATGGGAGTTACCGGGAGGCGGGGGAATTGAATCCGCCGTGAGCCTCACCGTCGAAGAAACTCACAAGACGGAAATCTCAACAGGGTCGCGACTTTGGCGGTATATGCTGACGGAGGGAGCCGACGGGCAGAGGTACTTCACCTTGATCGGGCACCATGCCGTGTTTGATGGCTGGAGTATTGGTCTTATCATGCAACAGCTGCAGTGCTTGTACCAAGAAGCCACAGCCCCCGCATTGGAGCCATTCTCGCGCTTCATACAATACGTCGTAGGTCTCGACTGCGAGGCGAGCGAGAGGTACTGGGCGACGCAGCTTCATGAGGCCAGGCAGGCGGCCTTTCCGCCTCGTAAGCCCGGCATGCCAAACACCACCAGGGGCTCTGTGCTCCGAACACTAACGAAACCCATTGCCCTCCCCCCATCTGCCTCCTTGGTCACCAAGGCCACAGTCTTGAGGGCAGCCTGGGCAATTGTACTGGCGCGGTACTGTGACACGGACGATATATGTTTCGGAGCTTCGGTCTCGGGTCGCTACGCGCCTGTTCCGGGCCTGGAGAGCGTTTCCGGCCCGCTAGTGGCCACCATCCCGGTCCGGTTACGCCTCGACCCTAAGCAGAAAGTGGCCGACTTCTTACGCCATGTGCAAGTGCACGCGTCCGGCATGACTCCATATGAACAGTTCGGGCTGCAAAATATGACTAAACTTAGCGAGAGCGCGCGAGAAGCGTGCGACTTCGCCAATGTGCTGGTCATCCACCCGACCGAAATTCTCGATGGGTTCCACATGGCGGATTCCATCATGGGTCCCGGAGCGAGGACGGGCACGGCATCTGCGTACGAGTACTTTGGCTACCCGCTAGTTGTGCATGCGTTCTTGCGCGAGAAAGATGTGGAATTCGCCGCCACGTACGACACGGCGTGGATGGTAGAGGCGCAGGTTACGGCGCTGTACCACCACGTCGATCATGTCGTCCGGCAGCTACTCGCGCCCGGGAAAACGCTGCTCCGTGACGTCTCCCTGGCCGGCCCATGGGATCTGCAGCAGGCCACGGCCTGGAACCAGGAGGGTCCGGAGGCTATCGACGACTGCGTTCATTACATGATTACGAGACAGGTACGAAGACGACCAGATGCGCCTGCTATCTACGCGTGGGACGCTGAACTCACATATGGCGAGTTAGATGCTGCGGCAGATCGTTTAGCACGCTATCTCGTCAAGGAGCAAGGTGTGGTAGTGGAAGACTTAGTACATGTGTGTTTTGAGAAGTCTGTCTGGTTCTATGTTGCGATTCTAGCTATCAACAAGGCTGGTGGTGCCTGGGTCCCGCTAGACCCATCACATCCGACTCAAAGGCAACAAGAGGTATTACGACAGACCAGGGCTAGGCTTACTCTGACATCAGCGACAAATGCTGGGAGGTGTGTAGGGCTGGCAGTTGTCGAGATAACAGCAGCCCTAGATAAGACCCTAGCCGACGATGAAGCAAGGGCTGGATCGCAATCGCAGCTGCCGCAGGTGTCGACCCAGAATGCGGCGTACGTACTGTTTACGTCTGGCAGCACAGGCACGCCTAAAGGACTAGTCATGGAGCATGGGTCGGTCTGTACTAGCATGGTTGCTGTTGCAGCGAGGCTAAGCCTGACACCAGACATACGCATGTTACAGTTCGCCTCCTACGCCTTTGATGTATTTGTATTTGAGTCAATATGTCTACTCATCTCTGGAGCCTGCATCTGTGTGCCTTCTGAGACGGCTCGTCTGACAAACCTGGAGGAGTTTATTAACACAACGGCAGTTACCTGGGCCGACTTGACGCCCACGTTTGCTAGAACGATAGACTCAAAAAAAGTTCAAAGCCTACAAGGGCTGGTGGTTGGAGGCGAACCCGCGGGTCAGGATATTATAAAGAAGTGGGTTGGCAACGAAACTCGGTTGATTAATGCCTGGGGTCCAGCAGAGACGTGTGTCATCAGTGCCTGTCATGAGTACAAATCCGTGGACGACTCACCGCAAACGATAGGACGGCCGTTGGGCGGATCCTGCTGGATCGTCGAGCCAGAAGACCATGAGCGCCTTACGCCGATTGGATGCATCGGAGAAATAGTCGTCCAGGGCCCAACCGTCCTGCGCGAGTATTTAGCAGATCGGAAGAAAACAGAGGCAGCTATAAGAGCAGTGCCTGCTTGGATGCCGCGACGTACAGAGACGAAATATGGCCGATTCTATAAGACGGGAGACTTGGCATTGTATAATCCAGACGGGACGATAGAATTTATCGGTCGAAAGGATTTACAGGTTAAGATCCGGGGTCAACGGGTGGAATTAGGAGAGGTAGAATACAACATCCAAGCGGTACTGGATGGGATTGAGCAGGTGGCTGTGGATGTTTCACGAACGGAGACTGGAGGAGCAAGTCTTGTTGCTTACCTCTGCTTCAACCGAGAAACCAGTCTAACGAGCAGAGATAGCGAGCATGGCGCAATGCATGACAACGATGTGAATGAAACCAACGGAATATACGGAGTCCACGGCATGGATGACCTATTCCTGCCATTAACAGACCAGGCTAGAAAGCAAGTACGAGACCTGGCTAGAGAGTTGAGGGAGAAGCTACCTAGCTACATGGTGCCAACGATATTCATCCCGTGCCGGTATATGCCGTTTATCACAACAACGAAACTAGACCGGAAGAAGCTGCGGCAAAAGACGGCCGAACTGGACAGAGAGAGCATAGCGAGGTATTCGCTGGTGGAGTGTGAGAAGAAAAAACCGCCCGAGACCGCAGAAGAAGTGCAGATGCAGCAACTGTGGGCGTCGGTCCTCAAAGTGCCAGCGGAGACAATTGGGCGGGACGACAGCTTCCTACAGGTCGGTGGGAACTCGATTACTGCAATCCGCCTCGTGTTGCTGGCACGCCGTCAGGGTGTTACTTTGACGTTGCCATCTATTTTCCAGGGCGCTCAGTTGTCGTGTATGGCCGCAACAAACGGGGCAGTGCAGTGATTAGTCGTGGTGTGTATAACCTAGAGCAACCGTAGTGAATATCATGAAGGCAGGTTTAGTAAGGTAGATACTGTAAGACAGGATTGTTGTTTCCAAAATTACCGTCTGTCATCTTGTTGTCTCAGGAAGTGGGGTCTTAGGAGTTAACCTGTGAGATCAGTGAGCTGCACGAAACAGTACACTACCGTCTTGGCGCGGGCAATGCCCCGATCGCGTAATGCCCGGGCAACAACCACTTTATCTACATGAAAAATAAAGCTATAGAGCCACAGCGAACGGTGGTAATATTGCGATAACTTCGTGCTGTACTAAATACATGCTTGCGAACAATCTGTGCTACTCAGAATATATTTTAGGTCTCTGGATCGATCGCGTTCTAGTCTTTTGCACTGGGGCATCTATAGCAGCACTACTAGCTTCTACACGAGGTGTACTAACAACAGCACGTTTCTAACGCTTTTTAGGAGGCTTAGAGGCTTGTAAGGCCTTGCGCTTACCCTTTTGGGGCAGTTGTATAGCTTTTTGAGCGTCGCGAGGGGCTTTCTGGCGCTTCTTATTAGCCTCTTTTGCAGCCTGCTCCTTCTCCCGCACCTTTTTAAGTCTCTCTCTTTCAACACGCTTCTCTTGAGCCAGCTGAAGCTTGCAGAGGCGAATTTTCTCCTTAAGCTTATCTCTCCCATCTTTCTGTAGTTGTAGTTGCTGCACTTGCCGCCGTCGTGAAGCCTCATCCTCGTGAGCTTGCCGGACCCTCTTAGGCGATCAGAAAACAGCTCCACCGTGGTACTCCTGAGGGTTGTTGAGACGGAGAGTGAAGCTCTTCTTTTGTTGCCTCTTTTTAACTACAAGAGCGTCCCTGAGGCCTCTAATCTCTCCGCGGAGGATACTGTTTTGAGCTGAGATATGGTGCAAACTTCGGCGAAGCTTCTTGACGTCCTTACTGCTCTGATCTTTCACCGTACGACGTACAATAGACTCAAGTTTAAGCCAGT
>Ga0265797_10002060_pt1 | contig 34590 bp, 25 predicted proteins | sample P2T30metagenome_FD_192433 | JGI IMG/M metagenome (GOLD analysis project Ga0265797, IMG submission 192433) | Plant litter microbial communities from East Loma Ridge, Irvine, California - P2 T30 | ecosystem: Environmental > Terrestrial > Plant litter > Unclassified | place: USA: California...
GTAAGCTTCTAAATGATTGTAATGACAGTAAGAGCAAGAGTTGTAACATATGCGCCGAAGAAGTAAGAAACAGATGACAAATCCCAAGTTACGCCCCCAACCCGATGTCTATAGTCGAAAACGAAGAACCACAACCGCTCTCCCTCTCATGCTTACATACCACACTTGGTCTTGCAAACTTCAACAGCACGAACGAGATTGGCTGGCAAGTTCTTGCGGAATTGATCAACGCTGCTCGGGTCAAGCTTGTTTCCATCCGCGGTAACGCCAAGGGTGATGTCAACGATCTCCTCATCGAGAGTGAAGAAGTTCTGAGCAATCTGACTCGTCCCAGGATCAGCAGAGTTAAGGGCGGCAACGAAAATCGATCGCTCGCAAGTCGGGTTGAACTGGAAATGAATGCTGCCCTGCGGGAAAATTGTCGCTTCGAACTGCTGTACAGTCGTGTTGAACGGGAAGGCCAGAGCGTTGATGTTCTTTGCGGCCGCAGCGAACAGTCCGTTCTCCATCACGAAGCCAACTTCGAGCTCTCCTTCGACGACGGTCAGGATCTCGGTAGCGCGGGGGTGCGTGTGAGGGGAATTCATCCCACATGGCTCAAGGAAGGCCACTGCGCCGCTGATGCCGTTCGAGCCGTCGCTTTTGCTCGAAACGAGGAACGGGAAGTTCTTCTCGTTGGCGACAAGGATGCGGCCACCATCACCGCCGACGGGGGCAGCCTTGAAGTCGAAGGTGAGTTGGTCGTGGACGTCTTTCGGGTCGGTGATGGGGACAAGGTTCTTGACATCGTGGTTGACGGACAGCAACTCTTGCAAAACGTCGACTTGGGTCAGATCTGCATCGAGCTGTTTGGCGAGCTGAGCAGCTGCTGTGGCGTCGATGCTGGAAGAAACGAACGACGGGAAGCCGGTGGTCTGGCTGCCATTGCTGCTGGAGCTCGAGGTATATCCTTGCATCATTGAAGTTCCGGTCGAGGTGGGTCTGGTCATAGTTGTAAAGGAAGCGGTGTTGGTCGAGCCGGGACCCATGTTGAGAGGCTTGGCTTGAGCGGCGCCAGCAATGATTGCGGCGATGGCGATCTTCATCATCGTGATAGACATTGTTGTTTTGGACAGGTTTTTGAAGATGGGTGTATTAGGTTGGAAGATGAAGATGTTCTTCTTGACGGAAAGAGTGTGCGATAACGGGAAAGAGATGAAGAAAATAGAAGAAAATGAGATAAGAAAGGCGGTTTGGGAGAGTTGTTAGTGAATTCGGTTGCTGTGTTATGTGATGGAGAGAAAGAAGGAGTTGATGGTGGTGAGGACCATGGATCTTATACCCACATACTTGGTGAAAGCGTTTCTACCGCAGCCTGTAGTCATTGTTGTTGGACTCGTTGGTACCGGGTCAAGCTGATGTCGCCATGCACGTGGGCCGAATAAGCATCGGGGCTGCAACGCCCGAGAACAAGTCGCTGATGTGAGCGATAGTACGTAAGGCCACCCATGTGCTATAACCAAATTGATAGTATATGATGGGTAGTAAGTCAGAGATGGGCGCATAAGATCTCACTGACAGATCCATCGGTGCTGCGCCCAGTAAGCACTACTGTCCGATTCAGCTGGCTCTGAGCGAAGCATGACTTTGAACATCCTGAATTTGTGCGTAAGCCTGTTGGCACGGTCGGGTCTTTAGCCCTTACATGGAAGTATCGGTGACTTTCGAATGTTCCAATTATTTTTGTGCGTATGAGCTACCAAGAAAACCAAACATAATAGAATGTCGGGTAGTCTCTACTAGGAGTGAGCCTTCGCATGGATGGAAACCAGCAACTTCCGCGCGTCGGGGCAATCCCTAGGTACCCATAAGAAAGTGAGTCGACAACTCGTGGAATGCAAATTCCAGTTCCTCACGGATTCAAACTTTTGTCGGCGATAGTGTCAGCAGCTATAGTATATTACAAGCATGGTAGTGCCAGCAAAATACTTACCCACAATGCCATGGCGCTTGCCGCACGCCTGTTCGTTCAATACGTTCAACATGAGTGTGCCTTGCGGAGGACGGACCTTCAGAAACAGGGCTGCCAGCGATCGAGATGTGCCCGCCTTTCGTGCTCCCAACCTGAGTTTGCCAGGCAAAGTTTTACCAACAGTGATCCGTTCAATTGAGGCCTACACGTCATTCAAAAACAGTACATGTGACGTGATTGTCAGCTGACAGGCAGGCACTGAAGGACAAGCCTTTTGGTGGGCAAGCTTGGTCAAATTAAGCATGGATGTAACTGCGACGGGTGGGATGATCGGGCTTGATTTTGTGCCAAAACAACGACAAATGCGCCTCACATCGTAACCTAGCAAGCTGTCAAGAGCCGTCTGAGTAGAGTATACCAAGATATGTTGATAGCTTTTGCTGTAGGATATCTTGCTCTACTAAGCCTGCAGTGCCGTCGTCGTTGTTCTCATAAGCGTCGTTAATAGCACCAAATCCTTCATCTTGACTCGTGGACATCGTGGCATTGCTTGAGGTCCGAACCACGTAGGGATTGATGTTGGCTGAATATCTGACCCGAATAGGAAGGCAGAATCAGCCGACCTCAATGGATAAGCTGGATAACATGATATATCTCGACCAAGCGCCAATGAAGCTCAAGCTCTGCCTGCCAAAAGGGGTCTTGAAAATTCTCTCGAGTGACTGGCCGCAGCTGCCATGGTTTCACAGCTACCCGGAGGCGACGCAAACGGGCGATTGGAACGTTGTTGTCGGGTGTAATTTCGATTGTGTGCATCATCTTCCAAAGCAGATCCACCAGTGTTCAAGCCTCAATGACATGGTCGATGCCACTCTTCAGGACTGACGCGTACGTCCGCTGAGTGCTTCGTGCTTCCTGGCCAGCGTCCGGTTCGAATGACCGCGATGCAGTGTTTGACTCTGGCGAGCTCATTGCGTCTTCCCAATCAATTGGACCGCCAACAGGACTCAACATGCGGCGTCGAACACTTCTTGCACTGGCGGCTCCACTGCGGTCGTTACGTTCATCGGTGTCGGTGTCTTCGTTGTCGCTGTTTGTGGTCTGGCTATGAAGTCGCTTGAACATACGCAAGCTAGTGCGCTTGCTCAATCGTCTTTGCAAGCGTTTCTGTATCATCTCCAATTCCTCTTCTTGCTCGTCACAGTTGAGCTTTGAGAAGCGATCGGAGATGCCAGAATCGGATTCGGGTTGAGAATCATGCCCAGAATCATCCACCTCGGATTGGCTTTCACTGAGGTGGTCCTCCGCTTCCTCGAGCTCTGCCGGCGATATGGCACTGACACCGCCCAGAGAACCGAGATCGTTGTCGGGGAGCTCAACGACCAAGACGCCATCCGAAGCAGTCCGCTTCAGCACTTTCTTTGCTGGCGAACTAGTTTCGGTGGGGTGTATCGACGAGGCTGGCGAATTAGAGGGGTCGAGAGGACGCTTGTATTTGGCAGGCGTGTAGGGTGGCGTTGCGGGAGAGTTGTGGGCGGAAAGGCTCGTATGGGATGTAAAAGTGAAGCTCGACTTTGCGTGGAGCGTCGCCATTGCTCGTTCAGCGGCAGTCCAGCCGATGACTGTCAGAAGATGTCAGGCAGCGCTGTGAGCGGTTGTCCGGTGGAGCTGGCACGCCCAGATGTGGCCAGTGGTAGTGCTTGATGATGTGGTTTTCCCGGCGCAATCCAAGCAATATCATGATGTTACTGCTTGGAGAGAAGGCGAAATTGATAGCAGCAGCGGGGCTGTCTTATCCGGATGCGAGACGTGTGTGTGTGTGTGTGTGTGTGTTGCTGGCAGCTGTCTTACGGAGGCTTAATGGTAGGGTATTGGCGGGCCGCAAGTCAGATGGTGGCGAGGCGAAAAGGTGGCAAGGCTCCCGGTGAGGGGAAGGGAAGGGAAGTGTAAGTGATGTGTTGTGTTGGGGAGTGTAGGCGTGTTATCCAGAAGGCTGAAGGATGTTGGGCTGCAACGGTTCGCAGCGGGTGTCAGGCAGCGATAGTGCAGAAGGGTGGCGATTGGCTACAGCCCGGCAAGGCTCCGGTAGTGGTAGTGTGAAGTGAGGTAGGTGGACAGAGGGCCAAGAATGGCGTGGAAGTGAGAGGAATAATGTTGAAGGGAGACAGAGAGAGAAGGAGAGAAAGTAGCAGCACCGACATACCGCTAGCACTTGATGCTACCTACCTAGTCACCGCGAACACTTTGCGCTGTAGGTGCGGGAAACCTCGGGCACGGAAGAATGTGGGCGGCGGTGGGAGCGTGCAGTAGTACAGTACAGTACATTAGTAGTAGCTGGCGCGGTGCATACCACTAGAAAGGCACTTCGCTTGCAAACTGTGAGCTGTATGTGGCGAGCATTATTATCACCATCATTGGAGCGACGTGATGGCCTGTAGTCTGTACATGTACCAAGGTATCTTTCTTGTGGTTGATGCGCGTTAGTAGTAGCAGTAGTAGTAGTAGTAGTAGTAGTAGTAGTAGTCGGCGCATACTCATCGGCAGTACTGAAGTGAGTTAGTGTGTGTTTAGTACTGGTGTGTATTTCTACGCGCGGGCGTCTGGTGGCAAAGAGAAGTGGTGGTGGCGGCTCTACCCGCCTCCCGTCACAGGCCAATCTGATCCGCCAGCTTGAGCCCTGTCGATGTCAGGTAACGTGGACAGCCAGCCAGACAGCCAGCCAGAAGCCAGCCAGCCAGGAGGAAGTGAACATCCAACAAACACGTCGCCATACTACCACCACACCACCGCTTCAACACCAACATACCTCTCTTCGGTGCCCTCTCATCTACCGCGCCCTCCTCTTCTCTCCTCTTGGTATCGCGCGCGGCCAATGCCTGGAGCTTTGGCTCTCACACGTTAGCCCAGCATGCAGTCCTCCCCAACCATGCTCACTAAATTCGTGAGTATACCTCATTGTTCATTGCATGGCATGACGCTGATCGACCGGCCTAGGAATCCAAATCCTCCAGAGCAAAGGGCATCGCCTTCCACCCCAAGCGACCATGGATTCTCGTTTCCCTACACTCTTCGACCATTCAACTGTGGGATTACCGCATGGGAACCCTCATTGACCGCTTCGAAGAACACGATGGCCCGGTCAGAGGCGTTGACTTCCACAAGACGCAGCCCATCTTCGTGTCAGGAGGAGATGATTACAAAATCAAGGTGTGGAGTTACCAGACGAGGAGGTGTCTCTTCACCCTCAACGGACATCTGGACTACGTGCGCACCGTCTTCTTCCACCCCGAACTCCCATGGATCATTTCCAGCTCCGACGATCAGACCATCCGAATCTGGAACTGGCAAAACCGCTCGCTCATCTGCACAATGACCGGCCACAATCACTACACCATGTGCGCACAATTCCATCCCAAGGAGGATCTGGTGGTCTCTGCCTCGCTCGACCAGTCTGTAAGAGTGTGGGATATCTCAGGCTTGCGCAAGAAGCACTCGGCGCCGACTTCCCAGTCTTTCGAAGACCAGATGCGGGGGTCGCAGGCCAACCAGGCGGACATGTTTGGAAACACCGATGCAGTGGTCAAGTTTGTGCTGGAGGGACACGACAGAGGTGTCAACTGGGTTTCTTTCCACCCCACGCTGCCACTCATCATCTCAGCTGGTGACGATAGATTGGTCAAGCTTTGGCGAATGAGCGAGACCAAAGCATGGGAGGTGGACACTTGCAGAGGTCACTTTCAGAACGCCTCGGCGGCTCTGTTTCACCCACACCAGGACTTGATTCTTTCAGTCGGAGAGGACAAGACCGTCCGTGTTTGGGATCTGAACAAGCGCACGTCTGTCCAGAGCTTCAAGCGCGAAAACGATCGTTTCTGGGTGATCGCTGCACACCCTGAAATCAACCTGTTCGCTGCCGGTCATGACAACGGTGTTATGGTCTTCAAGCTCGAGCGTGAGAGACCCGCGTTCAACGTTCATCAGAACCAGCTCTTTTTCATCAACAAGGAGAAGCATGTTCGCTCGTATGACTTTACGAAAAACATCGAGAGTCCCTCAATGCTCTCCCTCAAGAAACTCGGCAGCCCTTGGTCTCCTCCACGCACTTTGTCATACAACCCTGCCGAGCGAGCCATTCTTGTGACATCTCCTTCTGATGGCGGTTCCTACGAGTTGGTCAATCTACCTAGAGAGGCATCTGGTGCCGTTGAGCCAACAAACAGCATGCGTGGTTCAGGAACGTCTGCTGTGTTCGTCGCGCGTAATCGCTTCGCCGTCTTCAACCAAGCAAACCAGCAGATTGATATCAAGGACCTTTCCAACTCTACCACCAAGACCATCAAGCCTCCTCATGGCACCCTCGACATGGTGTTTGGTGGAACCGGATGCCTGCTTCTCATCACAGCGACACACGTCTACCTGTACGACATTCAGCAGAAGAAGCAACTCGCTGAGCTTGCTGTTCCCGGCGTCAAGTACGTCGTCTGGTCGACTGATGGCCTCCACGCTGCTCTCCTCAGCAAACACAACGTCACGATCATTACAAAGTCTCTTGAGCAGGTTAGCACACTGCACGAGACTATACGGATCAAGAGCGCGTGCTGGGACGACGCTGGCGTCCTCCTTTACTCTACCCTCAATCACATCAAATACACTCTCATGAACGGCGACAACGGTATTGTTCGCACTCTCGAGCACACCGTCTACCTCGTCCGCGTCAAGGGCAAGAGTGTCTACTGTCTCGACCGCGCTGCGAAGCCCAAGGTCCTCACAATTGACCCGACGGAATATCGCTTCAAGCTCGCGCTGGTCAAGCGTCATTACGATGAGATGCTCAACATCATCAAGACGTCGAGCTTGGTTGGCCAGAGCATCATCTCTTACCTCCAGAAGAAGGGCTATCCCGAGATTGCTCTTCAGTTCGTGCAAGACCCTCAGACCCGATTCGAGCTTGCAATCGAGTGCGGCAACCTCGATGTCGCCGTGGAGATGGCAAAGGAGCTCGACAGGCCTAAGCTTTGGCAGCGTCTCAGCACAGAGGCGTTGGCGCATGGAAACCACCAGGTTGTGGAGATGTGCTACCAGAAACTGCGCAACTTCGACAAGCTTTCTTTCCTGTATCTCACCACTGGAGACCACGACAAACTGAACCGCATGGCGAAGATTGCGGAGCACAGAGGCGACATGACCAGCATGTTCCAGAACTCCTTATACCTGGGTGATGTCCAGAGCCGTATCGAGATGCTCAAGGATGTTGATCAGTACCCGATGGCATATTTGACTGCAAAATCACATGGTCTTGAAGAGGAAGCGCAATCCATTCTTGAAGCCAGCGGATTGTCGGAAGAAGACGTGACATTGCCCACAATGAACAAGCCTGCAGCACCCCCTAGACCGATCGTTTCAACGTTCCAAGCCAACTGGCCATCAAAGTCTTCGGGTGTCAGCTCATTCGAAAAGGCACTCCTGGCCGATGGCGATGATACCGCAGCCGCAGATGTCAATGGCCACGACGAGGAAGACCTCATGGGAGAAGAGGAGGTTGCAGATGCTAATGGCAACCTCCAAGACGGCGAAGACGAGGACGCTGCTGGTTGGGATATGGGCGATGACGCCGTCGCTGATGTCGAGGACGACTTTGTCAATGTTGAGAGTGCCGACACTGGTGCTGGCAGCAGCGAGGCGGACCTCTGGGTTCGCAACTCACCACTTGCAGCCGATCACGCGGCAGCAGGCAGCTTCGATTCCGCCATGAACCTGCTCAACAGGCAGATCGGTGCTGTCAACTTCAAGCCACTCGAGGAGCGTTTCCTCGAGATTTACTCCGCGTCTCGCACCTTGCTTCCGGCCAACGCTGGCATGGCGCCGCTGGTAAACCACGTCCGCCGAACTCTCACAGAGACCGATTCTCGTCGTGTTCTCCCCATCATCCCACGAGACGTCGAGTCTGTCATCTCTGGTGAGATTGTCGCCGGTAAGAACGCCATGAAGGCCAACAAGCTCGAGGATGGCGCCGCCTCGTTCAAGAAGGCTCTTCATCTTCTTATGGTCAACGCTGCCGCATCGGCCTCTCAAGCTGAAGAAGCCGCCGCTGCCATCCAGAGCGCTGGTTCTTACGTCCTCGCCATGTCTGTCGAGCTCGAACGCAGACAGCTCATCGGTGGAGCCACAGACTTAAGCTCCTTCGACGACGAGACCAAGAAGCGCGCGTTGGAGTTGAGCGCTTACTTCACCGTCCCAACCATGGATGCTCAACATCAGACTCTTGCATGGTTCTCTGCCATGAACTTCGCCAACCGCAACAAGCAGCTTGGTAGCGTGCTAGGCTTCGCGAATGCTCTCATTGAGCGCGGTACCAATGCCAAGTTCAAGGAGACTGTAAGTCTATTGATGTTCCCAAATCTCTCCTTCTAACTCCAAGCTAATCAATCTTCTCCAGGCCCGCAAACTTAAAGCCGTCGCCGAACGCCAGCCCACAGACGCCATCGACGTCGAGTTCGACACGTTCGCTGAGTTTGCAATTTGCGGCGCCAGTCACACTCCCATCTACCCCGGTGGCGAGCCAGCCGTCTCCTGTCCCTTCGACGGCACGCAGTACTTGGCTAAGTACCGCGGCACGGTCTGCAAGGTCTGCGAGGTGTGCACTGTCGGTGGAGGCGGAAGCGGTTACAGAGTGGTTGTCTGAGAGGAAGACAGAGAACATGATACACTGCCTACCTATCTGCTTGAGGTTTTTCGACTGGAAGATATGATTGTGCTTTAGGAGCAACTTGATGAAAAAAGCATTGTATGTTGTCGTTGCCGCGGGATAGATCATAGGCGACGATGGGGTTGTGGGAAGCGGATTGGGGGGGTGTTGATGTGTCGTTAAGAGCAACGTTATCTTTTTTTGATTCTCCACTCGATCTTTCCCCTGTGGCTATGATGATTGATCTGTAGTGATTTCTTTGTTCGCACCGACTCATGACTTTCTATTATCCTCAGTCCATGCTAAGTTTGTCGATCCATCCATGGTGGTATCAGCAGCTTCCTAATGTCTAAGTCACCCTTATACCAGTGAGAGAGCAGTCTCCGAATACCATGATCTCAATGTATCAGGCTTTTGCAGGCGGTAGTAGTATCGGCAGACCTAGCACGCTATATACATGCTGGTGCCAGTGAGATTGTCCATTCGACAACCTTTGGCAGAGAATGGTGCTCTTCTTCAATGCGCCTGTGCTTTGAGCGCGCTTCAAGCGCGCGTCATCCAGCGCGTCACCCCAGCCGACTTCAACTGCCTGCACTTTCCCATTCCCAGGCGCTTCCCTTGTTCATATACAAGAGGTAGGTACATACAGTGAGAAAGTCTTAATCCTTTCAGTTTCTCACCTCAGCAACAACACTAGTTCAAGGAGCCACCTCGCTTGCTGTCGGGTAACCCAATGCCGCCGAAACGAAAGGTTATCGAGGACGGATCGAGCGTGGACGGCTCTTCTGGACTGTCGTCACCGCTTTCGCAAAGAGACCTAAATCTGGGAGCTGAGGAACAGAACCCTACTGCTGCGAATAAGAGGAGGATTGCTGAGGGCGCACCTATTGCTGGAAAGACTGTTCGGGCGAGCCGGGGAGCCACGGTCAAGAAGGAGATCAAGAAGGAGGATGAGGACGAGGAAGGAGAATCGGAGGTAAAGGAAGACTTGGAAACTGCCCCCAAAAAATGGTCACGGAAGAAGGCAGCGGTCAAAGAGGAGGCAACGGAAGTAGACGGAGACAACACGGCTACTATCGCAAACCCGGCCAAGAAGAAACGCAAGACGAAAGAAGAGAAGGAAGCAGAAGCCATGCCGTTGGCAGCTCGTACCATTGGTCACAAGCTTTTCATCGGAGCACATGTATCTAGCGCTGGAGGTCAGTACGCCTTTTGGTATACAGCTGTATAGCATGCACAAGAGTTCCATATGGAGAATCTCTTTTTTCTTCTTCATTTCATCGACTGACACTATTCCTGCCAGGCGTACAAAATGCTCCACTAGCAAGTGTTCACATTGGCGGCAACGCATTCGCTCTCTTCCTCAAGTCTCAACGAAAATGGGCGAACCCTCCTCTGTTACAAGAAAACGCGGACGGCTTCCACAACAATTGCAAACATCACGGTTATAAGCAAGGCGAGCATGCCTTGCCTCACGGAAGCTACCTGGTCAACCTTGCGCATGTAGATCCCGTCCGGACCAAGCAAGCATACGATAGCTTCGTCGACGACCTCAAACGCTGCGAAACCCTCGGAATCAAGCTCTACAATTTCCACCCGGGCGTTGCAAACTCCACCACCCGCGACAAGGCCATCTCCCACTTGGCCGAAAACCTGAATCAAGCACACGCCCAGACTTCGACCGTCGTCACTGTGTTGGAGAACATGGCTGCCGGTGGCAATGTGCTGGGCAGTTCGTTCGAGGATCTCCGCGACATAATTAACGAAACCACCGACAAATCTCGCGTTGGAGTCTGTCTAGACACATGCCACGCCTTCGCTGCAGGCTACGACCTGCGTACCCCAGAAGCCTTTTCGGCTACGATGGACGAATTCGACCGCATTGTGGGAATCGAATACCTCCGAGCAGTGCACGTCAACGATAGCAAAGCGCCTTTCGCCTCTCATCGCGACTTGCACGCCAATATTGGCACTGGCTTCCTCGGTCTACGTGCTTTCCATAACTTGGTCAACGACGCTCGTTTCGAGGGGTTGCCGCTCATTCTCGAGACGCCCGTTGAGGTGAAGGATGCCGATGGGGTAGTAATGAAAGACGAGAAGGGCAAGGTAAGGGAGGACAAGATGATTTGGGCAGCTGAGATCAAGCTGTTAGAGAGTTTGGTTGGGATGGACGTTGAAGGTGAAGAGTTCAAGAGGTCGGAGGCGGAGTTGGCGAGGAAGGGGAGGCCTGAGCGGGAGAGGTTGGAGGAGCAGATTGGGAAGAAGGTGGAGAAGGAGGCTGCCAAGGTGGCGAGGGCTGCGAAGAAGAAGGTGGCGAAAGGGAAGAAGGGTAAGAAGGAGGAGGCTAGTGATGATGAGAGCGAGCTGAGTGACATAAAGAGCGAGGGTGTTGAGTAAAGGCTGGGAAAGTCGGGTGCTGGGTATCATTATGGCAACTCTCGCTGTCAGCCATCGAAGAATTCTCGCAACGCATTTCCAGCTTGGTTCGCCCGGAGGTCTCGTCGTTGTCATTGTGTTGAACCCCTCACGATTTACTACGACCTCTGTAAGGGAGGGTATTACTCTGGTTCCAGCCAAATATCAAGTATCCAACAAGGAACATCAGACTTTCTCTCCCGAAACAGCCTCATTTCCGACCATGTGATTTTTGTTGCTCACTTTCCCATCCCAGAACAAGTGGAAGATATCGCTCACGAGCAAGCCCGACAGGATAGCCCTGGGTACAACACAAAAGATACCAATGAGGAGACCGGTTCCAAGATAGAGCAGCGGCAGCAGACCAAGTGCTACGGCCGTGACGAGAAAGTGCAGCTGGTACTTGTCGCCCTGATTCCAACTCGAGTACCAGTAAGAGTATAACGAGAAGCATGCAACCTCCACCGCGAATCCGACCTCGGAGTTCCAGAAGTCAGGTCTGATCTTCATATCTCCAACCGGTGCCTGGAAGCGATCACAAATTGCTGGTCAGCCGAGCCGCGAATCTACTCTCCCATTTCTGGGACGGATAGGTGATACGAACAAATAACAGCATGACCCAAGGTGACACCCACCCCGTCAGCTCTTCCCACCTCATCCGGTACGCTTCGTGTGCGTGAGTGAGGGCAAATCTATGCAGACCTCTCAGCTCCGCGTCGGCGAAGATGTAGCAGAAGAATTTCCACAGTCGCGGTCGCGATGTCGCTTTGGGAGCATCGGCGCGGTCCTGATCTTGCTGATCTTGGTCTGTCTTTTCCACCGCTGGCTCAGGGTCGAGGGCGGGTTTCTCGGACATGGTGGTTGCCGGTGTGGCCATTTGAGAATTCATTGTTGGGAGTCAAGGCTGCCGAATAGGCATATATAATCGGCCGATGCAAGCGCGATGGCGGGAGGAAAGAGATCTGTATTTGTTGGAAGGTAGAAGGTGTCAGCTAAGAGTGAGGCTGAGGTGGGGTTGTCTCGTTGTCTCAGGAGGAGCTACAGCTACGAAGCGACCTACTGGATCGGGGATCTGATCTGTTAGAACGATGAACACACATTGATAGGGTAGAGTAAATTCATCTCGTCGAAGGCTTTGTGGTATACTGTAACGAGTCTCACTGTCGCTATCATGTTTTCAATATACTGAAGCTAATGATTGATACCGCCTCATGCGAAGGCTGGACCCCGCGAGATCCGAGGACTATTGTTCTGCGATCCGCGAGTATCTCACTGGCATGAGGGCGGTTTTTACGTTTGTAAATCGCTGATACCAAATCACACCGTTCACCTCAAATCCAATGCAAAACGGCGAATTTGAGTAATGCGACTCCACATTCCATCTTATCGATCACAGCGAGATTATATGAACCGAGTGATTAAAGCATGGAAAAACAGTGGACAGTGATGGTGTGAAGTAGTTCGTGTCTTTCGTGTGAATGGGTATGCCATGTCTATATATCGTCCTGTTCTCTCCATGGAGAGAGCAGCCGTTTCTCGTTGTGCGAAACGAAGGTCGTGTGCCGCTAGGGCAGGAGCACAACAAGAAAGAAGAGAAAAGAAAAACGGCAGGTGATGGCACAGCATCAACCAATGCGACAGTGTACAATAAAGTTTCTCCAAATGAAAGAACTTTTCATGTACCCTAAACCCAATAGAACCCGAGATCGTGAATTGTTCTACAGCCGTGTGTCTGTTGGTCCTTTTCCTGAGAGTCGTGATGGAGATGTCATTTCAAGACTTAGGAGGCGTAAACTTGACCCAGGCTGGACTTTTCGTTGCCCGATACCAGGACTCCATCGGAGGCCATGAAGTACGCGTATCCAGACACTGCGTCGTTGCTGTCCATCCAGGGCATGACGGTCTCAAGGAACTTCTCCTGGTCGCCGGTAGCTGCAAATTCGCTGACGAAGACCGGTTTTCCGGGAGCAAGATCGGCAGCGTCGTTGACGTGCTTCTTGAAGTACTCGACGTTCTCTGCGCTGTCGTACCAGTGGATGTTCAGGCAGTCGATGGTGCAGTCGGAGCAGGACTCGAGGAAGCTCTTCAACCAGTTAAGGCCCATTGATCCACCTCCGTTGGTCACAGATGGCGAGCAGAGCTGCGCCTTACCTGCGAAAGGCTCCATGTACTGCTTCCACGCCGAAGCTGCGGATTCCGGGCTCATGTTTGACTGAGCAGAGTGGTCGGGCTCGTTGAAGGAGAAAAGGTGGGTGGAGCCCGATTCGATGGCGCTCTCAGCATTCTTGGACCATGAGTCGGTGTAGAGAGAGTCAGTGCCCCACAAGGTAGGAACGAACTTCACATGTTCAAGGCCGGCCGGCGAGCTGCCCCAATTGTAACCCCAAGAAATCTTAGAGCTCGAGGTGAGGCAGTCGGTAAGCTTGGCATCATTGTATGCGACACCACGCTTCGAACCTGAGTTCTGGCCACTGCCGTAAGAGCTGGCGCTGGTGGAGGAAGGGGCGGCAGAGGAGCTGGCGCTACCGTAGCCGACGTTGAGATCAACGTTCTTGTTGGCGGCGGAGTAGGTCAGGGTAGGGGAAGCCGCAGAAGAGCTCTCCTCAACGGCCGAGGCGGAGCTGGAGGGAGCAGGCGAAGAGTATGCAGCCTGGGTCACTGCCTCAGCCTTGGAGCTGTAGGAAGTAGGAGCAGCAGAGTAGGCCGGGGCGGACGACTCGCTGGTAGAGAGAATAGGGGAAGCCTCAGAAGAGCTGGAAGACTCGACAGGGGCGACGTCGGAAGAGGCACTCGCGGTGACAGTGACGGTCTTCTTCACGGTGGAGGTGACGGTCACGTCGCTGGTGCAAGTCGTGGTCGCATCAGCGTACGTAGTAGCAACTTCCGTGGTGTACTCGACGTCGGAGACAACGGCAGTCTCGCTGGCAGGGGCAATAGCAGCACCAGTGCCAGTTGCGAAGCCGGTGCCATAGATGCCAGTGCCGTTGGCGTTGGCGTAAGAGTAGACAAAGCCCGAAGGCTTGTTGTTGTGGTACTTTGCGTGGCCGTGGCCGTGTCCTTGGTGGGGAACGGCGAAAGCAGCGGTGGCGAAGGCCAGGACGCTCATGGTGTTGATTGGGGCCATTGTAGTGGTAGTTTGATGAAGACCGGCTTGTTGATGATGGTTTGATATGGATTGATTGAGAGTCGAAAAAGCTGCTGCTAGAGCGCTAGAATGCTGAGCCAACCAGGGCAATTGCTTGGGAAAGAATGTGGTAGTTCTCTGTGAGAACTAAGGGAATGTGATTGAGCGAAGGCTCTGAGGGAATGGCAGCAAGTGTCCAGGGAATGATGAGGAAGGGAGAAAAAGACATTCACGACCGGGCGAACAGTGCAGTTTTGTCTACTGCAGCCGCGTGTGCGGTCGCACCCACGGTCATTTTGCCGTAACTCACATGTGCTGGTCTCCACCTTGGGCAACTGGTACCTGGCCCATCGGAGTCTGGCCATGAGGATTCTCGTGAGCGGTTGCGCTGGCTCAAAGGCCATGTGGGCGACTTACCGTCACGGCCGTGCGAGGACCTAGCGCCCACCATTCAACGCGTAAGCATCCTGCCCTACCACCTATCGGCGCGCCTGACTGTACGGGGAGCACAGCTGGGGGAAGTGTGCACGGCGCAGGAGAACGTAGCAGGCCGCAGATGAGCCACGAAGAACAGGGCAAAGAGAGGCCGAACGGGCAATGATGGAACTCCTGTTTGGAGACATGCAGGCTGGGCGCTTCAACAGGGACGCCGCCATTCGGCACACGAGACAGGAGGGCTGAGGTCGGCGCCTCGCAGATGTTACTCAGTGCTGTACTACTACTGACAGCGACGTGTGTGCAGATGGAAAGACAGAAAGTCACCAAGTATCTGGTCGATGGAAGCGTAGGAAGCTCGCCCATTTGCCCAGCTCCTGAAATTAACGGCCCACAGAATCGACGGGTCTTGACGGGAGAACCGTAGATCGGTGCTAGCATGTCGCACCAGTCCGCGGAAGACGCGTTCCTGCATGAGATCTTCCTTGTCCGAAAGCCACGATTTTGTTCAACCAATTTTTCCGCTGTTGCTGTGCAAAATGCCGCCAAAGCAACCGGATGTCGTCGTGATTCTGGAATACGCCGTTGCAAATATTCTTTCATCCGTCAGCCGTTTACACCGATTTCACGTTGACTTTGGAGTGGTGAGGAAAGGTTAGGTTAAGCTTCGTCTTCGCGTTTCCCTCACACGCGCGCACCCGAGCTCTGGGCTCTGGTTCCCACGTTTCATCTTTTAGCCCTGCACCTTTCAACCATGGTCCACGGAGGATGAAGCGTGTAGCTATAGGCCACCCTCCACCTCGCGTTGTGGTCGTGTAAAGCTTCCAGGAAAGTTCGATAGACGACCTTCCGTGCCAGGGGTTCACTTTAACCTGCACGGTGCAAGTGCACTATCAAGAGATCGACTGCCCGTGAGCGCCGACGTCAGCAGTAGTAGTCTCACCCTGCTGAGCGCATATGTGCAGGTGTTTCCAAGCATTTGTGTCACTACTCTGCGGTGTGTAGTAGACGTCGTCAAGACGGTGTGCCTGCACGAACGTTCTTGAGACATTGCATCGTCGGCGCTGACGAGGCTATGCCTTCGCACCACAGGCCAACGGGGGAAGGGGCATTGCAACCGGTGTGATCTTCATACATATACGAGGTCATTGTCGTCATTTTCCTCGTGTTGGTTCCCAGGCCAGCTTAGACTGACTGACCCCTGTGTCTTGTGCATTCTTTGAGCCGCGGCAATTCTTGTCGTTGATGACACGGCGAGTGGGACGGAATGTTGTGCGCTTGTGATTTGACAGCAACTTCAAGCATCACTAAACATCCAAGGCCTTCGATACCAACCAGGCTTGATGTGATCCAAAAGTTGACTAAGTCCACATGCACAGCAAATCGTGGCTTTGCCGAAGCCAACAAGACACTATTGTGGCTCCTATAAGGATGGGAAAGTAGGACAGCTTACCCTCGACGTTTTGACATGTCACGAAGAGCCTGGAGATGGATGAGGTCTTCGTTCATCGTCGTACCGTCCTAGGAGAGTCGTTGACTGGCGGCGAGTCGTTACCCAAACACTAACCCTTTGATGACCTGCTGGTCAGAGTGTAGCCGTTCGCAGCATCGATCTCCAGGATAGTAGTCATGGATCCATCGGGTGTTATTAAGGCTCTCAAGAGAATCAAAGGCTGTGTTATCGCCGACGTGGTGGTTCCTGGCAACGTTAATCTCAATAGCATCCGAGTTTACTCGAGGTAAGTTAATACCTAAAGGCTTCGAGTAGGTTCAACGCCACGTTGCCACCGAGAGCGCGTCATTCGATGGTACGAATCTTAGATGATACTCATGAACCTTAGGCATGTTATCTTCGAATGGTTTCAATTCTATGTTGTCGACGAGATGGTTGTATTGTTAAGGGTTAGTGTTGGGATCGTGTCAAAAGAAGCTACCAAGTTCACCTAACCGTTCCATGAATCTCGATGAGCCTTCCTCGGAAGACGGAACATGCAGCATGATATGACGCTGCAGTGATGGCGCCAGCATACAGTCCTGCATATGTCGCACTACATCTACCCGTGCCTTTCACAGGAGCAGATCAGACCGACACGCTGCAATCTTCCCTCACTCGACTTTACCGACCATGACCCAACCTAACCAACCCAACGCCGCCGATGGCTTAAAGGTCTCATGGCATTTTCCGGTTTCTACTACCCACACGACTGCTTGATCGGCCACAGCTACACCCCTCCATCCGAACATCTGTACAGCTGGACGGCGTTTTGGACGAGCTGTTGCTTCGTCTGCACACATTACGGCTATCCCTGGCCGTTTGTCGGCGGTGTTGTAGCCTGGACTGGCTTCATGAAGAACTCGGGAATGCTCTGGAGCTCGTGTCCAAACCAGGGGACTCACTCAACAACGACGGAGAGTTGGCCATTGTGGATCGCTGCACTTGTCGTGACTATCCTGGCGACTGGCAGCACCTTTTACAGAGTCTTTACCGCGCAGTGGACTGTCAACACTGGCAGAGCGGTTCGTCTGGACGAGGAGTCGACCTGATGGGTTGTTGCTCATACTGCTGTTCCAATACTGCTTGAAATACGAACCGATGAAGGTTACAGAAGTCACTCGACAACGATCACGTCTATGCGAGAGCGGATTGTTCCAAAAGATTCCCGCTTTGCTTTGTACGAACTCGGGTATGTGAAGCAGTCAGTAGTACCCTCCCAAATCCTTGGGGACCTCCTCAGCCTCCTCCATCCCCACGCCTGTCTGGAACGACGTGAAACTCTCCAAGCCAGCGATCTCCGAAATCGACACCAGAGCGGCGAAGAATCCGAAAGCCGTGATCATCCAGCTGGCGATGGAGAATCCAGTACTGAAGTCTCCGTCCATGGTGAAGCCATAAGCAAGAGCAACGCCCAAACTCAGCAACGCCGCGATTAGTATGCCGACGTAGACCTTTGCAGAATCGAATGTCTCGATGATTTCGAGGTACAGAATGACTCCAGGCTTGATCAACTTCTCGATAGTCCCTGTCCAGCGGTAGTCGTCCCGAGGGTGGCGGAGGAGGTACATGAACGCGTTTCGTCCTTCCTTGTCGCCTTTCGTCGTGATCGGCATGCTCTTCGCGACGACCCACTTTGGGTCTTCTTTCAGACACCTTGCTTGCAGCACGATCACGTACGCGATCTGCTTGTACGCCACGATTTTCTGGAAGAACCCAACGTCCTGGAGCTTCAAGTTGGCGTACTGGTACTGGAGCTCCTCGGCGAGCTGTCTGTCGTTCCAGCCTTCTTCGTACTCGAACGGTTCGCTCTTGAAGCGACGGCCACGCCGAGTCATCACAAGGGTAGGTTTCAAGGATAGGACTCTGCGCTCCGGGACAGGTTCTCCCCTCGGCCTCATTAGCCGCGCTGCGTACTTCCACTCGCCGCTCTTCCAACTCTGCCCATCAGGCGGCTCCGACAGATAGTCTGCGTCTTCGTCTTTGCGTCTACCTACGTATTGCTTCTGACGGCCATACGGCCTGTCAGTTACGTCGGCAGATGAGGCTGTCGGCCGCTCAACGCGGGTAAATGACTGTCCAGGGCGAGACCATGGTCTTGACGAGCGCGCTCTTCTTTCACCGGCCGCTGGACTAGGCTTCTGGGCGTCTGTATTCGCAGTGCCACCGTAAAAGTCGTTTAAAGCATCTTCCGTGTCTTGTGTTCTGCTTCGATGCTTCCGGCGTTCACCAGGGTCCGCGGCGTAATTCAACGTCCCAAACCTTTTCCATTCTCCTTGTGACCTCTCCATATGTCGTTCGTACCAGTAGTTCTCTCAGATCCACGAGATTGTATGTGGAGCGCATCAGAGTCAAGTCATAATATCTCAGCGAGCTGTGTAAATGTCGTGAGGTAGAGTGCAAGAGGGGCCGAGGGCTGATATGCAGGCTGACCGTTCGGCTATTTGTACGCTTGCAAATGACCAGACGCCACCACAATGCAGAGAGATAACCACTGAAGCTGTCGCCTTCAACAATGGCGACTTGTGTACATAACTTCAAACAGCGAGCATCTTCTCGATGACAACCCTCGCCTGCTCAGGCTCAACAGTCCCTTCCTCTCCCTTCCTCACCATCTGGCCAACAAACCACATGGCCTTGCCCTTTTGACCCTTATCCCTGACCGCCGAAACCATATCAGGGTTCTCTTCCATAATAGAGTGCGCCAGAGCCTCGTACTCTTGCTCCGACAAGGGCCGCAAACGTAGATTGCCCTCGTCGATGAGCTGCTCCACGCTCGGCCGTGCATCGTCTTCAGGCAAATCATTGAGAGTTGCAAGGAGCTGCTTGGCAACTCTTGCGGTGATTTGCTTTTGCGTGACGTTTGCGATAATGTCTGCTAGTTCAGATGAGGTTACCGAGATGGACTCCCAGCTTTCTTCGTTCGATGTCTGCAAGCCGCCAAGCTCGTGGAGGACCCAGTTGCCCACGCTCTTTCCTAGCTTGAATTGATCTTGTTCTGAGTTGCCGAGTCTTTGGCTCACAATTTGGACAGTCTCTTCCATAAACTCCAGGCGGTCGCCTTCATCCTGGCTGACAATCGTCTTTGCGTCTTTAGCGCTCAGACCGTACGTCCTTTGCACCCTCTCCACAGTCGTGTCGGGTAGTTCAGGCAATGTTGACCTCAAATGTTCAACGAGTTCAGACGCGATGAGCAAGGGTGGCAAGTCAGCATCAGGCATATATCGATAATCAACCTCGCCCTCTTTGCCTCTTAGACGAGTTGTCTCGGTAGAACCAAGTGACCATCCTCGTGTCTCGCCCTCGATGACACCTCCGGCTTCGAGTACAGAGATCTGACGATCACGCTCGGCAACAATGGCGTCTTCCACTGCTTTAAACGAGCTCAAATTCTTGATCTCTGTCCTCTGCCCAAGACCGGACACGCCGCTGTACGACCACGTACCGTCAGTACCGCGCTGACGCACCGATACGTTGACATCGGCTCGTAAACCGCCCAGCTCCATTCCAGTAACGCAGGCGTCGACAGTCTTCAGCGTAGCCTGAATCTTACGCACAACCGCAGCAGCAGTCTGAGGCGAGTGTATGTGCGGCAGAGTGATGACTTCAATCAAAGGATGGCCCGCCCTATTGTAATCGATATGGTAAGTCGACGGAGGGTGCGAAGTCGTCTTCGCGGTGTCCTGCTCCATCTGTATCTGTTTGATTCCAATTTTCAAACTAGAAGCGCCATTGAGCTCTGCAGCCGGCACTCCGTCCTCCGCGGTGAGTTCCAGGACGCCGTCTTTGGCGAAGGGCTGGTAGTACTGCGTAATTTGGTATCCGTTCGGCTGGTCCCAGTGGAAGTAATGCTTCCTGTCCCACCCACTTTTGCGCTGTACTTGGCAACCAAGCGCAATGGCGGCTCGTAATGCCGGCAGCAACGTAGCCTGCTGGAATCGAGGTTGTGCGCCCGGCATCGCCGCATCGAACAACGCTACATGGCTGTTCGGCAGGCTATTGCCTTCAGCCGACGCCGTGGGTGCGTTTGAGAAGAGCTTACAAGCCGTGTTCAACTCGGCGTGCACCTCGATGCCGACCGTGAGCTCCCATTTCTCCAGCCGAGGATCGACTTTTTGCTTCTTGTTCCCGTTGTTCGAGGCTTTTGCTTCCGCCTTCTTGCGCTTTGCTTCATCTTTGAGGTGTTTCCGGAGAGGTACCGCGTCGGGTCCTGGAGCTTGAGCGGTGGTCAGGCCGCGCGAGGAGAGCCATTTCGTAATGTAACAAGCTCTGGGGGCTGTTCTAGGCGCGTATAGTCTTCCAGATATTCCGGAGAGGCAGCGGAGCTGCGCCGTTCGTATAGGTAGTGCAGACATGCCCTGTAGCGAAGTGGTTGAAGCTGCCCATGTTCAATGATTACAATTGTAAGCCAATGGATGCCAACCCTAACCCTGATTGGATCACAGAGCATTCAGTATCACTGCTGTCAAGAGTTACCAGGCATTTCCGATTATATTCACTATACAACATACTCATTGTTACACCAAGTGCACTACTTGCTCAGCTAAGTCATATCACCGTGTATTCCACCTGAAGGCTAGCATTTCAGAACTGCACTCTCGCTGGCGTCCGTTTGAAGGTAGTGTACGTTAGAGTTGAGAATGCTATAATGGGGTCGGATCGACTCAAAATCGTCGACATGCCCTCTACTGCTACACTGTGAAGAGTCACCACGTCAATCACGCTTGTGTCCGACCTTTCCAATCCCCCTCAAACCCCAAATACTCAAGCTCGTCGTGAACACGATACAAGCAAAGCAGAACCAGAAAGTAGCCTTGTAGCCCTCTAGCAGCGCTTCCGGACTCTTCTTGTCTTCATACTCAGACTTGTGAGTGATATCCGCCGCAATAACAGCCACGAGGCCCAAGCCGATGGACTTTCCGATCTAGTGGACCCATTAGCATTGCTGTGTCTAGACACACATTGAACCTTCGACAAGGGAACACGTACCTGAGAGACTGTATTGAACACTCCGCCGGCCAAGGCTTGGGTATTCGCGTGGAAGACGGAAGTGATCAAGAGATTCGAGACGGTGAAGAGCGAATCGGCGCCTGTCGGGTTGAAGATGTTTGCCAGGAAAGCTGTTGTGCCGCACTATTAGCATGCAGCCCTACAAATTGTACTTGTGACAAAGTTCCGCTCACCTGTATACCAGTAGACCGAGTTCGGGGTAGCAGCCACCATCGCCAGAGGCGCGCCGACCGAGACCGCACAGCCGACTATCACGAGCCAGTTTGCCGGTACCTTGTGGACGAGGTAACCTACGGCCAGGTTACAGATAACTCCAGCAATCGGAGCCGGCAAGAAGTAGATGGAAGTCTTTGTAGCCGAGTACTTCTGGACGTCCTGGAAGTAGAAAGTCAACATGGTTTCGATCGAGTTGAAACTTCCCCAAGTGAAGAAGACTGCGATGCAGATGGTTGTGAAGATCCGGTTTCGCCAGAGGGAGTTGGGAACGATGGCTGGTTTGCCCAGTCTCTCCTGACGGCCAACGTGCCAGATGAAGGCAGGTATGAGCGATAGTGCAAGTAGTAGCAACACGATGCTCGAAGGCTGTCTGATCGATGAACGGCTCCCAGCGATGGTAGCGAAGACGTAAGAGAGCATTGCGAGCGAGGTGCTTGCGATGATCGCGCCGATCCAGTCGATCTCGGTCTTCATGCGATGCCACTTCTGCTTCCAGGTAGGGATATTTCCAGCCTCGCCACCTGAAACGCTGTCGATCGATTTGGGCAAGCCGAAAAACGCAACCGCACATATGATGGAGTTGGCGATGGCAGCAAGATGGAACCCCCACCTCCAGCCAATGGAATCCGTCAACACACCACCCAGTGTGAGACCGATCGAGAACCCAACAGGCTGCCCACCGCCCATGGCCGCGAAGGCGTAGTTCCTGCGCTTGCCATGAAGAGTAGAGGTGATGATGCTGACTGCAGAAGGCAAGCAAAAAGCAATGGCGATACCGCTGAGACCGCGGAAAATGATCAACTCATTAGCGTTGCGTGCCAGTCCACATCCAAGGGTAAAGAAAGACTGGAGGATGGATCCGACCTGGTACATGAACCTAGAGCCAAGAGCGTCCGCGATGGAGCCGGAGAGTAAGAGAACGCAACCACAAGTCAGAGCTTGGATGGAAGACGGCCTGTGTGTTTCGTCAGTTAAGGCATGGAGCCTAGAAGTTCACGAAGGTAAACATACCACAGCAAGAGGTTATCAGGAATGTCGAGATCATTTGCCATGGTCGGCAAGATGACTGTAGTCAAGCCATTGAGCAGCGTGCTGATGCCAGTGACCAAAGTCACCGACGCGATGACAATGGCCGTCGTTCCTTTCGAAGTATTGGTCACCGTCCTCTCAAGCCTCCGCAACGACACCTCATCGCTGCGAGAGTCGTTGGCAATGGTTGAAGGGCGACGCGTGCTGGCCACTCTGCTGGCTTTGGCGAAGACAGCCTGTGGCGCTTGTGGGGTCGCGATGTCGGACAGCTCGATCGATGTTAGAGACATGGCTCTAAGATGTCTACTTTGCGATTGACTGAACGGCAAAAACAATGTAGCCTCTACTAAGATACGTGAGGTTATAGAGTCACTGCGCTTGAAGCGACGCGCCAAGATCTGATTGATAAGGTTGCGGCATAGTAGGGCAAGATGATGGAACATCTCGCGGAAGCATGCCGTTGCCTGATACTTGGTATTTTGCTCGGGGCTATAATTGTCCGGATTACAGTCATCGGACCGAATGTTGTAAGCAGAGACATGACAACACAAGAGACCTTCTGTTGAGTGCAATGCCGTTCACAAGACAGCCTTCGAATTGAGTCTATGTGTATTGATCTTGAAAGAAAACGCTCCACTTTTTCGACTATGTCTCTCTCTCTCTCTCTCTCTCCGAGTATCTGCAGTGTTGGGTATAAAAGCTCGAATCAAGCAATCGCTGAGCGTGCAATTGAAGCGCCAGGCCTCATCATCGATCCATGTCCAGCACGAACCCGTCGTAAAAGTCGTAAAAATTGCCCTTCCACCCTTTCTCTTTCCTTCTTACTTCTCCAATACTGAAACGGCTCAGGCAAAAGTGGCATAATCCCTCGCCTCCTCATCTTCCGCAGAAGACGCACCTCCACGCTCACCAGGCCCAGATCCCATAACATCTTGCGTCCTAGGTCCTGTGTAGCTCGTGAACCTGTACCATATCATGGAGAAGACAGCAACGAACCCAGCGATGACAATCGCATAGTTCATATTCTCAGCCGTCACAGGCTTGCTCGTCGGGCAGAAAAGCACAACGCTGATGAAAATGACCCACACAATAGCAACAACGTTAAGCAACTTGCTGACTTTCAAAGGCTTAAGCAAAGTGTCGAGATCAAACGGCCCGGGGATGAAGTTGATGCGCTTGGCGTACCAGAGGTGGGCGGCGATGACAGCGATGTAGCTAAGGTCTAGGCAAGGGGCGCACAGGTTGAAGATGGCTGTGATGGTCTGAGTAGAGCCGAGACCGATGAGGTTGAGGCAGGCGCAGAAGATCACCACAAACCACACCGCGTTGACGGGGGTTCCTGTTACGCGCCAGATGCGGCTGAAGAAGTTTGAGAAGGGGAGTGCTTCGTCGCGGGCGAAAGCGTAGGTCATACGGGAGTTGGCCAGGAGGGCGGAAGCGCCGGTGAAGAATTGGACTAGAATGACCAGGAAAAGCATCGCGGTACCGCCGCTGCGACCTCCAGCATTGAGGAAGATCTGAGCAACTGGGAAACCGGTGGGTGAGTTGACAATATCGTCCATGTAGCTCTCGGTGAGGCAGAAGCCAAAAGTGACGTTGAGCAAGAATCCAAGAATGCCAGTAACGAAGATAGCGTTGACGATTGCGTACGGGCCTCTGATGGCAGCGTCGTGTGTTTCCTCGGAAAGATGCGTTGTAGCATCATAGTCGGTCATACACCAAGCCACGTTCAGAAATCCGAGGAGGAAGGACCAGCCCTTGCTACCCCAGCCAGAATCATCTGTGAAGTGTGTGAAGACGAACGAGGCACTTCGCTTGTCTGGCGTACAGATCAGGAGAGCGATGCAGATGCCAATGGTTGCCAGAATGTTGATAGGTGCGAACCAAAGAATGATCTGGTGTAGCTTCTTGGTCGTCAGAGTGCAGATGATGCCAAAAATGACAAGCACTGCCAATGAGAGAAGTACTGTATGAGTAGGTGTTCTAGATCCTGTCAGCTTGTGTAGTGATCGAAATGGCAAGTGTCGACCTACGGCGAGTACTGATAGCCCGTCTCGATGATACCAGAGTTCATGCTTGCTGCGGCAAGAACCATTTGACCGATCGTATATGCCAGCGATGCCACACCAGCTGCTTGTCCAAGGAAGTTCGCCCATCCGATAACCCAGCCCCATATCGCAACATGCTCGGGTGGCACCACATGCTTGGTGACGAAATAGATACCGCCAGCGGTAGGGTACGCAGAGACCAGCTCTGCTACTGAACTTGCGATGATGGCAGACATGCAGGATCCAACAAGCCAAGCCCATACTGCAGTCGCTGGTCCACCGACACTGAGTGGAACTCCATATGTGGCGGGCTGTGATCCGAGGACACCGAGGACCGAGATTGCATAGGAGACGGTTGACCACTTATTGAATTCGCGTCGAAGCTCCTGTCGAAAGTCAATGGATGCGCTGAGATCAACGACCTGTGGTTGTCAGCTTACCTGTTTGTATCCAAGCCGCGCCAGCAGTTGTTCGTCATCGTTGCCGGCATGTGTGGTCGTGGTAGAAAGATCGGAGTAGGCGGGCAGGCCATTGGGATCCGGGTAACTTGTCGATGGCTTTCCCGATGTCAGTTGCTTCTCATTAGGCCGCATTGAATCCATGACGGCTAATTCGTAACAGAGGAGGACTTGAAAAGGACAGGACAAAGGGACACAGCCCGTTATTAAATCACACAGAACACCATAAGAACCACAGGGTCATAACGAAGGGTACCCTTCAATGGCGGTCAGACCGCGGAGGGAGGCGGGCATGGAGGGCAATTCTGTGCCGGGTTGGTGGAACAAAGAGCATAGAGCTTCGATAGCATCCCAGACAGGGTGTAGGGATATGCTCACACAGGCAATTGTTCTAGCGTGGCGCGAACCCGGCAGCTACGAGGTGACAACAGCTCAGGGCTGAAACTATGGGAAAGAGAGCGGCGTACCGGATGGTCCGGGACTGTTTGGTAGCGGCCCCTCGAGTCATTGTGAGAGAGTAGTCGGGCTCTGATGGAATTAGCGTTTGGTGCCATTTCTTGAGAGTTGTCCAGCATCAAGAGTCATCCAGATGTGTCGTGAGCTCCAAGAGAGACGCGGCTGGCACAAGTGAAGTTGGATAGGTAGCAACCAAGGAATACCAGGCGGGACTGCCGGCGCATGCACAGGGCAGCACTTGAGGTTTCCGGGGATGTCAGTCCGATACACAGATTTCTGGGAACAGATGGCGTCTGCGGCCGGGATGCGGTCGGAGCCCGCAGCAGTCGAGTTAGCGAATCAATTGCCTCGCCGAGTCCTCGCCATGTGGTGTAGTAGTGGAGATGCGTCTTGACATCTGCATCGGTGATGATGGATGACGAGCAAGGGGGTTTCTTGAGAACAGCCGTTGGAAATTGTCAAAGGACACGCTAGAAGTTTATGGTCGGACGGCGTTTCGGCAGGAGTGGAAGAGAAAGTTTGTGTGAGTGTGTTACGGTGCTATCAAACGGATAACGTCGTGTTCGGCCGTCAGTGCGGATATTCTGATGGTGTAACCGCAGCACCATTGTCACGGACTCGTGTTAGAGGCCAAGGGCAAAAAGGGCTTCGATGTTCATCAGTCCCACCAGCCCCAGTCAAGAGTTATCGCGCCCAGACGTGCAGTCAGCGGTGAGGAGTGATGACACGTCAAGTAGACAATGTCAAGGTGTAAGCACTAGACAACAACTGCCAGAACATCGCTTCCCGTACTACGTTTGACAGCAGCGCGTGGCATGTGGAACGTGGGGACCTTGACCGGAACTCGCATGCCATGCCGGTGTGCTTAAACCCTGCATCATTGCGATCGATTGGTATCGTTCAATCTGCCACTATCTCCACCATCACGGACGCAAGATGATGGTGGGCTGCATAGTGCATGTTACCTATTACTGTATACGAGGTCTAGCATGAAGGTCCAGTCATGAGTGCAGGAAGCGGTCAAGATGGAATATAGTGCTGCCCGAAACTCTATTGCATCCGACAACGATTCGACCGACCCGAGAACGGCAACGTGCATACAGATGCCGACCTGTGGACTCCACTCGGGAGCCTGCAGGAATCGTCTGACATCTTTGGGGACTACTCTTGGTGGTTGTATGGAGGTTGCTCCGATTATCGGCAGCTTGAGGTCCCGATCAAAGCAGGCGTAACACCTTTATCGCAAGTTACTATTCCTTTGGTGGGTATGTTCGCAGTACTCGGAGTTTGATCGTGTGTTCGTTGCAAGTATGCGATGCCGTCCATCTATCGATCTGATCCGTTTCGATCCTTACGCCTTGACTTTTGCGTTCACCTTCTTCCGCGGTTCCAGCAACAACTGTCCTCCAGGCACGGCCTCGGCTCCAAATCCTCCGTCCCTCTCATGCACTAGGCGTCCCCTCAGCCATGTCGCCTTAGCAACACCCTTCAGAACCTTGCCCTGATACGGGCTGCACTTGTTTCTGAACAGCATCTTGCTCGGCTCGACCTCAAACTCGGCTTCTGGGTCAAAAACCGCAACATCGCCGTCCATTCCCACCTTCAAGGCACCCTTGCTGCCTTCCAGTCCAACTTGCAGGGCAGTGTTTACACAACACCAGCGCACGAGGTCGACGAGCGTAGTCTCCGGGTCAAGCTCACGGCGGCTTGCTTCAGTCCATAAGATGCTTAGACCAAGGCCGACTGAACTGATGCCACCCCAGGCTGAGAAGAAGTCGCCTTTGCCCTCACCGTTCTGTACACCACAGCTTGCTGTCTTACCCTTGGCTTCCAGGTTACCCGGCACGTGAGATGGCAGCAGCTTCAGATCGGGTGTGCATGGCGAGTGGTCACTGACGATGGTCTTGATCACGCTGTCTTCCTCGTACATCTCATCCCACAGTCCATCCTGATTCGCCTGACTGCGAATTGGCGGGCAGCATTTGTGTCGGGTATCACCTGTCTGGATCGACTCCGCCGCTAGCGAAAGGTAGTGAAAACACGTTTCAGCAGTCACGTTGACGCCCTTTGCCCGAGCGTCCCGTAGCATGGGAATCGCTTCAATCGCACTAAGATGCACGATGTGCAGCGGCAGTTTCGGCGCCAGGTGTGCGAGGGACAGGATCTCCAGAATGGCGTAAGTCTCGAAACTGCTCGGTCTCGAGTCAAGGAAGGTCTGATACGTGTCCAAGGGTCCAGTGGGGACGAGTGGTGGTTGCGACCACTGCACATCGTCGCCCACCGATTTCGTGACGGGAGGGATCATCTCGGCGTGGAACATGACGGTTGTCGGCTCCTCGGCCAGCTCCTCGAAGACTTTTGCAATATCCTGGGAGGAGACGGCTGGGAATTCCTCCACGCCGCTGTCGATCAAGAAGCCCTTGAAGCCGCGCACGCCCTCGTGGATGAGAGGCTTCAGCTCGGAGACGTTGCCTGGCACGATGCCGCCGTAAAAGCCAACATCAACCCAGCACTTTCCCTGCGCAGCTGCTAACTTCTCTTTCATGCCAGCGACCGTTGTAGTGGGAGGGATAGCATTCAGTGGCATATCGATAACTGTTGTCACTCCTCCAAAAGCCGCGGCCTTTGTACCTGTCCAGAAGCCCTCCCATTCTGTTCTTCCGGGCTCATTCAAGTGCACGTGTGCATCCACCAGTCCGGGAAGCAACACAGCTGGGCTGTAATCTGTGTAAGGCGTTCCTTGAGGGAAATCTGAGGAAGGGAGTACTGATTCGGAGACGGAGGTGATTTTGCCAGTGATCGTAGAGATCACGATGGTCGCGGGGGTCAGTCGTTCGTTGACCACAGCGCGGGAAGATGTGAGGACGGTGATCTTGGAAACATCGTTGTTGGCGGGAACGTGGGGTGGTGTTGCTGTGCCTGTTGCGTGGGGTGCCATGATAGCTCTGTGATGTTGCTTCTTGTCGGGGCCTTGCCAACAAATAGCTCGTTTGTGTTATTGCAGTGTTTGTGGATTGGAGAGTGAAGAAGGGATCGTGGTGGAAAGTGGAAGGAAGAGCAACAATGAACGAACTAGACCTTGAGTAATTGGAATGCGAACGGACCCGAGTTACAGGCCATCACCACCCTTACCTTACCGTATACGAGGACAGCGAAGGAAGTGGAGGCGTCTTCCGTGCATGAGTGGAACGTGGAGACCCCAGTGAATGCGGCCACCAGGTGGTCACCCATGAAATGGTCCTCGACGTGGGTGTGAGTGAAGAAAAGTACTGTCGGAGTTGGCCGCCATCGAGTAATAGAAATTCAGATGCGCCCCAACCAAAACGGCCAGAAGTGAGGCCGGCGTGAAACTCTGATCGTTCTTACTCGATAGAGATAGGTAAGTTGCAGCTGCGACCGCGGGTAAGTGAAATGTGGTTGAGATTCACGATAAGGGACTTGGCGCGACATCACGGGCCGAGGTCCAACCTTAGGTAATCTTGCATTCAGAGCATGTCAGAATTGTAAAGCCATCAAGGTGCCACTGTTGCAGAGTACTGTCGTACCACCTAAAATTACAGGTAATAGTAAGTACCTGGTTTGATCTCCGCGTGCCATCTACGAAGACGTAACAGACAGGCTCCCTCAAAGCTCAAAGTAAAGCCAGCGACCTAGAAATACCTCCCTATGAAAATGCGTCCGAAGGGACATCGCGCTTCTTCAATCTCGTGATCACACCCTCCTTGTACTTCACTCTGTCTTCGAGCACCTCTTCGCTCGACCATAGACTGGCTGGAAGCTTGTACGCGTTGCCGGACTTGATGTCAAGATACGTGTACGCATCGCACTTGTAATATATCTTCGACTCCCGTTTGGCGATGCCACAATCGATCAGGGCGCGCATCACCCGCTTCACATCATCCAAGTCCGAAAAGTCTCTGGTATAGACGCATATAAGCGTGCACCCTTTGATGGCGTCTTCTGGAGTCCACGTCCCAAATTTGCTCGTAGGGCCGAGTTTGCCCTCCGCGGTAGCCTCTGCGACGAGACGCCATACACGAGAGAGATCGTCTAGCTTAGGGAAGAGCATCCATTTGCTCGATGTTACACCGAATTTCTTCGCAGTGTTAAGCAGGTCGACTTCAAGCTGATCGCGATAAGGGCTTAGCTTGCGGTTGATTGTGCCGACCGCCTTGCCAGGATTCTGCTGCTCAAAGATGACTCGCTGTTTGAGTAGGCCTTCGAGGAGTGGGGATGCAGTGTCAACGAATGCGTCGACATCTTTGTCGTCACTGCTGTCTTGCAGCTCAGAAGAACAATGGAACCACAACCATGGTCCCACATTGGCAGTCTCAGGATCTGCAACGGGTAGCCGACGAAGAAACTCGAGGATGGTCTCGTGCTGCTGCCAGGAGCTGGATTGCAAGGCAATGGGTGGAACGGGTTCGAGCTCTCCGAGATCGTGTGCAGGAGGAACAACCTTCTTGTAAACAAAACATTCCGTCTCTGAGATCTGTGTTTTCGCCGCCTTCGACGGGAGTAGAGGAGGCGGAGTAGCAGATCTTTTTTGTGGACGATCACTTTGAATTTGGTTCATCGCTGCCACTTGCGGCCGCGATTTCAGGAAGTCGAGTGCATTCATTGCCGGCCTTGCAGGCGTTGGCTGCGTTTCGATGACCTCAGTCTGACCCATTCGAGTAAAGTTATAATGACTGGTCTTCATCCCATACGGCATGACTTTATACCAATCGAGTCTGGCTGGTCGGACACATCAGTCGAGCTGTCTGAGACATCTGTCGAGCTATCCTCTTCGCGACCTGTCATCATGGCGTTTGATGCTCGCTTTGAAGTACACTCACGTGGGTTGCGCGCTTTTACGAATCAATCCGACAGCGCCGTGAAATGTAGTGGATGCAGTGATGCTACAGTGAGTTGTTGAAGGATGGAGGACTGGAGGTGCGTGTGAAAGGCGACCGACAAGTGGAGCATGCAATCGTGCCGAAGCTCTCCCGACCTCTTTACGCGAAAGCAGGCGCGACCAGACGCGTCTCCCAACTTTGGCGGGTTATAATTCAAAGACTCAAGATCAACACCAACACCAACAACTAACATTACAACGCCTCCATGTCCACCATGCCTCACGCAACCTCGTCACCGCCAGAAATGATGGACACTGAGGATAACGCCGCACCTGATGCACCGGCACAGCAATCGAACGCAGAAGACAACAACTCACAACCAACCCAAGACTCGACAATGCCCGATGCGAGCGCCAAATCAAACCTCGAAGGCATGTTCGACGACGACGACGATGACGACGATGAGTTCTCTTCCAGTGCAATCACTGGACCCACACAGAGTTCTCAACCCGCTCCAACATCACAGAAAGCAGCCTTCTCAGACAGCAACATCCTCTCACAATTCTACCAACGTCTCCTGCCATTCCGTCCTCTCTTCCAATGGCTCAATCACTCTGCGACTCCTCAGGCCGACTTCCAGCATCGCGAATTCGCCTTCACACTACCCGGCGACCGTTACGTGCGTTACCAGTCTTTCGCAAGCGCTGAGCTGCTTCGCAAAGCTTGCGTACAACTTATCCCAGAGCGTTTTGAAATTGGTCCACAATACAGCATCAATCCACGCGATCGGAAGACAGTGCTGAAAGCGGGAAGCTTCCGACCGATCATGAAAGAGCTGGTATTCGATATCGATATGACGGATTACGATCCCATCAGAACATGTTGTTCAGGAGCCGCCATCTGTCACAAGTGTTGGCAATTCATCAACATGGCGATCAAGGTGGTGGACACCGCCCTGAGAGAGGATTTTGGTTTCCAGCACATCTTGTGGGTCTACTCGGGAAGACGTGGTGCTCACGCATGGGTGAGTGACAAACGAGCACGGGAGATGGACGATGCAAAGAGACGATCTATCGCGGGATACCTGGTTGTAGTCACAGGCAGCGAGCATGGCAAGCGGATGGGCATTCGACACCCACTACATCCTCATCTGGAGCGAAGCCTAGAGTTGCTCAATCCCCACTTTCGATCCGATGTCCTTGAAGACCAGGACCCGTGGCAAACGACAGAGCAGACACAAAAGCTTCTCGACCTGTTGCCTGACACGAAGCTCGTTGCCGCGCTACAGAAGAAATGGAGCTCGGGACCAAACCGCACGAGTGCACAGAAATGGGCCGACATTGACTCGGTCGCTGGAGCCGGCAATCTGTCATCATTGTCCACAAAGCAACTCGTCGAGGTGAAGCAGGACATTCGCATTGAATACACATACCCGCGACTCGATGCTGAAGTTTCGAAGAAGCAGAACCATTTGCTCAAATCTCCCTTCGTCATTCATCCCGGCACCGGACGCGTTTGTGTGCCTATCGATGTGCGAAGTATTGAGGAGTTCGATCCTCTGGCCGTGCCAACAGTGACACAATTACTGCAACAAATCGATGAGTGGCACACGAAGAACCGAGACATGAGCGAGGAAGAGAAAGCAAAGGTTGCGGATTGGCAGAAGACGGACCTGAAGCCTTATGTTGAGTATTTCCGCGGTCATGTTGCGAATTTGTTGAAGGAAGAGACCAGAGGCAAGAGGGCAAGAGACACAGATGGCGGTGCAGACAGCATGGAGTTTTAGGTCTTGATTCAAATGTTGTCTGGATTATCAGCGAAGGTGTTGAATAGGGCCAAACATGGATACGTAGAAGCTGACGCAGAGAACGACGCAAAGTACATGGTAACAGATCATGTCTCTCCAGTGTGAATGACAACACACGTATCGACCATGACATTGAGCCTTGCAAGCGTGGTTGTGAGTGTGGCGGTGGTGCCCCAGACAGACAGACAGCCATGGGCGCCTTGGTCTAGTCTAGCGTGATCCTTCATCCTCCACCATGTCATCTTGCATCTTCAGCCTCACATTGAACTCCACTAAAACTGCCAACGAATAACCTGAGACACTTCAGTCGCAATGTTTCAACTGCTTTGACACATTCCTCTCTGCATACGAAAACACCTCATGTTCTCTCTGACAGCATGGAAGCCCTACCACCGACCTACGAAAAGGCCACCTTAGCCGACTACCTCGACCTCGTAGCTCCATACCTACCATCCAGCGATCTCTGCTCAGCAGCACTGGTATGCAGCAAATGGCACGCCACTTTCTCGCCTCATCTCTGGGGCAATCCAGCCTCGCACTTTGGCATCGAGAACGACCGGGTATACGTCGCCCTCACCAAGTTCAAGCGCACTTTGCAGACCGCGAGGTTACTTGTCAGATCACAAACTCACACAATGCATATGCCTCCGGCGCATGTCGAGATCTACAATGGGCCGAATTCGGACTGGCTGAGAGATAGTCTGAGCAGGCTGCCGAATTTGCAGTCTTTGATTGTTCGTGGGCTACCTTTCTTCGACCATGGCGCTTTGGTAGCTCTCAGGCAGTGGAAGCCTACAGAGGCCAGCTTTACCCAGAGAGACCCGCACAGTTTTGCAGTGGAGCTCCCTGGATCTATGGGCTCTGTCTTCCTGCCGCCACCGGATGCCATCCCTTCTTTCGGACTCCGGCTGCTGGATGCATCGAGGTGTCCCAATGTTACGTCGAGCGGGCTTGCACACGCGCTGAAGCGCTTCGAGTCTCTGATGTACCTGGACTTGTCACATACTTACCCTGCTAGAGACATCAGCGTGATGGAATCCCTCCGCAGGATCACAGGCTTGCAAGTCCTCAAGCTGCGCGGGATCAGCCTTCGTGACGAGGAGATCGAAGTGCTGGCTTGGGCTATTGATCGGCACGTGCGAAGTCTTGATCTTCGAGACAATCATGTGACCGACAGCGGCGTCCGCATGTTGCTCGAAGGGTGTTTCTCTACCCACAGCTCTTCTCCAAGAGATGGGAATCGCAATGTTCCTCGAGGAGCTCGGTCTCCCTCGCTTCTCCCATATCTGGGCGAGGAGATGCTTGAAACCTACCAAAGTGAAGAGTTCGAAGGATTCCTCCGAGGCACTTTCACTGGCGCTTTCGTCAGTCGGCTGGCCATCGAGGATGCGCCTGAGAGTGGTATTACTCATCTGTACATCTCCAACAACAAGGTCACGGTTGAAGGCGCATCCGGTCTGATCAGGTCAGGGCGGTTGCACGTGCTCGATGTTGGCACGGTTGAAGGCGCTATCGAGCGCCATCTTTCGGTGCCAGACGATGAGAAGACCAAGTCGGATTGGCATTTACCAGGTGCTGAGAAACTCACCCCAGTCCTCTATGACCATGCCAAAGATGGGATGACTTACCTCAAAGTCGACCACAGCATCATCACGAAGGACGTCCCAAATGCCTATCCCGATCAGGTTGTGCCCGGTCGTATAGAGCTGGCTGACAATGCTCTGCCCAAGTTGCCGCACGGCGCTTCGGAAATCGAAGGCAGCCGTGTCACGCACAACACCTTTGAACTGCCCACCGACGAAGGTACACCAGTATACGAACTTGAAGCAGATCCGATGCAATGGGTTGTCATCCCTGCCGAGCCCGAGGTCAAAGAGGCCAGACGAGGAAGTGTGCTCGCCCCTGAAGTAATCGACAGCCTAGCCGAAGAAACAGACACCATGAAGCTGCTGAGTCCTCATGATGAAATAACTCTCACAGCAACCGGACTCGGAACTTCGAGCACTCTATCCTCTACCGAAGCACTAACTCCAACCTCTTCGCCACAACACCCACTCCGACCCCGAAGTTTCTCAGGCGTGGTGACCGAACGCACAGCACGCCTCAACGCCCACCAATCCAAGAACCACAACCTCCATCCCGCCATGCTCCCGCACCTTCGCACACTGGTGATAACAAACTTCCCACCCTTCTCGACAAGCAGAGAACCCACCGACCGCCTAATCCGCTTCATCGCAAACTGCGCCCAAGAAGCCCAGCTCGCACACGCCCAAGCTAAACTCGACTACTCACTCCCACCCGGCCGCAAAGGGCAAACGAACGCACTACGCCACTCAGCCCATCGCATCTTCGCGCTGAAACGGATTGTTCTAGAAATGGCCCCCGAGCGCGCAAATGACTCCTTCGGCCAGGCGAGTCCGTGGCAACATCTGACCACACGCTCCATGACCGAAGACCGGGACAGTGAAGCCCTGTGGTCCGCCGCCGAGACTGACTTCAGCTTCTTCGGTGAAGAGGACGAGTGCGCTTTTCCCAGCATTGAATCCGGAAGGTTCGCTGTGGCGTCCGCGGAGAAGGAAGTCGATTTCGGTAACATTGCGCCGCCGTCGCCGCGACCCACCAAGTC
>Ga0265797_10002061_pt1 | contig 34586 bp, 26 predicted proteins | sample P2T30metagenome_FD_192433 | JGI IMG/M metagenome (GOLD analysis project Ga0265797, IMG submission 192433) | Plant litter microbial communities from East Loma Ridge, Irvine, California - P2 T30 | ecosystem: Environmental > Terrestrial > Plant litter > Unclassified | place: USA: California...
GTTCAGTTCTAACTCCCAACATCCACATCCCGATTGAAAGTTGTGTAGTGCCTGATGCTTCTCCATCCCAATTCAGCATGGAGCCCTACTGGAAGAAATTAGTTTGGATATACTACCAGTGTTGATTAGGTTATCTATACAGTGGGTCTCCGCGCCAGGAAACTATGTGCATCTTTCAATATGTATGGCGTACAACCTACCGTATATACCGCAAGCGACCTCCGAACAGCGTAAATTTTGCCTGGAGGTAGTCAGTGATCCGTTTGCGATTCGTTTAACGTTCCCATAAGTGCCCGTCGGAATTCAGATACTTGAGTCTCTCTCACTTCTGTGGTCATTGTAGGCTCTGCTCCACTTTGCAATATCGCACTTGTTCTCTTTTACCCGGCCATCTTTACCTTCACGCGTACGTGGTCAGCTGCTAGCTCAAAACATTTCTCCTCGACATACCTAGATATATACCTAGGTAATCTCCCCACCTGTCGCCTCCAACCTTCTATCACTCTGCTCCGATCACAGAAACTCCACACTTCCGGTGGCCAACAACACTTTACTACACTAACATGAACCAAGCCGAGGATGTCGAGGTTATTCTCGGCCACAAGCGCCGCTACAAGTTTCACTCTGGTACTCTGGCGCGCAACTCTACTCTCTTCGCTGACATGTTAACCGAACCCAACGCCGCAAAACTGAACAACCGCGCCAGAAATGCTGGTATCAAGACTCGTTGGATGATTGAGTTGAAAGAACTTCCTTCCGAGCAACAACCCGCCGGTCGTCTCGGCCTTGTGGTATGTGAACACAAAACCCTATCACACATCAGAGATTTGTCGCATTGCCTACATCGGTATCTTAGCCACTGACAATCACATCTATAGGAACTTGGACCAACTGCTGAGCGAGCCGACGGCCTGAACGGCCTGATCGTAAACGAGAACGGACGCATCCCTCAAGCTACCAAAATCTTCGACCACTATGAGGGCATTTTCTACGCCTTCTACAACAAGGAATTCTCCATCGATGACTCCGACATGTCCGCCGCGCTCCAAGATTGCTATCAACTTCTTTGCATTGCGGATTACCTAGGCTGCACTAGACTGATATCCAAGCCCATTGAGATTGCTCTCCTCAAACATGGTCAAGATCTTTTCCGTGCCATCCAAAAGAAGCCACATGCATGGGTCGAAATGTCCTACCGTATTCGTAGCGAACTTATCTTCCGCGAGTGCATGGTCCACCTGGTCGGTAACTGGAGAACTATCAAATCCGCCCCTAACGCACTTGAATACCTACGCGAAGTCCCTGGTCTACGCGGCTTGATCGAAAAGTACCATCGAGCCATGCTCAGCCAGTGTAAGTCTGTCGAGCTAGCAGTGATGTCCCTCTACCCAGGTTCTATGCGCCTACCTGTTGAAGACCTGCCTATCAAGCGCGAGGCCTTTGCCAAAGACATTCTAGTCTGGATGGCACTGACCTTCTTCCGCCATTGGATCGGCCAGCGTCTCATCATGGAGAGGGGTAGACACAGCGCAGACTGTGGGTACGAGCTCTATAAGCAAATAGGTACAGGAGGCGAGTCCTACATGGACAAATCCGTCATCAACCAGTTCCATACCAAGTTCCCAATGACAAAGAAGGCGATGAACGTCCTGGAGAACCATCTGCTCGAGATCAAGGAATGCATGAAGACCGTTGTCGACCAGCACAAGATCCTCCAGTCGAAGTGCCAGTTGGACGTTCATCGTTTTCCGGTTGAGTACTTGACCTGCACAGAGTTTAAGAAGGAGGATATTCCGTGGGAGAAGGAGACTGAAGGACCTAGGGTGCTGCCAGCTAAGCGGGCGTACAAGGCTGGAGGTAATGACATTGCGCGGAAGAACTTGGATACAGCGAGGATGCATCAGGAAAGGGGCTTGAGTGTGGAGGGCGAGCAGAACGGTGGCGATGAAGCAGAGTTTGAAAGTGATATGGAGGATGTGGAGGATGCCAGGGCTAAGCGTGTCAGGACTCAGTAGGCTACAACTATGGCGTATCTGCCACGCGGTAATATGAGGTAGGCGGTGAGCTTTGATAGAAAGTGTGAGAACCTCCTGGGCGTTGTGCGGTCAGACGAAAGTACGATCTGGGTTCCCATATCGGCGTCAAACGGACTTTAGAGAAAATGAAATTGTGCTTTGTACACTGTTCTGGTTCTATTACATGCCTCACGTCTGAATCTGGCCTTTGGTGACCGAGGTATAATTTCATGCATCTTCTCTTAGCCGCCTCCGCTACCGTCCTCTATTCGTCGTCGAAACCTGTCGGCCTTGGTCGTGGTCCCTTTGGTACTGTTCCAGGTCAGCAAATCGTGTTCCTGCCCGGGTCTGCCTAATCTCCCAATTCCCATTGCCCTCCACAATCGACACTTGCTATTCTCGCCACGTACCTGGGTATGTCATAGGGATCTTAGGGATCGGCTCCTCGCCCATATATCTCCGAATCGGGGGAACGGTAACGACGAGTGCGGGTCCTGCGCAGCCGACCATGATGGAGTAGAAGTATGCTGGCTTGTTGATAGAGGCCCACTTCATGTATCGCAGCGGCTGCTGGAAGAAGCGTGGGGAGGGGCCAGCGCCGGACATGATGGCTGTGTTGCTGCTGCTATGTGAGCGCGTGGGTTCGGCTGGCAGTGCACGTGGGCGCGTACGCAGATGACTCGTTTCGGTGCGGTCTTGGGTCCGGTAGTGAAAAGGCTCAATGCCTTGGTCTGGTGTCGCAATCGCAAGTTGACGGCGTGAGTAGATGTCGTGAGGTCGCTGCTCGTAGCTCACCACCTCCACTCCAATCGGCGTGCAGCGATTTTCCGGGACCGATGGTCTTGGCAAAAGCATACGTATCGCTCCCGTTACAGCTCCCTCCACGCGGCGCAACTCGACAAGTCCACTTCGAACAGCCACAAGATGAGGTGGTTACTTTCTATTACTGTCGCCTTCCTGTGGTCGGTGGTGGTGCAGGCCAAGAGTTTCACAGGCAACCGCTTGCTGGTTGTGCTAGAAGAGCAGGCGGAGAGGGAGAAGTACAGTGTGTTCCTTGAGGACTTGACGTGTAAGTCGATTGACTATTTCAATTCCTTCTCGGGACATTGTCATGTCTCTGGTTTGCTCAAGATGGCATCCAAATACGGGGTATTGGTAACGATGCGGATCAATTGAACATGCAACTTGGCCTTGCGCTGCGGATGATGCTCAATTGAACCTAATCGCAGTGAGGACCAGTGCTGACAAGTACGTACAGCCCGAGGATTTACCACGTCTGTAGAATCGCCCAAAGAGAGCAAGTTGTCATTACTGAAGCACGGCGAACGAGCATACGACCATGTCCTCCTCCTGCCTGGCAAGTCCAAAGGCCTCGGCCCTGCCCTCACAGCGAACAACTTCCTGGAATTCATGAAGAAGGATGGAAACATCCTCGTCGCCCTCTCGAGCGAACACGCTACACCTACGGCCGTCCAGGCTATGCTCGCCGAACTCGACATCAACATCCCAGCCGACAAGGGCGCATTGGTCGTCGACCATTTCAACTACGACTCGTCATCCGCACAGGAACAGCACGACGTACTGCTCCTTCCGTTCCCGAACGCGCTCAGGTCAGACGTAAAGAACTACTTCGCTGGCGAGGGCTACATTGCTGTGCCACGCGCTGTCGGTCAAGCTCTTGGAAACGAGTCACCGCTCACGTCGCCTGTCCTACGCGCCCCAGCCACCGCCTACAGCTACAACCCCAAGGACGAGGCCGATGGCGTTGAGGATCCTTTTGCGGTTGGTGGACAACTGAACCTCGTCTCTGCCATGCAAGCGAACAACGCTGCGCGCCTGGCTGTTGTCGGTTCAGCCGAGATGCTTCAGAACAAGTGGTTTGCAGAGAAGGCCAAGCTGGGCGACAAGGCCGTTACCACTGGTAACCGCGATTTTGCGCAGAAGCTTTCTGCTTGGACATTCAAGGAGACGGGCGTCTTGAAGGTTGGCAAGCTCCTCCACTACCAGGACGAGGGTGCGAGCAAGAAGTTGAACACCAGCGTTGCAATCCCCGAGAACAACCCCACCATCTACCGCATCAAGTCCGATGTCGTAAGTTCATGTCAATTGTTATTGCATAGCTTTTACTAAACTGCACAGCACTTCCAAGTCGAGATCTCCGAGTACACCAACGACCACCTCGCTCCCTTCGTCCCCTCCTCCAAGGACAACATCCAGCTTGAGTTCAGCATGCTTTCTCCCTTCCAGCGCCTGAACCTCTCCCCGATCGCACAAACCGCGAATGCAACCATTTTCGGCGTCGCATTCAGGACACCCGACCAGCACGGAATTTTCAACTTCCGCGTCAACTATCGCCGCCCCTTCGTCACCAACATCGACGAGAAGAGGCAGGTGACCGTCAGGCACTTTGCGCACGACGAGTACCCAAGGAGTTTCGAGATCAGCGGTGCGTGGGTCTGGATCGGAGGCATCTGGGTCACCGTGTTGGGTTGGTTGGCCTTTGTTGCCGTCTGGCTGTACAGCGCGCCCAGCGAGAAGAGCGCAAAGAAGACGCAGTAGAATGGCGGACTCTGAGAAGAGAAACTAGGTGAGCCATGTACGGGTAGACGATATGCTCCGTCGGCGATGTGTAGTATGTACATTATGGATAATGGGCATTGGAATGACCCAAAAATTTAGATGCGAATGGAACATGAAACATTACCACAGGTGTTTCCTCTTGTGTACTGTTGTAGTCTTTGCCTTACAAGCATCATTCAACGTTATTCCTGTCGCCTTCTCTTCACAACTTGCTCTGCGCCTCTAACACTCTCGGATGCGCTACCTTCCCGGGCTGTAATTTACCCCAGTCCTCCTCGTAACCTTCTTCCACATCCGGATAAGGCCCCAGTGGCGTGATACTCAGCGGATTGATATCCTTGTGACTCTTGGTATACTACAAATGTGCAATCCATGTCAGCCACCACCCACTACTCAGCTTCACGACCAAACTTACATTCTCCTTTATATGCTTAAAGTCTGTACTTTCCTTGAATCCCTCCACGTTGTGATATAAGTTTTTCAGCCAGTTGTTGAGCACAGGGTAGTCATGTCGTATCGACCCCAAGTTGGTTTTGAAGTGCTGCGAGTAAACAGTGTCGAAGCGGACTATCGTCGGATAAGCCAGGACATCGAGTTCGGTGAGCTTGGTACCGAGGATATACGGGCCGCCATTACTGTGTACTAGTTCTTCTAGCCGGTTCAGTGCCGCGAACAGAGGAACAACGCCTTTCTCGTAGTCCTCTTGGTTCGGTGCAAAACCAGCTTTGTAGACTCCCGCGCAGATCAAGGACTGGAGCCAGGGGCTTATCTCATCAATCTTTTGGCGGAGTTCCTGAGGGTAGAAATCCAATTCCTCTGCCTTGTCACTGCTCTCCTGCACAGAGTTGAAGGCACTAGGTAGCCATTTCAACATCTCAGCACTTTCGTTGTTTACGATCCGATTACTCTTCTTGTCCCAGAGGAGGGGAACGCTGTACTTCCCTTTGTACGCTGGATCGTCGCGGAAATAGAGCTGGTGCATGAACTGGCTGTTGAAGAGGTGGTCGGGGGTTGCATTAGGGTAAGTAGCATCGAAACGCCAGCCTGGTTCACCTTTCGGATAAGGGCGCACAATAGAAACAGGGAGGTAGGTTTGGAGGTGCTTGAGATGTCGGACCAAGTTTGGACGGTGGGCAAAAGGACAGAAGAGGCCTGAGAATACTTCAGCATACTTGCCTTACTGACGCGGTATGCAGTGTTGGTTCGGCTTACCAATATAGAGATGGTATCTGTCTTTCTCTGGTGGGAATTCACCGCCCTCTTTTATGACACCATGCCAGCCATCGTCGGTTCCGTACTTGTGGATTTCTTTGCCCGACATTCTGCAGCAACGGGATCAATTGATGAAGTTTGGATGGAAAGACGGGTAGTGGCTATTAGAGAAAAGGGGATAAACAAGAGAGTCTTCAGCCTTTTGTCTACGAATTGTTATGCTTATTGTTAAATGCTATGAAGCTGGTGCTCAACTATGGCACGCCCATAGTGGTCATGGTGGGGTAATCTGACGCCACTCTCAATAAGCTTATGCAGGGACCGCGGAACTGCTTCCGCTATTACTTCAAATTGGGAGCTTAGTTACAGCATTTCAACTCTTCGCAAAGTACACCACAGGGCACGCCACACTTTTCAGTACTTGTCCGTGCTGTGTTTGTACCGCTGGTGGCACCTGAAGCTGCCTCCTCACCCGTACTCTTGACACCATTGAGCTCTTCAGGAGGGACAGCAAGCTCAGGTTGGAGCGTTGCTGAGTGAATGCCATATGCATGTAGACATTCAGAAAAGACCTTGGCCTTCTTCATGAAACTCGCGATATCTGGGTCAGTGACCACGATATGTGCAGACGCCACAGCCTTCTTCTGGTCCAGGCGCCAGACGTGGAGTTCGTGCACACTCAGCACACCAGGTATGGCCTCCAGGTCGTGCTTGACATCCTCAATCTTGACGCCCAAAGGAGCAGATTGGAGCAAGATCTTGCCGCTGCGTTTTGTGAGGGGAATGGCGGTGAGCAGAATCATGATGGCGATCCACATGCTAACTGCTGGATCGACATAGAAACGGTTGGGTGATTTGACAAACCAAATAATCACTGCTGAGATGATGACACCGATGTTGTTGATAGCGTCGCCAATAACATGAATGAGAACACCAAGGATACCCAGATCCATGCCATGCCTTTTTGGCTTTGCGATCAAATGCAGGTGGTTCTCATGTGTGGGTGTAGTTGACATGCTCTCTTCATCGCTGTTACCCGCAGAGCCATGGTCGTGATCATGCTCATGTAGGAATAACGCGCTGATGATATTGAGAAACAATCCAACGCATCCTATAATCAAGACTAGCTTGGGATTTTGGACTCGCTCGATGGAGATAAAGCGTTCGATCGATTGGAGAGCAATGCTGATTCCCAAGGCAAACAAGAAAGATCCGTTGAAGAAGGCTCCGAGAAGTGAAGCCCGCGCCCAACCGAAGGAGAGATCCGGAGGCGAGGTCTTGCGGTCCGTCACCTGAACGGCCACTAAGGCCACGATGAAGCCGATGAGGTCATTCAGCTACAATAGATGTTAGTGCTTGGCCGCAAAGAAAGTGCACCACGGGTATACGAGGTGATGCAGGACGCACATAGTGGAATGCATCAGCAACGAGAGCCAATGATTTGGTGTAGAAGCCCACGGATATTTCAGCCGCGAAGAAGCAGAAGGATATGGCTATGACAGCTCTAAGACGTGTCTTTCGGCTGACCTGGAAGCGACTATGCTTGTGGTCATGTGCCGACTCGTGGTTGTTGTGGCTATGAGCCATGACGTTGAGGATGGAATGACAGCGTAGGTGATAGGAGGTATTCGGAAAAGGAGTTATAATAGAGAAGGCAGGGGTAGGACTAAAGGACGGAGGGTAATACCGAGCACCTGGCTGGATCGCGAACGAAAGGTTGTGCGATGCTCAAGGAAAAGAACGGAAGACGTGGGACCTTGGGACGGAAAGCCGACACAGTGAAGAAGAATAGTACATAGATCTTACGAAATATACTACCTGTGTTGCTGGGTCTTTCAGACATATGTACTGCACGGGCGAGACAGGACGTGCTACCTGGTCGCAACACCCAACGTTCATGGTGACTATCTGGATAGTCACCATTTTCGGCTGCCGGTTTTGCAGGGCACAACACTCCACAGCACGCGTCTGTTGCCGAAACACGAAGAGTGTGACGAGTTCTCACGCGTCACAAAGCGTAGCTTCGCAATTCGCTGCCACCAAATTACATCAGCGCGGACATGCTCTGAATTGATTGACGCGAGCGACAATGGTTCCATCGCTGGGTTGTTGTTGATAAGACTTTAGTGGCGTGGAAGATTCATTCACATGATTGCGCGGAAAGCTAACCCTTTGTCGCTTAACGCCGGAGATGCCAACACCGCCTTTCCAACCAACGGCCTGGACCCTCCCCGCCGCCGCAAATAATCTCTCAGGACCGTCAGCCTTCACTCAAGCAAACCAAAAACTTTGATCGCTTTCGACATACACATCTCCGCTCACACTCAGCAACTGATTACCAGCAAACTACAAGATGGGTAACGGAGCCAAGTAAGCGATTCCACGTGTGCCTTCATGCGCGCGAACATTTGCTAACATTCTTGCCAGAGCACAGCAGAAACGCGACAGGAAGGGTTAGCATTCCAGTGTGTGCCAACGACATGTGAGACAGACACTAATTTTGTGCTCCAATACTACAGGCGATGCCGGCCCAAAGGAAGCAAAGAGCCAACTGAAAGCCGTACGTAACCCCACCTGTTTGCGCGATCTTGCAACTTTGCGACCTCACATTCAACCGACGGTTACAAGTCAAGTTGCTAACGTAACGCTAGAACGCTGCCGCCCAGACCATCAAGTGCAAGACCTGCTTCCAGACATTCCAGGGCACCACGAGCCGTAAGATGCTTACCGACCACGCAACCAACAAGCACAGCAAGGACTTTGCTGTCTGCTTCAACGAAGACGAGGGTGTTGTAAAATAAGTCATCCAACCTTCGAGCGAACGTGCGGATCAAAAAGCGAAGAAGGAGAACGGCCGATACGACGAAGTTTGCTATTTACATGAGCATGAGATACCACGAGCGAGGAGTGAGGAGTTGGTGACGGCGATGGCGATTCAGGGCGACTTGATAGTACATGATACACAGGCGTAGATGGGTGATATATTGACAATCCGACTCTGGGATACTCACATACTTGTACCGCTCATGTTCATTTATGAGGCGTGATTATCTATTCTGCGGACTAACAAAAGTGCACTCTAGTACCGAACACGTCAAAATCCACGAGCCTAAGAGTACACGCAAGTCGTGAGACTCACCTGCAAGAGGACGACTGAGACGGATGCATTAGAAAAATAATAATCTATATTGCAGAGATGTTGACCAAGTCATTCAGAGGAAAGATGACAGATGGAACAATAGTGTACTCGCAAGCTCTCCAGTACCATGGCAACCTTGCATTTCAATGCGAGATGGGGTCGACGTTACACCCCGATCTATTCTGCAACAAATATATATCTTCCGAATCAGTTGGAAGTTATTTTACACCTATTGACAAAAGCCCGTAATGTGCATCTTCAACCTGCGACTATTGATTGCAGGCGCACATTCACTGAACCACTACAATAGACTGGAAGACAATCGTTACTTGTAGCAAAACAGGGATTCGATGCCCCCACTTTCTAAGTGCCTGTTCTGGTATGTTAAGTGCCATGCCCTCAAGTCTGGCAGAGTCTATCCCTCAAAACCAACCCCGCTTTCACCCCACCAACACACTCTACTCTTGGAGAAGATTTTCAGGACGCTGCGACACCTTGAACTTCCCCTTTTCGATGAGTGCTCAGGCAGCTGCGGTGACTGGGGAAATTGCGAAGATCATAACCGGCCCAAGATGAAGTCTTTCCATCAAATCCCACAACCGTCTCCTTAGCTCAATTGGGAGAGCGCCAGACTGAAGTCTCAGTCACTAAATCTGGAGGTATCGTGTTCGATCCACGAAGGGGACAACGTGCCTGAGCTTGCTCGGGATTCTTCGAACCATTCTTTTTGCACCTTTGCGTGGACTAGCAAACGTCTCCAGCGCATTCTTTTTGTTGTTGTTGTGGTGGTGGCGGTAGCTTCGAATGAGCATCAAGGATGATTCTTCTTGTGAATCTGAATGTGTCATGAAAAGTACGCATGGAATGACGTGCAGACCGTGTAATTCTCTCCCTTTTGTATGAAATGCTGTTGGGCTTGGTCGCAAACATAAAAAGGTGAACATGCCCTAGCAGATGAGATTGGACGAGCCTGTATGGCTAAATAGACGCGTCTCTCAAATCTGCCGCTTTCTCTTTTTGAGCACCTGAATGTCGTATGAGTTGGATTTGGTGAGGCAGGCCGGCCAACTGCTTCTCGACGTCTCCATGGGCTTTTCTGTGCGCTCATTCTTCAGAAAGATGTAATCCTCCATATAAGAACCAAGATTATACTACCGCTTGTAGGTTGTACGCCCTGTCATGAACCTCAAATCGCCAACCGGTTGTTGTCGGTCCATCCTACCCACACCCCACCAATCTCCTTTGCGATGTCTTCCGCAGTCCTGCCATTCGCATCCCTCAAACTCCGAATGTCGACCTTGTCCTCTGTAAGCCCCCTCATGATGCCCATAGCTTCTGCCTCCTGGAAGACCTGCGTGGGGAAGTCCAACAACGGGTAGTTACTCGCGAGAAGCAGTAACAACCAAGCCACTTCCCTACTCTGCGCATGTACCGCCGCATGTAGACCCGACTGCATATCCCCAATCGGATCTTGATACCTCAACATCCTATCGATACCCACCTCCTTCTCTGCATTGTCTGTGGTGCTCATTTCGACGTCGCCCTCTTCATCCTCATCGTCGTCCTCCGAATCGTCGAGCAGAAGATCGACCACAGCTTTGTAGTCACCTTCGCGACAGAACTCGAGGAATGCGCGTGCTTTCCTGTCTTCGGGATAGGCTTTTAGGTATGACTCCTCGGTAAGAAGGGGCAAGATATCGAGGTTCTCTTGGATTCCGCCTTCGTTGTTGAGTCTGCAGAGAACCTTTTGTGTGCCGTCGCCTGTGGTGGAGATTTCTTTGCCGCAGTGTGGACACGAAGTTATTTCGTAGGCGGAGAGAAGACAATCCCTATACAATGCATGTCAGTGACAGCGCGCGATTGACTGGAAGGAAAGCTGCATACCAGTGGAAGTGGCATCCACAGGTTAATTGGACGTCGTCGGGGTATGTTTCTGGTGCCGCCGCAGGGCCTTTGCCAGACGACGACGCTCCGCCCTCATATTCTTCGTCCTCGTCACGCTCGATTTCTACCTCCAAGGGCTTTTCGCAGATTACACAGACTGACATATTGGCGACTTTGGGAAAACGAATTTGGTAGTGAAGTGTTGTGAAATGCTCGGCGGGGCAGCAGCGGGGTTTGTACTTTTTTTGTCGCTAAAACGGGACGACGTTCACGCGTCACGCGTCTGAGTTTACACAGACGTCATCAATCTCGCGACAACATCAACGACATTCTCATTCCTGAACTCTATTACATCTACCGGCGCTCAATTATACGTTATCGTAGCCTTTGATAACTTGGGTTTGTCCACAGTATGGGAACACGCGCAAGCGCGATTCTCTCCGACCCTGATGTCTTCGATCCTCCTTCACCAACACGACTTCTAATTGCATCTCGCACAACCCTTAAACCGTTGCTGAAACGTGCACCAATCTCGTGAGCTGTTGATCGCGCTGTCGCAGGATCGGAACGGACTCGTGTTACCCGTTCCCTAGGCCGGTTGGGCAGAGTCTCTTCATCATGTCCACGACTCCGTCCTGGGAATCTTCCGGGTCTTTGCCGGTCCTTCGTCTTTTCCACTTGCTTAAAGTAATTTTCGTAGAGCTGACCCCAGTCCACCAGTATGACACCGTCTTGAACGCTCCAATACCGGATCGCCTCGCTCGACACTCCAAGTGTCCAGTGACGTCCAACACTCATTGTCACGTTGCATCGAGAACGCGGCGCGGCAAAGATTTGCGCCCACCCATATGCCAGACTGAGCCCGTAGCAGCCTCTGCGGTCCTCATCCCGCCAAACACCAGAGATGGGTGCTTCTTGTCTGACCGAAAAAACTGCAATGGATGGATCCTCGACCAAGAAGCGGTTGAATTGTAGTCGAAAAGTATCATGTCGAGAACCAAGATTCGAGTTCACAACCGTGTGAGGCAGATGACACATTGGACTTCCATATGATGTTGCCGTTCCTGATCCGCAAGCATTGGAGTTCCGTGACGGGGTTGACTCCGTGGTGCGTCGGCACATGTTGCAAAAATGATCTGAAAATTCGTGGTCGGCTCCATTAGAGCTGAAAGTCTTCAAGAGTGAATGGCAGAGCATGCTGAAACTGGATGTGAAGGTTCGCATAAGAGAGGCGATGTTGGCTTTGAAGATGGCCAACACGCCATAAATCTCGATGCGGTGCAGATAATGCCATGCAGGTTTTGCTTCTTCCAGCGGGCGACCAAACTCTCCTTAAAACACAACAATTACGATACCCTGTTTAGGTGCCACGCCCAGGTACGTGCCCGACTACTCCTCACCGTACCATGGTAACAGATCGCGTGGTCCTTCTCTTCGGTCGCCCTCCGCGGACTAAGGCAGGGCCTCTTGAGGCCGGCAAGTAAGGAAAAGCCGCATGCATGTTTTCTTTTTGGAATATTCGGTCATACCAGAGCTAGCGTGGACACATTCTCTCCAAAGAAAACGAGCTTCAACACACCGTTATCTCGTAATTGATTACTATTCACGAGACCAAAAAAGCATTGGAGTTGTGTATGGACCGACAATGTACGTGCGCATAAGGATCGCACAGATTGTAACAATCGCTCGCAAACTCCCTTCAACAACGCATGATACCAAGAGTTCCCACACCACTTCTCCGATCCCTCAATCTGCTTGGCAGAGTTAGCTGCCTTCTTGACCGCCATGTAAAACTTTACATTGCCATGTCCGATCCAGTCGAGTGCGGCCCTTTGACCATACCAATGCCCTGTGTGCCTGCAGTACTCTTGTTGACCTTGGAGTCGGTTGTTGTTCTTTGTCAACAAGTTTGGGTGGGGTTTGTAGCTTCTCGCGAGTTGTGTGGCTGCCTCCCGTGATCCGGAGCTGTCTATCGCCGACCACTTGCAATTGGATGTCGTTGGTGGCGGAATGAGATGGACTTGACTTCCTGGACACCAGGGCTCTGCGCATCAGAGGCAAGTTGGGTTGCAATACCTGGAACACACACGAGGTTAGCATCATCATTCCTTACACTAGTTGAACCAGTCTGACGTGGCCGTGTTAGACTTACCATTCCATTCCTCGTCCGCTCTCTTATCTTCTTCGGCCATTTCTTCAATGCTCTGAATGCTTCTCATCTGGGGTTGTTGCCTCTTCTCCAGTTCCATCCTCGCAGCCATCTGCTCCATTATCGCTCTTTCGGCATCCAAACGTCGTATGCTGTCTTTGTTTCGCAGCAGAAGCCGCTCTGAGGCTGTCTTCCAGATGGCCTTCGAGCCTCCAGCGCGGTGCTGAAGAGGCTTGTCCCAGTCGTGCTTCCAATCTCGAATCGCCTCCTTCTCTTTTGTAGATATGGTGGCTATAGAATGGCCTGACGGTCGGTAGTAAGTCCGGACATCGTTTGTCGGTTTGGGCTGGACAGGCACTGCGGCCGATTTTCCCAGCCCAGAAGGACAGTATGGCTTCTGGGCTTGATGTTTGCGAGCGTTTAAGGGTCGAATGGTCACGTCTACTGCAGAGTCATATCTGTCAGAGGGAGGTTGAGGCGATTCTCGTCTCAAAACCCGCTGTATCTCAAATGACTCTCGCCATGTCAGAACCGTGGGGGGACCCTGGAGCTGGAACCGCTCATTTGCCACATGGGTCTGTGGCTCGCTGAGAGCTTGCTTGGACACCTTTCCGGCAAACCTTGGTGTCTGAGTATCATGTCGTCCTGCCACAAGCGAGCTTACGCTCGGGTTTACTATTCGAATCGTCTCGTCAACCGGATGGTCTCGCAGCGTATCTACTCTGAGTCTTCCTGGCGAAGGCAAAGCCCGTTTAGGGTGTGCATCCCATGTCCTGGAGCCCCTATTGATTTCGTTCTTCGGAGGTTGTTCTCTTCGACCGATGAGCCCATTGCGTTGCGTGTGCTGGAAGTCGATGTGGTGTACAGGTGATGGAAGCGTTTTCTCCATATCTACATAACTAGCAGATTTGTACTTGCGATGCGGATGGTGGTTTCGCATACAGCCGCCGAGTTTCCTCGCCCAGCGACGAAGCCGAGATTCGCGCTTATTCACGGCCATGGTTGAGGTAAAGGCTGACAATACTGATTCGCAGGGTCGTCTTAGGTAAGGCGTTGGTTCGAAATTGTAGAACGTGGCCGCTTGTGAGAATATTCGTGGAGGATGCTCTCGAGGCCAAATAAACGGCTCAATCATCAACAACCAACGTTCTCATAGCAACGCTGTCCTGATCCGCTCTGCGAGAGGGGCCGATAATGATGTTTCTGCGCTGCCTTGTCCAACTGGGTCTCTGGAGAACGCTGACGCCTGTTGCGACGAGCCGTGGGTTGGTTGCTCGGAACGGGGCAGCAGTACCATGTTCCTGGTCATCTAGCCAGCCAGATCCCCTCTCAACCACTCCAACACTCAATCACTTGGTGTTTAGAAGCTATAGTCGAGTAAATAGACCAAGAAGTGCTTGAGCTCTTTTACATGGTCGCGTAATCGGATCGTCGTTGTGTTGATTAGTCTCGCATGAATCGATCCGGCAAGCACATATCTATCAGTCCATCCAGGAATGCCCAAAAGCTCTTGACCACTTTCACCGTTTCCCAGACGATGCAGAAAACAAACAGGGCGACAGCCATGACGACCGTAATGACCACACCCACCACAATGAAGCCCAGCACATGCACAACAGATGAAAGGCCTGCTGCGATATGCCAAGTCTTTGCTTTCCTCCCCAGTCGAGCAAAATAGAATACCAGGAAGTCATACCGACGCTCTTTTAGATTCTTGGGCAGACACTCCATGCGTCTCTGCCATTCCACAGCAGTCATCGCAACCTCATCGCTTCCATTACCAATAGACACATAGATCTTTTGCTCTGCCCTCACAACCGCGCTGCACAGTTCCCCAAAGGCCAGCTTAGCGAGCAAAGCTTGGTCGCTGATACACTGTATGCGCAGCTTCCTTGCGTCGCCAAACAGTGAAGCGATGGTCCTCGTTGCGGCATCCAAGGGGGAGCGTCCAAGGCTGCACCAAAAACAGCACCAAGAAAAGCGGACCTGTTCTTGATAGAAGCATTTCCGTAGTAGCACCTCATTAGCGCAGCTATAGAATTGACGCGAAATAGGGCGCGCATTGAACCAGAGCTCAGATGGGGATAAGCGGTTGCAAATGTCCAGGACGATTTCGCTGGGTAGATGGTTGAACGAAGACGTCGGCGCTGTAGATCGGGTAAACCCCAGTTGCATCGCATCGTGTTCCGTCATCCGATTGTCGTTTCTAATGCGATTTGTGAACATGTTTGCGAAGCGCGTAGCAGGTGTTGGAGAGGAATCTAAAGACAACAGCCTTGCGGCATTAATACCTACCATCATATTCAGCTTCGAATGGAGATGTAAGTAGTTGCGTGAGCTTAGCTTACTGCAGCCTGTCTCTGCAGGTGAGAAGAAAGCCATTATATTGAGATCCTGTGTAAGCTGAGTATATTGTTGGTAGGATGGTCCCACTTATCTTACACCGATTGGTGATCCACAAATGAGTAAGGGGACGTGAGGCTGAACGAGCTGAGGGTTCTGGCCAGCACTGTACCAACTGCAACATCGAATTGCTGCTAGATGCATTCATACCGTTGTACTGATCGAGCAATGACGTACAAGCATATCTGAACTATATAGTAGAACGTAGAGTCCCTTGTGCAGGTATCTGGGTAACGTTGATGCATGTCTTCTCATGGCGTCAGCAACAACTCGGTGTTCTAAGCTGTGGTACAGGTCTGCATGTGGGTAGGTGTGCCGACGCGGAGTAAGGGAACTGGTGGCGTCGGAAGCCGAGCTGGTTGTTAGACGTGGCTGTCCAGCTGAGGTGCTGGTACATAGAAGGCGCCGAAGCCTGTTGAAGCGCAGCCTCCAAAACTCCCGCTCTCTCTTCTGATATTATCCAGGCATTGGCATTATGATGCTCGTACTACTTGCAACCTCAGCTGCACATTCAGTCTCCATGAACCATGACCCGCAACTGATCATTTGTGTGTTCTCCGTCGGCGGTGGTTGTGGTGATACCATACCTTGGACAGCTAGGCGAGGCGCATGCCTGCTTTAAGAAGGGCGACAGCTCCAGACCGACTAGCTTCTCCTTACTCAGCGCTGTTCAGGCACCTTCGCTCTGGTTCCTAATTTTTTTGCTACCCTTCCTAGGTCGGGATCGCATCAGTCTTTGTCGATGGCTAATTTGACAAGACAGCTCTAGTCTTTTTTGTGTCGTGTTGTTTGAGTTTGTAGTCGCCGTCTCTGTTTTCCTGTGTTGAGTAATCCACCGAAGGAACATTGCTCCGATCAAGTACTGGTTTTCCCTAGCACGGACCTCGTCCGCCTGTCAAAGCCGTGCGGATTTCGCCTTCCATCAGTCACATGGCAGCCAGATCAAGTCGCAAGAAATCACACTCATCAGCCGTCGAGCCAGAAAAGAACATGCCGAAAAAGAAGGTCGCGTCAGCGTACGGCCAATTCTCTCGAAATGTCCCGAGCTCGTCGAGTCTCGAGCTTTCCTTGAGTATCGGACCGAAACGTCGCCTACTTTTTAGTGGACCAAGGCGCCCTAGCAATTCGTTTCCTATACTTTGAAATTAGCCCAGGTCCTCCCGCCGAAAGTCGTCCGCGATCAGTAAGCCCTTTGAACTTCATCCCGAAGGCCTGTATGTTATACCGCAGCTTTGAGTAGAGGGATGTATTTGTATATTAGTCTACAGGTGCTCGAAAGTAAAGAATAATATCACCTTCAACACCGACACCAACATCATAGGCATAACTACAAAAAAGTACAAGAACCAATATTGGAGTTACCAAGATACCCAGATCAAAGTCGAATCCAGAGATCACATCACTCAACACCAACATCAGACGAGAACTCAAGTTTGTGCAACACGCCTTCTGACAGTCTCCCATATACACATCCAAGATGCAGAATAGCCGCCAACTACGTGATCCGGTAACATTGCCATCCGGTCTGGTCTTCAAGAACCGGCTACTCAAGGTCAGTAACAACACACCAAGCGCAGTGCGATCATGTTTCTGACACTCTCACAGGCAGCGATGGCGGAGAACATGTCAAAGTCTCACGATCCAACAGACCCACTCCTGTCTGCCTACAAAGCGTGGGGAAAAGGAGGATGGGGTGGTATCATAACAGGTACGGATTTACCTCTACCAAATGACCGGTTTCAATACTTACTCTCAAAGGCAATGTGATGATCGATGAGCGCTGGCTTGGAAACGCCCTTGACGTCTCAATCAACCCCACTACTGATCCAAAAGTCATTGCTCAATGGCGCAGATACGCAGAGGCATGCCGTGTCGAAGGTGCCCCAGCTATCGTTCAACTAAATCACCCCGGCCGCCAAAGCCCTCTTGGAGCTGGTAGCAAAGGTCTTTTCGAGAAGAATATTGCACCCAGCCCTATTCCATTGAAGTTTGAGGACAACATCTGGGCACGTACTGCACAAAAGATCCTCTTCGGTACTCCGCGAGAGATGACAGTTGCAGAGATTGAAGATGTCGTAACGAAGCATGCCGAAGCAGCCAAGTTCCTGAGTGAGAACGGATTCGATGGCGTAGAACTACACGCCGCACATGGATATCTGCTGAGCATCTTCATGGCCCCAAACACCAACAAACGTACAGACGATTATGGCGGTTCGGCATTCAACCGCGTTCGTATCGTTCTCGACATTATCAAAGCAATCCGCGCTGTCGTTCCGTCTACTTTCACCGTCGGCATCAAGCTCAACTCTGCGGACGTTGCACAAAAGAGCGATATCGAAGAGCTCATGCAACAAATCGAACACCTCAGGGCCACCGGCATTGATTTCCTCGAGATTAGCGGTGGATCGTATGAGAACCCAAGGATGATGAAGGGTGACGAGCCTGCGCCGGGTGAGAAGCCAGTCTCAGAACGCACGGCAAAGCGTGAAGCCTTTTTCCTTGATTTCGCGAGGATAGTCAGGCAGAGGTTCCCGGATGTGGTCCTGATGGTCACAGGTGGTTTCCGCAGTTTGTCTGGTATGCACGCAGCGCTCGAGGAGAACGCCTGTGACTTGATCGGTGTGGCGCGACCGGCTGCTGTGGATGCGAACTGGGCAAACAAACTGTTGAAAGAGGAGGCCGCGGGTGGTGATGTAGTCCTGAGGCTGGACGCTGTGAAGCCGAGTTGGCTGGTCAGCAAGATTCCAATCAAAGCCATAGGGGCTGGAGCTGAGAGTGCTTTCTACTCAGAACAGATTGGTCGCATCGGTAAAGGATTGCCAACACGGGCACCCCCTACGACGTCATGAGATCGCTTTGGAAACGTGGGTCGTCGTTTTTTTCTTTTGATAGACTTGTTGATCTGGCCAATCGCCTTTCGCATAGCAGAGTGAATTTCTTCTGAAGTTTGTTCATGTTCATTTAGACTTCTGCACGCTATGTGCAATGCTATAAAATTACTGCAAATGACAAAGTAATACGCAATAAGTGATCGCTGAAACTAGCACTTTTTGTATGTCAGGCACGGAAGAAGGAAGGGTTTTGAGATAACACTACATATCTGGCTGCCCACAGATTGCGTAAAAGCATAACGACACTAACGATCGCTGGCACGAGGACTTTCACAGCGGCTCATGGACAGCACCGAGTATGTACTGAATGGGTGGGGCGCATTCTCCTCTATTCATTGCAGATTCACAAAAAGAGCAGGTTTGTGGGTCTTATTGTGCCTTGTCACTCAGCACAAAGCTCCGCCAGTGAGCGTTGTCCCTTAGGCATTGGTTCCCAGTAATCACCGCTTTCGACGGGATTTCCGCGACTTGCCAGATACGGTATGTTGGTCTTCGTTGCTCGGCAGTGGTGGACACTGAGATTCCTAATCCTGCTGCCTTTGACGGGTTTCCAAACTCTTGCCCTATACGGCATATCGAGCTCAGCCACACTGGCACGCTCATCTAGTGCCAGTTCCCAGCAATGGGCCGCCTGCTACTGTGATCGATGATTCTTTTTTTTCTTACCGGAAGCGGAGTGTTGGGGGTTGAACCAATGAAGTATCCCTCTTTGGCTTAGGATTTGGGTGGCCTTCGCACGTGCTGCAATCCACGGACCTCATTTCCTGCCCGATGCAGTAGGATGTTGAGCTTCACCAATGAGCATTCATCTTGTTGTTGTCAGTACTTTGAGGTTTTGTTGCTTTCACACTGCGTGCCACGGTTTTCGATGGATCTTGTAAGTTGCCTAATGCGGTAAGCTGAGCTCAGACCACCATTAGGCCGCGGCGATCTCGAAAGATTTGGGACTTGGACGGTGGGCTGCATCATCGTGTGTTCGTGGTCATTTTCGTGTTGTCTGCGGCTTGCAACGGTTGTGCGGCCATTTCGTCCATGTCTATATGCTCCAATTCAGCCAGAGCATTGTCACGCTCTCGCCTTCCAGCAACTAAGACGCTCCTTCCGTTTCTTTACCAAACACCGACGATCCAGCAATGGCAGGCCGCCACGCGATCAATTGCTCGCCGCAACATCACCTCACCATCGCGCCCGTACGACACAGAGGACGTTCCCTTCGAAGATGAAAGCCTGCCCCCTGCTATCGACCAAGAACCTCCCCGGAAGACCACTATAACGAACACCGAGCGAGCCGCGTTCCAGAAGTTGTACAGAAAATTCAATACTGAAGGGCGTCAGCAGAAGGAGAAGGATCATGTCGTAGAACTTGATCAGATAGCAGACGAGTACTATGAAGATGATGAAGATAATTCCAAGCCGTCTCTGGACGAGGTCTTCGATCAAGTCTTGAAAGGCGAACCGCGCACGCGCGCATCGCGTACAGTCCTCCAAAGGTCCAAGACGAGGCCTCAGTCGGCAAAGGAAAACACCCCACACGCCGAGTTGGCCAAGGTGCGGGTTGGCAAGAGGAAAGGTACCAATGTGGATGCGGCAAAATTCAAGGAAATGCGCCTAGCCGAACGAGAACGTATTGATGCACTCATACGCAACGCCTCTACCGATCGCGCCCTCTGGAAAACCCTCGAGCGCGAAGTCTTCAACAAAGTGCGTGAGCTAGACCTCGATAACGCCAGCAACGGAGGCATCAAAGGATCAGCCCCCAAACCGAAGGGTGGCCCCAAACCCGGCCCTCCCTCCACCGATGCGCGCATTCTCTTCCAGAACTATCCACATCATCTCATAACCGCCATCTCGACTCTTCGTACCGACTTCCCGTCTTCACCCTTACCCTTCTCCGTCCTACCCACGATCAAGAGACTAGGTCGCTCTTCCCACGCTCTCGGCGCTACAACAACGCTATACAAACATCTCATACGCGCAGCATGGATTCAGCAATCCTCTTACACCGCCATCAATACGCTGCTCACCGAAATGGATGACAATGCCATTGAATTTGATACAGATATTCTGGGGCTCCTAGATGCCATAATTAAGGAACACAATCAAGCAAGAAGAGCTGAACTAGGAAAAGAGATGTCGCTAGTATATGGCATGGAAATGTTTGTTAATGGTCTACAGAAGCTCGCTACGTGGAGAGATACCATTGCGCAGAGACTAGGTATCAAGGGCGCAGAGAAGAGAACGAACAGTACGCTTGCTAGAAGGATGCTTCCACCGGAGAAGAGAGCTTGGAGGGACACCGAGTCGCAGGGGGGAGCCGCGGATACACAAAGGTCCGGAGCCCACTCGGAACAGATCACGTTAGAAGACATACCACTCGTCGAAGAAGTGAATTCGGAAGCGGGTGGTACTTCCGCAGCAACAGCTTCTGCAGAAAATGGCGAGGGTACTATATCTTTGGAACAAAGAGATCCAGCGAGTGAAGACAATGACGAGCATTCACGCATAGGTGACGAGCATTCACGCATAGGCGATGAGCATACCGAACACGATCATAACAAACGTGCGAAAGTCTTATTGTAGCACCATCATGTATAAAATAGTGTGTAACATACAAAAGATCTCGTCAATTCTTCAAGTGTCGGTTTCCATAACGCCCACTAGCTATTCATACAATCATGAAAAGGACAAACTCCCACCCACGTGAAGTGTGATTCGGCTTCTCGCAAGAATCCAAATCTACAAACTCTCCCATCCTCCATTATTCACGTCACCCTCCAGCCTCCTAGCAATGAGACTTTGCACACCGCCCTCAAGCCAGACTTTCCTTAGCAGCGCATCGTACCGCTTCTGGTTCAGGAACAGTTGGTGATGTCGGCGTAACGCTGGGTCGACCTCACCATGCTTATCGAGGTAAGGAGCGACATGCCAGGTACCGTGGTCAAGGTTGAGGAAGAGAATCATGCATTTGCGGATATGTATAAAGAGGCCAATCTGCCCGCCGCATCTGTGGAAACTGTCAGTATGGAGTCCTACATAACATAGGAGAATAGCCATGGCTGAGCGTGATGCTATTCGTTGACTTTTACAGCTTCACGCGCTATGCGTGTAGACACTGAGAACCCGCACAATGGGCTGTCTTCTGGTGGAGATGGGATAAAATGACGTACTTAGCTAGGTGTTGATTGCATCCTCCACGATTCTTGTTGGTCATGCAGCATACGGCTTGACTACACATGATCTCACCGCAGAAGAGACAGAGCGCAGGGTCGGTCAATTCCTTGCCTGTTGTCGGGCAGCGGCGACGTATTGCCTCATCAGTCAGGGTATCATAGTTCTTTGGTAGGCCGACAAGTTCAAAGATTGCTGGATGCGACAGTGATACGGTCGGTTTGAGTGGATTATTGCCTGCTTGTGCCTAGAAATTGGTGCATATAGTCAGTGTTTGCCCCATATACAGTTCGTGCACAAATTTTGCTTACCCAGAGGAGATGTCGGATCCAGCCTCCGACGATAGAGCGTGTTGTGTTGCCTGCCGATGTAGGCGCTGCGAAGGATGCGAAGATTTCGGAGAGTGATGGCAGCCGAAGGATCGAAGAAAGGCGCGCGAGTTCAGGTTCGTCAGCGCGTTCGACGGCAACATGTGGAAGGTCGACACCGTATCGCACGTGCATGAGGATAGCGGCTTTGCGGACGAATGGTAGAGCGTACGTCGAGACCATAGTATGTATGAAGTAAAGGAAGTTGGGGTCCTTGAAACGATCTGGAATGGGCAGGTTGTTGATGTCAAATGAGGCGGGAGAGTCGCCCTGGCTAGTGACGTTGGAGATCACGCAGACGAAGCAGAGTAAATTGCTCATCTGTTCTTCAGACATGCCCGTAGCGGCTACATCTGTGTTGATGAACTGTTCCGGATGGGGAAAGAGGAGTTCTCGATCCGACATATCCTCAGCCGACTGGTTCTTCACACCGAGCGCGAAGACGAAGACTACCCGTACGATCTCAGCAAGGTAACAGAGTCGCATGATGTGATGGATGTCGAGATTGGTGGCTGGCACAACCCCAACAGCGCATTCTGAGAGGAAGATGAACGGGTCTTGGCACAGTAGTGGTGCGATGCCTTTCAGATCGAAGCTCAACACTTGTGGATCAGAGATACCTGGATGTCCAACTAATAGCTGGCGGAACTGACGGCGCTGGGTCTCTGAAAACTCATCCATAGTCTTATTTGGGCCCTGGCCTCGCAAGCTTCCGATGGCAATGTACGAAGAGACCGTCTCAGAAAACACGCGGAGATGGGTCACGGCTTGTGGAGAGATCTTATCGATCAGAGTACCACGCACCGACTCAGATTGCACACCTCGCTGCGCGATCTCGGCGGCAGTAATAGAATAACCAAGAGCCTGAGCAAGCGCATCTGTATGTGTGAAATCGTTCGTCATGGCGGGTGTATGCGCATACGCAAACGAGGAGTGAACGTTGTTGACCTTCAAGGTCTCTCTCAACCTATGGTATATCTTGATCAGTTCTCCCATTGGAACATCTTGCGTCAAAGCTGGGCTGTTCTGAGAGGACCCTAATCCAGCTTCGGCAACCTCCGGAGGCTGTACACCTAAGAACGCCGGGACCTGGAACCGAGGTGCGAGCTGCCCTGGTTGGGATAGAGCAAGGCCAGTTGAAGGTAGCGATGGCTTGAGCAGATCGGGCAAGCGACTAGATATAGGCTGGATAAAATCTCGTTCCGCATATTCATAAAGCATCTTCTGATCATGAGATATGTCCGCAGGGGCCTTTAGACCTTTTTCAAGACTCTTGTGGGTCGCAACTAATTGCGATTCCAGCCACTCCTCGAAAGGTTGTTTTGTTTCAAGAACACCCGTGCTAGAGACCTTCTTTGCTTTCCAAATGATCGGCAAGAAGATGTTCCCAAGAGCTTTGCAGAGTGGACACATGAATTCCTTCAACTCGGGCCGCTCAGGGTGATTTCGCGCAATTTGACTGACGTGGCGTCTCTGGGTAGCATTCAGGTAAACCTCAAAGCATGCAAAATGCATAATGTGTCCGCATCCAGTAGTGACCGGACCAGGCGTCACAGAAAGAGGAGGGAATCCTTTTCCCAATTCTTGACGTTCACTGGTGACGCGCTCGCCTGATGCGGTGACCTTCTCCACGGTGCGACGGTTCCTTCCAGCCACGCCGAAGGGTCGCATATCTTCAGCTGACCGATCAAGACTGCTCGGCGTTTGTACGACTTCGTCCACCCACTCCTCATCGTGCAGAGGAGTTTGCCGCATGATCCTGCTTTCGGAAATGTATCCGAACGAACCATATAGCCTTTGTTCGTTGCAATCTTCCTGACACAAAATACACGTGCCCGAGGGATATTTGAGTGTCTTTTCCTGTTCAACCAGTCCACCCGTCTCGTCTTCTAGATCGCTGAAGTCATCTTCGCCCCAGTCAAACTCCTGGTTAGCCAGGAACTTTCCCTGTTGTTCTTTGAAGGCTGCCATAACCTTTGCCTGTCGATCAAGTGCCTGCTTCTTCTTGAGCTCCTTGTGCTCTTTATCTTGCGGTGCAGGCGAGGCAGTATCCATCCTATCAGCCGGCATGTTGATTGCTGCCGCTGCGATAATGAAGGAGTCTTGTTGGCGTTGCTTGAGCCTATGAAGGATCAGACTTATTTTCGGTTCACATGATTTGAAAGCTTCGGCATCTTGTAAGGTCTTCAAGATCGATAGAACAGTCGGATGGCCTGATATGCCTATGTTTGCGTTTCTAGTCAAGACTGAAGTGACAAAAGAATCAGGTGTCTTTTCGGACCATCGATGCTCCCCTGTTTTGTCCTCAAGAATAGCCACGAGGAGAAGTTGTAGGACAAATTGGATGTAGGTTTCGACACGGGTGGCTGGAATGCCTGGTGTCGCTGCTGTTGCTCTCAAACCATAGCCAAGCAAGTAGTATATCACTTGAGTAAAGAGCGGCGTTCGGGTGAATGCCGACAAATCTTGGAACAGGCCTGAAGGGATTTGGCGGAGCTTCGGCTCATAGACGATGTCGCTAGCTTGCTTTCCGGTTTTCTTGGCCATGTAGGTCTTGTATATGTTCTCTGCTTCCTCCCTTTGGTTGCGATTGTATTGATGAAGATAAGGATCTACAAGATCAATGTACTGTTCCTTCAATTCAAACGTCCCGCTGTCAGACAAGCCCTCCGGAGCACGGAATTTGGTCATCTCGGACAAGACAGCAGGGAACTCGTCCATGTTTTGAATTCGGTCTGACAGGCGTGCAGTCATGTCAGAGAAAGAAAGTGGCTTGAAGCACAGCACATGAGCGATGTCTTTGCGCATTGATGCCAGTTGAGATTCGTCGTTATCCTCCGCGGGGATCAATGACGTGCGCTCACTGAGAATGATGATCAGTAAGTGCACAAAGTCTTCAACCACATCAATAGCCTGACTATCTTCGAATCCATGTTGGCTAGCTTCGTATTTGCCAGTCATCCAGCCGTTCAATCCGAATCGGTCAATCATTGACGCTAGGAAGATTGACGGATCGCATAACACGAGAGCGGACTGTAAGAGGAAGATGTCTCGCTGGTGCGAAACGTCTCTCTGTGATACACTGCGATACTGTGTCATCTGATGTCGTAGAGTGATGCCGTTTCGGACCCAAATGCCTGCACGCATCTGAGCTAGCCATGAGCAGACCCGGAGCGGAAAGTCGAACAATGCCAGTAAATAATCTTCGGGTTGATGCACAGGAATGGATAGAGCAAGGTCCATTTGTAGTTCATTGGGAGAAAACAAGAGTAACCGCTTGATATCCTCTCGATCCATGCTTCGTGCTCGATCGATAAGCCAGGACAGAGTGTAATGGAGGGCGTGATGGAAGCTCATTGGCTGTGCCGCGACAACATAATCGACAATCTTGTAGGACGGACCAAAAAAGGTAGAACTTTCGGCGTCGAATTCAAAGACGGGTGACGTCTTGAACTTGGTCTCTTCTTTGAGCTCGGTCTGGTCAAAACGTCTGCGTTCAGCGCCTAGAGAATTAATGATGGCTACCCTGGCGGCTGCACGTATAGCGCGTTGGATGTTTGTTGGATCCTCGTCGCGCCTCCAGGCGAAAGACTCTGCAAAGTGTCTACACAGCTTGTTGATTTCTCGGGTAATTAGAGAAGCACTAATCCAGGCCTCGGATTCAAATTCGAGATGCTCGCCTACTTGACGAACGTTTGGACAGATACCTTGATGGAGCTTTACAAGGTCTAGAAACTGTAGCAGATAACGTGGCTCTTCGCGAATCCTCTCTTGAACAAACTCGGAGCCCAGTAGGTACTTCATATCGAGGAAGAAGTGATACATTCGACGATTAGTCACAGCTCCTTGCTCGAAAGCTAGTGTCGCTTTGGGGTCGACATTTGAAGGATAGCCCACCTGGCGGGTGGTCAAGAAGGTGTAGAGAATAGCCATAAGGTTCGTCAGAAAATTGCCACGTTCAACAACCTCGGAGGTAATCGATGGAGTGGTCAACATCTGCAGAGAAAGATTGATGATGGAGTGATCAGGCTCACGATCGGCAATGAGGTAGAGTTGTGCCAGAGCAGTGTAGACGCCAGCAAACCGTAGACCCAAGAGGCGCTTGAACTCAGGAATCGTGACCACAGTACTGATGAAGACATCGCGTATACCGATACGCAGCTGCTTCCACATACGCAAATCATACAATATCAGGTGATCGAGCCTCAAACGTTGCCAGAGATCTTCATGAGGTGGGGTTCCAGGCTTCTTACCGTAGCTCTCAGGCTTCTCTAACCAGTATCTGGCTGGCCGTGCTGGCCGTAATGGTAATGACCGAGTGTGAGGTGTCTCGGGCACTGGTAGCATTGGCTCGACATGACTGAGAGACGGCGCGCCAACCATAGGCTCACTATCTGACTCGGCTGGTGTAACACTTTGTTCGAGCTGACCTCGTTGTAGATGTTGAGGTGCTGGCGGCGGCGGTGGAGGAGGAGCAGGGTAGCCTGCCATGGTCGCTTCAGACACTTCGAGCGCCTCATCTGCGCTTTCGTACGCTCCCATTTCAACGTCACCATCGTTGTCTTGAGCACCGACCTCATCGATGTCCATATCATCTTGGGTTTCGGCTGCAGGTCCGCCCTCGTCATCGTCGTCGTCATCCGAGGCAGTGGTGTCATCGTTGGTATCGGTGGTTCGCTGTCGCTGGACCCGTATAATACGAGCTCGTCGCTGTAATAGCATGCCGTTGAAGAAGCCGTCCATCTCAGCTTCCTTGTCCTCCATCTCGTGATCGTCAAGACCGTTCTTGCCAATGCCTTGATTTGACGCCTCACTACCAACACGCCATGGCTTTAGGAGTTCCTCACAGACGGTACGGCGGAGTATCTGGTTGTCCTCTCCAACGCTGCAGCCTGCAATATCCTGTATCCACTCGATTAGGACACCGCCCATCTGTTCTCGGAAAGTGTCCCTCGCGGATCGGATGGTCACAGTGAGCTTGATCTCCTCGATGATCTTGGCCATGCGAAGGAGGTCGTTCAAGTCCGTCCGATAGACAATGGCACTGCGCCCCACGTCGTTGATCTCGTAGGCCTTTGCTAGGCCAAAAGCGAGTTTTTGTTTGCACGCGCGAGCGACCTGGTCCCGGACGTCGTTGACCGTATGCTTCTCATCATTCCACAGTACGAGACAAAACTCATCGCACTCCTCTGACTCGTCTCCCGCCTCGTACCATCGGGAGGTAAGGCGCGAGTTGCGCTCGTCCTGGCGGATGGACTCTTCGGTCTTGAGCAGGCGCAATTGCTCCGGTGAGCAGGAAAAGACGTCGATGAGGTAGTCGAGTGTTCGTGCGATGGTGGTGCGGATGGTTTCTACGAGTTCGTCCGGCAGCATGGAACCTTGCCTTGCCTTGCCTGCCGCCTTGGACTCGCGCTCAGGGTCTATCGAGTGTATGTTGCAGTGAACTGGTCGTATCCAGGCCTCGTCGTCTCCACAGTCGCAGCAGCCAGAGTTTCCTGGCGACACACTGACAAAGACCTGGTGTCCCTCGTGATCAGATGCATCGAAGCAGCGGGCGCATAGCACGCAAGTGTCGTCTGCGCTGCAAGTTTTACACCGATATGTAGCCTCGCCATTCTTGAATATGTGTCCACAAGGCTTTCCTCTTGCCGCTGCCGTGTACTCTGCACCCTCTACTGCACCCTGGGCGTCGCGCAGGCTCCATGGCTTCTCCTCGTCCGTCGGGAGTCCATTAGGGAAGAAGTAGGATAAGAAGTCGTCGCGTCCAGCAAGGGAACGGAAGAGGATTTCGCGCAGCTCTCGGTCAGCAGACAGCTCGAATCGGTAGTTGTGTCGTCGTGGTAGTTCGCGCAGCTGTCGACATAGTTCCTGCTCGTGCAAGGACATGTACATTGTGCAGCTTTCGCGGCGGGATGGTGGGGGTGGAAGACGGCAAGCGGGGTGGTAAACAAGGGTGATTTGAAGGGCGGGATTGTTTGTTAGTAGCGGTTGCGTGGACCAGCCACCAGGGTGAGAGTCGTGTGTTTGTACGGAGCCTGGAGTTGCGTGGTAATGGAGAGAAGCAGATTCGCGCTATGTCATACCTCGTGAAGTAGCGCGGACCCCCGAGGCAGGCATGCGCGACGCCACCAAGCAGCCACGGTTAGGGTTAACTATTACTTTCGCGCAGGAACTCGTTGGCATACGTCGCCTGACACATTCACGGGGCCATCAATGGGACTAAACGTAACAAAGTCTGTCATGGGCTTGCGGATTTGCCTTGATACCTCATTCTCTATACCCAATGTCCACCGCCCGAGTGGGCTATGAGCGGCATGTGCCTTGTCCGCTCAAAAGATATGTCGGCTTCTGGCTCACCGTTAAGCCCAGTAACACAATCACATTGACAGTCAAATAATGTGCTCGTTGCGACACGAGCTGTTACATCAGACACTTGGCTGCTGAGGCTCTCATCACGGAATCCCATATATAGAGAAAGGTCAACATGTCGCCTTGATATTTCGCATGCTGTAGTATACACCACAATGTACAGTGTCCGCTCCAAAGAACCGTAAAGAAGAGTCTATTTCATGTTCGAACTGTGGTATGGCTGAAATCCTACTCGTCGTCCTCGGCGGCCTCCATGTATCGCTGCTTGATGTCCTTCCATTGACGCTGTGGTGCACGTTAGCAGATGCCCCGTCCATTGTAGCAGCCTGACATACGCCGCGGTTGATGCTGTCCCAGATCTTCTCGGAGCCTGTGTCGAATGCGCTGTGCTACTGTCAGCTCCCCTGCTTTCCCCGAGTTCCACTTCGGATGCTGTGGCTTACAGTTGCAGACCGAAGGCGGAGCCAAAGACGGCGAACAACATGGTAGTGTTGCTGCGGAGGACCGCGCTGCAGCCGATGGTTAGTCTCGTCGGATCGAAGGGTATGCGCGAGGAGGGACTTGCTTGTAGACGTTGCCGAGCATCTGCGTGGAGTCGTTAGCGCGCCTTCAGTTGTGTCAGCCGGTCAATTCACTTACGCCAGACATTTTGAACGTGTCGAGAGGGCTGGGTAGACTGTGGAGGGTGATGTGGAGGTACTTCGCTGACGGTGTCAAAGGTTGAGGTTCGCCGACAAGATTCAAGCTCTCGCGTCACGGGGATTTCCGCTGCGCTCATTGGTGCGTCGTGCCTTCCGCTTTGACGTGAACTTTACCTCCAACCCCACCACGACATTCGATTCACTCTCCACAGCCCAAAGCCTTAACTTTTCGCCTTTGTTGGACGACGCCTGCAACGACTTGGCGACGTCTCACTAGAACGATTGGTTCATCCTGGCCTGTCGTGACTACCTAACGTCCTCCGGCGCATCCTACCCCCAATCCACCTCACGGCAAGCGCAACCAGCACGATGCCCTCCGTAGAAACTCCTGCAATCTCCAAAGCCGGCATCACCACCTCCGCTACCGGCGAACGTCACATACCCGCATCCGTCCGCCCCGACGGCTCCCTGCGCAAAGAGATTCGCGTTCGCCCAGGCTACCGCCCACCAGAGGATGTTGAACTTTACAAGAACCGCACCGCCGAGGGTTTCCGCAACAGAGGCAAGGCAGGAGTGCCGGGTGCAGAAGCGGTAAAGAAGGAGGAGAATCCTAGCACATCGAGTCCCGCTGCCAATAAGAATGCCAAACGGAGAGAAGCTAGGAAAAAGGCTGCAGCCGCAGCGGATGATGGAAAAGACGAGGGCAAAGGAGCCTCTGCCGACGTGAAGGAAAAGGAAGCGTCGGTGGAGGTCAAGGCGAAGGAGAATGCGAAGCCTGAGGCGGACAAGGTTGTCGACCCCGAGGTCGAGAAAGAGAAGGAAGCGAAGAAGCTTACGAAGAAGTTAAGACAGGCGCGCGAATTGAAGGACAAGAAAGACAAGGGCGACAAGCTGCTCCCAGAGCAGTTCGAGAAGGTCATCAAAATCAACGAGCTGATACGTCAATTAGAAAGCCTCGGCTTCGATGCACAAGGAGAGAAGAAGGGTGAGACTTGAAGGAAAGGCTGCAAGCTACTCTATTGATAGCTATACCATCTTCCAGGCCAACTCAGTTGCTCCTCCAGTATAAGCTAGCGGCCCTGGGACGGCCGCGCAGCAGTGGCGTGGATAAGCATCATAACAAAGGTCTTAATATCCATGGCTTCACACCAAAGGCATGTCACCCGAACATACGCCCATCTCGATACCAACCGCAGAGAGCTTGGTCATGAATCGCAGCGCATTCTCTCACTACCGCTCTGTTTGCTACAGGCTGCTACGAGGCATCGAGGCGAACGATGCAAATCAGCCTCCCGAGCTTATCGTTGGGAATTGTCGCAGTCCCAGTGTACATGTACCGTAGAAAAGTATGAAAGAGAGATTCGACCGCAAGGCTCAACTAGTCCTCATCTCTAGTGATTTGCTACCAGTGTGATCTCTTCTTCTAAGCCCATCAATGAGGTACTACTGCGAGGCAAGAACGAAAGCAACAGGGCAAGTAGCTCCTCCATGCTCATGTCAAGAGCCGAGACACAAACATGCAACAGCGGGGATCAGCTTGTGATCGCCCTCTTAACTACTGATCTGCAGATATTCTGTTTGTATATGGCTGAGCGGACGAAAAGCCTCATGTTGTTCTGGTTGTTCAACCACAAAAGTCCCTGATTTTACCGTATTGAGATGTCACACTGCAGAAAACAGAAGAACGTAAATAGAATAATAACGGTGAACCCGGAACAGTATCAGAACAGACAAAGAACTTGGTGGGAGAACTGGTTTTCAAAGTACCATAGTCGTACGTGAAAGCAAAAGGGTGTTGTTAAGATATATAGCAAAGTCGACGAGGGGACCGGGGATGTGGAACCCAATCACCGATCAGGTGTTCTGGCGTTCCACACTAAAGCCCCAGCATAAGCACCTGGCACTGTATCGGGAGAGCTTCGGACTACTTCCCTGTTCACACTTGTGTGATCCAGCTGAACGCTCTGCTTCCTCGCACCTTGATTACGCAAGGATGATCTTGTTGTCATTAAATTAACGTTTTTCTCTCTTACTAGGTGGAAATGTGCTAGAGTCAACAAACAGCTCCGACTCGGATTCTGGTTCTGGCTCATGATAGCGGCCTCAAAGAGAAAGAGGGTTAGGCTATCTTCCATATGTAATCTACAAATTCAGCTGTGTGGAGAAATGGGGATAAGTATAGCACCCACAATTCAAGATAGAATTAATCGGTAGAAGAGCAAGGAGAATGAATTCTAAAGGCCAAAGAGAAGAAGATTAAGAAGAAGCAGAACTCTAGCTTGAGCAGTTTACTCGTTCCAGTGGTAGGCAACAGGCGAGATATCCTGTCCTCCATAGGCTGTACCCCCAAAGTCCAGATATCCCTGCGCACCCGAGTACGGAATCCGCGCAATATCTTCCCATTCACCCATAATCCATACACTTTGCATTCCCATGATCATATGCTGAAGCACATGACAATGAAGCATCCAGCATCCTGCGTCCTGGACACGCAACCTCCAGCAACGCCAACCCTCGTCGTCTCCTGCGGTACCCTTGGAACGATAACGGTACAGGTTCGTCGTATCCCGCTGCACGGGATTGTAATTTGCAAGCTTCTTCTCGTTCTCAACAGGATCATAAGTCCCATTTCCACTTCCGCAGTCGTAGAAGTGGGCACCGTGCAGGTGAAAGGGATGGAAGTCGAAGCCGCCATTGTTGTCCACGAGACTGCCCGTATTTTCCAAGATAATCTCGATAACTTCACCGAGTTTGGCAGGCCAGGTCAGCGTGTAAGGGTCCCAGCCGCCATTCTCCATGGCTGCGGTGTAGTTTGGCATCGCCGCAGGGCCGTTCTTGTAAATGTCAACAAGGTATGGCGGGCTGTTGGCCGGATTTGTTTCGGTCCAATTCAGGCCGTCGAGCTGCCAGATGGTGGTAGACTGCCTGAGTTGCACATTGCTCACATGAACGCGACGGGTCACCTCGGAGGCATGGGGAAAGTTGTTGGGTACCAATGGCTCGAGAGCATACTCAAGGAAGTCGTAGGTGGCGTTAGTAAGAGTTAGAGGGGCTACTGTGGGCGCAGAAGTGATCTTGGGTCCATTGCTCGGGTAGCGCAGGATACCGAAACCAGTATAGATGGCGGGTCGGTCTTTGGTCTCAAACTGGATGATGTAGTCGGTCTGATTTCCGAGCTCTTCAATCGTTTTCGTCTTAAGAAGCGCATCGAAACGTTGTCCAGACGATAGCATCATGTGGTCTGTAGTGTACGGCTTCGTATAGTGACCATCTGCTTCGATCACGTCGAGCTTGGAGTGGCCCTCGATACCAAATGAGACCATGGATATGGCTGTCGCACCAACAAAGCGCATGCGATACGTCTTTCCGGGCTCCACATCAATCACCGGCAGTTGGCAATTGCCTTGCCCAGCTGTTTCACCAATAGCTACACCGATGCCGTTCAAAAGTACTGCGTTTGTCTCGCCAGTCCAAACAAATGGTGTCGCAACGAGTCCGTGCTCCATCGTCTCGTCGGTCTTGTTGAAGTAGTCCTGGAGGAAGACAATACGCTCTTCATCGTACTCAAATGGAGGAATGCCAAAGTCATCAATAATCAGCGGTCCAGCGGCAGAGATAGCCTGGAAGCCGATGTGAGAGTGGTAGAAGTAGGTTCCTGCATCCTCAAATTCGGGGTGAATCTCGTAGTCAAAGCATCTTTTGGGTGCAATGGGCCATTGACTGACTGGCGAGCCATCACTGAAAGGTGCTGTGCGTTGGGTGAGGCCATGCCAATGCTGATATGTGTCAGACGCAGTCATCTCAGGCATCAGCGTCTGAAATTAGTCATACCATGGTTGTGTTGAACTCCTCCATATCGTTGCAGACGCGCACCCAACTAGTCTTTCCCGCTGGGAGACGCAGTGTAGGTCCAGGAGATGTGCCATTGACCAGCGCAGACATGCGATGCTGGCATGCTACAGTGTGGTTTTCGTATGTGACAGAGAGATAGAAGTCTGGGGTGAACCCTCCATCATGAGTATGGAGATGCGATTCGTTCTTCGATGTCGGATAGGGTGCGTACGACTCTTTGCCAACGACTGAATGCACTACTCCTAAGAGCAGGCCAAGAGCTAATTGGGTAAGCATCTTTGACGATGTGGGATACAAGACGGACGTTGCTCAATCTCAGTAGAAGGGATTCCCTATATAACGGTGGCGGTATCTGGCTGTGCACAATCTGACACAGCTAGTCTACCGTGTTTGAACTGTGATCTACGTCAGCGGTGCTGACGGCAAGGGTGGACCCGTGAGATTCTGTAGTACAGCCCAACGCTTCTGAGAAAAGTTCCGAGATCCCGCCGAAGTCATGATGTTTAGACTCAACTCAGCTTGCATCTTCGCACTCCATCTAGTAGAAACCTCCAAACTGTTCGCAGGAGAATCCGTATAGTATGCGTAAGCGCGACGGTCAAATTAAAGTTTCCAGATTCATGTGGGGCCGAGTAGTCTTACTAACGCGGTATACGGCCTACGATGCTCGATAGGGGGCTTGGGTCCGGTCCGAATGGTCGTTCTTTCTCGACATCGCAATTACCGGATCGTCCGGAACACGCTGTAGCACAGTAGAAATAGAGAAAGACTTGGATCAGAAGCACTGAGCTGGCGAATAGCCTAAATGATGCTGGAGACGATGCCAATGCCCCTGATCATCAAACCATGATATGCACCGACTACAAATAGAACCTTGTTCACCTTCCACAGCCTTGCCTGGCGGCAGTCCTCTCTATAAACATCCAACGGCTCTCTTTCTTTGCAAGCACTTTGTAGTGTAACGTCATCGACAAAATGTTTACTAAACTCGCCGTATCTTTTCTTGCCATGCAAATGCTAGCATCGGCAACGCCAAACCAACAACGGAGAGCCAACGACGTTGACATTACGAGCCTAGACAAAAACGTCACATCAACCAGCGGAGTCGGCAATGTCGCAGCTGCGGGTAGTCTTACACCATTTGGCGACATCGGCGTAGGCTGCGGCATTAACTGGCAAGCCGGCGTATCATACGGAGGTACGTTGTTCGCATTGCCTTCCAATTCGCTCTAGCTAACGTGCGCGATATAGGCGGGCTTACAGCAGGGTCCAGTGACTTCGGTCTAGGCGGTGGCTTCAACATAACCCCCGAAGTCCTCACAGTAGGGGCTGGTCTTGGCTTGAACTCGGCGAACGTTTCTGCCAACATACAATTCACGGGGGCGAAGAACGGCAGTGTTGAGCTGGTTTTCGAAAGCAGTGCACCAATTGTATGCACGCCGGGATTCAAAGATGGGAAGTCGACTGTGTCGTGCACCACGGTGTAATGCCTTCGAAGGTTCCACTTCGATTGTATTCACCCTGGGAAACAAGGACGGATTATTAGTCGTGTCTCGTAAGACGGTGTGGTGTCTTCTGTGTAGTTCAGAGGCGTCAGAGTTTGGAAGAGGAAAGAGATGGACAGTGCGATGAGCGGATCTCGTCTTGCCCGCATTCTCCATGTTTCGTTGCACTACAGAGGATCCGACTACATCCTAGAGGCTTGAACTCTAGACGTACTCACTGCTTCTTATGTCAGTGCGCTGATAAGAATGGGGTGGTGTATACCTAGGTACCTCTCTTGGAATACGTTTTTGTAATAACTGAAATCCCTATACTTCGACCCAAGAGATACTGCTGTTGCGATTGTTCAGACATGCCAAATGCCTCTTTCACGTACTTGTGTCGTTACCAATTACAGTATCGAACATTACGT
>Ga0265797_10002062_pt1 | contig 34575 bp, 28 predicted proteins | sample P2T30metagenome_FD_192433 | JGI IMG/M metagenome (GOLD analysis project Ga0265797, IMG submission 192433) | Plant litter microbial communities from East Loma Ridge, Irvine, California - P2 T30 | ecosystem: Environmental > Terrestrial > Plant litter > Unclassified | place: USA: California...
CACAGTATACGGTAGTCGGCCGTAGAAACGTGACAAGTAATATGGCACAATCTGCTCATGAACATAGGCATACTTGCATGCCTCAATTGACACATTGGTTGTCCGTTTAAACACTGAGGTTTCCCATAGAAGTGAGAATAGGTATACATTATCTGCACAACAATTGGATCGCAAGATCGACGACTCCATCTCGTCTCGCCAGCATGTGAACCGTTTACCCAAGCTCTCTCTACCGCGGGAGCTCGGCATCCCATCCGACCCCGACGTCAGCCAAACGACGTGCTGGAGCTCTCACGCGCCAAACAAACACCATCCTCACTCTCCAACATACATACAGTACCTCACATACAACCAACTCAACAACAAAACATCATGGCCTCCCGCATCTCCTCCGCGCTCCGCAGCGCCGCCCTCGCCCGTCCCACCACCACCCTCGCCCACAACAGCGCCGCCCTCCGACGTTCGTTCCAGACCTCGCAACGGATGCAGGACACTGTCGTCGCTGCGCCCGTTCGCAAGCCCGTGGGAGCTTTCAGGGGAACGTGAGTCTTCCCACTTTACATATGCCTATGCGCGGGATGAACATTCTGGGAAAAGCAAGCAAGCCACAAGAAGAGGAGGAAATGGATCGCGTGAGAGGTGCACTCGGCGAACACCGGTTGGAATCATTGGACATGCAGCATGTTTCGCGGCTTGATGGGAGACAGGGGTGGAACAGTCCCACTGCGGACGTGTCGCAACAAAACGAGGAAGACCAAGGACTGACTTTCCATCGATAGGATCTTTGGATTCCTGCTCGGCACCACGCTCTCCGGCGCAGGCCTCTACTACTATGTTGTCGACGAGTACAGAGTGTCGAACGAGCTGCTGACTGAGGACGTCTACGTGAGTTTACCCAACAGTGCGAAGCAGATCGCACGCACGCAGACCAGCACAGCGCATCGAGCTTTCAGCTAACACGATGATCCCAGGCGCTTCAATCCGCTGTCCAGAGACTCGAGGGCTACGTTAAGGGTCTCGAACAGGACGTCAAGTCGAGGAAATAGGCAGACAACAACAGCACGATATCGACAACAGTGGAACGAAAGAGACAGTTTCGAATGTGTTGCGCGGCGCGAACCTCGAAGGCGTTTGGTGCTTGCATCCCTGTACATTTATATACCCAGCTCGCCCCCCCAAAAATTCCAAAAACAAGAGATACCACCGCCGCCAAAAGCATTTCCATGTTTACTAATTCACAAACAAGTCTCCAGAACTGAATCTCGTCCCAAAACGCCTGCCCGCTGCATGTGACAAGAAAAAACACAAACATAATCCCAGATCAGAACCATCCTCAAGCAGCGACCTTCTCCGCCGCGATCTTCGTCTTCTCCGCCGCCACCGCGACCTTCTCAGCAGCAATCTTCTGCAGCTTCGCCAACTGCTCCGCCCTGACCTTGCGCACATACCTGAACAGCAGCACGAACGCCAGCTCCATCCGCTCCTTGGTCATCATGAGGAAGCCCTGCACCAACAAGCCCTTGAGGATCTGCGGGCCGATGCCCTTGAAGAGGCCTGTCGGCCCTTCGTGCGTGATGATGTAGTTCATGACTTCGATGAAGGACTTGAACGGCTTGCCGTTGCGCGAGGGGGGAGGACGGGACTGCAGGCCGACTTTGGCGACGATGAGGGGTTGCGTGGCGATTGTGGCTAGGGATTTGGACATGGCGCCGAGGACTGTGATGGGTCGAGAGTTAGCAAGGGTCGTCGTTGTTCAGCCGTGGGCAACTGGGGATATTGTGAAACATACGGAAAGCCTCGTGCGCCCTCAAATTGACCTTGCCCGGGTACAGCACATCCCTCAACCTCTGATAAGCACCATAAGTGATTGCGGGATTGACCACCAGCACCAGACTGGCTTTGAACCCTCTCCACAACCCACTCCACCCGTCCTCGCTGTCGATGACCTCCTTGGCCGTGGCCAACATGCCCTTCTTCTGCCCCTTGGGCTGCGTCTGCTGCCTCGTCGTCACAACCGCAATCGGAATCGTAAACATCTGCGCCAGCGCACCCGCCGCAGCCCCCAAACTCAACTCCACCGCCGTGCTCGGCGCCCCGCCCCCGCCGCTCTTCATCGCCCGGTTCAAGTACAGAGCGCGCACCGTCGAGTACCAGTAAAAGTAGGCGAAGTTGGTGCTCGCGACGCCGATCAGGCTGCCCGCCATGCCGCTGTACAGGCCGCTCAGGCCCTCTTGCTCCATGATGCTGGAGATCGCGTGCAGGGTGCCCGTGTAGTGCGGGTCTTCGCGCGGGTCGCGCAGGGCGTCGCCGGGTTTGGGCTTGACCTGGACTTGCAGGCGGGTTTTGACGATGTCGAGCGGGTAGACGAGGGCGTTGGCTATGATTGCGCCGGTGGAGCCGGCGATGGCGAGGCCCCAGGGGGGCACTTCGTTTTTGGAGAGGGCGGCCATTGTGGTGTTGTGTGTTGTATTGTAGTTTTTTTTTCCTCAGTGGGTGGTTTTACAGGACTCGGGCGGAGGGATGTTGGTCGTAGTTTTTGGGTTGCGACTGTTGGGTCGTTGGAGTGGGTTTCGGTTCTGGTTGCGGCGTGAGATTTAGGTCGAGGTCACACTGCTGGTGACTGGATGATAAGAATGAAGGCAGGATTGGTGTGGAAGGGTGATACGGTAGGATGCAAAGAATGGCATGGGTGTATGCTAATGTGACCCGGCAAGTACGCCATAACCTCGCGACTCGTCATATGCGTGAGCCGACGAACCTCGGCCCTGCGTGAAGCTTGTCCCTTGTCCCTTTGTGCTTGTTGATTCCGGGGTTTGTCCAAGATTGATACGAGATCTCTTGAGTCCAACTGGACATTTACATGCACGTCTTTCATGGAATCATGTGGTTGGTGGAGGGAAGTTTCTGTTGATATGTTGAACTGGTTTTCTCAATCATGGTTAAATCGGAAGACGGGCTTACTCAGACGCACACGCTGAATCAATTTAATCGATTGTAATTTGGAACAGGACCCCCTTTCGCACAGACAATAGTCGCAGGTATGCAACGATTCGAAAGAGTCTCACATTCACGAACGTAGGTCTAATTTTCAATGGTTGCTACCTAGTCGATATCAAGATGTGTTGTGAAGAGCGACTTCCAAGCCCGGGCTGGGTCGGGACTGACGACTCGGATCGCACCGGACGACTTCGACTTCACAAGCCACATCGTCCACTTATCAACGCCCAGCGCAACTATCAACAACGCCATCATAAACTACATTATGCTTGTACGAGCAGCTAGCGCCTTCCATGAGCCTGTCGCCCGATGATCTCTATTCGCTCCGACAGGATGCCGATGAGCTGTCCCTCAAGCTGGTGCGATCCAAGAGTCGAGGCGAGGCCTTGGAGAACGCCATCAATGCCGCCGATACTTCTATGCGCGCCTTGAAACTAGCCGACAATCCAATTGATAAGTCACAATTATCGAGACGAGTGACTCAGCTTCTCCAAGAAGCCGAAAGCATCAAAACGAACAGCGACTGGAGTCCACCAAAGGACCTACCTGGACTTGATGATGCCAGTGGTAGGGCTGCATTCATCTCGGCGAGGGAGTTCAAAGAGCCTGCATCTTCTAGGACTCTACCCAAATCTGAGCAGATATTAGTGCTGAGAGCAAGCATGCTCAATGGTCTTAAATTTCCACCCTGGACAAGCGAACCATCGCCGGACGAATTCGCATTACACCCAGGAGACCAACCATATTCCGATGGCATCGAATTGAGTCTCTCTGACTTCCAACGTGAGGTGTTTGATGGCTGGAAGCGACCTGCTGAAGCTTTGCCTCCGCCAGCATGGCTGTCAAATGGGGAAGTGAACCCAGGCCCTAGCATGGAATATTCCAGGAAAATCGATGTCGTTCAAGATGCGGCTACCGATTGCTCTGTCGTTGCTTCGTTGTGTGCCGGCGTGGCCAGAGCTGAGCGAAGTCATGCCAAGATCTTGCGCTCCGTTCTTCATCCATACGATTCGGAAGCAGCACGTCCGACCATATCTGAGAACGGCAAATACGTTGTACGCTTGAACTTCAATGGATGCTATCGCAAAGTTGTGATAGACGACACTCTTCCAACCAGTAGAACTACCAGGGTCATCCACGTGGTCGATCGAAGTAACCCTGGACTTCTTTGGCCAGCTCTTCTGGAAAAGGCGTATCTCAAAGTTCGTGGTGGGTATGACTTCCCTGGAAGTAACAGTGGCACTGATCTTTGGATACTCAGCGGCTGGATACCCGAGCAGGTCTTCCTTCAGTCTGACGACCTTGAGCCGGACACTTTCTGGAGGCGCACATTGAACGCATTTACCTATGGCGATGTGATGGTCACGATGGGGACTGGCAAGATATCTGCGAGGGCTGAGAAAGAGATAGGACTGGCTGGTCAACACGACTATGCCGTTCTTGATGTTCGAGAGATCGATGGTCAAAGACTGTTCCTGATCAAGAATCCCTGGTGTGAAGGGAAGAGTTGGCGTGGCCGATTCAAAGAGTCGTCGTATGTCTCGGACGTAGGATGCGGGACCGAGGAGCCGTTACAGTCCTCAAGAGACTTGCTGAATGCGGATGACCAATTATCACCTGGCAGGTTTTGGATGGATCTCGACAACGTGATACAGAACTTCGAGTCGATATACTTGAATTGGAATCCTGCAATTTTCAGTCACAGGCAGGATCTGCACTTCTCTTGGAATCTGGCCGATCCGACTACCGCGTGCAGGCGGTACGCAAGTCTCAAGGGTCATCCACAGTTCACTGTCACCACACAAAAGCGCGCTACACTGTGGTTGCTGTTGTGCAGACACTTCCGTGGTGCCGAAGCCTCGGACAACGATGATCCACAACTTCAAGATGTTGACATACAGGGCTATATCTCGCTACACGCATTCCATACCAAAGGCTATCGCTTGCTACTTCCAGAGAGGGTCGTGGAAAAGTCAAACTTTGTCGACAGCCCTCAAACACTGCTCAAACTCGAGCATTGCGAGCCGGGAAAGCCAATAACTCTTGTCCCAGGAGAGCAAGAACTTCCACCGGTGAAGCTTGTTTTTACACTGAGCGCCTGGAGCGACGCACCGTTCACTCTGCAGGAGGCGCCCGAACGTCACCCCTGCAGCACAAGCATATACGGCGCGTGGCAAAAGGACACCGCTGGCGGCAACGCCCACAGTCCGACATACTCCACCAACCCCCAATTCTCAATCGAAGTCACCCAGAAGACTTCCATCCGTCTCCTGCTCGAAGCCGACAATGACGCCATGAACGTACATCTCAAGCTCGTCCACGGCTACGGCCAACGCGTCCGAGCCATCCGCGCCCGAGACATCGTTGTCGACAGCAAAGACTACCGGCGACGCTGCTGTGCGGCCGAAGCCAACTCGGTCGAGCCCGGCAAATACACCATCATCTGCAGCACTTTCGAGCCCAATCAACTGAGCAGGTTCAGCTTGCTAGTAGAATCCACTCACCCAGTCCGCCTAGCCTTACTGCCACGCGAGGGGGCCGGGCGCTTGCGAACCGACATCCCCATCGCCAGCTTCGTGCGAGCAAACAACCGCGTTGCCATCCCGCTCGTCCCCAAACGCATGCTCAAACTCTACGCCGTCGCCCGACCCAGCAGCTCAGGCCCTTCCTCCTCCTCAGCCACCACCTCCCTCATCCGCCTCTCCATCGAAGTCGGCCGCGGCCCGCAAAAGCGTCTTCTGACCTGTTCCGGTGGCGGCGAGTACTCCGACAGCAGCGCCGGCGGGATCCAAACGGACGACCTCGATCTCGACCCGGGCTTCCTGCGGCGCCGCGGAGACGTCTGGCTCGTGCTGGAGAGGATGTATGCGCACTCGTCGGCGCAGCAGCAGGTGAGCGAGGAAAGGTTCGCGGTCGAGTTGTTTGTGGATCAGCCGGGGGCGGTGGAGTGGGGGGCTTGGAGGGTTAGCGATGATTGATGTGGGAAGATGGAAAGGAGTAAGGAAAATGACTTTGACGTGAAGGCTTTTCTTTCTCGGTGGCTTTTTGCTTTTTTGTTTGCTTGTGCTTGCGCTTGCTTTGATGACGCGTTTTCGGATTACCTAGGAAGTATGATCTGCTCTTTCCTCTGCCGTCTCGTTTTGTACGAATGTTCTGTCGTTGTTGAAGGAGTTGACCAAAGAAAAAATCGATCTACGGTATCGAGAGAGAGGATGGTCGATGAACACTTACCGTTCTCCAACCCAGTTTCACCTTGGCTTTTGGCTGCATCTCGCCCATCAACCGACACTGTCTGCCACGAATAGGCTGAATCATCATCGATCGTCGAATGTATTCATCTCATTCGAATAGGGTTAGGGTTGGGGGCCGGACGGAGATCTTCTTTTTGCCGTCTTTCATTCACCACTACGTGAGTACTTCAAACGAGCGTTGCATGGCAGTAGTCTGTGGACCTTCCTACTATAGCTGTTGTCTTGGAGCACCAAAGTGTGAAAGCGGGTAAGTCTTTCCTACCAAGATCATCACGTGATCATATTCGTCCCAAGTCCATAAGGACGGGATAGAACAAAAAGCCCGTTTGCTTGAAGTCCGCTACTATCACACTTCACTTCTATGGAATTATCATACTTTATATATGTAGATGGGAAATGATGAATCAGTATACTTCTTATATTTTCGATCGTGTCTCTGTCAATCTTCAACCAAATCTAACGCCGATAGGCTTAAAGTTGCGTAAGGAAAAATCCGGTTCGAACAGGCTAGGAGGCTTGCTAAATAAAACAGCTGATGAGACAAAAACAACGATTTTAGATTTCAGTATGCTCCTACTTTGGCTAGCTATATCTCCGTTACTCGACCAAAATGGACCGCTTTAGGCGCAAAAGAATGCCCGAAGGCAGGGGATTCAGATTTCCGAATCGCCACGAGCAGGATTTGAACCTACGCACCCGAACTGAAGCATGTTAGTTAACGTTCGGAATTTGATCCAGTTGAGTCAATGCTTACGGTATTAGATAGCTGAGCTTAGAGAAGTTCAAGTCTAACGCGTTAACCACTCCGCCATCGTGGCTTGATGATTAATCTAGAGAAAAAACATAAATTGTATTTTACATTTTTTCCCATCAGTACGCTTCGGGCGACGAACATCGAGCTACTGTACTGAGCACTCACCACAGCGTATTCACATTCGGTCTCAAGCGTAGCGTGGAGGTATTGCCGACCTCGGAGCACTGGTTGGACTCATTGATATGCAAACGATGAATTAACGGACATGGTCGAATTGCCTGAATTTTGTGAATCTCGACATTTTCACCGATCTCACTAAACTACATCTCCTGTGAACGGTACGTGTACGCAGCAGCACCTAGCTGACAGGGCCTGAAGGAACCGCGCCATTCGTGCGCCTGTCGTCAGCTTCCATCAAACTCATCTCAACAACCTTCCGACCGCAACACGACACAGTGACTCGTCCTTATCAACGTGGCGCTTTTAACATCAATAGCGACATGTCAACCGCAGAGCTTGATAAGCCGCCCTGATTGATAAGTGAACAGCGCCATCGATTAGGAAGCACTTTGCATGCGAGATGCCACCACGCTCAGCCGACTTCCGAAGCAACGTGTATCGGATCGAGCGTCTGACAAGGTGTATACCCATACATGTCGTGCAGGCATGTGTACTCAGGGTATCTTTTCACTACATCTGCATCGGCGACAAGCACGCGGCTATTGTGCTGGCCCATGGAACGGGGGCCGATACATACCCATTGAAGATTGCGTCGTAACCAGAAGTTGGCAAAGACTTCAATAGTTGCAAGAGAGCCGCGTAGGCTGCAAAGTGCTGTGCAACGACCACGGATGTATGGCAGGGGTGGCTTGCAGTTTCCGCGGAACCAGGATGTAATTGATGATTCACTAGATGCACGCTATCGAGACATCGTGGGGATGAGAGGAAGACACCGAGATGGAGAGGGAGAGAGAAAAGAAGCGGCAGTTGTGCGGATGATTTGTCTGGCTGAGTGATTCTTTAGTAAGGGAATTTCGAAAATCTCTCAGTAGTCAGTTGTTGTACGATCTTGAGTGCGGAGCAAAGGAATGACAAGGCAATCGTACTTGGCGCCGCAATGCTGACCAAGAGACGACAAGATGCTGGGCGATTTTATGTCAGCTCGGCAGTGTCAAGCCACTTGTGTGAGGAGAGACTTTCGGCGGAGGAATCATCCATGTCATGATGGGTACAAAAATGATGAATTTTGATGAAAGGGGGAGACTGCCCGGTGAGCTTCTTCGGTCACCAGACAGACATCAAAGTGCGGAACGCGGAATAAAAGAGTGCTGCTGCAATTCGGGGATATGAGTGCTACAAAGTCCGCAGTTATTCGACAACGGCACAACGGATCGCTTTTGAACCCGCGACCCGACATCGCCCTAAAGAAATCGGGCTCTCGGGGTCGGCATGTCCTTCCATCAGGCTGCTCGGCCGTATCACAAGGTTCCCTACTGTCGTTCCAAGAAGTCACAACACTTTCCTTTTGCTCAGCACTAGCAGTCACACCACAAAGGCATGACATGGATCGCAAACGGGCAGAGGCAGGGCGCATGGTGCGACAGCAAAACTCTCCGAGTCCGCCCAGCTTCGCCCGCTCGGTCTGGTGATACAGTATGTTTACTGAACGAGCAAAGCCAGTAAACCCTCCGCTGCGCTCACATGCAGGGTCTGCGACCTTGATGTGGGAAGGATCACAGCCCTGTTCTGTTGTTCTGGACCATTGGGCACTGTACTGTATGTTGTTCGGTCAAGTCGCAGGCTGAGTGGCTGAGCAGGTATACGACGGTCCCCTGGGGAGTCATGCAGTGGGCCTGAAGGATACTGTACCGTTGTAGGAACTTGGATCGCACGCGAAATGAAGTATACGCAAGCGAACAGGCAGCCGTATATCCAGGCGACGTGAATCCATCCATGCGGAAGGATATCGCCGTATGGCCGTATCGTACGAATGCGAGCTCGCAGTGCAGTCCGCGTGCAGCACCTCCTAGTGCGGGCAGTGTATCTAACAGACGAAGCACAGAAGGGCTCTCGCGAGACTATCATCCTTGGTGCCAAAGCCAAGGGCGCATGGCGGGACTGCAAACTTCGCGTTTGGAGTGCGAGACCGAGCTGGGAAAGACGAGACGCTGCGCCGCACGCGTCTTCTGACCAAGAGACATGGCGTTCTGAAGTAATACCCAAACAGCAAAGCCCCCTCTCACCACTGCACCGTCAGCAACAAATTACGGCTGCCCAATGCACAAGGTCTTGGGAGCTCTTTCATCATCATCATCGACTGCAGACAGTGGATACACATGTCTCGACTCCGCGGACGATCCTTCATTGACTTTGGGTCTGACAGCCGTTTTGCTTGAGAGGTTGGGGAGGATAATAAAGTCTGGAGAACGAGCATCCGAACGTCAGTAACGAAAAATACCCCATCGGCAGTTCGGTCGTCATTTCGACCGTGGCAGAGACCATACTAGGGCGATTCGGGGACCGAGTTTCTAATGCAAGGTCCAGGATTTATGCAAGAAGATCGCCAAAGCTTGCCGCGTCTGTCTTCGGCGGGCTTGCCGTTGCGTACTGAATGCGGCGGCGGCACTTAGACTTTTGATGGCTGATGGAGGCGTGAGAGGCCATAACGGTAGACGACGAGTACCTTGCGATCCTGCATGCCACCTGAGCTTGTTTAGGGCCTCTGCCTGTCTGCCTGCGTGGCCCAAGGGCCTTGCTTCTGCTGGCTCCGTTCCCGCGGCCGCGGCGTGATACCCACAAGAAGTCTGACTGGGGGGAGTCTGATTACAGATGCAATTGCTCTCATGCGTTCGACATGCGGCGGCCGAGAGCAATCGCCGTGATCCGCAGGGCTCGTTCCTAGGAGTCTGGGCATTTCCATCAGCACATTACAAACGTGGGGCGTGCACATCGACCTCTTACCTGAGGACCTGCTTCGGCGAATGTTTATATCTGGAAGCCCTACCTCAGGACTGACGGTATCTCCCATCGGTTCGTTTTGCTCGGCTCTCTCATCCGTTGTGTCTCGCCTTTTTGTACTACTACCCAGCTCTGATGTCAATCGATCCCTCGTTGATCTCATCGATCTCTTTTTAAATACACCTTGGTCGTCCCACCTCCAGGCTGAACCATACATTTCCACCTTACCTATCCACTCACATACGATGTCTCCTACACCCATGTCACCAATCAACAGACTCGCTCACCCTGAGCGAACATCTTCACAAGACTCGACTGACGGCATTCGTAAGCGAGTATGCAAAGCTTGTGATAGATGCCGATTGAAGAAGAGCAAGTGCGACGGATCGAGTCCATGTTCTCGTTGCAAAGCAGATAACGCTATATGTGTCTTTGGGTACGTCTCTGCTTCATGGTCATCGATCGTACATACACTGACTGGGTTGGTTGTAGTGAAAGGAAACGATCACAAGATAAAATTTACCCCAAAGGATACGTCGAGATGCTCGAACAACAACAAAGTCAACTCGTATCTGGACTAAAGGAAATGTACCATCGACTACAAAAAGCATCAGCTTGGGATGGCCCAACACTAGACGAATCGAGCGGACAGCCTTTAACGCATGATATTCTTTCGGCATTGGACCTCCTAGAACCCAAACACGACGAAAGTGGCGAGACAGAGGTCTTCGAAGAGAACTGCGACAAGCTCCAATCGCGCATGCTCTCTGAAGGATCTGGTTTCTCACACAGGCGCGGATCGCTCAGCTCGGACTCGGAACACAGCCACCACGAGCGACCTCGAACGGCGGCATCGAGACATGCGACACCGACCCAAACCAAACCATCGATCTTCAGGGAGAGCTTCAACTTCCCCAGCGCAGCCTCATCGCCTCTCTCCCACAGCCCGATTCCGCGATCGAAACAATTCGCACCACAACAGCTCGCGCAACATCAACAGCCCTCAATCCGACCGTCGCCTTTCCCTCTCAGCACCTACAACAGCGACCCTCAACTCTACGCCCCCGAATGGGCGCAAGTGCTCGCCATGAACGACCCGGACCAAGCCTACCGCGCCGCCAAATTCGGCCTGCAAGACACCGCCGACCTCGACGCTTTCAACGCCTGGGACATCCCCACGTCTCAGATGGACTCTTACGGCCAATTCGCATCCTTCCACCCCCAGATGAGCAGCCACGGACCCATGTTCGGCGGCATGCCAGATGCTACGTGCCCGCCCGACATGAGCCAACTAGACAACTCGTCGATGGAGTTTGACTTCATGCGATATGTGCAGCAGCCCGAGGTCATGACTTGAAAGAAAGACTACCTGTTTCTGCGAGAAACAAACCGAAAAGCATGATTCACAGGCAAATCGCCGTTTCGTTGTTTCGTGTTTGGTTAGCTTTTAACGTTGCCTGCCTCCTGCTTGGGTGCCCACCGCCGTTGGGCTGAGTTGGGTTGCCAACGAGAAGCCAAGCCAAGCCAGCCAGCCTAAACAGCCCTAGGGAAATAACCGAAGGGTGGCTCGCGCGCGCGCCGCCGCCCGCGGAGCGCGAAAGGTCGTCTGTCTCCTCCAAGAGGATTTGGACAGGAATTATGGGACCTTGGACTTTTCTGGAAAAACGGAATTGTCACGACTGTCACAAGCCCAGCGCCGCCTCGCCGAGTTTCCGCCTTTGTGGGAGGAAAAGAAAGAAAAGAAAGGGATTTGCCGAGGCACGGTTTGATGAAATTCGGGTGTTGCTTACAATATCAACCCCAATCGACTTGGAAGTTCGACAGCACCTAACTTCCATGACACTAAGTGTGTCGCGGAAAAAGATCATGATGAGATCATGCGATGGACAATCGTTGTTTTTGTCCTTTCGTTGATTTGAAAGCAGCGTTTCCAGCGAAGGCGTATTTGGCTTGTCATTCGTTACCTAGTATTAGAACATCGAATCTGCAAAGGTATAAAATAAAATAATAATCTATTGTTTCGGACGAGATTCTTGTTGGGTACCAATTCACAAGCACTGCGATAACTTTTCCGCGCGTTACCAAGTTGTCGAGTAGAGTTTTGTTTGCGATAGTGTTGGATCCTGGTGCGCCTGTGCTTGAGCAAGATAGTGGGAAAAGCCCCCCTCACACAGCGAAACAGGTACGCCAGGAGAATGTGAGATACGCATCGCTCGATTGCCAACAGAGTCAGGACGCGTTTTTCCTTGTGTTGGCGTGATCGGTATCGCTGATGGGCATGATCCTGTGATGCTGGTCTACCAGGCTGTCGCGGCCGCGCGAGGCTGGGATTCTGAGTCTCTGCCGCTCTGCTGTCGCCATCTGGCAATCAAACGTCAAAGACAAGCCGTTTGATCTGCTGATCTTCCCTCGCTCAAGTCTGTCGTACCACCGATCGTGGAGAGAGCTGGAGGGGTCGACGGCGACTGCTCCGTGGTTCGAGTTGTGGTACACTACTTGCGTGACCATCGATCACAGTACTTGCTATAGCTCTGTTTGTCGAGCCTTGCACATTTGTTCCTGGTGGACCTCTGCCACATGACATCCAGATTTTTGGGTGCGAAGCCCGAGTCCGAAAAACGTGTGCAAGCTCCCAGTTGGTATATCGTGACCACGACTGCCGCTGTGATTGGCTTTGTGAGGACAAGTGTTGGCATTTTTGAGGATGAGTTTGAATACGACGAATGGTTGCTCTAGCACCCCTCACGCTTTCTTGGCTGTTATTGTTGACAGCTCGACGCGAAGTTCTGGGTCGTGACCAGCTCTCGAGCAAGCATTCTCCCTGCCGCATTGAACTCCCGAGTCGTGAGTGAGTTTGGAGGCTGCCATGGGTTACAGGTCCCAACTCCCCTCCAATCTTGACAGCGTCGATCTGTCCTAAAGGATGCTGAAGGAATATTCACATGGGTGACAAGTGGAGGAACAGAGTTCGTCTCCAACGGCGGGGGCTGGGTGAGATGATGGTGGTCAAGGCTGGCTTGATGCCTTAGTCGATCAAGGTACGCAGGAGAAACAAGACACCCTGGCCTGCGAGGATCTGTACGATACCGTCGACATGTTCTCGCATGCTTTCAAGTGCCGAAGCTGGCCACGCTTTTCATCCTTTCAGCCACGGTAAAAGACAGTCCTCTTATCGAGAACCCCACCGTTGTTGATCAGGCTAAAATGCTGCTCCACGCGGAGCGTCTGTTTGCCCTTCTTGTCGTCACATGCGTGGAGCCGAGATGGATGAAGACGTCTTCACATTTACACGGGCAAAAGGTCAAGTACAGTACCATCTCTTCACTTGTTGCGCGTCTCACCTGTTAATACCATACTCTCACATCGGATCCCCCCTTTAACTCCCATCACATCAAGCATACAGAAGCAAACATGGCCGCCGACAAACAGTTCTCCGACTCCTTTACCTTCCTGCCCCAGGGCGGCATCATTCAAGAGTTCAAGGTCGCCGGCACTAATGTCGTCCTCGGCTTCCCGTCCGCAGAGTCCTACCGCACCAAGCACAACCCTTTCTTCGGCGAGAATATCGGCCGCGTCGCAAACCGCATCTCGGGAGCCAAGATCAACAGTCTAAATGGCAAGAGCTACGATCTGGCAGTGAACAACGGACCCAACACCCTACACGGCGGCGCGGTGGGATGGGGAAAGAAGGACTTCGAGGGCCCGACGCCCATCAACAGGAACGGAAAGGAGAGTGTCATGTTCAAGTACCTCAGCAAGGACGGCGAGGAGGGCTTCCCTGGCACAGTTGAGATGAGGCTTTGGTACTTGCCGTCCATTGAGACGATCGATGGCGTGGAGAAGACGAGCCTCGAAATCGAGTACGAGGTCGAGCTGGTCGGTGACGAGGTCGAGGAGACCGTGATTGCCTTGACAAACCACAGGTGTGTTCTCACGATCGCCAGGACAATTTCTGGCCATCTAGCTAACAACATCCACTCAGCTACTTCAACATCTCCGGCGGCCCTACAATTGAGGGCACGCAGGTGACACTTCCCAGCAACCTGCACCAAGTTGTCGACGACGATGCTATCCCCACTGGCGCAATCGAACCCTACCCCGAATTCAACGCCAACGAAGAGTTCACCCTCGGTGCCGAAACCCCGAAGCCCGACCACTGCTTCATCGTCAACGACGACCCCAGCAGCGTCAAACTGGACACCCGCTCAGAGCCCCTCAACAAGCTCATCAGCCTCTACCACCCCAACACCAAGATCCACTTCGAGGCTTTCAGCACAGAGCCTGCGTTCCAGTTCTACACGGGAGCCTTCATCAACGTGCCGGAGATGGATGGCTTGCCTGCCAGGGGCCCCAGGAGTGGCATGTGTATCGAGGCCAGCAGATATGTCAACGCGGTCAACGAGGAGAAGTGGAGGCCTATGGTCACGCTGAAGAAGGGCCAGACTTATGGCAGCAAGACTGTCTACAGGGGCTGGAAGGCTTAGATTTTTGGTCGCACCTTAGATCGCTAGTGGCCGCACGACGGACGACTTTGAATGAATCACGTAGGCTTTGGAATACACGGCACTGCAGTGCACTATTGTGAGGTTGTTATTGCGACACCATCGTATACAGGTATCTCAATCCACAGCTGTCTCACAACTTTTGCCGAACCAAGTCCGCAAGCACAAGTGAATCGATGAGTGACGATTTCAATCACGACCCTAGACTACAAGCGACTAGCAGCATCTGCGCGGACCTTACCGAGTTCCCTACTACTCAGGTTGCAAATAAGGACGCCAGCACGATCTAACCAACACGATTCGCGCTGAGCGCTAACGCATATCCAATCGAGCCAAGACACCGTCACCCACGTCGCCCCAGCGATGAAGAAGGAAGGAAAAAGCGACGACGACGCCGTCGTCGACAACACAAGCATCGACTACTCCAGCTCCATGTGTACAATGTGGAGAGCAACTGAACCCACTCCAATACGGAAAGTCCAAAACAAGTCTCGAGACTATCTCTAGCGATCCCCAACCTCCAACTTCCAGACCCCAGAACGACTTCCTTCACCAAGCCACTTACATATGTGCTTCCCGAACAGTGACCACGCGGCCGCACGAGCCGCACGAGGGTTGACGTCGATCATCGGATGAGGCTACCGAACGATAGCGGCATCTCGTCGAGGCAACCACGCCATATGCATTATTGAGATCTAGCAGTAGTCTTGTTTCGGCGAAAGCCCTCCCACTCCTCCCCCTTTGCGTCTGGAAGACGCCGAATGGTTGGGAGGACAAGGCATCGCGAGAAAAAGTCAATAGACGCCACGAGGCACTAGGATATTATGCATGTTCTTTTGCATTCTTGCACGCAGCCGCTACGCACGTTACGTCCGATCCGTAAGTCCGCTGCGTTGCAGTAGCCTGGCATACAGGAAGGTGTAAATGAAAACTTCCATGAGATCTTTGCTTGCCCTTACCGCTCAATTGCAATTGCAATAACTGCGATTCCAATTCCAATTCCAACTCAACCACCGTCGTGATACCATAATTGAAACAAATCCTTCCGTATCGCCGTCTGCCTGTCTTAGCGTAAGATCGTCAACTGTAAACATCGCAAAACTCCGTCGACGATTCGAACCTCGACTTGACTTGCAGATTCCCCAAGGACTCGCGGACCTTCACTCCGTTCGACTCGACTCGACTCCATAGGGCCAAGTGGTCTAGACAGCGAAAAAGGCCCTCCACCACCTCGGTCGACATCGTCCGGCCGGCTAACGGCACCGTTACCATGACGTACAAGGCTGAAGAACGGTGGACGCGATTCAAGCGCCTTATCGAATTTCACATTTCGACGCTCCGCGGCGCGAACTGCGCTCGCACTTTTCCACTTTCTGATTCGCAACATGCGGGTGGTATCATTATTGCGGTGTAGTATGCGATGGTGGGCGCGGGCTCCTACAGTAGAGTGATAACGTGCACGGAGTGGAGTCCTGGACTCCTTTCTCCGATCCACAACTAAGGTAGTGTCTGCATTTGTGGAATCATGGAATGGTGGCGCGTCGGGGAAGCGTCCCCGATGGAGGCTGAACGAGCCGAGGGAACGATGGTGGATGTCGTGAGTGATAATCGGGAGACTATCATGATCGTGAAGACGTGGCGCACGTCCGTGTTCCCAAACGCCGTGTCACATATTATCACCAGTCAAATGATGCGATTTCCAAAACAGGCCAACCGCTACGCGCAGTTACATAGCAGCAAAGACAGCGATTAGCGATATCAACCAGGAACCAAGACTTGACCCAAAACACCGCGTGGCCGGGAAGCTACACGGCGCAAGGCGCACTCATGCATATTGCATACGGTACCGATTCCCGAAGTAAAAGCAAACAGCGACGACAAAGTGAAAGAAAGTGCGGAAAGAGAAGAGCGGAAAGGAGCCTCAAGTGCAAGTAAGTGAAGCTAATCACGACATCACCGTGGCGATCTTCGATCCACGACGTACATACATAGAGAGAAGACGAAAACCAAAAACGTCATATGCATAAGACTCCCGGTCCTCAGTTTGTAATGTAAGAAGCACGTGTGGTCGAGCCTAGCCTACAAGCGGGAAGTCCGATAGCGATAGAGTTTCTTTCCCCTTGGGCAAAGCAAATCAACAATCCAGTTTTTCTTCTTTTCCTTTTGTTGGCTCGAGACGGGCGAAGCTCGCTGCTCCTCCTGCTGCTGGCACTTGACCCCGGCTTCTGGAATGGCAGATCGAAGGTGCGGTCCGCGCACATCACTTTAGTCAAGCCCATTCGTGCCCTCTCTCGCGTTGCGGGTCTGCGTCCTTCCCAGGGTTAGCTGCTTGTCTTCATTATTGATCCCCGACGCCCTCGGCGTGGCCGCCGTAACGCTTTATTGGAGTGGGTCGTCCTGTGAGGGCAAAAGAGGAAAGACGAGACGAACGGAACGGAGGGAGAGCTTTGGCCGATGCGTTTGCACAAAGATGTGCGGACGTGAGGTCTCGATTGGGAGGATCATAGGGGATTGTCATTGAAAAGGTCGTTGTTCTACACGCATGTGCTAAAAAGCACTATCGTGAGGTGTTTCATTTCATTGTGATGGAAGATTGATACAGGTGTGACGTAAGTTTTGATTGTGTACAGTTCATCGCTCATGGTCCACAAGAGTGTTGGAGTCCAAGATGTCTTCGAGGAGACTCCTGCGGTATAACTGTGGATCTGGGCCCTCCAGGCTGTAGGTGCTCTCGTATGCGTTGATACTCAATTGGCTCAGGAACGGCCGCATGATAGTCTTCGCAAAATCCTCTGGCGCCATGGCCTTGATGTCCTCTTTGTCGTAGGGCAGATTGGCACCAAACACCTTTCTTGCCTGGCTAGCTGGCGAGCCAGGCGCTGTTGGAGTGGGTGCTGGTGATGCGTCTTCTCCTGATTCCAGTCCGAGGTGCTCGGCGAGCTGGTCTGCGAGTGCTGTTGGTGTCCATCCCGGTGGGTGGTAGACGGCGTCGGTGGTATCAGTCACGTACAGCCATTCGTAGAGCTGGAATTCGTCAGGTGATAGCGATACCAACAAGTCGAGCAGCTTCCCTGCTTGTAACAGTGAAAGGTTTGTGAAACCGATTTGTCGCGTGTCCTGCGGCGCGAGAGTTGCTAATGCAGCTTGCAGCTGGTCGTTGATGATCGGCCAAAGCGGTGCAACATTCACCGGGCTTGTCGACAGTACCAAGGCTCGGCATAACATGAAGAGCTCAGCTTTGATGATCGACGAGGGTGACGAAGACATGCTTGCCTGGAAGAGCTCCACCAACTTCTCTCCTATGAGCTGCATGTGCACCGCGTAGCTGTCAGTGGGTGACGCGAGTAGCAGTAGGCACAAGCGTCGTATGATAAACTGTGTCTCGCCGTCGGCCTTCAATCTTGCCGCAGCGGCACCTACACCAAACATGATCCCAGCGCTTGAGGGCGGCGCGAGCCTTGCCAAAAGATCGTGCACGCGCTCCTTATCGCCTTGAGACCATTGTTGCAAGACGGGAAACCAGAACTGCTCGGTCAAAGTGACAGAAGAGTCGAGTATGCGCGGATTGTTGAAGGCGTCAAGCACCTCCCTCCTCCAAGACTTTGCCGTCGGTGCCTTCTTAGTCATACGAGCGAGGAGGCCCAGGATGTCTGGCGTTACAGTACTGGGGAACGATCTAGCATGGAAAGCTGGCGAGATCACGCTCGTGGAAATCGTGTTGACGACCGTGGTAATACGATCGACAGAGTCCAGGATGCTTTCGATCTTGGCAACAACATGTCGGAGTATGACCACTACGTCCATGTTCCGTCTTCCGGTAGCGAGATCGGTTTCGGATGGGTTCACGGCGGCCTGACCGTTGGCGTCGAAATGCGAGCTGATCGGCGATGCCGCAAATGTAGCCGACAGTAATCGCGAGAATTGGTCTCCGAGCTCTCGTCGCATCTTTCGCTGGTCACCAAAGTTTGTGTTGTCCAATTTCTCAGCGAGTATCAACGTAATCCAGAGGAGCGCGGGCAGAATGGCTCTGAAAGGCAGAGGGTTAGCAAGTGCGTCGCGCATGAACGCTGTGCAGTCTGGCCAAATCTCATCAGTAGCGTCGTCTTCGACAGTCTCGAGATACGCTGTGAAGAACGCAACGACATCCGCTGCGGACAAGTCTGATGTGAGACTGGATTGACGGGATGGCGACATGTGATTCGCGTGTGTGCGACTGCAAAGCGCATCGAGGATTGCAGGCACGACACTCTTCGGTCTCGACACAGGGAGAACGTGTAGTAAGCTGAGGACGTCGTTGCTAGTAGTAGCGTCCGAAGCCTGAGACCACAGTGTCATGACCACTTCCAAGCTTTCTAAGGGCTCCACCGAGAACATCTGTTCGAGCATTGATCTCGTCCGGTTTCGCATACGATAAGTATAGTAAGATGTCGTGGCAGCGTTGTAGCGATCGCTGATGTCATTCTCGGGGCTCCCAGCTGACCACGTCCAAATCTGTATACACATACGGATCGCATCTTGGAAAGCGAGGATGACTGTCAAGCGGCTGTTCGCCTTCGCGCTCCTGCTAGGCGGAGCAGCTTGCGATTTGAATGCGCTCGATGCCATGGAGCCAAGAACGCTCTGGGATCCTCCAGACGCTTTGCGTTGAGGTTCGGGGTCTTCTTCAACCACTCGCTCATGAGCTGCGGCGAGCAGCATATTGAGGCCCTCGAGCAACTTGAGGATGGTCGTGTCTGGAGAGTATGCTGTACTATCCGAAGCTTTGTCGGAAAGAGCTTTCAGATCATTGAAGCTCTGGCGCAGCTGGTCACAAAATGTGTCCACCAAGGGTATAAGATTGGTGAGAAGCATGTCTCCAAAAATCGGCAAGCTGGCAGCCAGGAAGTCGAGCCATGCATCCATCTGTACTCGCGAAGACAAAGAAGAAAAGCCTTCGCGGAGCGTATCCAGCAATTGCGATGGCGGTTTGTTCGAGCCGCTATCTTGCAAACCAGTCTGGTCTTCGCGTGGTGCTGTGCTTGATCTCCTGTCCGTATTCAACGACAGTCTCCGTCTGCTGGACTCCGCGTCTGAGCCTTGGCTCTGCAGCTGACGAAGACTCATGGTGAGAACTGCTAGTTCTAGCATTGACGTTTGTAGGGTGTTGTCGGACAATGCCAATGAATCCCTGACCTTCCTGAGTAGTGCATCTTCGAGTGACATGGATTTCAGTCGAAGCTTGATCGGATAAGGCCCATTGAGGATCCTGCGTAAGATAGATGCAGAAAACTCGTTCAGGGCATGGGACGACAATGGATTGCCCACTAGCTGTATGCTATGTGTAGCAAGCCAAGTCACTGCGTCTACGTTGTTTGATTCAGTGGCACCGGCAAGTTTCATTTCACCGAAGCCTTGCCACATGATCTCGTCGTCGAGTGTCAAGACTGCCAGTAAATGCTCAAGCACGTACTCAAGCTCTCTGCTCTTTTGTTTGTACGCACGTCGCAACGTGTCGCCGTGAGGGTGGATAGGCATCTCTTCGTCATTGAGGAGCGTAGTCATCTTGGTGAACAGAACTTGGAACACCAAGCTGATGCTGTTCGGGCTTGCCAAAAGGTTGCGAACGACGCTGCGGGTCGCGACTCGAGAATCATGAAGTGTATCCAAGCAAAGTAGCAGGGGTCCGGAAAGGATCTCTAGTCTGCGCGACCACGACTCAGCGTCGTTTGCAATCATTGAACTCCCTCTGCGCACAAGTCCTCGACCCTCCGTCTTTGGTCCAACAGGCTGTAACGGTAAAGTATGCGTCCAGAGGGTGGTGAATCGGCTGATGCTTTCAACGCGTTCAGTATCGCCGATTGACGCACCCGAGGACGGCTTTTGCATGAGTTCGTTAATACCAGCTCGCACTACATTGCCGGCTTTGGCAAAGTCATCAAGGTGCCATATCAACCTTACAGCCTCAACATGATGTTTCGCCTGCGTAGGCGACAGGTAATGCCAAAGATGACGTAGAAGTGCAATCTCGAGTGACTGGATGTCTTTCTGCGTTCCGTAATCGCCTTCCTGATGTGCGAGCAGTGCAGCCATTAGCGATACGGCAGAGCTGACGGTGGAGTACTGCAAGACATGGACCGCGGAGCTTTCCACATTCGCGCAGAGACTCGCTGCAAGCTCCGGCACTGGCAAGGGCCGGTCTTTCGGAATCTTGAGCAGCAAGCTGACCACTATTTGCACAATCTTGGAGAAGACTTCTGGATGGTTGGCCATGTATTGTCTGAGACTGGCAAGACTCATTTGCACGAAAACGTCTGCTAGCTGCACTGGCGAGGGCAGACCAGATTTGCCTGCGCCAGTCCACCCCTCGTAATAGTGCTTGGCTGCACGACGCATGTCGAAGGTGGACGGAGCAGCTGCAGCAACTGGTTGCGTTTGACCAAGAGAGGGTGGCACAAATGCTCTCGTCGGGATAAATTCCAGAAGGGTCGTGGCGCAATCAGACAACGCTACAAGCTTCTCGACAGAGATACTGCTAGAGCTTGCAATCCGGTCTAGCAGGTACCCGGTCACCAGAGGAATGTGCAATGTAAGCATCTCTTCTTCCCTTACGTTGAAGTTCTGCACGGTCCATCGGAAGAACTGGAGATTGGCGAGAGACTCGTCTGTTTCGTCTTGAAGAAGCTTGAACAGTTCACTCCATATGAGTCGGCTTTCGGTGCCGTCAAAGAACAGACTTGCACTTTTGATGGCCTCGGTAGCTTCCTCGCGGGTCGCTCGAGTGCTACAAGTATAAACACTCTTCATTGCAGGCAGAAATAGTCTGGGGACCAGTACTCCGCCGATCTCCCAGCGATCCATCAGCGAAAGACATATGCGAAATGGCCGAGCTTTTTCGATTGGACGAAGACCTGGATGCTCGAGCATTGCCATCAAGCACCGCTGCACTGAAGTTTGGCCATATGTTGCAAAGTGACGAAATTGTTGAGAGTCCTCACCATGCAATGGCTCACCGCGTTCGACCGAAGGAGAAACATTTCCTCCATCCTTTGCTTCAGGTCCCAGCAGCCAAGACCAGACGCGCCTGTTTAAGCTCATATCACGTCTAAGGAGCACGCTAACGGTTGCAGTAGTGAGCCTGTCGAAGTCCGGCTTCATCACACGCTCTTGCAGCACCGGCGAACTCAGGGGGAGGTGTGTCACCAGCAAATCCAGGAATCCCCTCTGAATAAGCGGCTGTGGATCGTAAAGACCACAGACGAAGCAGCGGATTAGAAGGCCAGATTCTGGCATGAGCGCTGCTTCTGCAGCATGTGAGAGATCTGTGATGCCCTCGCCGTCGTCCTTCTGCGACGCTGTGAGTGTGGCGAAGCTTGGTAATCGTCGTGTGAGATAGTTTAGCGCTCCCTGACGCCTGGACGGACTTGTGATGACAGCAAGGAACAGACACTGCCAGAAGTATCCGGCATCCTCAGATGGCGAGTCCGTGTCGTCTTGGACAAAGGTAGACTCGAGCTTGGCCAGGATAGACAGAGCTTGCTCGAAATCTTCACTTGTCTCATCTTCCAGAGCTGGTAAAACGCTGAGCACCAGTGACTTCATTATAGGACGAAGATCGACAGGATCGAGTCGAACGATGTAGTTCTCAAGCAGGTCATACAGTCCGGGTCTGGTAGAAAGCGATGCGAACGAAAGCACCCCGGAGAGCCCTGGAAGGAAGGCATGCAAGTGATCGGTCACGTACTCTCGTCCGAAGGTTGCGAAGATGTAGGTGTAGACTTCAAGCGCCTTCTGGTGGACGCCAGAGGGCAGTGCTGGGTTCAAGCATTGGGCGAGTTTCGAGGCAACATCGGCACTATGTGGCAGAGCAGAGGTGTCTTTGCCATGACCTTGAATGGCTCTCAAGAGTCTGCTGAGGAATGCAATGTAGTCGGCCCACTCTTCCGGAGCGGTCTCCCAGGTGCCTAGAGCGCGTTCAACCGTTGTTGCATATCTACGCAGGCTCTTGTCACTCTTGATTAGCACTGAGCATGGTCAGCAGAGTCTCTGAACTACTCAAAGATAGACACGCCCCATACCATCCTCCGCCACTTGGCGAGCTATACGTGGGACCGGCGAGGATGCTCGTGAGCTTGTTGGCGAGACCGAACGCCTGCCGCCCAGAGATCCAAGATTCATCGCAAGTTTTTTCTTTGATTGTACCCCCGGTCGGAGGAGTAGTTACTTCACCGCATTTCCCGGTACGACGATGCGTAACTTGACTTGTGTCGTTGTGCCAGATTGATGTCCAAAGGAGACACCTTGCGTTCGTGATTCGTGGGCCAAGTTGAACCGCGCGGAAGATTCCGTGCTGGACGAACCTCCCCTCGCTCACACGCGGTGCGACGTGGACGCGACGAGTCAGCTGCATGTTCAATTGAGTATCGGACATCGCGTTCTGTTCACATTGCGCCGACTGTCTAATGCAGCCATCGCCGCCAAATGTCAAGTCATGGCAGGGTCGATGGCGCTGCGGGCGCGAGAGGCGACGAGGAGCATTCGCCACCCGGCGGAGCGATATCCGTGTCTGACGACACAACACCGAATGCCGCGACAATGAATGAGCTCAGCACGCAAGACAACGATGGCGAAGTCACGGAACTGGAACAGTCGAGGGAAATGACGCCTCCGCCTCTCCCACCACGGCCTTCAAATCACGATCTGCTGGACGACAGGCCGACCACTGCCAACATGGACAGTCTGCGGCTGCCAAAACGTACCTCCAGGCCACAGTTACAGTCACACGCTACAACCGCGCTGTCTCGTACGGACATACAAATGCAGAGCCGGGCAGACAACACTAGTGCCAAGTCGCCTTCTACCAGTCGCGAGCCCTCGCAGAAACGAAGTGTCTCCCGCCTCGGTCGTTTCATGGGCAGCAGCGAGACCGACGACTCGGCAAGTGTCCGCAGCTATGCGCCTACGCTTGACGTACCTTACGATGGTGTCAGTATGCTCGGTGACGAGCCATCTCCGGCATGGAGAGCTCTCAATGCCCAAATGGGAACTGTCGATGAGCTACAACTAGACGAGCCTTTTGAAGATCCTTTGAGCGAACGGATCACCCTCGAGTTTGACGATCTCGAAGCGCGGGCGGCTAACGGTCAAAACGACTCCGTGTTACTAGACCAGTGGAGGTCCAAATTGAAGCATTTCTTCATCCTGTCGGCGTCTGGCAAACCAGTCTACAGCCGGCACGGTGACGACCAACTAGTCAGCCACTATGTTGGGGTGGCGCAGACGCTCATATCCTTCTATCAAGGGTCCGACGATCCACTCAAAACATTCACAGCTGGAGACGCGCGATTCGTCATGCTGCCAAAGGGACCACTTAACCTCGTTGCCGTCAGTAAGCTGGGGGAGAGCGAGGCTCAGCTGCGAAACCAGCTTGAATCTCTGTACATGCAGATTTTATCGACTCTCACATTGCCGAGCCTCGAAAGAATCTTCTCCAACAGACCATCCACCGATCTTAGAAGACCATTGCAGGGCACAGACGTCCTTCTCGATGGTCTATCCGATGGATTTACTCGCGGCTCGCCCTCTACATTGCTATCTTCCCTGGAGTGCCTCCGACTCCGTAAGACACACCGTCGGATGATCAATGATGCTCTCTTAAAGGTTCGCTCTCCTGAACTTCTGTACGGACTCATTGTTGCTGCGGGCCGACTAGTCAGCGTAGTGAGACCCAAAAAGCACTCGCTTCACCCGGGAGATCTCCACCTGATTTTCAACATGCTCTTCGAGGCCGGCAGTGTCAAAGCCGGCGGGGGTGAAAACTGGATCCCTCTATGTCTTCCTGGCTTCAACAACACGGGATTCCTGTACATGTACGTCAGCTTCCTTTCGCCATCAGAAGCAGCTTTAGTAGCGGCATCACCCACCTCAGACCGCCGATCCTCCTCCTCGTCGACGAAACAGCCCGTATCCTCCGACGACCTGGCCATTGTCCTAATCTCCCCAAACAAAGACGCCTTCGACTCGCTCCGCGCCATGCGCGACGCACTCATCGCATCGCTGGCCAAAAGCAAAATGCTCGCCGCCCTCGCCGCCGCAATCCAAGCCGGGCGCGCCTCATGCTCTTCTCTATTCCCCAACGGAACTCCGTTGAAGCACTTCCTGTACAAGTCGAGGGGCAACGTGCAATTCACAATGCCTTCGTTCGAGCCGCACTTTGGCGGCGCCGTGGCCCGCAGGAAACTCATGACACTGTACGCGCAGCTGCATGAAGCCGTCCACGCGCGCAACAGCCACTTGAAAGTGCTGCACGCAGTTTCAAACGATGCCACGGCTCTGGCTTGGGTCACGCCCGTGTTCGAACTATACTGTGTTGCTGGGCCGGGAGCCGCGAGACAGGCAGTCACGCAGGCGGCGAACCGAGTCGTGCATTGGATCCGGAGAGAAGAGGAGAGGGTCTTCATCATTGGCGGAGCTGTATTTTAGGTAGCAATTCGGTTTTTGCTTGTCTTATTACTACCCGGTTCTGTTCGAGTGTCCTCAGGACTTCGTATATCACTAGGCCGGAGGCGTAGAGGATGATGGAGTCCATGTTTCGCAAAGTGGGAAGCCTCTATGGTTCTGGATCTTGTGCGGTGGTGCTGGTTGTGTCGGTTGACGATTGAAGCGATGGGTCACCACTTCTGTCGGCTGCCGAGAATATCACGATTTGTATACTCGCACATTGGTGCATGGCGTTACTCGATGAGGTGCTTGCTGCATGGTCGCGACAAATTATGCGTGATTATGGCGCCATTTGTCTTCATATTGTATACAGCATAGTAAGATGTTTTTCTCGTGTCATCTACTCTCTTTGAATCTCACAGCATGTCAGCTGATACCAATTGGACTATCGGGTTAAAGTTGCGGCGTCTTATTCCTTGATCTATTTCAGGGCGTGTACAAGGTTCGCTGGTTCGGCGCTAAACAGATCCAATGGCAATCTCGAGAATCCTTCCAATGGTCCAGAGTCCGTGACCTCGTATACTCCTCCTATCATTCTACCCACGCCGCCATCTTTTGCTTGCTCGCCCATGCCGCGTAACGTGCTTGTGTGCCACGCGGGCGACATCAAACTTTGCAGACAAGACAAACCTCACTCCTTCGCCGGAGAACCTTTCACACTTCACAATATCTTCCCGTGACGACCTAACAGCACATCCGCTTCCTACAGGATCCTTCCGAACCTCTTCCTTCTCTGCCATCACCCCTAGCGTGCATTATTCAATGCTGCTGCCTGTCGACTTCGCTTCCTCTCTGATACTCCACCCTGCGAACGTTTATTCTGCTGCCTATTGACCTCACTTTCCGTCTCCACTGGCCTTCTATTTAACATATTTCCCTTCTTTCCTTCTCCCATCATGTCTCTGATCTGACCCAGCTCTTCTGTCTTTGTGTCTCCCCTTGGAATCTGGCGGCTTTGCAACAACCAAATTCACGAAAGTCAGTCAGTCGCTGGCCAATTCTGTGACCTCTCAGCCATCGCTTACGACACACCACCACATTGGCAAGAGCCGACCTTACGCTTCTTCTCGCAATCACCCGCCGATCACGAACAGACCAGCATCTTTCAGCAGTAGAATTCACATTGGATCATCGGCAAACGCAAACACCTCTCATTCCTTCAGAAATCATGACAGACTCCAGTGCCAATGTCCAGTATGGGACTGCTGTGACAAATGACGGACGCCTCTCGTTCTTCCAACGATACTTTACCAGGAGCATTGATAGCCAATCTGGGAAGCACAACCCCCAAGTGAAACGGGCGTTTTCGTTCCGATCCACAGGCTTCCTAGTCACTGCGGCCGTCCTGATCGTCGTATTACTAGGAGTCATCGGTGCCGCTGTAGGCGTAACCGTATCCCGCGCAACGAACCGACGGTATCGCAACACACCAGGGTATTCTCCACCAATACGGCTCGCTCTTGACGACAACTTCCCAGACCCAGCACTCTACCGGGACGACAAGCTGTGGTACGCGTTCGCTACAAACAATGCAGCTGGCATCCTTGAGCGTCCCGACAACGCGTCGAACCGCGATTACGGCGTCTCCAACATCCAAGTCGCCACCTCGACAAACTTCGTCAATTGGACATTGCTGGACTCGACCCACGACCCTCTGCCGACGACCGGTGCATGGGCAGTGCAAGGCCACAACAACGGCACAACCCCACCGATCCCCAAAGCCAACGTGTGGGCGCCCAGTGTCACTCGACGGAAATCGGACCAAGGGGACGACTACATCATGTACTACGCAGCAGCGCGCAACCGACTAGCCGAAGCAGACCTCGACAAAGACACCCCAAACCCGGACCGCCACGAGTTCGCCGTGCTGCCCAACCACAACCCACCGCACTGCATCGGCGCCGCCACCGCCCCCTCAATCCAAGGCCCGTACAACCCCCTCCCCACGCCCCTCGCCTGCCCCGTCTCCGCCGGCGGCGCAATCGACGCAGCAGCCTTCACCGACCCCCACGACAACACGCCCTACCTCCTCTACAAAGTCGACGGCAACAACATCGGCCACGGCGGCGAATGCGGCAACACGGCGCGGCCCCGCGTAGCCACGCCCATAATGCTGCAGAAACTGTCACCGGACGGCCTCTCGGCCCAAGGCCCGCCCCTGCAAATCCTCGACCGCGCACAGTCCGACGGCCCTCTGGTCGAGGCCCCCGATCTCGTGCGCTCGCCCGAGGGCGTCTACTTCCTTTTCTTCTCGTCCGGCTGCACGCGCGCTCCCAGCTACGATCTCAAGTACGCGACGGCGAGTAATGTCTCTGGCCCGTACACGCGCGCCAAGTGGCCGTTGCTGCAGACGGGCGATTGGGGGCTGCTGCATGCGCCTGGGTCGGCGAGTCTGCTGGCGGATGGCGAGGGCGGGTGGGACATTGTGTTCCACGCGCGGGTGGAGGATGCCGGGCAGGGCAGGGTGAGGGCGATGTTTTCCGGGAAATTGAAGTTCGAGGGGACCGAGGCGAGGTTTGTTGAGTGGAATGAGAAGTAAGTAGGTAGGTTTTTAGAGGCCTGGAGGGGGTTTCCTTTTTGTTGTTTTTATCTTATCTTTCCAGGCGCTGCTCGTTCTTTACGATGGCGGTTTTTTGTTACTTAAGCGACGCATTCGTTCGTGGCGTTTGAGCGTGGCATTCGTTTGGCAGGGAAGGAAAAGGTTACGATTTACATGGCGCCGTGTCCTTTTCATTGCATCACTAGACCACCAACCGCATCGGTATGGGCGAGAGCATCTCAATTGTTTCTCACACTCTTTCGTTCCACAGAAAATCAGAAACGCGCAACTCGCCCGAGCTGATCTCTATTCAAATCATACTCATGTCGGGACGAATGTTGTTGCTATATAACAGCTCCCACCCTACCACACAGCTCTCAACTCTTCGACGAGGGCTTTTCGTGAAATTCCACAAGACTCAGTCGCCACATTAGAGCCGCGCCGCAGTCCATCCTAGCATAAACAGACATGGGAGTCGTAGACTCGTAGTCCCACAACGTTTCTCATCTCAATTCATCTTCCCGAAACAGATATCACCGCCCCATAGGTCCCACAATACTCCCAACCATGACCGCCGCCTCCCGCTCCCAGTTCCCCCTCACCACACCACCACCCTCTTTCAACGCAGCGGCGGCAGTCTGCGGCAACCTGCTCCCGCGCTCCACGCAGTCCCTCACCGCCTCTCGGACTTTGTCCTTGTTCGACCGCAGAGTCCGGGCACTGACGCCGCCGCGGTTGAGGAGCTCTTGGACTTTACTCGAGAGCTGGCCTGCGAGGGAGCGCCAGAAGTAGGAGGGCAGGCTGGAGGTGTCGAGGTGCCGCAGGAGGGGGACGAGGAAGTTTGTTGGTTGGGGTGGTGTGGTCGTGGGATTGGAAACGAGGAGTGGGTGTGAGGGGCTGTAGGTGGTGGAGAGCAAGGCTTCCAGCGCGACGATGTTCTGGCAACGGGCTGCGATTTCGAGGAGGGTGCGGTCTAGCGTGGGGAGGGTTGCGAGGGCGCGGGTCAGAGAGGCGAGGGAGCTGGTGAGGGCTGTTTGGAGGTAGGTTTGCAGGGCGTTGATCAGGAGCGTCGGGTTGAAGTCTTCTGGTGTTGTTGTTGCTGTCGAGCCGGGTTTCAAAGGCGACATCAGGTAGAGAGTATGCAGCGCATGCGTAGCCCGTGCCTTGGTATCCTCCGTCTCCTTGTACGTGCCGCCCTGCGCATTGCTCGTCTGACTCCCCGCCGCCGCAAGCGAGCTCATGCTAAACTCCCTAACCGTCTGCTGCGCGCGCCCAAGCAGCGTCCGCTCCGCCGGATTCACCACATCGTTCCGCAGCGTAGTCACCAACTGCACCCTACCCAACCCCTCGGCCTCCTCGCCCTTGCCCGTCGCCGCGAAAACTTCCCTCAGACCCAGTAGCGCCAGCGCCGCAGGGACCATACTCCTCTCGCCGCCCCTCCCCAGCGGCGCCGCAACCTCGTCGACCAAGCCCTGCAGTTGCCTCCCCAGCGTCAGCGCCCTCTGCACGCTCCTGCCCAGCCGCAGAGTCCTCACCATGCGCTCCGCCGCGCACCGGACTTGCTCTGCCTGCTCATAGCGCTCGCCGACTTCGCGCTCCAGCCGTTCGTAGCTTTCCTTCAAGTTCCCGACTTGCGATTCCAGCTCTTCGAGCACGTGGCCGCTGGCCTGTGCGCGGGATTGCGTGTGCGAGACGATGTTGTCTGCGTTTTTGGTGGTGAGAGTGTCGATGCGGGTGTCGACTTCTTGGACGTCGAAGAGGACCCGCGAGAGGGGTGTCGAGAGGTCTAGGGGCGTGTCGGAGGCGTTGTTGGTTGCGTGGATGAGGGTGTTGGCGTAGGAGGTGGGGGAGAAGTCCGGTGCGAGGAGGGTTGCGGTGTCGAGGTAGGAGGTTTCTGTTGAGGCCATCTTGTGGGGGAGGGTCTCATTTGTTGTTTCGTCTGAGAACTAGGAGATGCGGTAGTTTTTCCAAGAGGTCTCCGTCTCGGTAGATGAGTTGTTGTTTAGTTGGCTGACAAGCTTGAAAGTTGAGGTCGGGTTGGAGTGGCATCGGGCTTTGAGAATCGGCGTAGACGCTCGAACAACGAGACGGCAACAAACGATAAGACACACAACAGAACTATGAAGCGGCAATGGGATGAGATTAGTCACATCATCGCAATGCAATGACTTCGTCTCAGTATATGTATGCAATCACTAAATGGATACTATGCATCCAATCTACCCAAGTTCATCAACCCATCAAAAACGCCCTGGCCAGGTCCAACTTCATGATCTACTCGTTCGCCATACCCGCCTTCAGGTTGTCATACTTGCTGAACGGGTACTCGAGGCAGTTCTCGCTCTTCTCCATGTGCTTGCCCTCGTAGCCACCCAGTCCTTGCACCGTAAGATTGATTAGACTGTCGTCGCTGGTACCAGGGTGGTCGCCGGAAGTCTCCCACCACATGGCACCACCAAGACCGGTGTTCTTGATGTAGTCGACCTTCTGGCTCGCGACTTGAGGCGAATCGTAGGAAATCATGGTACGAGATGCTGGGTCGTAGGTCCAGGATGCGATGGCCTGCGGGTCGTGGAGGACCTGGGCGCCGGCTTTGGGGAGAGCCTGAAGATCGTGTCAGTATATGTGATCGTACTGTCGATATCGATGCGAGTGATAAGTTCGTGTCCAGAGGAGAGTTCAGATTAGATCAAGTTAAATGCGCACATTCGCTGCGTATTGCTTGTAGCAAATAGCGAGAAGGAACCACGAGGCGGGCTTCGAACATCGCAGCCACAGCTTGGCGGGTTGCTCTGTCATCATAAAGGGAGGGCTTGAAGGGAGGTATAGCATTATAGCAAGATCTTACCTTGTAATCCCAGACGCCGTTCTCCCAGCTGCCTGCGCCAACACCGTTGAAAGGCATGCCGGGACCGTCAGTGTTCTCGAACGCACGCCCGTACAGCGGCATGCCCATGACGATCTTGTTCGCCGCGACTCCATGGCTGGTGTAATACTTCACGGCAGCGTCGGTGCTGAATGGAGTTGCCTCTGGCCTTTGTTGCGAGGGGAACACGTTGGCCTGGTGGCCTGCAACTTTGTCCCAAGATCCGGCGTAGTCGTACGCCATCAAGTTCCAGAAGTCAAGGTAACGGTCCATCTCCTGGAACGGCAGGTTGGGGAAGTTTGTCGGTCCAGCTGGCGAGGCGACCGTCAATAGGAAGTGTGGCTTCGAAGGCAGTGTAGCAGCATACGCATCGAGTTCGCTGCGAGTGGCGGCGAGAAGCGCAACAAAGTCGGACCCCTCCTGTGGTGTCTTGGGGTACTCCCAATCAATGTCTAAACCGTCGAAGGGAAGGTCCTTGAGCAGGGCAACAGCGCTCTGGGCGAACTTCTGTCTACCTTCTGCAGTCGAGGCTGGCTGCGGGAAGTTGGCACTGTAAGTCCAACCACCAATCGACAAGATGACCTTCATGTTGCGGTTACGCTTCTTGTGGATGTATAGCTGCTTCAGGCATCCGTAGAGGTTGTTGCCAGTGTCGTTCCAGGAGTCAGTCGGCCAGTGTTTGTCGGTGTCTGCCCAGCCGTCGGTCATGTAGACCTCGCCGCTCTCAGGGCGAACGTTGGCGAAAGCGTACAGGACATGGGTGAGTTTGTCGGCGGGGATATCCTGAGGCTGGTGGTTGCGACCATAGATGGCCCAGTTCTGTAGGCCTCATGAGTGTCTGCAGACTGAGCTTGACTTGAGGATTGATATGACTTACGACAAAGTAGGCCACGCTTCGGTAGCCAGGCTGCGTGTAAGACATGGTGTTGCGGATGGGGATTTGATCGACGACGGGTAGTGTGTTGGGGAAGCTATTGAGGAAGTTTAGGTTTGACGAAGGTTTGGAGGAGGCGGTAGTGAAGGCGGTTAAGTATAACGTTACCAGAAACACGTATACGATCAGGCGGTGCATAAACGCTCTGGCCATGGCGAGTCAGCGCCAGGATATAAAGTGTCAATGTCATGCGTGCGGTCGTTGTGACTGCCAACGCCATCAGACCTACCGGTGAATCAAGGCTCTTTGTATCTGTATGGGACAAGTGAAGAGGTGGCGGTGTTGGCAGCAGTGGTATCAGGGCTTGCAGGCCTGCAAGTAGCGGCACTGGGCCGTGACGTTGACGTGGGTGGATCACATACGGGCATGTCGGCGGCGGTTACTTTCTCTTGCAGCGAGTTCCAGGCTTCTTTGCGCCTGATGTCTTGACCTGACGTCGTAGTCTAATGGAAGGTGAGTACTGGATGTAATGCCGTTATCTCTTATGCAAGAAATGCAACGGTGGTATTGCTAGCCAGTCACGAAGCTCTTAGCCGAAGACGCTGTCTCACAGCTGAACGCTTCAAGGTGCTGTCAAGAAGAGCAAGTGCCGAGAGCACAGTCCACCTCAGATCACATGCTTTCGCGTTGACCCGCCGAGCTTTCCACTTCCACTCCATTGCAACTTGCGCAAGTGATATGGCGTTACATTTCGAGCATCGTGACTGCCTGACTGTCTGCTACATCTCCCAGTCAACTCGCTACGTTTCCTGACTCGGCCACCAACATGCGACCGCCGACTCCCCTGCTCTCCGACGACAAAGCACGAGCGAGACCGCCGAAACTACCCTGCTACGCGTGACCGACGCGTGTAACACTACATACCCGCTATCTCTTGGATAAAGATAACAAGCGAGGAGAAACATACACACATTGTGGCTTGAACCGGTCGTCAAGCTGTCTCTAGGACATGGCCTCCTCCGGTAACGCCTTCAGAGATGGCGCACTTTCCAGTCTGCTTGCGACACCAAACCCACCGGATGGAGATGCCGAACCTGAGCGCAAGCGACGTAAACTGGCGCTCTCGCCTCCACCACAAGCAACAATATATACAAAAACCGCCGACGCCTCCACCGATTTGGAGGTCGACCACATGATCGTTGACTATTTGTCTCATCGACTTACCGATGGCATCCTTGCAAGCCGCAGGTTTGGAAAAGCTCTAGTCACACTCAAGCACGAGCTTTTCATGGTGGACGCGTTCTTGGAAATGTTCAACGCAAAATATCCCTCCTACAAGCCTGATCCGGAATTGCGGTTCAGGCTGTTGCTGCTGAAATTCTCTACATTGTTTTGCCATCGATTTGTTCGAAGCGCGATTCTGCCCTCGAAGCACATGCTTCACCGGCTGAAAGAACAAAACAATAAACGTGCTGTGGATTGGATCAGAGATTCTAATCGGCTACCATCCGGTGATCGCGATTGGACAAGGTGGGAAACTAGACTTCCGTTCGCCCCAGAAACTCTCGAATATCATCGTGCCCGGAGTCTTGAGACCATGAAAATACAGCCCGAGGGTGACAGATACAGCGAACCATTCTACGGCACTTCTGAGAGTCTCGCACTGCTTGACGTCCTCCCCTTGTTCATGAGTGTCATTGCAGCCCGGAACGAACTCGCCAACAGCAATCTCAGCTTAGGCTTGATGGACTTGGCAGCTCGCTTTATGCTGCAAGCATGCCTTGAGCAATATTTGATCTTTGGAGTCGATGGATCAGATGCGATCGACGAGGCGTTTGCATGGGGCTATAAGCGCCCGCAAGCCGCCGATGCATCGGATTATCAGAGCTCGGTCAACTCGCACGGTGAGGAAGACATCTCTGACGAGACGATCCGCATGTTCCAAGCCGAAGATGACGCCCGGGAAGAATCGCCCGACTGGAGAGACTTGAAAGCAAAGTACATCGCCTTGCTTGCCGATGAAACGCCCGGCACTCTCCGAGCCCACCTTGAACGGATTGCAAAGGACCACCCAATTGCCAAGTTTGAGAACACCGTAAGGCAGTTGCTCACAGAGCTGGCGGCTAGCTTGCCTCTTCCAGTGCTTGCGCAGTTGGAGCGTGGGAATCTGGATGGCATGGGGAAAAAAGAAACGAAAGCTTTCCTTCATTCATGTGGTCTTGGCTCGGAATGGCCCAAGTGAGCAGGCTAGCTTTCGAGCATGATCACCACGCATAAATTCACCGGCCGCTGTGTTGGCGATTCCGAGCGCGCACCAAACCTGACTGGACATGATACAAATTGCCGAGTTGGAGAATGAAGCACGGGTCGTTGGAGCTTTACATGTCTTATCGGCCCAGAAACGACTTTAGATCCGAGATTGACAAACAGCGCGCCGCCACGTCCTGAAACATTACCAGAACCGGCTATGCGCCTCATCAACGGGGCTTACAACTAGGTCGGCGACAAAAGACACCTCTAAATGAAAAGCCTCGATCTCGCTGACCCCGCCACACTACGTCCGTCTTTCACCTAGGCGCTCTTAGTGGCATTTCATACCTAATTGGGTCCCTCGAACGCTTCGTGGGCCATACAAAGCACTGTGGTCGCTGTCGAGTGGCCTCGCTATCAATGTGGCGGTAGTATTATCACCTCGATCTCTTGACAGGAAGCTTGAAGACCAACATTCGTAGATGAGACCTAGAAAGAACGAAGTCAAACCTTCCCAAACGTCAGATCCAGACCACATCGACCTCCTCGCCGGCCGTCTTCGCATCGTTTTGCAACCTCTCTGCTTACCCACCACAGCCTTTGCTATGATCACGATGTAGTAATCACAGCACCTGTCGTCGCACGTTCCCCACCAAAAGAACAACCCACCTCTCTCTTTCTCTCTTCTGCCCACTCCCATCCCTCTCCCCTCCTCTCCACGCCGTCCGCTCTATCTCGCGCGACACATCCGGTCCGTCCATCCAATCATGTCACGAGGTAAACAATTGCTCCCAAGCAGAGAAAAAAACTCAGCAAAAAGTCCTCGCCCATCATCCTCGTAACAGCGCTAGAGAAAAGAAAAAGAAAAATCCAGAAGTTTCCTTCCTTCGTCTTCACTAGGTAGTGGTTCTAATTTGCAACAACAAAACACGATGCCGCGACCTCCCTCAAAGGGACTGACTGAATATGCTTTCCCTCCCTAGGGCTCTTCGTTGCAGGTAACTTGCTGTCGCGTTCAACGCATTGGACAACCCTAACCCGCTTTACCCCGAATCGACACTCAGGGGTTGTTGAGAAAGAGACTGATTGTGAGGATGAGGTGTGGTTT
>Ga0265797_10002063_pt1 | contig 34559 bp, 34 predicted proteins | sample P2T30metagenome_FD_192433 | JGI IMG/M metagenome (GOLD analysis project Ga0265797, IMG submission 192433) | Plant litter microbial communities from East Loma Ridge, Irvine, California - P2 T30 | ecosystem: Environmental > Terrestrial > Plant litter > Unclassified | place: USA: California...
TCGTAGTCATAGCCTGCATCTCCCGGAACTTCTGTAGGGTCGTGGGAGAGTCCGGGGGACGGGCATTCGACCATCAGGAGCTGGGAGTCGGTGGCGTGGGCTGCTTCGACGGCTAGGGCGAAGGTGCGGTTGAGGCCTTGGGCTGAGAAGGAGGAGGTCGTCCGGTGGTGGGCGATGGGGTTTAGGATTGCGAGGAGAGGGGGAGGGTTGTTTTCCTCTGTGGTTTGGATTCTCGTAGACTGGAGATTCGATGGAATGGCTAGGGTTGACAGGTAGGCGCGGAGGTGGACGAGCTCCGGGCAGCATACCAGGTTTATTTTTCGCGAGGTGGCGAGTTGGTGGAGGGTTGGGTGGTTTAGTAGAGGGTGGATTCTTGCTTTTGAGGAGGGTTCGTTCGCAGGCTCGGGTTCGAGGGTGTTTGAGGTTGGTTGGTCGTCGTTGGGGTTGGAGTCGAGATGTGTGGCGTGTAGTAGCTGTTCTACGAAGACGGGTTTCGAGGCGCATACGACTAGCACGGATGATGGCGAATCGTTGTCGAGGAGGTACTGCACGAGATCTGGCAGTTGTAGACCTGTGAGTACTTGAGGTCTGGATGGAGCCATGGTGTGATTGGAGTTGATTGTTGAAATGCTGGTTGGTTTCAGGCGGAGAGTCGAGCGGGTTTGCAGGGCAATGCCTGCCTGGCGTTCACGGTATGCAATGTGAAATCCATTGTCAGTACTGCGACTTAATCGCGCACATGAGAATGAAGTCTGTGTTGGCAGATAATTTGAAGCAGTGCTACGAGAACATTGTTGTCGCTTCCTTGGCGGTGAAGTCAGACGTTCCTCGAGATGAGATGACCATCATCCACCCCGCCTCACGACTGCGATCTAGGAAACACACAAGTACGCCCGGTCTGACACTCTTTTACACCGGCTACAGCTGGAATGGAGTCCATTTCGCGCATCAGCGGCCTTCTGGAGACGGGTATGTATGCCTTCCAACCATAACAACTTGGACGACAGCCACTGACACATACCTAAGCGCGCGACCTCACTCTCGAAGCAGCCAAGGATGTCGGTCCCCGAAGGCCAACCAAGCCATTGCCGGCGCAACAGATCAAGAAGTTGCTGGACAGTCGACATGAGCGCGAGGTTCTGGACGGTCTGCGACGAGTCATTGCCGTACGAACACACGCATTCATCGTGCCATCTTGGGAAGAGCTGTGCTGAGGGAACATCCAGATGCAATATGCAAACCCTCCGCAACCCACCTTGACCTTCTTTCCTGCCGTCCTCAAGACACTGTCAAATCCATACCCTTCGACTCGACCGCTGGTCTACAACTACCTCCTCCACCATGCCGATCTCGATCCCGACACCACCCTTCTCTCGATCAATACCATACAAAAGTCGCTATCCGACTCCAACCCGAGAGTGCGTGCTATGGCTCTCAAGACCATGGCAGGGATCCGCGTACCGATGATATCGCAACTCGTGAGCCTGGCCATCAAGAAAGGCGCCAGTGATCTGTCGCCTATAGTCAGGAAAGCGGCGGCACTGGCCTGCGTCAAATGCGTTACACTGGACCCGAACACGAGACCACAAGTGGAGGAATACCTTGCGAAATTGCTGGCTGATCAACAATACTACGTTGCAGGAGCTGCAGTTCAGGCTTTCATTGAAATATGCCCCGAGAGACTGGATCTGATCCACCCGGTGTACCGGAAACTATGCAAGATGGTGGTCGATATGGATGAGTGGGGCCAGCTCGCTATCCTACGCCTGATGCCTGCGTACGCTCGCAAATCTTTCCCGAGAAGGACGAGGCGCGTTAAGCGAGCCGCCACTCGCGAGCAGAAGACACAGGACTTTTATGAGGACCTGGAACCCAAGGAAGAGCAAGAGGCGGACTTTGAAGAGGTCGAAGTTCTTGATCCTGATCTTGAACTTCTTCTGAGATCGGTGCAACCGCTTCTTCAAAGTCGCAACTCTGCCGTTATTGTATCAGTCACCAGGCTGTACCTCTACCTCTCACCGACTGAGCATCTTCCGTACGCTGTTGGCCCTCTCATAGCACTGCTGCGAGCACCCAAGGATATCCAACAGGTCGCACTATACAACATCGTGCAAGTGTGCCTAGTCAAACCGACGCACTTCCTTCCCTACATTCGTCACTTTTTGATCCGGACTTCCGAAGCACCCCAGTCCTGGCGACTGAAACTCGAAGTCCTGACCCTGCTGTTCCCGCACTGCGAGAAGAGTATGCAGGAATTGGTACTTGCGGAGCTTGAGCACTTCTCACAAGGTCATAATCCGGATCTCGTGCGCGAAAGCGTACGTGCAATCGGTCGATGCTCACAAGCTTCAGACGCAAAGACCTCACGACGTTGTCTCTCGTTGCTTCTCAAGCAGATCCACAGCGCGGACTCTGTGTTGGTCGGCGAAGCCATGGAAGTTGTCCGACACATGATTCAACGAGCACCAGACGAACATCGCAAGACCGTCGTCCGGCTCGCGAAGAATCTCGATTCACTTCATTCCCCTGCAGCTCGCGCGAGTATTATCTGGCTCGTAGGTGAGTTTGCTGGCACTGATCCAGAGACCAACGTGGCCGCAGACGTCTTGAGAATCCTGGTCAGAGGCTACGCAGGCGAGACGGATGAGGTGCGAGCGCAGATCGTGCTGCTCGCCGCGAAGGTCTACCTACATCACCTCAATGCGAAGAACGTAAAATCTAAAGCTTTGGACGCCCTGAAATCACCAACCCAGGAACATTCTGAAAACCAGGTGTTGACTCCTGCACGCGAAGAAGGCGGATTTGCAGAGTTCGAAGAAAGCCAGACATCGGAACAGACACCGGAGAAGGAAGATACCATCACGCTCTTGTACCAGCACACAATGCTACTGGCTCGCTACACGCCGTCATACGACCTTCGTGATCGTGCGCGTGTCTACCGAGCCCTCCTAGCGTTACCGACCAGCACCGAACTTGCCAGTCTACTCTTACTCGCCCCTAAGCCAGTCCCACAAGCACCTTCGCCCAGCGAGAGCCATAAGGGCTACACGCTCGGCAGCGCAAGTCTGGTCGTCGGCAACGCAGCAGGAGTCAACGGGCTGCGCGGGTACGAAGCTATCCCAGACTGGGTTGCCGAGGGTGACGAGCCCGACACTTCACTCAGAGACGGGAGCGGTGGTAAGGAAGAGTACTACCAACCGCAGAAGACTGTCTCTGCTGGTCAGATGCTAGATGACGCGCTCGAGGCAGACCCGGGGTACAAGTCTAATGGAAAGAAGGCGAAGACTCTCGACGACTGGTTGGATGATGAGGAAGAAGAAGAGGATTCGGAGAGTGAGAGCGGGAGTGAGGAGACTGAAGAAGAATCCGAGTCCGAGTACGAAACCGACGAGGATGCTGAGAGCGAAGAAGAGGAGAGCGAGAGCGAGGACGACGAGAAGGCTGGTCTGGTCAAATGAAGTCGACGGAAATTGATACAAAGTTGTGTTTATAACACCAAAACGTCGACATCTCAATGCTCTCAATGATCCCGGGCAAGTTGTCCATGAAACTGTCCGACGCTCGATATATTCATCCCTCCCAGTGTTCAGGAGCGACCGGAAAGGTACCACGTCCCTCGTGCTCCAAGTCACAGACCGAAAAGAAGGTGTCTTCAAGCGTGTTGGTTGCGCAAGCACAATGTTACTGCAAAGGACAGCCGGTGAATCAATTACACCCTAGGACGGGGGTTTCGCACACATTCGCGCTTGCAATTTGTTGGCCGTGTCGATCGAATGGGCAGGTTTGTTCCAGGAGTTGGTACATGCGGCCTCGTCCAGATGAGGAGAAAGGTCCTTTGCGTGGAACCCAACGCTCAAAACACATCGACATACGGCCGTCATACAATGAGAAACGAAGCCGTGTGGCTATGAGGAAAGAAGCGTAATCATCCCTGTTTTATTTTGGAAAAGCCGGGCAGGTGCGAAGGGGTGATGTGAAGTGAAGAGCGAGCACGATGACTTGGTCTAAAACACGACGGGAACGTCAAGACGGATGCTTTCGGTCCGAAGTTCGCTTGCTCGTTATTTCCCATATCAACGTGGAATCTGGGATCGTGGAATCGGCTTATTTTTCGTTTATGTAGTAGAGTTGCAATTTTCTTTTGGCAAAAACATACAACAGGCGGGATTCCCAGATGGTCACCCACTCTAGTACTAGTCGCCCGGTTCAGTGCTTATGTATGGCAGAGCGGACGGGATGCCCAGTTCTCACTGACCTATGGTCGTATGTGTCTATTTCTGAAGCTATTTTGACTCTGTAGTGAGATTGCATGGATGGTCACAAATTCCACTCGTCGCCGTATGATCGCAACCATCATTCTTGAAATATATGAGGGCTTAATTTGGCTCAAGCTCACTCCTGTGAGAGATAAGAGCGGCCATGTATCCTGCTTTAGTCTTCGACTTCCAAAGGTGAAGGGTCGGTCCTAGCGGTGTTGTGCACTGGAGCAAATCCCACTTCTTGTTACCCGAGCATGAGAACCAGGTTCGTGCGCAGCGAAACATCCTGTGGAACGCTTGTAGAACATGCTGCAGCTTGGAGGGCCTGAGCGTTGGTACCAGTCTCCGTTGAACATCATCCGCTGCCGTTTAGCTGTCTCATGCCCACGGTGCCGGACGGAAGTTCGGGTTTCGAAGCACTCCCTCCAGAATCGAAGGAGATGTGGCAGAACCAGACTCTCTGATCCGCTCGACGAGAGTTGGCAAGAATGTTTCAAGCGTCTCCGCACATCTGACTCCTTCTCTCCCGTCGGTGGCACTCGACAGATCAGTGAAGAATTGCTCCTCGCCCCGCACGCCACCCATATTTGCAATGCCAACTGGCATCCCTTGCTCTTTCGCTCGTTTGATCAGTCGCCATGCCGAGTATGTCGCAAGCGAAGAGCCCAAAACGAGCACCCGGCTGGCCTCGTCGATTGCATTTTCAACGGCTGTCTTCACAGGGCCGGGGATGGATTCTCCAAACATGATGACAGCCGGTTTCAATATGCCGGCTGTGGACTTGGACTTGGGAGTCCATGCACCGTCGCTATCCACGTCAACTGTTGTTCCCTCCGGAGGCTTGTTCAAGCAAACTGGGCAAGCGGGATATCGGAAAGTAGAGTATTCGACACCAGGCACGTCGACGTCACCGTCTGGGTTCGTTTTCAAGCCCTTCATCCTCCGCTCGACAGGGTTCTCGGTCGACAGGGCGCCGGACTCGATCATTTGTGCGAGAAAGTCGGCCCATGCTGGGTTGAGAGAGGCCAGGTCTGACTGGAATTGTGCACGATCGTATTCGGTTCGGCAGGAGGTGCAGACGGTGCTACGGAGGTAGCCGTGCAGTTCGAGTGTGGGCAGATTAGGATGCGCTTTCGGGTGGAACGAGTCGACGTTTTGTGTAATGACACTGGAGAGTAAGCCGAGGTCGCCAAGAGCAGCCACAGCGTGATGTGCTGGATTGGGCTTGCTACGATTCAGGTTGGTCCAGCCCAAGAAGCTGCGCGCCCAGTATCTCTTCCTGGCCTCGTGGTTGGCGCAGAACTCGTGGTAGTAAATTGGGCGGTAGGTCTTATTCAGGGTGTATGTGCCATTGCTCCCGCGATAGTCAGCCAGACCGCTGGCGACACTGATGCCAGCACCCGTGAGGAGCACGGTGCGACCATTTCCATTGCGGTGGGGATTGTTGGAGGTGAGGAAGGTGTGTAGTGCTGCGAGTGCGCCCTCAGTTGTTGAGGCAGAGGACGGGAGGATTGTAGGAGGAGGCAGAGGCGCAGTGTATGGTATGCGCATTAAAGGCATGCCTGGAACACGCACTACTACCGGTAATGATGGCAGATGGCATTTCGCGTGTTGGTATGCACAAAGGTGACCTGAGGAGCAGAGGCAGCACGAGAGCAGAAATGGATGTCGTCACCGGCCGGGCTGAGGTGATCTTGGTGATCTGTTGATCATCTCCTCTGATTGGTGCGCCGAGTGCGGCAGTGCGACGGTGATCGCGCCTGTTCCTGCATGAGCGCTCGGGACTATTCGTAGGAGGTAGATCTCGGTGTGGTGTGGTCGGTCAGTCTTCCCGCCTTCTCGGTGCACAGGTGTGGCGGGATCAGAAAAGTTCCATGGATGAGTGTTCTGGAAGGTCTCGTTGCTACGCATATTGTCACGATGAGGAAGAAGACTCTGTCCCTTTGCTCACATTGGCAGTCAATCGCACAGTGCAGAAAGATTGGCCTTGTTACAGGTTGGCCGCCTCGCTGGCACATCCCGGCACGCGACATGAGACGCTTGACTCCGTGCGCCCAGCCCTGCGGTGCCAGACCACTCGCCCTGCAGCACGACAGTCGAGCATCCTCTACTTGCTGCCATGCTAATCATATCCACCAACCAAATCTAACCAAGCACTGCCAGGCTCCCCCATGCGCAATAATTGCCAGTCGCACCACATGGCACAAGCATGGCCAATTTGCACGCACTGCGCGTTCACTCCCGCATGGCCAGAGAGGGCTCGCTACTGGCTCGTGGCTGATTGTCGTACTGCTTTGTCGGATGTTGCTGTGCTTTTCGGTGATTCGATTGCATCGTGACGCAGCATCACGAACCATTCATGCCGATCGCCTCGAGGGTTTGCGATGGCTCGTGGCGTCTATGTCGTGCCTGGTGGTCTGTTCCTCGCACCATTCGGCGTCACAGGGAGTGCTGAGAAAATAGGTGGGTACAGTAGGTATATGTAGGTTTGGGGCGCCTCTGCTGCTTCATGTTTGAGTTTTGTATAGGAGTCTATCATTACTACAGTACTACTCGACCTAATCTGAGCATATCACCTGTTCAGTATTAATCTCATATCAACGCATCAACATTAAAGCCGACAACATGCCCATGACCCGCAAGGGGCGGCCGCAGTCGGCTCGACTGGATGTGCTGACCATGATGCTGGGAGGTGGTGGCGGCAAAAACAAACGATCAGTGTCGCCGGCAGACTCACTGTCACCCTGCAGAGGAGATTATCCAATCGAACGAGACGACATTCCCAGATCAGCGCATGAACATTCGAGATCATCAGACAAGATCCCAGTGTCGCCAGATGCCAGTCCGAGTTGGCCAGCATCAGCAGGCAAATCATTAAAAGGCAAAACATCAAGATTCTTCGAAGATTTACCGCCATCGACAGACAACCTGAAAATCACAGTACCAACAAACACCAGCCCTATATCAGTAGGACCAACAGACAAAACACCGGAACCAACGAACACCAGCCCGACGTCAACAGGACCTGATCTAGACGATTGGTTCACCAGCGAGCCCTCGCGTCCGGATACCGGGAAGTCGCTTTCTGGTTTCACGTTGGAAGCAGGCACGCCTTCCGCACAAACGACCACAACTGCAACCCGGCAGCAGCGGCCTGCCTCCCACGTGCCCGCCACCGCACATTCAAAAGCGACTGTCCACAGCAACAGTAACACCTCACTCACCGACCCACGTTGTCTTCTCTCCCGTCCTAATCGCCCTGCCACCATCTCCATCGACGGCACCAACGGCGCCTCCACCTTACCAGCCTATAAACTAAAAGAGGCTATCCAAGAGACGAGACTCGCCGCAGCACCACCGCAAATCCTCGACGCCGGCCTCACACCGCCGCCAATACCGCCGCGCTCACCCGAAAGAGGCAGACCTCGCCACCGACGATCGCCAGCCCTGCAAATCGGCGACCTCGACGTGACCATGGGCAATCATCCTTCGCATGTCGATCCCGCCCATGACAATGCTTCTGATCAGACCGACGACCGCTCAGCCAGCGTGCAACGGAACTCGCGGTCGAAAGCCACTCGGGTGCCGCGACGAAGCTCCATCAATGTCTTCAAGCGTTTCGACGCTAGCTCTCCTCATCCGACCGAGATGACTGCGACGGTGATCGAGGTTCCAAGAGCCGCGACCGCTCCAAACCTGGATGGTATGGTGGATGACGATGAAGATGAGACCGAGGACGACGAACCTGAACGTATCAGGGCGAGACATGCACACCGTCACTCCGCACCATCGCTCTCGATCCCAATGCACCCGGTGTCACCCTCAGCGACTCTCACAGAAGAGAGTGCAGCCCGACCTATCAGCGCCAGTGGCACCATCACAGGTCGACAGCAAGGCATTCAGACGCAAGACTCTGCCGAGCAAGATTCACCCACACACCTGCGCATCTCAGCACTATCACCCACAATCCCTGCGCCTTCGCCCATCCCAGAGGATAGCCCACACAAGTATGGTCTCAAAGACCGCATGGACACGCCAGAAGCAGCTTCACCGCCACCACCAGACATAGAAATTGCCAAAGCTCGGTGCCGCAGCAGTGGCCTAGCGATTTTTAATGTAAGCAGTGCTCTTTTTTCAATCCTGAAAAACTTGACTGACGGTCGCACCAGGAAGCCAAAAATCTTCAGTCAGCATCCTCATTTCTGAACGGCCTCAGCACCGCACGTCGCCGCGCCGAGTCTCGCGCCCAATCTCGCAACGCAACTGATAACTCTCAAAACACCAATGGCACGGTGGTCAGCTCGACATCAGTCTACAACAGCATCTCGCCATCTTACATCCACCTTCCAGCATCAGCCACAACTTCGACCATCCACCCCTACTCGTCCATCTCCCAGACTGCCCTTCCGCAGTTGCCAAACGAAGCAGACCTTGACCTGAACATCGACCTTACCAATCGTAATCTGGGCCACTACTTCAAGTCGTCTGGCTATGCATACTCGCCGGCCATGTCTCTCACCCAGATCAAGTGTTATCGCTCGCATCATCGCCTTTTGCCATCTCGCAACACATGTGCTCCCGTCGAATGCGCAGTCTGTCACGCAGACGACGAACGTCAGCACTGGAGTTGTGGCTGGTGCGCGCTACGAATGTGTGCTGCTTGCAGAAAAACGCTCGAGACGACCGGTGTTGCTGGACTGAGAGAGCGAGTACGAGTCAGCGAGATTGGCGGGTATTGATCCGCCAAATATGAGGAGGCCCCAACTACCAGCCTTCGCGCTCCTTCCCTTTCTTTTCAGTCTCCTTTCCGCGCCATCACTCTGTAGAGGACGCGCGAATGCGGCCTTACAGGCACTTTTCTTTCTGTCCTTACTTCCGACCTTCCTCTTTCTCTTTTCCGATTTTTTCCCCTTTCAACGCGGAACAACGATATCAGCAACGCATCACAAGGCTAGGCCCAGGAGCAAGGTCTCCCGAGGGCGAAGCTTGCTATGGGAGCACAACAACGACGACTTTATATACCACACAGCCTGCTGGCGGGGCCAGCGGCACGAGCAGGAGAGCAAGGGAATGCCTCTGTTAAGGGCACGCATCTATCTTGCAGCTTTTCATTTCATATATTAGGGGTGGAATCATGTGTTAAAATTAGTAGTAGATAGCAAAGAACAATACGTCTGTTTACAAATCCGATGAGATGCGCAAGTCAACCGTAGAAGTGAAGCATTTCCATTCTCTGTTTTCCCGCTTGCAATACCATCACGGTATACTATGCTCCAAATGGCTCTGCCACGCGACCATAGACTAACGTAAATGCAGGCGTGCCAAATCTCTCAGGTCTTTTAGCAATCGTGTAAGAGGAGAGCAGATCGCCGAAGAAGAAGCCAAAGATGATAATCCGCTGGTGCATCTCCCGCAGTATATACCTTTACCTACGTGCTGTGCCTGAATACATGACAATCCGATAATTATCCCCATCAAAGCCCAGCGACCACAAAACAATCAACAAATCATATCCCAACGTAACCACAAAGAAAAGAGCATGCCTTTGAACCTCATCCCATTACCTCCTGCTCCTGCCCTTGCCCGCCCGCGCTCAAGTTCCCCATGAAATCGCGATACCTGAACACCTCTCCCTTGCCTTTGGCAGCGTTCAGACCCTTTGCGCCGAACGCTCTGCGGCCGACGAATTCCGCAAGAACACCATCGACATCGCGCTCAGACATGCGATAGTCCTCCTCGCCCGGCTCCGGCCCGGTGTGCAGCAGGGCTTCGCGCAGCTCGCGCGCGTCGATCTGCCCGCTGTCGTCGATGTCAAAAGCTGCGAATGCCGCGAGCAGTTCTTCCGGAGGGGAGAGCTGGGCCAGAGGCGATGAGAGCGTGTCGAGGTAGGTTGCTAGGTTTAAGCCGTTGGTGTGTGGGGGTGGGAAGTGGGCGGCGAGTTGAGATGGGGTTGGCGCAGGGAGACCGATTTGTTCGAGAGTTTCTGGGAGGCCTTGCGGTGTTATGCTGCCTGTGGCTGAGGGATCGAGGATTTCGAAGCTGGAGCGGAGGGCGTGGAGGAGGGCGGGTGGGAGAGAGGTGTAAGCGCTGGCGCCGCGGGCTGGAGGTGCGGGTCGGGTTGGGCGGGTCTGAGGTTTGTGGCGTTGTTGTTCTGGTGAGTTGGACATGTTTGATCTGGCGCTTGTAAAGTTGGGTTGGCGGATCGTGGCTATCGATGAGGAGGTTGGGATGCGTTGCGCTTGAGGGCGCGTGGGGACTGCGAGGCTGATGCTCGATCGCTCGCGGACGGGCAATTGTTGCGTGTTGTCTTGAGGAGAAGGCGACTCGGGTTCAGGCGAGGCCGGAACCTCAATGGCTGATAGGCGACGGGTAGGCGATGCGGATGGTGACTCTGGCTCTGGCCTTCCCATGTTGACCATACTATCGCTTATGCTCTCTACTCTTGCTTGCCGGCTGGCCGCCACATTTCTCAAGGGTGGACCGAAGCCACTAGGAGGACGTGCAAGAGGACTAGATGGTCTCTCTGAGGCCTGACCGCTGATCTGACTGGGTCGGCGGACGAATGGTGAGGCTTTCTCGGGCGACAGCGAGCCCATCCTGAGCGGACTGCCTGGTGCTGACGACTTGGTAGGCGAGCTTGTGGGTGTTGTTTCTCTCTGGCCAGCGTGCGAGTTCTGTCTGCGGAAGGGTGACTGGCGGACGCTGCCTGTGTCCGATCCGCCTGGAGATAGGGTGCCTGCTCGGAATGTAGACTTGTGTGTGTTGTTAGCGAGTGCAATGATGTGCTAGGGAGTGGTGTAGTAGAACAAGCCTATACACACCATGCTGGCTGATGTTTCTGAGTGTGCTGATCGTTATCTGCGCGTGTGTCGTGGGTCAATATCACCGTCTCTGCTATTCCATCGTCGCCGCCGAAACGTGAGACGTGACGATGTACACAAACACCCGCAGCCGACAGGGCAACCCGACTTCGCTTAGCACGTGCCGAACTTTGTTTCAGCCCTATCCCGATTCGGTAGAATGTTGACAGCATGTGATGATGATGAGGCGCCATCTAACAAAATGATCCCGATCTCGTAGCATTCCAGCAGCACTGCTATCGGGCGGATATAGTCTGTCTGCTATTCTCTATCGGCAGTATGTCACAGGGTACGCCTACGAGAGGTACTATCATTTGGAAGCGCTCTAGAAGCGCAACATTTGGCTGACCATGCCGCAGACAGCAGAATTGAACGACATCTTATGCGACAGAGAGGTGCTGGGTAAGCAGGACATCTTGTTGCGACACGCCGTTCGAGCTATCTCGCTAAGCCGCATCGCATTGTAGGGTACGAACGATCACCGCAGACTTTGGATTCTCCTTTGCACTCCCTGCAAGCGCGCCAGCTTTTCCTGAGCAACCAATAGTCGAACATCCTACGAAACGGCAGAGAACAGTCGAGTCGCCATCATCGAAACTATGCGAGATACACACAGCGAAATTAGTAGAAGAGGGAGGTCATTCGCCCGAGAGACATATCGGAAGTAAAAGCGTGAAGGATGTCATCGCACAAGTGGAAGAGCTGCCGGTACAAGGGGTGGCTCAAAAAATGAATCCCATTGAAGGCTCGACATCGGTTCGACCTGCTAAGAACTCGCAGGGTTCTAAAGCGCCTTCAAAGACTCGTCGCAAATTACAATTGGATGACGACGTGGACGTACTACCGAAGCCTAAGAAAACCACACCGCAATCCGGAGGTCTGGAAGACACATTCATATTTGGACTCAAGCCGAAGAAACGACAACCCAAAAGTAAACTTAAAGAGATGACTGAGGAGGATTCCGCGCATCAGGAGACCGAGACCGCACCCGCACCGGTCAAAAAGAAGAGAACAGCCAAAGAAAAGCAGCAAGCGAACGATGAAGACTGCGGAAATTTCCTTGGAAATCTCAATGAAGAGGTCGTGGTACCAGAGAAAAAGCCTTCAAAGAGCAATGGAAAACACAGGTCGAAGATCGGCGCCGATGCTTTGCATGTGGACGTAGAACCATTGGAGGAAAAACCACCACCGCAAATGACAGGAGCGGATCCAGTGAAGGAAAAGTCTCTGGAATCCATGGCTGCTAAGCCTAAGGCCACCGCTCCGAAGGCTGCCAAGTCTAAAGCTGCAGCGAAAAAGGCCTCGAAGCGCACTATGGAGGACGTCGTGGAAGACGAGACTGCGACTGGACCCGAATCGACGGCTAAGAGACCCAGGAGACAAGCAGCGATTAGTGCCACCGAAAAAGTGGCCCAAGGATATGAAGAAGAGCTCGTGCCAGCAGACAAACTCAGACGGGCTGCAGAACCTGTGGCGAAGCGCGGACGACCGAAGAAAGTTGTTGCGCCGGATTCTGTCCCTGTGCTTCCACCATATCCTCCACCATCGATGTTGAAGTTGCCTCTAAAAGAAGTGCAACGTCGCAGTGAGGAGGAAGTGCCCATTGCAAAAGCGCGATCTGTAGGAAGACCTCGCAAACTGGGCGCTAAGATCGCTAAAGTCGATATTGCGGCAACCGAGAAAGAGCCAGTTGATACTAGTCCTCGACCTGGAGTGGAGATGCCGGTTTTGGACAGTTTGCAGCAGGTGGTAGCAACGGAGATCCTGATACAAGAAGCACAGCCCGTCAAGAAAGCTCGTAAAGTGCGCGCTCGGGTCGTGGCACATAAAACACCGATGGATGACGAGCCGGCAATCGAACCTTGTGAAGTCGAACAGAAACGATGTCGGACGTGGAAGGCACCGGGGTTGAAGACAAGCGGAAAAGTGAACAGTAAAGCATCCAAGTCCACCGACACTGTTGATGAAGAAATTGCAGTGGTCGAGGAAATGTCTGAGGGTGTCGTTATCCCAGAGACTCAAGGGATGTACGATGTCAACGACGATTCTAATTCTCTAGCTGGCGGCCATGCCGAAGGATCGCGCGATGGTAGGGCAGGAGAACAAAACAAGAAGTCACGGCGAGTACTCGCTGAATCAGACGTTAATACCGTCAGGTCTCTACCAACGGACGACTTGGGACTCATCATCAAGCCTACAATTGCCAAACATCACCACTCTGATCAAGTAACGGTCAAGCCTGCAATCATCGACTACATCGACACTGAACGCGCTCGCGTGAAGCAACCTGGTCGAAAAACCAGAACGGTGCCTGCTATCAATCCTGCAACCGAACATGAAGACAACGATCCTGTGAACGGCCCAGCGCCTATACCCTCAGTCGAAGTTGTCAACACCAAACGTGCTCGCAAAACACGACCAGCACAACAGTCGAAACCACCATCAACAATCGAGCCGCCTCACGACAAAGCTGTCACTCCAAAGAGACGCCACGTGATCGCAGCAGACGAAGACCTCGACTGGCTCTTCGAAAAGAATGAGAGTAAGCGCCCACGCGTTCCTGCCAGGAACCCACGCGCGTCGTCCAAAGTCAACCAGCAAGCACCGGTGAAGAAGAGCGCGGACGCCAAAGACATGGATCTGGACGATTTGCTAGAGAGCATCGCGGGCTTTTCCGGCAAGCTATTGACGGGGAAAAGCGGGCGCGCAATGGCTAGCAGGTAGTGTGACATGTTTAGGTATCTTTTAAAGGGACGACGACTACTACTGCTTGGCGGCTCCTCACTACGATGCGGAACTTGACCGGAAAACGCTGTTGAGTCGTGAGAGTTGCGTCCGACAGTTGTTATCAACGCAGTCGACGGGACGGATTCCTCATATAACCTTTTTTTGGCGTGCCCTTCCTGCCGTCCGGTCGGCTTCTTTTGCCCAAGTGCTTACGGGGCCGGATCGACGGGCGGAGAAATCTATGCAGGTATAATGACTGTGGAGTAGCCGACCAGCGAGCGCTGCACCGCAGCTGACAGCCCTTGGGCGGGCGTAAATCCTACCCTCAGCCCCCAATCACCATCTTTTCTCCCAGACCTCAAGTTATATCACGGGCAATTATATCGCCTATGAAAAGCCACTGGCTTTATGAGTCAAGCATGCAGATGGCAGAGCTCCAGAGACTCCACCTTCCGCAGGCATGCACGATCGCTGGCAGGGATGTTTCGTTAGACTCTCGGGCCCTGTCGCCGTGCCATCGACCTCACGTATTACAATATCGTTCCTTATTTCATGGCAACATGACGACTATTCCCCTAGCCACACAGGGGAAACCTGGAAAATCGGAGTGCCTGGCCAACGTGTGGACCAAAACCATAATGACAACAAGGACCGTCACATGACGGAAGGTGAGACGACGCTTGCACGGACGCTCACACGAGCACGACAGCGAGAGAGAAAGATAGTTTGAATTATTGCTTTGCAACATCACACCTTAATCTCCACTCGTCTGCCGAGGGGTACATGACAGTGACGAGGCTCTTACGCCATTCTTGACGTCTGGTCCAGGCTCAGCTGATTGCTGATTGCCAGCAGTTGAAAGTCTATCCAGCAAGCTTTCTGGCGCGAGACTTCCAACGGTTTCTGCAGACGATTATATCGTACCATCGATTCACAGAGAAACCTGAGGTCTCGCGCATGAAGCCAGGGTTCTTTCGGTTCTCTCGGTTGCGTGCCGAGGACGATAGTTACCGCAAAAGCCCACCACCATTGAAACTCAGCTCGAGAATCCTGGCTCACCAACGGACTCCGCTCCGTCTAGATTCAACACGGCACTCAGAGTTGATCACAATACATCCTTCGCTCCAACGTTCGGAATCGTTGCCTTCTCATACAAGTGGCGACATCATCTCGCACCCCTCAGGACTCCAAAGTTGCGAGTACATGTATCCTCGTACGGCCAACGGCGCCCAAAGCCTCGCACGGAGGCCGGGCTCAGACTCCGCCAAACCTACGCCCTCTCAAACCTACGCTTTTTGGCTTTGACTTCACAAGAATAAAACTTTCCCGAGACAGGCTGCCAGGTGGAGCCAAAAGTCATCAGGCGGGAAAAACAAGATCAGACTTTCAACCTCTCCCACTGGCGCAAGCTGGCGCAGCCCCTGCCATTTCCAGCCTGACGGTGCTGCATCGAGACAAGTGGGGTGGAACGGTTTTCTTCAGTCGAAAAGCTTCAAGTGTTTCAGGTACGTGTATACGGCAAGTGCAACTGGCAACGAGCCCTGAGAAGTGAGGTGAGATGATGCACACTCTAACTATGGCGTCTCCATTGCTTGCCTCCAATCACCAGCCACAGCGTTCCGCCCAATCCCGCTGCTTTGCTGCTGCATACACCTTCTTGTCTAAGTTCCTCTGCTGACATGCTGACACCCACCACTATGCATGGCTATCCTCCACTACTCCCCAAGTGACATCCTTCCAACCTCCCCGGTTGGTGTGGTTGAGTTTTGCTCCGCCAGGCAGACTCCGTACCTGCCTCTCGCCTGCGCCTGGCTGCCTGTCTACGTGGTGGGTGTACCTTCCTGCCGCAGAACCTGCACGCGTTACTTGAACCTACCGCTTCCCTGCTTCCACAGTACTCATCATGCTTTCTATGCTCTTCCCGGCTTACGTCCGCGCTAGACAGAGGAGAGACCTGTCACGCGTCCCACCACCATCGGAAAGAAAGGGAAAAAAAATCAAACGGTCTACGCGCCGCCACTGCCTGCTGGTCCAGGCCTTGGACATCAACGCAGAGCAAGCTGAGGTGAAGGCGCGCCACTGCCAGCACATCTTGTACTAGGACAGATCGAGGTAAAACAAAATAAGGAAATCGGACGAACCAGACAACAGCGCGCCCAACTCCGTGCCCTATTATTATTCTCGTTTGAGTCCTCTTTTTGCCCAAGCGATCACCAACCTAGCCGTGAACCGAGGAGCAGAATTTAAACCCAGAGATATGATAGGCGGGAACGAAAATCCTTGTGTCGCCAGGAGAAAATGAAAAGAGAGAGAGTTCGGGCCAAACCCTCCACATCGTTGTCATAAACTTTGGGTACGTTGGCTCTAAGTGGTAGTGTGCTGTCATCGTATAAACCATAAAACAAAAGAAAAGAAACAATCAAGGCCCGTCCTTTCCGAGAGCGTAGTGGGAGTTCCACCTTGGTCATAGTGTTCGCGTTGTCTATCTGTTTGTCTGGCCTAACCTGGTAGCAGGATAAGGAACTCCCCGGTTGGTGGAAAAGCGTGGTGTATGTACATACTTGCATGGATGCGTGGGTTGCCTGATCTCCACGGGACTGAAGTAATGCCGTTGCCGGGAGGCGTATGAGTAGAGAGTGTGTGCGCGCGCGCGAGACCTCCACGTGGTGGCGCAATCGACTCGATGGCCCGATTGAGATGAGGAGGGAGACGGAAGAGGCAAGCCGGTGTTTCTCGGATGTTGGGCGCGCGCTTGCGGTTGTTTGTTTATTGCCACAGAGTTTTTGGCCACTTTTTGGGCACAGGGTATATGTGATGGGGATGTGTGATCATGTGCGGCATCAGATGGTGCGACGCAATAGTGTCGTGTGGTTAATCTTCCAACGGGCGGTTCAGGGAGGTGAGGTTGGGAGAGAGTTTTGGCAGTTGTTGTTCCTGTCTTGTTTCGTGCGATGAAGTTAGTTCTTTGGCGTTGTTGTGGTCTGCCCTATGCCACCTGGGAGTGGAAGTGAATGTGACAGAGCGGGAGAGGAAAAGAGTTCGAGGCTGAGACACCGGACTGTCTGTCGACATTGTTGAAGGACCTCGTAGGGCGGCCTTAGGCACGGCAGCCGAATGATGGATGAAGTGTCTGCTTGTTTATTTTCGTTGAGTTCGTCGGCGAGTGCTGCCTAAGGGGTGCGAGTGAGTGGGTGGATGGTAATTGGCCGGACAATTCTCGCTGTTGATCATGGCGATGATGCTAATGTTGCTTATGATGATGGTGATGGTGAAAATTGGACGCGTTCTCGCAAGCCGTCGTCCAATCCGGCTTGGTCTAGCTTGTCTTCCATCTCCTGTAGGCTGTAGCGCTGACGAAGACAATGAGGAGTGGAGACTTGTACTTGCAGCCCAGGGATTTACCATCTTGGGATCCATCAATTGGGTTGCGAAGAGGCTTTGGTCAGATAGCATACTGTCTAGGCCACCCCATATAGAGTTTTTGGTGGCGTGGAAGAAACCCGGCGGAGGTGTGGCCGAAAGCAATGGGCAGAAGCTGCGTGGCAGAAATATAGCGTAAGCGTGGTATCTTTACATTAGGTACAAATCTAGGTAGCTGAAGTATGATTAAAAAGACAATAGCGCAGACATTTTTGGCAACCAGATTAGAAGTAAGGAAGGGGGAAAAATGCCAAACAGTCTAGGGGTATCTTCGAGTGTACAGTTGGGGAAATTTAGTAAAATATCCTGCAGGAAAATCCTTCACATCACCGTCGTGTCCGTGACGGATTGAACAACAGAAAGCAACAAAAGGGTATCTTTTCTTCTTCTTCCAGACAGGCCCGCTCCATATAGGAGAGTTGAAGTAAACAGATAAACGAATTAGCTCTTTAGAACAAATGAAACGATAGTAATAACGATAACGATGGTAGGCGTGAGCCTATTGTATGGCGAATTGCTCGATCACCGTCGCCAAGGAACGGCGTACTAGGACTGGGTCCGCGGCGGTTGTGGGTGGCGGGACGCCGCGTATGGGTTCCACGGGCCTCCCGTTGGAGGTGGCGCTTGCATCAGACTGGATGTGCCCATATGATGTGGTGGAGGCAGTTGTGGTGCACCGGACATCCCGGCGCCGCCCAGCGGCGAGGGCATGGCCGAACCCTGGTGATACGGAGATGGTTGCGGAGCCAGCTGCGGTCGTGCATATGCCTGTCCAGAGAGACCGGGCGCCGACGCTTGGCCTGCCATCTGCGCAGGGGGAAGTGGCGGCGGTGGCAGTGAGTGAACAGATGTGCGGCGGCGGACATTGCGGCCTTGTTCGGGACTGCGAGGTGCGTACTGCTCAGATCCAGAAAGATAGTCTTGACTCCCGCTTGCGCTCATTGCGCTCGTAATTGTCGAGGATCGTCGGTGTCGTGGTGATTGCGGGCGTGGGAAATGACGGTCGCCGCCGGGGACTTGCAAAAGAACCCCAGCCAGGTAATCACGCTCGCGCTTGTAGAAATCCGCATCGTCGGCGGCTGCCTTCAGTCGTTGCTCAAGCTTTGAGATGGTGGTCGACGATTCTCGTTCCTTTTCCTTTCGGCGCTGTCTAAAGCGTGCACTTGCGCCTGCATTGCGCTTTCGTTTTTCGTCAGCGACTTTCGACGCTGCTTGAACGTCCACGGGCAGCTGCACCGTGCCGGATGTCGTCTCAAGCGTCATCATTTGGTAGACATTCTGGCCGGAGGATGAAGAAATGGGAATGCCTACCGCACGCTGGCGCTCATCCAGTGCTCCAGCTTGGCTGAAGCTCGAGTAGGTGGTGCTGGGGCTGGCGCTTGAAGACGGCGCTCGAGTAAGTCGACTGGCGCCAGCACTGGTCCTTCGGGATGCGGCCGTGAGGTCACGAGGCGCTGGATATTCGTATGAGGAGCGGTTTGCAACAGGTGGAGTCGGCAAAGTCTGCGTGTTGGCCTCGGGACCGTAATTTCCCGTTCGAGGAGAGGTGGGAAAAGGCGACCTGATAGCAGAGATCGTTCCAGTGGGCGGGTGGAAAGACTGGTATGTCGTAGGCCGTTGGAAAGTAGGTGAACGTGGGGTCAAAGTTGGTCTGTTTTGAGGCGGCTGTGGCGTTGACCCAAATGGCTTCAATGGTGTGTCTTGGTGGTGAGATACGGGTCCGCCAGGCTGTGATCCTGTCATCAGCGGTGGAAGAGATGTGACCGAAGAACGTGGCGAGTCGAGCTGATCGGCCTTGCGTCTCAGACCACGTGGTTGATCGTCTTCCGTCGACGGATTGAGGATCGATGGGAGGCCCACAGACCGAGGAAAGCTCCCCGAAGTGACATTGGTGGCCTGTGGCAATGGTGGAAGCTGAATTCCAGTTTGAGGTTGAGATGGTCCGGCTGGGCTTCGTTGGACGGCTAGCGAGTTGGTTGAAGTCCCGGGTTGGCCATGCTGCTGAGGGAAGTTCGCCAAAGAAGTCGAAGGACGTCCGGCGCTGCTCCCAGGTCTAGTTGAGCTTCCCTGCAGAGCCGAATCACCGGACTGCTTGGACATGAAGTCCTTCCCTTGGTACCCTTCGCTGCCGCTTTTGTCCGACCATGAGCGTAGAAGCTCGGGTCTGGAGGCGTTGCGAGTGCTGCTGAATCGATGAATTGGGCCAATGGGCTCGTAATGGGGCGAGCAGTGATTAGACAAGGCAGCGAAGGGTCCCCGGTGAAGGCTTTGAACGTCGGTGGCGGCCACTTTGGCTGATGGCGTTGATCGCCGTCTCGTCCGAAAGGGACAAGAGTGTTATGTACAGGTGAGGTTACGCGCCGCTCTCCAGTAGCGACGACGGATGCGAGATGATATGGACGACGAAGATCAGACGAGAGGCAAAGCAGTCATGTCGGATCGAAGGGCGGCCAGTGGATTGGTTCCAGATCCGAGTGTGAAGAAAGATGGAGAGAGAGAGAGAGGGGAGAAGGGAGGTGTCGAGGCGGGGCGAGGGCGGAGGGTAATGAACGATGGTAGGGTCAGGGAAGGATGGATTGACAGGCAGGGACAGAGTAGTGGTAGTAGCGGAGTGTAGTGCAGTAGTATGGCGAGGGAGGACTCGAGTAGGGTAGCGAGAGGATTGAATAGACGGGTAATGGGCCGCCCGCGCCCGGGACGAGGGCAGTGTGGTAGTTATAGCGGAGCGGTGTGATGGCAGACAAGCCGGGCAGACGCTCGAGCAGTCAGTCCAGTCCAGTCCACGTCCAGTCCAGGTCGAGCAGAGCATGGCAAGGCATGGCCTACTCAGGACTCAGGACTACTCAGGACCCAGGACGCCTTGCCTCTTGGGTAGGCGGGTCGTCAAAGTTGGCGTGCGTGCGCAGAGCCAGCGGACGGCCGTTCCAACGACATGGGTTGTGGGTTTAGTTACTGGGTAGCAAAAGCATGGCGGAACCTCTGCGTGTGCCCCGGCCCTGGGCCCTGGGCAGGCACACAGCAGTAGAGGCAAAGTGACAGTAGTCTAGGTACTGTACGGTAAGGCAGGAGTCGGGTAGTCAGGCTCAGGTAGCAGCCCAGCACTACTCCCAGGAGGCTAGGAGGCAGAGTGACAGTCTCTAGCCTGCAGCTTGTTGCTTGACTTTGCCGGGATCTTTCAACTCACCACTACTCCCCCGTCGAACCGGTGCAGGCAGTCCACCTCAGTAATCATCACGCCCGCGGGGACCAGGATGCGTTCGTTCCATCGTTCCATCATCCATCGTCGCCCATCGTCCATCATCTCCCACGCGTTTGACACTAGTAGCTACTCACCACCAGATTGTCTGCCTTGGGCACTCTTGGGTAGGTACAGTAGTGGGTGGTCTCCTATGCCGTGCCTCATCGTCATCCACGCCTCCAGAGTCGTCGAGTCGAGCCGGGCACATCTATTCTTGACCGTTGCCTCCCTAAGGTGCTGTCTGTACGTACTCTAGGTACCAGGCCACTGAGGCCCTTGAAGCCGGCTTGCGTTTGCACCATCGCCAGCTAGACTAGCATGATTGCCAGCGCTCGACCGCCTCGAGGCACGAGTCAGCCCGCACATCAAATGCACCGAGGCCGGCCTCGACTGCCTCCCTCCTCCCATCTCCATCTCCAGAGATCGGCATCATCATTGTTTCGTTCCAGGAACGTCATGCGGCAGCTTATATCGCCGAGCCGGGCATGAAACGAAACGAACGTGACTCGAGCCTGCTGCACCCGGCGCGCCGTTATGGGTGCAAAGTGCCCGGCGCGCGGTGGGGATGAGACCGCCCCAATCCGTCACATCGGGATGGCGTTCGACGGGCAGGTGGTATCATCAGGGCACCAGGGCTTGCGCTCACGCCTCACGGTACCCGCAGGGCATGCTAAAACATGCTGGCCATCAAATGCCGGACAAGGTGGCACGGGTGGCGGCGGCGGCGGCGGCGGCGGCAGTGGAGAGAGGAACGGACAGGATGTCAGCTAGCGTGCCAGAGCGGTGGCCGAACCGCCAGTACGAGCTGCATCTGCGTCGACGATAGGGACAGCTGTGTGGTTTCACTTTCCAGGCCTGTTTTAGCTTGGCCTCTGATCCTGCAAGAGGTAACAACACCTACATGCTCGTATGTTTATGCGATATGCTTGACCTGATGTGCCCAAGGCGTTTACGAACACGCATCGAGGCCGTGTCGAAAACAAGATTTCAAGGTTGTTTCACAATCAAGTCACACTCTGCACAATCTCTAGAAAACCTAAAAGCCAACTCTCCTCGGCATGCAGTATCAGCCAGGTGAGAAGGTTAATTGAAGACGCGAAGTGTAGTGCTGCAGTGTGACTTTTCTGCAGCCGTTTGCGTACATGCCTAATCTACTGCTATGCCAAGATTGGTATACATGTGCCTCTTTGTGGCGGAGCGATGTGTGTCATATGGGCGCCCATACACGATATTTCCTGCATACTTAGGCACCGCACACATCCATCGTGCCATCTTGCATCAATCCTTCCATCCATCCACTGCTGCTGTGCCGCAAACCCCTCGGCCCAGGCTCTGATGAGCAGGCATGGGACCTGCCCTTGCTCGAGATGGACGCGACCGTTGCGAAATGCAGGACACAGCACCTCATCTCACCAAAGAACGGCACTCGCCGTTGCGTCTGCCGCCGCCGAGTAGTCGAAAAGTATGATATATAATATCGTGCTGCCGCTACAGCGATGCCGGGGCCAGCCACAATGACCTTGGGTCAAATTCGCGCAGTGCATCGCCAGGGAAGAAAAAGGATGTGCCGGAACGGAAGCCCTGCCCTGTAGCATTAATAATATCAATATCGCGATCCCTTGTTCCCACCTACCTCTCACGGCCAAGCGGCATTCCGATTCCGGAGACGTAGGTAAAGAAGGTTGACGATAAATGCAGCTAGCGGTCTGCTGGCCTCTGGCACCCATGGCTCACAGCCTCACGCACACGACGACGACGACGACGACGACGAAAAAGCCAGCGCAGTTGGGCATCAATCGCGATTCCTGGCAGACAGAGGCTATGCGCTGCCGCTGTACTACTCGCGGTTTCTGCTGCAGGCAGCAGGCTACAGTGTGCGCGTCGATCAAGACGCCACTCCGTTCACTCCCTTGACGTTCGTTCGTTCGCTCGTCTGAGCCAGGACATCTTCAGAGCGGCTCAGAACCCTGACAACGGCCACCCTCTCACTACGAGTCCACCGCGATCACTGGTGCACTCGATGATGGTCACATGAGCGCGGTCCGTCCGATACGGTAAGGAGATTGAGGTGACGGCATCTTCGGCGGGTAAGCTTCGTCGCGGTCCGTGAAGAAGACGGTTATGGATGGTAGATGCCGTTGGAAGGAAGCGGTGACACTGGCACTGACATGCGTGATGAAACGACCGAAGATCGCTCTCTGGCGCTCGACGATTGGCAGCCTCCCCCCTCGTTTGGATGCGCGTGCGGGCGACGTGCATCAGAGTGTGATCACTTGACCTTGTCAGCAGCGGTAGTAGGGTTGGAAGAGCGACAGCAGCAGCACCAACACCAGTACCAGCAGTAGTTCGTGGGTGACAGCGCATCCACAACCCTCGCGCCCGGCCATCTTTTTCGCCATTGGCCCGTCGAGCTTGAATTTCGCCTTGGCCGTGCAAGCCGCCGTGCCCTTTCTTTAGCTGCATCAAAGGCACGCCGACGACGCGCGCACTATGCACGACTTCCAACCTGTCACGCCTTGTCTTGCCTTGCCTGGCCTCGTCGCGATCGCGGCCAATTCGTACCGCGCGATGGCATGCATCACCGCTCCGTCCGCAATCGCCATCTCGCTTCCGCCATCTGCCTGGCTGCTAGTGCTGGACGATCCATGTGCAGGGAGATAGCCGGCGTATTCGTCACCCTGCGAGTCAAGCAGTAGTAAGCCACAATCTCGTTGTATCATCGAAAGACAGCAGACATCTCGGTGATTTCCAGCCCCCTTGTCCTCCTCCTCCATGCCATTAGCACTCAACTATAATCAGATTACCAGCAAACAGTACCAAACATGACACCACCCCTGTCGCCAGACCTAGCTCCAAACCTTCGGACACCCTTCTCGAAGCACGAGCTAGAGCGGAGCTACTGCCGCAATGACGGCGCCGCACGTGGGCGAAGCCTAACCCTGGCGACGCCCCAATACCAATACATCATACATGGTGGTATATGTGGCACCAACTCGTAGTCAGGTCTCAGTCTCAATCGCGGTGCGTGGGAGTCAAGAAGGACGCCTCCGAGCTTGTCACACCATCGCGGCCGGGCGAGGCACGACATCAGCCCTAGGGCCCGGTGGGAAATGAATGTCTCACCTGCCGGCCACGGTGCTAATTCGCACATCCTCAGATTTCATCCTCAATCCAGCCTAGCCGGTGGTGGCATGGCCATCCTTCGAGCGCGAGGAATCTCGTTTGGCGCGCGCCGTTTGTTCTATGCCTTCTAGCGCGGCTTCCGATGACGCTCGCCTCGTGTTAGCCATGGGTTGTTAGCAGCAAAATGCTAGCCTCACCACGTGAGTCGTACAGGCATATTCGTGACCGCTAGAACATCACGGCGCGCGCGAGGACCTGCGCCAGAAGTAGTCGGGAGCACTATGTAGATGATTCCATTCCTGCTAATGGCACCGCCGCCGACCTGACCGCACTACTGGCCTCGCGATTAATTACTTCTCCTGTCCTGCACAGAGCAATGCACATACCCGGGAAGACGTCGACAGACGACAACGTGGCTCAATCAGACGTCGCAGTAAGCCGACGGTGCCGTACCGAGCAGATTGAACTTGCTGCAGCTCGCCGCGGTTCCTGCGCCCGCCGCCGCCTTCGATTTCACACTTTAGCCTCCTCTTAACAAAGCACGCCGTATCGGCAGGGTTGTTCAAGTCATGGGCTGTCTTCCCACCAAGAAGGGCATGTGCTGCGGCGGGGATGCAAAGGAATGGGTGGTTCCATCAGAGGCGATCCTGACATGCATCAGCTAGGCGAGGGCCACGTGTTGAGATGGCGTTGCCGCCGCCCGTCATTGACGGCGGGCGGTGACCTGCATGAGAGCGACAGATTGAAAGAAAAAAAAGACGCCATCTTTGCTCCGCATATATGATCACCCTCCGGTAGACGCTTGCACGACACCCACACACACCGCACGCCTGCCTTATCCACCCTTCTATCTGCTGCTGCATGCCGGCCCTCTTCTTGGCTCCCTTTCCGCGTCCATTAAGCGAGTCGTCTTTCCGCAACAGACACCAACCTTAGAACAACACCCGAGCCGTCCGCGGGCAATACAGCTGAATGTAGATATCTTTCCTAAGCATTCTCGCGCAATGCATGCAACCATGACCTACCGGCCGGCCTCTCGTGTGTCTGCCATTGACCCACGGTTCGGAGCTGGGAAAGCGCCAGCAAGCGTGCGTGGCCCGACTAGCCACCCCTGTCAAGCGAAATCCCTCCAGTCTCTTTTCCTGAACTTTGGTGCGAATCCGCTCGTTTGGATAAATGCGCCTTTTCCAATCCTGCGGTGAGGAACAGAAGGCCATCTCATCCATTCGCGTCGGCTATACTGCCAGAAGCAGAGAGAGTCTGAGGAAGACAGCAGGCTCGCGGCTTCACCCATCAGGTAAGTACGTCTCAACAAACACTCGAAGGATGATTCCCATCAATCGCAAAGCAAGCCAAAAAGGCTGTCGGGTTCGGCGCACACATTCTATTTCATTACATGTATCTGTCGTACTGATATCATGCACGTGCATGGGTACATGTAAGTCTTCTGCACTTGCCACGAGCTGCTGCAATGCACTCTGCCGGCAATGCGCAGATTGTCCCTTGGCTCTGCGTTGTGCATAGGTAGAGAGGTTCCTTGTAATTGTTCATGCGCTTATGTGCAGCGACATTGACAAGGTATTTACACTGGTATTCCAAATATATGGCCGTGGCGCCCCATTATTATTCGCATTACGCGTGGTTGCATCTATGCATCTATGTATGCATTCATGCCGTGCGTGGTTGCCATGCATGCAAGCATATATGATCGATACTTAATATGTGTACATCCATGTGTACGCGTTGCGAGTAGTGAGGAGTTGCAGCGCGGGACTTCTTTTGCATTCTCGCTACTTTACGCTGTTCAACTGCCGCGTGACCTGATTGAGTAGAGCGACAACGACCTGCGTCTGAGCAAAGGAAAGAGAAGGGACGAGATCATGTTGTACTCATACCCTTCTCGTATCGTAACATGCAGAAGTCGCGGGTTGGAAGGCTTTGGCGAGTTCAATCTGTCATGTCATTGTTTTACCGTAAACTGGAGAGCCCTATACGTCCAAATCGTCGATGTCTTCCTGTGTAATCTATACGTTCATCAATACGCAAGCCATTCGAGTCCTCCATCGGCGACGCGAGATAACATGATCGTCAGACCTCTCACATGCGCTCATCGCTCAGTACTCGCCTTGGAATCCGTACCTTCCGGCGCATATTGCGTCAACATCAACCAAATCACCACGAAACAACGGGCGTAAGCCCTTCTCATCCACACGCTTTGGCGACGCGCATATGATGTCGTGCTCGTGAGACTCCAGGCTGAAAAGCACAATTCAGGCTCTCGGGTGGAAGGAAACCAAAACAAAATGGACCCTGCGCATCAATCATCAACATCATGCACCCGTCGACCCGATCATTCGTGACTCGTCCGTTATCAAAAAGACAAATGCAGTGATGACCTAGACGAGACACCTCTATCATCTATGTCATGTCATATCACAAGACGAGACGCATATGCGGTCGAAAGCAGCCACTTACCGTAGCATCGGGTCCTGGGTGTGCGCGGATAGGTTGGCCAGTCGACTTACATGTAGTGTGGCACAACAGTTACAACAACATGGGCATCGCGGTCCAGCCACGAGCGTGGAGACACGGGACCGCTGCTGCAGCCTGGTGATACGACATGCCTGCTGGGACCAGTCGCACGAACCGGGAAGCGCTGTCGGGACATCTGGTTTGCGTGCGACGTGCCTTTGTCCGCGCATGGAAGAGAAACTCGTCGCGTTTTGACGAATCGGGAGCTGACACGCCGCAAGCGAGGCTGTGAAGTGCAGAAATCCGCAGATCGACGGGGTGCCGCTACGTCGACGTGCGGCGCGGAACGGGCGGCGCCTTGTGTGTTGTGCATCAGCTGGTAAGCCTGGCAGATATTGTACTTACTTGCTGCTGCTGCTGCTGCTTCTTGGTGATTACTGCAGTCCGGCTCTGAGATGGCGAACCGACATATAGCACACCACCCCAATTCTGGCGAGGCACGTCCAGCTTACGCACGATGCCATGCATGGCCAGCTGGCGTGAGGGCGCTAAAAGGTGATCGCGGCGCCTATCGTTCGTGATCCGTTGGACATGCCGCATATGGCCTCCAGGTGGGTGGGGGCAGATGCAGTAGCAGTACTTGGTGTCGTGGGAACTGAAATGATATGAGAGCCTCGTGGTGTCTTTCTTTGGCTGGCGACGTCGACGCGATTTTCGACTCGAACATTGTCGTTTCATGGCGTTTGACGATAAGAAAGCAGGATTTTTCAAGAGAGCCACGGCCGAACAACACCGGCGTGCGGCGTCTTCTGCATGCAATAACCAAACACGGTCCGCTTAAAAAAATGTGTGTGCCAGCAGAGATTATGCGCCCAGGCATTTTGATTGATAGGTCGAATTGCAAGTCCGTAACGAGGCGGCGGCGTATGGTTGGCAACGGTGTTTCTGCTCCGCGGTCCGCGAGGGGCTCGCTTCGTTGCCAATTCATCAAGTGGTTGATTTGAAAATGGTTCTTTCACATCACACTTGATTGTGTGCGAGAGTGGAAGGATGGACGAAGGCGAAACCGAAGGCGGAAGCACTTGATCTCAACGGACCGTCGCACCGCTCCGCCTATCTGACCCCCAGGTCATCTGAACCCCTCAGTGGAGTCGTTTTGTAGAGCCGCAAACATGACGACTGCAATGCTCATGCCAGGTGTCTGATAGTCCACTAAAACATCGCATTTTCAATACACGTAGATTCTTGCTCTGACCCTGCCTTCCCAGAACGTAGTGCTTTCACTTCCGAGCAACCACAAATTCCACAGAGACCTGCAGCTGCGATCAAAGTCAAAAAGCAATGGCCAACGAAGTCAAGAAATATAAGGTCACCGAGCCCTGGCTCAACACCTCGTGCGGGCTGGGCGAGGGACCCTTCTGGGAAGAGAGCACCAACACGCTTCGCTTCGTCGACATCATCAACAAGAAGCTCTTCTTCGTCGACGTTGCCAAGGGCGAGCAATCCCTGAAAGAGCACCAGCTCGACTTTTCCATCGGCATCACCGCAGACATCGAAGGCAACGACGACGAGATCGTCTTCGGTGGCAAATACGGCTACGGAATTTTCACCCGCAAGACTGGCGAAACACGATGGATCAAGAAGTTCTGGACCGACCAGGAGAGGAAGGAGGACGGTGGCGGCAAGCCTGGCGTCGGCAAGACGAGAGAGGAGAGGATGCGTAGTAACGACGGCGCCGTCGATCCTCGCGGCCGCTTCTTCGTGGGAGCCATGAACGACCCGACAGTCACCGATGGAAATGTCACCGACGAGGGCATCCTGTTCCGCCTCGACCCTGACCTTTCGCTGCACCGCGTCAAGGAGAACATCACCATCCCCAACGGCATGTCCTGGGTCAAGGGCGACACCAAGATGCACTTGACGGACTCGCCCTTGCAAAAGATCATCGAAGGCGACTACGACGCTGCTACTGGCAACATCGACTTTTCCTCACCAAAGACGTTCTTCACTTGCCCGTACGAGGGCGGCGTGCCTGACGGGCACTGCAAGGACGAAGAAGGCAACTTCTGGATCGCGTGCTTCGGAACTTCTCATGTCATCCGCGTAGACCCTGAGGGCAACAAGCTCGCAGAGGTTGAGTTGCCCACGCGCTGTGTGACTTGCCCTGTCCTCTGCGGGACGGAGCTGGTGATGACCACCGCGGCGGAGGAGGAGCCAGAGAAGTACCCCTGGAGCACAAAGTACCAGGGTGCCGTCTTCAAGGTCGATGTCGGCGTGCGAGGAATGCCGAAGAACAAGTTCAAGCTGGATGTCAAGGCCTAGATGGTCGATGTGAACATCCGAAGAGGGTTCTTTCCAATCCTACTATATGCAGATGTGACGTAAATATATGATACACGAACTCATTTTCCTTCCATCGTACAATGCATTCGTCCTTTCCAGCCGACAATGCCAGATCAACTGTCCCACCCCCATAGTCGTTTCAACTGATCTCCAGCAGTCTCTTTACCTCTCGCCCTCCGCTCCGCGCGAGCCTCCTTGTCCTTCTCCATAGCGCCCTTGATCTGATCCGCGTATTCGAGCTGCGCCCTAGTTTCCGCCGCGATCAACTGCAGCTCCAGCTCTTTCTCCTGCGGGTTCATGTTCTTGATCCTGTCCTTGATGATCTCCTGCTTCTCCGGCGCATAATTCGACAACGCCATCGAGACATTCTGCTCCGAAGCCTGCTTCCTGACCCGCGACCACGCACTATCCTCTCCCAGCGCCTTAGTCGTCGACTCCTCCTGGATCAGCGGCGCCATCTTCGGCATCTCCGTCCCCTCCGTTTTCGCAACCTCCGCCGCAGCCTCGCGCTCCAACATCTGCGAGTACAGTTTATCCGCGTGCATCTGAATGCGCTCCTCCTCGTCCGCGCTGCGCGGCTGGCTCAAGTAGCCTAGAGCTTTCATGAAGCGGCTCTGCATTTCGTAGCAGCGCAGGAAAGCGCGGTTCTCGTCCCTACACATGGTCATGCGCTTGCTCCACGAGCCGTGCATGAAGCACTCCTTCTCCGCCATCTGCTCCATCACGCAGTTCTCAATCGCCGCACGTCCGATGGCCGCTTTGCGCTCGCTGTAGGCATCAAACACATCGCGCATGCGGTCTTGGTCGGATTTCGAGGCACTCTGGATCTCGCTCTCGGGGCGGTAGGTTTTCCATAGGTGGGCGTAGCGGCCGTCTTGGTAGAGGGATTCGGGAGGTACGTCGGGTTTGTTCTGGCGGGGTTCGGCGTTTTGCTTTTCTTGCGTGAGGCCGGGTTTGTCTAGGCCTACTTGGGCACGGTAGTCTGTGTCTTCGGGAGTTTGGGAGGATTTGGGTTTGGTGTCTTTGTATTTGAGCGGTGATTCTTTTTCTAGGAACTCTCGGAGGGCTGGATCGAGTTTGCTGTAGGGGTCGTTGGTGTTGCCATTGTTCGTGTTGTCCGAGCTGCCCCAGAGCCAGCCCATCTTTGCGATTTGGTTGTGAGTATTTCGGTTGGATAGGTCGGGGTTGAGGATGGTTGTGGTTTGTTGGAGCTCTCGCTCTTCGCTGGCGTCGAGACGATCGTAGCGTTGCGGGCCGAGATAAGTTACTTCACTTCATGGAGGCTAGCACTCGGAAGTTGCGACGATGATCAGAGTTGAATTTGAAGTGAAATACATGTATACTGACGCATGGTATGAGAGCACATTGCAAGAGAAAACAGTCTAGGATATCGGTATACATGTGTGTCCTTTCGACAGGATTACCAACAAGACCCAAAGCATCAGTGAAACTACTCAATGGGTCTGGAACAGCAGCACACAAGACAAGGAAACGACAATTTTTTAGGAACAGCGACATGGTAGCTCAAGAAGCATAAGAGTGAATTTTCATCGACTTCATCTCCGCAGATGAGCCTCTACCATGGTTGGAAAGCCTTCCGCGTGTAACCACAACACCGTGAACGCCTCGCTGGCTTTCGCCCAGCATATAACTATCAGTAATAACCACCTCTGCCTCTTCTTCCTCCCCTGCCTCTACCACCGCCGCCTTGACCGCCCATGCCAGCTTGCTCCTGCTGCATGATAGCGATCTGCTGTGGGCTCATCCCGTCCATGCTCATGTTCTGTCCAAAGCCCTGTCCGCCACTAGGTCCAGAAGGTGGTTGGAATTGTCCCTGCGGATGAGGCGATTGGCCGCCAAATCCGCCCTGTCCGTTGTAACCTCCTGGTTGTGGTGTGTGTCCTCCCGGACCGCCTGGCATACCACCCGGTGGCATACCGCCGCCCATCATCGACATGAACGAATTCATATCCATCTTGCTCGGGTCCATCCCCTGCGACATCATCTGCATCATCTGGTCCATGCCGGGCATGCCAGGAGGTGCTGGTCCGGGCATTCCTGGCATTCCACCGCCTCCATCTCCACCACCCATACCCAGCATTGCCTTCATCTGCATGTCCTCATCCTTCTGTTGCGCGATAGTGCCCGCCATGCTCTGTTGTCGCACGCAGTACTGCGTCCATGTGTATTCGTCGAAACCATAATTGAAGAAGTCGGTCTGATCGGTTCCAGGCAAGCGCCAAAGTTTGGAGTTTTCGGCGAGGTCTGCATCGATGTCGAGGAGTGTGATGGGCTTGTTGACGCCGGGCCAGTTGGGGTTGGCGTTCAAGTCGACGTTGCTTGTGCGGACTTGAGGGAAGTCTTTGCCCTCTTTGCCGTGGTGTGTGGGTGCGCCTCGTACTGTTGTCGCGCCAGGAGTGGCTGTCGCATGTTCGGTCTTTTGGACTTTGGAGGGCGGTGAAGGATCGATCGAGTTCTTGCGATCGTGGGGTGCAGCCTGTGGTTTTACGGATGTCGCGCGAGGTGGCCTGGTCGGTCGATTAGATCAAGTTGTGCATTGGCGGGTGGTTGCGCGAGACATACACTGACTCGGCTTTTACGCCTTCTGGTCGCTCTGTGGTAATCTGAATATCCTGTACAGCGACGATTGATTAGGTTGAGTTCTCTTGCTATGTATGTGAAGGTAATGCCATACATCGTCGCTGTCCTCGTCTGAGCCCTCACTCGCGTCAGCCTGCTCCGGCTTGACCTGCGCGTCGCCGTTCGTGGGTGCTTGCTCTGAGGCTTCCGGAGCAGCACTGCCGTAGAGATCGTCCTCTTCGTCCTCCATTGTAAAATTGTGGTTTAGTATGTTCGAGGATGTTATTGTTGCTAGGACGGCAAGTAAAGTAAAGGTCGCGGCAAGTTTGGCGTCGGGTCCGGTCAAAGCTCCCCCGTCTTCGCGCGCGCCAGTGCGAGTCTGTGATCGATCACATGTCATTGTTGTTACATCAATCTATCCATACCATCAAACCTTTTTCTTCTGCATGACAACCTTATGTACACATATGTTGCCCATCGTTCGAGGCCGCTCTGATACCACCACAAAGATAAAATCAGCAACTAGTACTGCTGCCCGCATCACACTGAGGCGCTGGACTTCTTGGTCTAGACCGGAAAGTGGCGTATGCGGCGTGACCATGAACATTGACCGAACAGCGTTGGGCCGGTGGCTATGCTGAGCCTGCAGCTTATCAGCTACAGTATGTATATATGATGGCCTGCTCGGCCTTACGGTCGAGGGTAGCAGTTCTTTCCTTCTTTCCTTCCTTCCATCTTTCAATCTACGCATTTCCGACTTCAGGAATCAACTCGCATCTACAACTTTAGTAGCCACGGAGCTAAGATGGCGGAAGCAATGGCCATTATCGGACTTGTCGACGCCTGCATTGGCATCACGGGGACCATCATCAAAATCGGTCAAGCGGCCAAGGACGCACATGGCTTGCCGAGCAAGCTCGCAAAGGTCTTCGAGGAATTCCCAGTCGTCCAAAGCCTTTTCCAAAGGGCAAAGGAGAACAGCGACAACATCAAAGAAGACGCGAGTCGGAGCGTCAAACCCATCTTGGAGCAATGCAAGCAGGCATTGGATCAATTGCAAGTGCTCTTCGACAAGATCTGCCCACAAGATGGCACCAGCAGTGCCAAACGCGTTTGGAAGGGCGCAAAAGCTGAAGTCATGGGCAGGAACAGCAAGCTGCAGGAGCTGTGGAAGGAAGTTAACGGTCATCTGGATACCTTGGAAAAGAAGCAAGTCTTCGACATCGGAGACAAGCTCGATACATTGAAGAAGACCATGGATTCGATGGCGCAAGATGACAGCGGCGCGAACATCCATCATGGAGACGGTAATCAAAACATCATGCAAGGGAACGAGAACAAAATGTTCGTCCAGGGGGGAGGATACAAAAACAATTACACTCAGAACTTTAGTTAGTAACCCGTTCGAGAATCCAAAGGCGCTTGTGCGCTGACAACCTCAGCAACGTATTTATCCCAAAGCCACGAGATCCTAGACCTGAACCATCGTTGCCTCCAGTCACTATCTTTTGTCAACATGGAAAAGCGAAGTGACATCACCGCGAAGACACAAGGCACGTGCGACTGGGTACTGCGCCATTTGGAATACCTCGAGTGGAAACAAACTGGGGGTCTGTTTCTCGTCAGTGGGAGACCTGGGGCTGGAAAGTCCACCATCATGGAGTCCTTGTTAGAAGCAGAGCTACCTCACGGCTCGCCAGATGACGAAGCGTCAGGATCGAGGCCTGCGATCGCCTCATTCTTCTTCCATCGGCGAGGCGAAGACCTCCATCGTTCGGCATTAGGACTCTTTCGCTCTCTGCTACACCAGGTGCTGAGTCAGAATCTAGATCTGCTCTCAGACTTCTGTCGAGTCACCAAATTTGAGAAAAGATGTGAGGAAAAGGGCAAAGTAGGCGAACAGTGGCGCTGGACGGAATCAGAACTGAAAAGACTTCTCGCGCAGTACGTCAAACGATTCGCCGAGGTTCAATCGCTTCGCCTCTACATCGATGCCCTTGACGAGAGTGAAGATGAGGCTACAGCGAGAGGTCTGGTCACTTACTTCGCCGAACTTCTTGCTGGTTCTTCGACTCGGCTGGGCATCTGTGTTTCCTGTCGGCCATGGCCGAAGGTGATCTCGGGGTGGGATCGCTGTATCACTGTCGAAAAAGAGAACGAAGAAGACATCAAGTCCTATCTGGGCAAAGAGATGAACAATCACGCAGCGAATCGGGAGACAGAGAGCTCAAGTGATTTGGAACAAATCAAAACAAGGATTGCGGATCTGGCCAAGGGCGTCTTCCAATGGGTTTTCCTTGTGATGAAACGCATCATACCGCTACTTGCAGAGGACATAGATTACGTCCTCAAAGAAATTGGGAAAGTACCGTCGGAACTAAGCGATCTATACGAAGAGTTGCTCGCCCAACTACCGAACGGAGATCTGGAGCTGGCGACCCGTGCATTGAGGTGGGTCACGTTTTCGCGTCGCCCATTGACGATTGGTGAACTACGCTTTGCCGTCGCCGCTGATCCGGATCGTCCGATGCAGTCGATGAAAGATCTTGAGTCATCCATACATTGGTGCACGAACGATCGTGCCATGGTGGCGAGAATAAGCCGGCTCTCCAGAGGTCTAGTGACTTTAGAGCAGTGCAAGGATGGGAGAATACTGCTTCAATACGACCACCAGTCAGTTCAAGACTACATGTATGGTAGGGGCATCTCGTTCCTTGAAGCCCGTGCTGGTTTGACAATGGAAGGCAGCTCGATCGGTCGCTCGAACAACTTTCTGATGGTCGGCTGCCTTCGCTACGTGCAATCTTTGTGCCACGGGAATTACGAGCTCGAGAACATGAAGATCGCCCAAGGCCTGCCTTTCACATCGTATGCACTAGACTTTGGCATGGAGCATGCGGCTATTGTGGAAGCAGAGGGAATACCATTGGATGATCTCATTGAGATCACAAAATGCGTATCAAACAGCTTCTGGGTCAGATGGCAATGGCTCCTAGATGTAAAACCGGGCGATTTTGAGTACAGCGAGAGCCACCAGATCGCGTACATGCTAAAATGGACGAAAATCCAACACATCGCATCTCGATACGGACCCATCAGCGTTTTGGTGCGGCTATACACCACACCTACAACCGCAAAGCCGACTCTGTGGGACAAGGTGCTTGGTTATCTACGATCAAGCAGTTTGTTGTCCTGGTATACGCCCAATCCGTTGGATGCAAGGGGTTACTTTGGCCGGACTCCATTATTCCTTGCGGCGGAAGCTGGACATAAGCCAGTCGTTGAGTTCTTGTTAAACACTGGAAGGGTCAAGTTCCTAGACGAGGACGGTTTATCAGTGGTGCAGCATGCAGCAAATGCTGGCCAGTTGGAAGTGGTGAGGATGCTTCTGGCCAACCCAGCCCTCCACATCGGTTCGTGGGCTGATGTCCTATGCCCCTGCCCCTTGATCACAGCAAAACATGGAGGTCCATATGCACTGGTCCGAGCATTGCAAGACACGAGCCGACTTGATTCCTTTTCCATCGGAGATGCCCT
>Ga0265797_10002064_pt1 | contig 34545 bp, 30 predicted proteins | sample P2T30metagenome_FD_192433 | JGI IMG/M metagenome (GOLD analysis project Ga0265797, IMG submission 192433) | Plant litter microbial communities from East Loma Ridge, Irvine, California - P2 T30 | ecosystem: Environmental > Terrestrial > Plant litter > Unclassified | place: USA: California...
AGCAGTCTTTCTCTATAGTTGGCAGATAGACCGCCACGTGATGCCATGATTGATACGATCATAAGGGAAGCTAGAAAACAAGACATGAAATGAGAGTGGACGGTTCTTTCCTTTTTACTTACCCTTTTCCTGTTTCACTCTTGAGAAATTGTTGCTTTCATGCTTTACGATCGTTTTACAGGTGGTGTTGATAGTATTTGAATGAAGTACTCGCATCATCATTATCTGAATGAAATTCCATCACATGACGCTGAAGAAGAGTGGTTGTGGCGTAGCGTGTGACGCTGATGAGTGTCGGTCTCGGACCCTGCAGAGCTCTCTCCACTGCTGCTCTCTGGAATCTGGAACAAACAGCGGGAATCGAGCTGCCTAGATTGCAGAGCGGGCCTCGTCTTCTGCTCCAGAATAACAACACCACCAGCAAATACTTGGACATACCTGGCGGGACACTGAACAGGAGCGTGCAAGAACAATAATCGGGGAAGATGCAATAAGAGCAAACGACGCAGGGAAACAACAGCAGCTGTTGCAGCAGCACTCCGCATGGCCATGTCCACTTCGCATACAATCACCACTATGGCGGAGAGTGACCCAGGCAATGCTGGAACTGGCTCTGGATTCGGAAGACTGGTCTTGATACTTGCGGGTGTATCTTCGCTGATAGCTTGTCTCCTGACTGTCCTGTATGTCCTCTTGTCCAAGCACATGCCTGCCCGCGCGCGACTGACCACTCTTTCAACAGCATCACCCTCTTGCAATGCAAGAACTACCGCAAGCCCCTCCTCCAGCGCCATGTCATCCGTATCCTCATGCTGGTCCCCATCTTCAGTATCGCCTCTTGGGCCAGTTTGACCTCCCTCCGCGTCGCCTTCTGGATCGACCCTCTGCGCGATGTCTACGAGGCTTTCGTCCTCTACACCTTCTTCCAACTCCTTATTAGCTTCCTCGGTGGAGAGCGCAGTCTCATCATCCTCATGCACGGCCGTGCGCCCGTCGACCACCTCTGGCCACTGGACTACGTGCTACCGAAAGTCGACATCAGCGACCCGCACACATTCCTGAGCATCAAGAGGGGGATTTTACAATATGCTTGGATCAAGCCTGCGCTGGCGGTTGCGACGTTGATCATGAAAGCTACGGGCACGTTCAAGGAGGGCATCATCGCGGTGGATTCGGGATACATGTGGACGAGCATTATCTACAACGTCAGCATCTGCTGGTCTTTGTACGATCTTGCGTTATTCTGGGTGTGCATGAGCACCGATCTGGAGCCGTTCAGGCCCATGCCGAAGTTCTTGGTCATCAAGGGCATTATCTTTGCGTCCTGGTGGCAGGGCTTCCTCTTGTCCATCCTGGTCTGGTTGGGCGCTATTCCGAGCATAGGAGGCGGTTATACGGCCGACAATTTGGCGGCTGCCATCCAAGACGCGCTCATCTGCTTTGAGATGCCGTTCTTTGCTTTCGCGCAATGGTACTCGTTCAGCTGGAAGGACTTTGCGGACGTCACGATTTCGGACGCACGTATGCCGATGCGCTTCGCTTTCAGGGACGCTTTCGGCTCTCGTGATCTGATCGAGGATGCGAAGGAGACGTGGAGCGGCAACAAGTACGATTACAGGAACTTTGACGCAACGGACAATGTCATGGCGCATGAAGACAGCTCGAGCAGAGCAGCGAGGATGCAGGCTGGCATGAGATATGAGAGAGGCGGACGCGGCAAGTACTGGATTCCTGCACCGGGTTCAGATGCAAAGCAGCCGCTGCTTAGCAGGTTCGGAGTCGATAGCCATGCGAGGACAATGAGTCCTGGCAATGGTAGACATCCCAGTAGGTCACCTAGTCATACCGGTACTAAGGGTTACGGTACGCACGAGGAGCCTGAGGAACCTGAGCTGGACTCCGAAGAAGAGAGACTGTATCAGAAAGCCCGATCACTGGAGTTCGGCGACTGGAATTACCCAGTGATCAACACACATTACGCAACTCGCGAAGACCGTCTCCACGCAGACCCGAGGATGATCTCGACATCGACCAATCGCACTATGCTCCAGCCAGGTAAAGCGAATAAGCAACGGCGCAAGAGTCGCATCCACGACATCCAATCCCAAGTCCACCAACACAACAACCCCAGAAACGACAACAGCAGCAACTCCAGCGGCGAAGGACCAAGCAAGAAGAAAGCCTCCAGCAGAATCCAACAAGCCACCTCCCACCTCCCCGGCGTCGGCAAACTCCTCCGCGAAAACTCCTCCGACTCCGCGAAATCCCACTCCAGCCAGCTCGTCGACCTCGTCGTCGAAGACCACGAAGCCGAGACGATCGAGCGCGTGCGCGCCCGCAAAGAGGGCGGCGCCGGCTGGAACAGCGTCGAGCAGAAGCACTTCATCAAGACCTACCCGGACGAGCCGGAGCAGGAGGAAGTCCGCACCGGTTTCAACCCGGACAAGCCCGAAGAAGGCACCAGCGACGCGACGCATACTCTCACCGAGCCTTTCGCGGTGGGGGATAGTGACAGCGATGATCTGGAGGCTGTGGGCGATAAGCCTGGGGTTGATGAAACGGGCCACGAGCAGCCTTGGGAGAATAGGGTTATTGGCGATAATGGTTCGGGCAGTGGGAGTGGGAGTGGGAAGGGGAAGGGCAAGGAGAGGCGCAGTCCGGATATTCCGGAGGAGAAGAATCCTTGGTCGGATTAGGAGATCGTTGTCTGTTTTGTATGTACAAATGTAAATGGTGTTGCTTTGACGCATCTCGTTCGACTGGGCTTTATTAGCGGCGGTGTTTTTGAGATTTCGTTTTCTGTTTGCAGTCCTGGGTTGATGTCAAGGGTATTGGTTGTTCTTTGTGATTTGTTCAGATACCACATGTACGTTCTGGACTCTTGTCTTTCCCCCTTTTATTTTTCCTCTGTGGTCGGTCACTGAATTGCAACATCGAGACAAAGTAATGGTATTTTCCAACACAGGGCAATAAGCGTCGCCTACCAAAAATCACCCTCTCGTTTTCCACGCCCAGAGATGGCTTCATAGCCTATACCAAAAAGGAGAGCCTCTCCAGATTATAATCAACGTGTGCTTTTGCAAACAGTTGTGAATTTATCCACCATGTTTTTTTTTTTTGTTTTTTTGCAACTCTCGTTTATTCCGGAATGTGGTTTCGTTTCGCCGGGCAGCTGAAGTTCGAAACAACAACACCAAAACGAATGCCACAAGCGACAACTGAGTATGCAGCGACAAGTAGGGGGTCCTCTATGGACGGGTCAAAGCAAGTGAATCGAGATCGAGCCTCAGAAGAGGTCTACACGTCTCCTCGAAGAAAGACGAGGACAGAAGGCAATTTTCGAGGTAGGGTTAGAGTTGGGGTGGGCTATATGTCATGTGTTTTATCTTCGGAGGAAATACGCTATATGTATTTGAACCAATGTACAGATATGAAGGGCATCACATCATGTACGTCTATCAGCAGAAATGCGCGACGTTGCGGTGAGGTATCTCCGAGAACCGTACGGCATTGTAAAGCGGGTATGCGATTTCTCTTTCCTAGTACAAAAGCTACCGCGTATCCATACTCCCCAACTCATGATCTATGTACAACGGCGAACTCTTTCTTTCTTTCTTTACAGCTTGGCCTTCTCAGCCGGCATCGTCGCGCTCATCATGTCCCGAATGTCACCCGCCGCCTCGTTGAGGAAGAAGGCCATGCGCTCGCAGCCGAGGTGCTTGCTGACGATGTTGAACTGCACGCTGTTCTCGTTGATCATGTATGCGATTCTGTAAGATGACAAGTTAGCGGATGCTCAAAATGAGATGCAAGAGAAACAGGATCAGAAAAACTCACCCCCAACCGTCGTCCACGACCTGGGACCAGCCGTAGCCGTTGTAGTACTCGGAGCTGAGTTGCGAGGACGAGATGAACCATGTGCTGGAGTAGGAGTATGCGGGGTCTTTGTAGATCTCTGGCACGTCCTCGCCGTCCTTGAGCAGCTTCTTGAGGCCGAAGAGATGTCTGTCGACGCCCTTGCCGTCGCTGGCGTCGCTGATGTACGCGACGTGGCCCTTGAGGGCCTTGAGGAACAGCTCGCGGCACTCCTCGGCCGTGCTCAGAGGATGCTGCATGGCTGTGCAGAAAGCGACGCTCTCCTCGGAGACCGTGCGGCAGGTTTCGGTGCGGCCTTCTTGGAAACGACGGGTGGCGGCTGATTCGTATGTTGGGCGGTTCTTGCCGTAGAATTTGTAGTAGGCCAGCTGAATGATCATTTGCACGTAGGCATCGGGAGAGCACTTGAACTTCTTCATCAGGCCCTTGCCGTAGCCCTGGTAGGCCTCAACGCGGAGCTCGTGCTGGGACATAAGCTTGACGTGGTTGGCGGCGGCAGTGCTGATATCCTCGAGGTTCTCAGTAGAGAGCTGGAACTTGATGGGTGTAGGAGGAGGGAGGTCGGAGCGAACCTCGGGGTTCTCAAAGTCGAGCTTGTTGTTGAAGATGCACATGTTGACGTAGTCGTTGAGACGGTGAGTGGGAGTACCGTCCATCATACTGTGCTCGCCGTTGAAACCAGAAGTACCGTTCTCGTTGATGATGAACTGCAGAGGCTTGTCGAACCAGCGGTTGCTGCCATCACCGTGCCAGTACTGGCGAGAACGCTCGTGTAGTGTGATCGGCGAAGCATCGTCGAGGCAGACAACGAAGGAAGCGGCTTCGATCTGCTCAAGGGCGGCCTCGTTCGAGGGGTTCGTCTTAATCAGACGTGCGCGCATGTCGGTCCAGTTGTCACGGTTCTCTGTGGTCATAACACCGATAGCAGGGCCCTTCTCAGCAGAGTTGTAAATGCGACGGAACTGCTCCTCAAGCTCGGATGCGTTGAGCTGGCGGCCATTGACCTCGTAAGGGAGCTTGTAGAAGGAGTTCTTGCGGACGACCAGGATGTAGGCGTTTTCCTTGTAGTTGTACTTCTTGGGCTCATCGGAAGGCTTCTTGGGAATACGGCAGCAGTTGAACATGTATTCGTAAGAGCTCATGGCGATGGGGAGCTTCTTCATGTATTCAGGCTCGAGGGTGCCCTCGTTGACCTGCTTGGCAAAGTCGAGAACGGCATATGAGATGGCAGCAGCGCGCTTGACGGGGTCTCTTCGTTTCCTGTCATCGCGGTGGCTGTAGAAGTATGAGACGTAGGGAACGATTGGGTCACGGTAGGCCAGGTATGCCGCCTGGTTCCACCACTCTGTGAGCCAGTTGTTCGTGCCGGGCTGCGCTGCTCTTGCCTGTAGCCTCTTTTGGAGTTCTGGGCCGAGGCCGCTGGGAGAAATGAAGTCGTTGACGGCCTTCTCGGTTTTTTGGTACTCTGTCTCGGTGACGAGTGCGCGGACCGACTTGAGGTATCGTTTCGCGGTTTCCTCAAGAGTTGGCACGGGAAGCTTGGGCAAGTTCTCCTCGAAGCGGAGCATGGCTCCCTTGCTGAGGTCCTCTTTGTATCCTGGACCAGGTGTCAATTGTGGATGTACTTCTACACATTGTCTTGACATGTGACAAAATCTCACCAGCGGGCAGACTGCTCTGCTTCCTCTTCTGTTGAGCGGCCATGGTGACTGCAGACTGTAGGGTTCGGTATATCAGCGTCCGGATGTATCGCAACAAAACAATACTCAAAGTCTGACGGGAAGAAAGAATGCAGGACTCGAGACGGAGAAGAAAACCGGTGACATACACCCTTGACGAAAGATCCTCGGTATGCGGCAACAGGCCGAGTGAGGGCGGTACGCGATGATGCGGTAGTTGTGAAAAGCGCTCGGTTGCGCGCAGCCACGCCGAACATGAGGAGGGCAAAGGGGAGGTGAGTGGGAGAGGGAGTGAGTAGCAGGAGAGGCAGTGTATATTGTCTAGAAGAATACAAATGGGAGTGTAATAATTAAAAGTCAACTCCTTGTGTGCCAGCGCGAGCGCGAGTCTGTTTGCCGGCCGCCTGTCCGTTGGCTTGAGCCGCATGCTGCAATGTCTCTTGTGCTGTCCTTTCAGCCGAGGCACTGCTTCGGCATCTTGCGTCACTGCCAACTGCACCAAGCCCTTCTCTCCGGATGCCCTGTCGGCAAAATCCTGGGGCTTGTAGTGGAGATGCGTGGAGAGTAGGAGAGGACGAGCATTGTGTCGAGACATCTCAGGTGTGCACATGTGTTACAAGCAAGTATGGACAGTTATGAGAAGCAGTAGAATAAGAACACGCATGCTACAGTTGAAAAAAAAAAAAAAAAAGCAGAATCACGATCACAAAAGGTTAGCACGCTGTCGTCTCTCGCCGGATATACATGCTTCTTAGGACATTATTCGCAAGAACGCGAGTATAAAAATCTTCCGCCTCCGGTTAACTCTCTCTGGAGGCTCGTTCTCGGCCGGCTACTTCTACACGTGCCCTTGTGCAGTATCCACTATCGTGGCTATTTTTCGCTTTCGTCTCCAGTCAGCCTCGGTATCACCGTCTCACACACCGAAAATCCGAACCGAGTACAAGATGAGACCGTGATGGCTGCTTCTCATCATCACGTCGTGTGACGGTTGTCTCGTGTGTGTGGCTTGCAATACGGCCGACGAAGGTCCAGCAGATTTGTTAGTAGTGTCACGTGGCTAGACCACTGGTGCCATACGAGCATCGAGATCCTCACAACGCTACCTACCTGGATGGTGACAACAATGATGACAAGCGTTGAATAATGTTTTGGGGACATCACAAAAAAAAAGCCTTTGGTAATTCTACACAGAAGCTCTACTTTATTCGTAACAACTCCTTCCACCAACTTCTATCCACACGTCGCGCCCCGAGATTTTTGTATTAATTATTTGCCGTCTGCATTACGTGACGCAATAATTTATGGGTTCTCGGCAACGAACTTGACACCCTTGGAGATGTTGCCCTTGAGCTGGCCGACGGCAACGTCGATGAGCTTCTGCTCGTGCTCGGTGACCTGGCCGATGGGGTGGATCTTCTCGACACCGTTGGGGCCAAGCTCAACGTTGGTGGAGAAGAAGTCGACGCCCTGGTCCTTGAAGAGAGGGGACTCGACGAAGGCGGGCTCGATGACGCCCTTCTCGCCCTGAGCGGCCTTGAGGAGAGACTCGGCAAAGCGGGCACCGGCCATGGCCATGGAGAGGGTGGCAGAGCCAGCACCGTCCTTGGCCTGAACGACCTCGTCACCACCGAACTGGACGCGCTTGACGTAGGCGGCAAGGGCCTCACCCTCGAGGTTGTAGCCGCTCTGGCTGAGCAGAGGGACGATGGTCTCGCCGGAGTGGCCACCAATGACAACGATGTTCTCGTTGGCGGGGTCGGTGCCCTTGTGCTGGGAGATGAAGCGCGAGGCGCGGACGACGTCAAGGGTGGTGACACCGAAGAGACGCTTGGGGTCGTAGACGCCGGCCTTCTTCAGGACCTCGGCGGTGATGGGGACGGTGCTGTTGACCGGGTTGGCGATGACGAGGATGTTGGCCTTGGGGGAGTGCTCGGCGACGGCCTTGGCGAGGTCGCGGACGATGGAGGCGTTGGTGTTGAACAGGTCTACCACCTCGTTAGCTTCGTGTCCCAGCGCGATTCCATAGACATCGCAGTCTTAACGTACCATCACGGGTCATGCCAGGCTTGCGGGGAACACCGGCGGGAATGAGGACGATCTCGGCACCCTTGAGGGCAGCACCGATGCCACCCTCAGACTCGGGAGCGTAACCAGTGACCTGTCGCGAATGCTGTCAGATTCCATCGTTCGTTTGTCTGTCCATCGATCTTGCGCTTGGTTGTGAGACGTACGGTGCTCTTGGTGTTGACGTGGCCGACATCAGCGGCGACGCCGGGGGCACCGCGAATGTCGTAGAGGGAGAGCTCAGTGACGCGGGGGTTGAGCTTGAGGAGGAGAGACAGAGGCTGTCCGATTCCACCGCCGGCACCGAGGACGGCAACCTTGGAGAGCTGTTGGAAATGTCATGTCAGCGGATGCGCTCGCGATGATCCCAATGGTCATGTTGGTTGGGGATTGAGCTTCACGACGTACGTTGCTGGCCGAGGCGGAGAAGGCACGGCGCTGGACAGCGCCGGCGAGGGAAGAAGCGGTACGGGCGGCGAACATGATGTGTGGTGATGTGGATGGTATTGGGGTGGAGACGAAGGTGATGGAACGAGGTGCGATGATGGCGGAGCAAAAGTGTCTCTCGCGAGAGCTGGCGGTTGCGTTGCGGAGGCGAGCATGGTCCACCTTTGTACCCGAGCTCCGATGTATTGTTGGGAGGATAAATGCTAAATACAGGGTAGCAGTAGGATCATGCAAGACTGTGCATATATTGTGCATAGTCACGTGTATGTTCACTGACATATGTTTTGAGGCATGCCGTACTGGCCCTTCGTACACCAAGGGATGTGACCGCATACATCTTCCAAACGCTTCACTGATGACGCAGTCGAGGCGGAGACATCCTCCAGCTGCGTGCTCGTCCTGCGATGCCTGTAAAATGGGACGACCGATGGTTTGTTCAAAGGGAGCATGAGTGTTAGTTGGTTCCCAATGCTAGCTGATGATGACTTGTAGGTACTCGACAAGAGGATCAAGTCCCAAGCCTCACTGCCACTCAAGCAACAGATATCCTACATCAGTATTTTCTTCCCCATTAGACGTCTGCGATGGGATGCCCAGAGTAAAGCGCGCTCACACACTCGTGAGATGGCCTGTTTGCTGTCCGGTGTTGAGTGTTCAAGTGAACCAGGTTGCCTCATACACGTGGCGTGCCTGCTTGCCCACAATGGAACAACTTGCTGTTCGCTCTTTCTACCTCCCAACATTGAGTGCAATGTCTCACTCTCCGATCAAACACATCTAGCGCAGCATTGCCATCACTCTCCCTGGCGTCCACCGCCACTCCCATCGCAGGTAGGTCCTGGACAGCCACCGTGACACAGTGGCACAACGTGCGCTCACTCGTGTCACCTACGTGTCGCGGGTACCTGCACCTCGAGCGCCGCACGCATTGCAACTCACACGTTTGCAATCGTGCGAAAGAGAAACGGCAAGGAAAAATAGCACCCTCACTATCACCATACCATCCTCACACTTCACGAACTCGATGTCTTCCGCCCTCTTCAACAGAGCGCCTCCTGATTCAACATGGCCCGTCAAGGACATCGTCTACGTCTCCATTGTCGGCAGCATCATGCTCGCCGCTCTCCTCGAATGGATCCTCTGGTTGTGTGCTTTCTTGTTTTGTTTGGCGAAAGTGGTGCAAAAGGCGGAGAATTGGTCGGTGAGGGCTCTGGCTGTGGCTAACATGATATTCTTTGTGGCGATGCGGTGCGTGTTTCTGCCGATTATGGTCGTTACCCTGCCTTTGCCTTCGCAGGTTGTGAGGGTCTTTCCTGAGGATGTGGTGGGGATATTGCAATGGGTGAGTGAAGTTTGGAGGTTGGCATTTGCAATACACAAACGGAGTTACTGACGTATGCACAGTATGTATTCAGCGGGAATCTCAGACCCAGCCTACATGTATGCGGCTTGATCAGTCATTACGGCCGTATCTGCTGACTCTAAGACTGACTGAAACTATCCCGTGATCTTGTTCGCACAACTGACATGAATGGGTCCCGATTAGGTTCGCATTCTGGTCATTCGCTGGCTTGCTCACCGTACCATGGCTCTTTTGCGTCTACCAACTTGTGACCAACAATGTTGGCCGCTCTCGGCGAATCAAATACGTTTTGGACGAACATACCGCACCAAAGGTCGTCATCATTATGCCATGCTACAACGAAGAGCCTGAGATCCTCCTGCGCACAGTGGACTCAATCGCCGACTGCGAGTATCCACCAAGCTGCCTCCATATCTTCCTGTCTTTCGATGGCGAGGATGAGAACGAACTGTACCTGCGAACCATTGAGAAGCTCGGTGTTCCCATCATACTGGAGTCCTTTCCAAGGAGTATCGACATTGCTTACCGTGGCTGCCGAATCACCGTCTCTCGCTTCCCGCATGGCGGCAAGCGAAGCTGCCAGAAGCTGACATTCCGACTCATCGATCGAGTATACCAGGACTACCTCCGCAGACATGACGACCTTTTCATGTTATTCATCGACAGCGACTGCATCCTCGATCGCCATTGTATACAGAACTTTATGTACGAGATGGAGCTGAAGCCAGGAAGTAGCCGGAACATGCTTGCGCAGACAGGGATCATCACGAGTACAACAGCCAAACACAAGCTTATCACTGTTCTCCAGGACATGGAGTACGTCCACGGCCAACTGTTCGAGCGCACGGTAGAGAGTGGCTGTGGCGCGGTGACTTGCTTGCCTGGTGCGCTCACGATGCTTCGCTTTAGTGCCTTTCGGAAGCTTGCCAAATTCTACTTTGCAGACAAAGCCGAGCAATGTGAGGATCACTTCGACTACTGGAAGAACCATCTCGGAGAGGACAGGTTTCTTACCCATCTGTTCATGATTGTACGTGGCACGAGTCTCGTCGCGGTCGAATTTTGGAAATGACTAACATCTGCGTATAGAGTGCCAAAGAACGTTATCAGATCCAGATGAACACAGGAGCATTCTGCAAAACAGAAGCTGTCCAGACGTTCAAGTCTTTGCTGAAGCAACGGCGAAGGTGGTTCCTCGGTTTCATCACGAACGAGGTCTGTATGCTTACAGATGTTCGTCTCTGGAGACGTTACCCTCTCCTTCTGGTGATTCGGCTTGCGCAGAATACCATTCGCACGACAGCACTGTTGTTTTTCATCTTGGTAATCTCGCTTCTCACAACCTCTCAGAAGATCAGCAATTTGCCCGTCGGCTTCATCGCGGTGTCGCTTGGACTAAATTGGGTGCTCATGATCTACTTTGCTGCGAAGCTTGGCCGTTACAAGGTTGTCTTGTATCCGCTCATGTTCGTCGTCAACCCGGCATTCAACTGGCTATACATGGTGGTAAGTAAGAGCACGAGTAGACATTGTAGCAAAAACTGATTCACTTCAAACAGTATGGCATCTTAACCGCCGGCCAAAGAACATGGGGTGGCCCCAGAGCAGATGCCGGCAAAGCCGACGAGAAGACCACTGCAGAGCAGGTTGTCGCAGAAGCTGAAGCATACGGCGACGATCTCAATGTTGATCCAGAGACTTTCAGACCTGCTACTGAAGCTCGGACGAACCGATACGTTCATGCCCCTCTGCAGCCACCAAATCACCTCCAAGGTAAATTCGCTCCTGCAGAGCAACTACCTGGTGGCTGGTATCACCAAGCCAACGATTCTGGCGTACTGCGGAACCGACAGTCTGGTGATCCAATTACACCAAGGAGCTCAAGAAGGACAAGCTGGCAGTCACTGGGACTCGGTTCCCGCGATTCAAGTCACTCAACTCTTGTGCCACGGCGTGTAGAAAGCATCGTGGGTTCCGAAGCTATCACAGCCTACCAGAACCAACAAGCTGCCCAAAGACCTGCTGGTGGTGCATACTATGAGGCGCCGCGGCTACGCTCTGCACATCCTCCGGGCATGGTCCAGATCGAGGTCCAACGTCGTCCGAACGTAGCACCTCCTGATGAGATCAACATCAAGAAAGGAAAGAAGCGTGCTACCTCTGCTCAGTCCGCTGCCTCGGATTCCTCGGTTTCACTACATTTCGGAGTACCAAGGCGCTCTTTTGAGCCTGATCAGCCCGCCCAAGTCCCCTCATACACTCCTACTCGAGCTCACGAAGATATGACTACGATGTCCTCGCTTGCGTTACCAGTTCCTACATATCAGCCGGGATCTTCGGCAGTCCGTGATCGGAGCCCACTGGCACGCAAGAGCTTTACCCATCTGGCACCCACATCACCAGACGGTGAACGCAGAGAAGTTGAAGTTGAGGTCAGAGTGCCACGAAGGGCGTCGACCACGAGAGAAGAGGAGCGGAGAGGAAGGAGAGGACGGCGAAGTATCAGCGTCGATGGACGAGGCCGCAGGCGATTGAGCAAACAGAGACAGGGCAGCAAGGAGGCAAGGCAGTAAGACACAGTGGCTAAGAAAACCCCGTTGAGAAACCCCCGAAGACGGCGGAAGGCTTCAGCCTTATCAATTGTTGAAGTCGGCCTTCTCCCCAAATATCACGCAGAGAAAGCTAAACCGGCGTCCCAGCTGCATCATCACTATTGATTAGTGCCTGAAGTCGCACAGATGTGTTGTTCAGACGCAAGTACCCGTGTAGGAACAGGCAACTCAACAGTTGGACCTTAACACACTACGTGAAGAACCACCAATTTATGCATCCGTCATCGTCTCCCCGGAAATTGCCCTTGTACTCCTGAGCCCACCCCCCAACACTCGATGATCACGACCCAGCTGACTGGAGATCACAGGCAGAAGCGTGGACTTTCGGGCGTTCGCAACCCAACCCATCAGTTTTGTGCTGCCTCGTGATCACCCTGCGCCACTTCGATGTTTGCGTCGTCCGAATGAGTAGCACAAGGCAAATTCTTTCCGGCAATACTAAATGTCCCTCCCAAGTCCTCCGACCTTCGCTTGCAAAGTTCATACCAGCTCCTCCCACGCCCAGCTACTACCATCGATCCAACTTGAAGCATGAGCTATCCTGAAATCTACCTGCGTCCGCCCAGAGCCCTAGGCCCTCGGCATCCCCGTATGCTCTCTCTCGGCGACCATATCCTCCAGGCCTACCTGCCGTATTTCACTGCAAACCACTTCCGCAACGAGTCAGACGTCGAATCCATCCTCGATGGATGGCTCCGCTCGCACCCCGATTTACGCGATGCTTCGCTCAACTCTCCAGTCAGCGAGCGTACCTTCCGCAAAGCATTCTACCTCGCCATCCAATGCATGGTCGAAGCCGAAGAATGCGGCGATCCGCCACCCGGAGCGGGAAGGCGGTTGATCGCGATTCTCGAGGACTTATGGGTCGACGACATGAGACTTGGCCCCAGTCGTGGAGCGGACAGGACTCAGAGACTGTTCCGGGCGCTGGCAGAGGTGTCGAACGCGGCTGCGAGCGGATCCATCGGCTCGGTGCTGAGGGCGTTCTTCTTGGGCTGGCTGTATGAGATCGCGGAAGAGGAGGATAGCGTCTCTCTTGCGGGCTGGTGCTCGGGGATTCTGAGATCGTGTATGGATCCCAAGGACAAGCAGGACTGCTTGAGGGCCATCACGGCGCTGCGGCCGGACGTGATCGTTGAGCTACATGGCAGAGGATCGGATTGGTTGTCTCTGCAGTCGATGGACACGCCGATCAGGAAGTGGCCGAGACGCAGGCGTGCTGATGGGAGACAGTGGTGGGACCGTGAGAACGACAAGCGGATCCGGCGACTGATCGAAGACCAAGAGTACCTTGACCGCGCCGCTGAGCGGAACAGTCGGAACTTGAACCTTCGCTTGCCAGCGTTGACTTACGATACCTGGCCACGATCCATCGGCCGCTCGCGCTCGAGTGGAAGTCTTGACCGAGCGCTGCGGAGGTCGAGGAGTCCACTTGCACTGATGTACAGTGACGATGACGATATCTACACGCGCCGCAGGAACGCATCGCTTCTGGACGATGTTCGTTTCGACGACCGTGTGAGGGAGTCACGCCTCGAACAGAGGTACCAAGATATTGGACCCGCGGCATATGTAGAAGGGGTCATTGCCAGGGATTCACTGAGAGATCCGCGCCTCTCGAGACCAAGGATAAGAGAACTGAACGACTGAGTTGAAGTGGGCTGGTGTTTTTCGCGACTTTCACTAATTAATCCACTCGTGTCTCTTATGTAACGATGTATCTAGTTACTCTTTATCATCTCATGTGTCATCGTGACTCGACCGAGACGTGAAGCTGAAATGAGGAGTCGGTCTGCAAGTGAAACCATCACTGAGCTGTCGCGCTCACTGTACGAGCTCAATCACTGTAAGCACCACGATAACGTGTCACATGCACCGCCTCTCACCGGTCTATATAAACTCCTTTCCAGCTGTCCACTGACTTCCTCTTGACACAACACTCTCCTACCATCGAGACTCGAAGAAGACCTCTCTAATCCCCTCAGTCTTTACAGCCCAGCGACACAAATCCTCGTCACCTACTGCGAAACCCCATCCAGTGAGAGCAATGGAGCAAGCAGATACCTACCACGACAACGCCGACATGCAGGACGGTCACAACCACTACGGTGAGGTCGGCCAGATCGGCCAGGGACCGTACTTCAACATCCAGAATCTTGACCCGAGCTTGAACAATCTTCTTGACCATGACATGGCGAACGTTCACCTCGGCGGCACTAACGGCATCTCATCCTCTCAAGCCTACGGCGGCGACGTGAGCTCAGAAGCTGTCACTCCGTCCAACTCGAAGTCGGCCGCCCGTGCGAAGAAGGGCAAGAAAGCACAGGTTGCTCAGGCCGAGGCATCTAATTCTGAAGAGGCGAGCGAGGAGGACGATGAAGAGGAAGAAGACGAGGAAGAAGAAGAAGACTTCGAGTCCGAGGACGAGGAAGACTACGACGAACCAGTCATCCGCAAGAAGCACCGCTCAGCATCCAAACTCAAGACCCCGACTTCCAAGGGCCGCAATGGCACCCCCAAATCATCCGCCAGAAGCCGCAAGACGGCTCGCAGGTCCACCGGCACCAAGGTCAAGGACCCCATGCCCTTCAACCGCCAGCGCAGGGCGCCGAAGCAGGGCATCATGGACGCTCGTCCCATCCCGCGCAGCTACGATGAGTGCGACGAGGCTGACAAGGCGCTGCTGGACATGCGCGACAAGGACAAGAAGTTCTGGAAGGAGATTCGTGTGGTGTGGGAGGAGCTGACGGGGCAGAAGACCGGTACTTCTACCTTGCCGAATCGTTACGAGTGAGTTTTCGTGTCCCCATGGAGTGAGATGTTGTGAGCTAACGCTTTGACACATAGGCGCCTGAAGGACAACTTCTCGATCATCAGGGCGGAGGACCGTCCGAAACTGCTCCAGGCCAAGGACGAGGTGGAGGCTGAGATGAACAAGGTGAAGTGGAAGCTCATTGCGGACAAGATGAAGCAGAACGGAGGAGGTGTCTACTCTGTAAGTCATACCTTTTCCGATTCGGAAGTGCGGAAGAGTCGCTAATGAGAGACAGCCCAACCACATCCAGCGCCAGTACAAGAAGATGATGGTCAGGGAGGGAATGCGTCCGCCGCCAGGCATCGTCGACCCCGATTTCAACATCGACATCTCGGATGACGATCACGACGATGAATATTGATGGCTGGACGAGTTGTGTGGGGAGATCAGATCAGAGTGACAGAGTATGATGAGTGGCTGAGGTGTGGATGATGATGGCCATGAATGTGCCTGGAGGGACTGTAAACTCACTTGCTGTGTTGTCATGTCTATAATAGTAGTGTCTTTTATCAATATCAATTTGACCAAAATTGGAAATAATCAAGACTCGAGTGCATGTGAAGAAGCGTATTATACTGTAAGGCAGATGGAAGTGAATGCACAGCGGAAAGCCCCGCGTCGAGACACGTGGGACATCTGATAACCGCATCGTGGCACCTAATAAACAATAAGGAAACGTAGGAGGCTCTGCCATTCCACTACACACACATCTCTACCATGGTAAGTTGCAATCCTGAATACTGCGCATATCTCCAGCAACCACTAATCACAACCTCAACAGAGCGCCCTCTACAACTCCGCCTTACGGCAATCCAAATCCATCCGCGCCGACCTAGCAGCCCTCACCGACAGCCCAGGCCCCAATCCCGCCCTGCAAGGCCAACTCACCACCTCCCTGACCTCTTTCGCGCGCACCCTCGACGACTATCAGCGCAGCGTCGACGTCGAGCTCGTCCCCGACAAAGCCACCAAAGGCGCAGAACGCATCGCCAACTTCCGCTCCGAGCTCCTCGACTTCAAATCGCAGTTCGCAGAGCTCAAGCACACCAAAGAAGAGCAGGGCCATGTAGCAGACCGCTCGGAACTGCTTGGTCGCAGACCACACACGAACCAGACGCCCGAGAACCCGTACTCGGATGCTACGATGCGCGGCGGAGCGGCTGCTGGAAGCAGCGCGAATCCGCTGTTCAGGACGTCGAATCCGAATTTCGTCGCCGGGCAGGGCGGCGTGAATAGCTACTCGGCGTATCAGTCGCCTTACGGGCTGGGGACGGATCAGTCGAGGGAGAACCACGCGCTGAGGGAGCAGAATTTCTTTGGGTCGGCGAATGCGACGCTCGATGAGTATCTTGAGAGGGGGAGGGCTGTGCTGGGGGATTTGGGCGATCAGAGGGAGATGCTGAAGGGGACGCAGAGGAAGCTGTATTCTGTTGGCACGACTATGGGCATTTCGGGAGACACGATTCGGATGGTGGAGAGGAGGGCGAAGGAGGATAAGTGGATCTTTTGGGGAGGTGTGCTGGTGTTTTGCGTGTTTGTGTACTTTGTGCTAAAGTGGTTCAGGTGAGAAGTGATGAGAAGCACAACTGGCATGCACGATGGGTATTTTTTTGCTGGATTTAGCGAGGTGTCACGGCGTTTTGCGCGATGCGAAAACCAAATGAGTTCAAGAAGGGCTTTTGGGATGATTGTTCTCAAGCATTGGCAAAGTTGTTCCCCATTACTGATTAACTAAAAGTGTAACTGTAAGACGAAGAGAAAGAAATTACACGCCGAACTCCCAGCAGTCTTTAATCGCGACCCAAAGACGAACGCCCAAAAGAAAACAGATCATGAAGCTCATTACATTCATCCTCCCCCGATGGCCTCCCCAATCCGATCCACCATGATAGTTGGCTCACATCGAACCAGCTCGCAAGAACTGCGTAGCCTTCCGCGCTTCATATGCATCAACAGCACGCTCGGGCTCGTCCTCGAAAAGCTTGGCTGCTTTCTCCCTTTGTCACGTCAACGACTGTTGCAAAAGGGAAAGGAAACGACAGTTGAGGTGGTGATTTACTTCATCGACGCGATCGTGGCGAGAGTCTGGTAGCTCATCCTGTCCTTCCTTCGGATCGCTTGCTTCTCGCCAGGCGAGAGCTCCTCCTTCTCAGACTTGCTCTTGCTCTTGGGCGTGAGCTTCGATTTGAGCAGGGCTGACATTGAGCTTGTGGTGGATGTGCTCAGGATTGAGGAGGTGTCTGAGGCTTTTGAGAGTTTGCGATCTGAGGTTGAGGGTTGTTGGTGTTGGGAAGACATTGTGATTGTTTTGTGGTCGAAGATGGATGGGTCGAAGAGGCTTTTGTGTCTGTTGTTGAAGGGTGTTGGGAGTTGTGGTAGTGATGGGACGATTCTTGTCGTTGGTGTTGATGTTGTTGGTTGGCGAGTTGAGCTAGGCATGGAGGGAAGGTGTAGGTTCCTTATATGTGCTGCTTTGCTGACGTGACTGTTGCGGGTACGATCGTAGGCACGCGTTTTTCTGTGCTCGGATTTGGGAGTCCGATGCTCGGAGATGGGTATGTGAAGTGATTGCTCGTGCGAGTCGGATCCGATGTGGTTTTGGTTCTGGCGCCGAAGGATCGCAGGGTCTGTGTCAGATTGGGAACCTAGTTACTTGCTGAAGGCAGATGACTCTGATGGTACTGTTCTTGTTGTTGTGATGATGATAGTGATGATAGATGGTAAGCAGTGCGTACAATGGTTGCTTCTTATAATTATCATATTGACTGTACTCATACATATCCAATGCATTGCTAAGCCCATGGCGTGCCTGCTTCGAAATCACCTACCTCGACTTCATCACCGCAAATGCTTGATTTCCAATGCAAACATGCTTTCGCTGCATGTGATTAGACGCAACCACCATCCCAGCGAGCCACATCAGCCCACAAGGCAACAGGCTCGCTGTGCACGAATCGCTGGCCAGTCCCAACTCCGACCCCGCCTGCGCCCTTTCAGACCACCGCTCTGATCACCCCTTGACTCAGATGGAGCGAGCATGTACTTGTGGAAGTACCCAAAGCAGCGTGCCATACCGTAAGCAGCACCGAACACCGACCTTCACCGGAGTTCGTTAAAGGCTTAGCTTGAGCGCGAATGCGGAGCGGTGTCGAAGCTTTTTTCACACCACTCGTTCAACTCAGCCTCGCGGCAAGAACGCCGATGGACACCATCAACGGCTTCGATACTACTACTATACACCATGAGTACGGTTCATATCGTCAATTCTCAACGACAGTACGATGACTGTATATTGGCTTCTACCATATAAGAGTCACACCACACAGCCCCCCGCGCATCGTCTACCCACGCGTGAATGTTACCCGTCCAGGCATGGTGTCTCGGCCAGCGAAAGATTGGTACTTGGAATCCTTCGAGTCAGCTGCCAGCCTTGCGAGCGAAGATCATTTTCACGATGGTGGAGGTGGATGGATCCACTTCTCTGTGCTCCCAGGTGGAAGCCATGTGCCACGCCCTACTCAATGATGCAAAGCTCAACGTCTTTAACTAACTTGTGGCCGGACCACTTGAATGACCAAGCAGCCTCGGAGTTCGAAGTGGTATGGTGTCAATGCGTTTGAACGCGAGAAATCTCAGATAACAACACAAGCACTTGACATTCGTCACCCTGTACGATTTCAAAGCTCAACAGTCACGACATGCTTTCAGTTGTAGCTTGGGATTCATCTATAGCGTAGGTTCAAGATGCCTGCAAGCTTAGAGCCATTGTCTACTAGTAAGCTTGAACAAGCTTTCGGTGTTCTCGCCGCCGCTGAGATCCAATATCCTCGAAAAACACTTTCGCTGTTCTCGCCGCTGAGATCCAATAGCGCACGATGATCCGTTGTCGGCTGGTCGATTCACATCGGGCATGAACATTGATGAGTAAAGTTCTTCACAACAGCACCGTAAAGGCTATGCTTCGTAATCTCATTTATTGCTAGAATTCCCCCCTGAACGCCATTCGTGATTTCCCGGACGCCTGTCCAGCCCAATGCTTCGATGAAACAAAAATCAAAAGAATAGCATATCCTCCTCAGTCCATCCAATCTCGAGCAACGCTGCATGCACGCTCTTCTCCAATGGTTCTGGTCCACAAACCAACACCATCGCATTTCCCGTACAGAACTCAGCCCTCTGCGCATGCTCCTTCAGCAATGGAGCTGCGATCCTTCCTTTCAGCCCTTGCCAGTCCTCCGGACCCTGTGTGAGCGTGTACAGAAGCTTGCATTTATCCGCATTGTCCTTTGCGTAAGCGTCGAGCTCGGCTTTGCACAAGATATCTTCGAACAGTCGGTTGCCATCGAGAACGACACAGCGCGTCTTATCCGCCTTGTCTTGCATGATGGCGCGGTAGACCTGGTAGATGGGAGTGACGCCACTTCCAGCGCAAACCATGAGGAGAGAGTCTACGTGTCGCTCTACGCCATTCACAATACACACCCCAGCGCCCTTGTACTCAAACTTGCCAATCGGGCCTTTGAACTCGATCGGGTGGCCGATGGGCAGCTGGTCGATAGCTTGCGACATCTTGCCGCCCTTGCGCTCCTTGGTATCGAAGTAAATCTTGACGAGCACATCGACAAACCCGGGCTCTGCGCTCTCCGAAATCGGCGTGTAGGAGCGGATGATCATCTCCCGAGTGACGGGGTCGCGCAGACGGATCATCATGTGCTGTCCGGTCGGCAGGCCGAGAGTCTGCGATTCGTGCTCGAGCTTGAAGCGGAAGACGCGCGTGTCCCATGAGACTGTGGTCTTTGAATGGAGCGTCGAGCGTTTCCAGTAGCGGGATTCGAGGAAGTATGTGGCTGGCTCTGCGGATGGCTCGGGCTGAGCTTCGCCGTCGGCCAGAGCAAGTCGGTCTTCTTCGCTAAGAGAGCCGATGTGGTAATCTACCATCATGGCTTTTGCAGTCTCGCTGTCTGTGTCGATGTTAGCAGGTGACTGCAATTGGACTGCTGGTCTAACTTACGAATTGCCATGAATTCATCGGAACTGTCTAATGCAGCGGCGGAGATGATGCTCTGCGCGCCGCCCGGGTGGCCTTCTAAGAAGGCCGTACCGTCATACACCTCACCGTTGACAACAAACCAAGGGCTGTCTTCTTTGTCGTGTTGTCGTAATTCGTCAATCGTTATCAGCTTCTTCAAGCCGTCTTTAGTCATCTTGATCTCTTTCACATCTTCGACAACGGGCTCTTTTGGTTCATCACCAAAGCGCTCTCCCCAGTAACCATTGCTCAAGTTGCCGCCTGCTTTCTTGACTCGTTCCATCCAGCCACCAGGCATGAGAGCGGGTTGTGTTGGATGTTCGAAGTGCAGTGTGTCATTTGTCTTGGTTATGGCAATGCGGTACCACGGATTGTTCATCATACCCAGCACGCTCCAGTACATGTCTCGCGGCTGAAGGTTCATGCTCTCGTCCATGGCGCGGACTAGAATGTCTTGTGACTCAGCAAGCTCGGACACGGCGATGTCAAGATTCCAGAAGCACCAGCAAAAGCTGCTTTCTCGCCACTCCATGTCTAGGGCACCATTGAAGAGCTGCTGAGGACCTGCATCTCTGTAGCGGTCTTCGGCGTAATCGATGTTGGCGAGTCGCCAGGTCTTGCCCTTGTCAGTCGAGATCTCTACGCGGGTGACTCTGCGTCCGCCACCACCGTAGGCATATCCTTTAACGCAGTAGCTGGGATCGACGGTAGCGATCGATAGCTGTTCGTCATGAGCAGGGTATGCGATGGCGGAGTTCGTGCTGAGGTCGTAGATAGCGTATCTCTCATCTTTCCACCAATTCTCATTGCTTGCAGACTCCTCAGGCGACACCATCGTCGGCAGCACACGGTTGTCGTAGATGTGGTACCAATTATCGCTGGGCTCGGTGGTGATGATGAGTTTCTTCAGCCACTTCACGCTGCGGCCTCCGATCTGGCCGGGTATCACAACTCGCAGCGGTTTGCCGTGGTCGGGGCGAAGCATCTCGCCGTTCATGCCGTGCGCGAGCATCATGCCCTTGTTCGGGTCCATCGCCCAGTTGAGTTTGACGGAAGTGCCGTAGAATCCGTTGGGCAACTTGTCTGCGCCTTCCATACAGACGAAGCGCGCACCGCGTTTGGGCTTGGCTCTCTTCAGTACTTCGCCCAGCACGACGCCTGTGAACAGGGCGGTCGAAACTCCGGCGGCGCCCCAGGAGAATCCTTTGGTTTTTCGAACGACGTTTTGTTCTTTTCGGCGGTTGCCGGCACAGACGAGGGTGACTGGGTACGTGACGTTGTTGTACTGCTCCATCAGGTCCCGGAGAGTCAGTGTGAGTGGGTTCTCGACCATGCCCTCGATGGTGAATTCCCAATCGGGGATGTCCTCGTCTTTGACCTGGGGAACGTGTCCATGATTTCGGACGTAGAAGAGCTCTGGGCTTGTGAGGAAGCCCTCGTTATAGAGATCTGATAGTGGTGCCTCTGAGTTGAAGGGGTGTACGCCGGTAAGTCGGATCAGTTTTGGATCGCGTGGTAACCATCCGTCTGGTGTTTTCTTGTCGATTTCGAGGACATCTGTTGGCTCCGTTGTAGGAGGGGGTAGAGGAAATTGTGACGTCGACCGTGCGACGCTTACGTCGCGATCGTTGACGTCCGGTTTTTCGCTGTCGCTGTGGTCTGAGTCTGGTGGAGTAGGTGGAAGATCCGCTGACACTCTGCGTGATTGGGACCTCTCCTCGTGTGTTGGTGCTAATGAAGCCATAGTTTGATTGTGTGTTAATGATACGAAGGAAATGCTGACGTTCCAAGCGGTGGCAGCGATACACAAGAAGCTGAGAAGGATGCAAGATGGGGTAATGGTAGCACGAAAACGATCGCCTTACCAAGTGAGATAGAGGTCACGGCATTAGACACATATTGATACGCGGAATACGACAAGCCAAGGGGTGGCACGATTTCTTCCCATCGTCATGGCACTCACTACTCGATCTGCTAGTACAGCGCGAGGAAAAGCACAATGTGCATATCGAGAGAGTCCCAGATGCCGCGGAAGAAGACAGTTGTTGGGGCTGAATCGTACAGATTGTGGGGGCCTATTCTTCGAAACATCGCTGCACCGGAGAAGTGGCAAACGATGAGATGGCGTAGATGGAGATATGGAAGCCAGGGCTGGCCACACAGAGAGAGCGATCCTTATCAACGCACTGACCAGAAGGGCATAGCGGGTTTCGCATCGTGCTCCCACGACTTCGGCCACATGGCACAAAGTAACCTTCGCTGCATCGAGTCTGGGTACTGCTATGCATGGCATCGAGACGAGTGCCTGAAACGACGATGATCGCCTTTTGATGACAGATGTGTCGCGAGTCCTTATCGGCAGAAGTCGAGATGAGGTTGAGAATGGCCTGGAGTTACCCGGCGCAGCGGCACAGCAAACGTTGGAAGTCAAGCAGAATCGCCGCATGAAACCTGCCGAGTGATCGCCGCGGCCCCTTATCTTTCGACCCATTTCGTCCGCTCCTCTTCTATCTCCACGATCCACTAACAGATGCCAGAACCCTCGGAGAAGCAAACATAATACTTTTGTTGGGCGTTCCGATGCTCCCTGTCACCGTGCATCTCCTTCTCCATGCTGGCTTCTATCTCTTGCCATGCCACTACCGCTTCTCCGGGGACGGCACTGCGCGAGGCCGCTGGCCACTCAGAGCGTTTGTATTTGGAAGCTGCTTGTTCTGTACAGCATCTTGGCCTGATAAAGACTCGAAAAATGGTAAGATATGTGCCGCGATGGCAAAGTAGCCTTACACATCTCATGCCACCGCGCTGTTGTGGTGGTGTACTTCCTTGACAGGTCTACTCTCTTGACTTCTTTTCTTGCCTTTGTGTCATGCTTCTTTCCTTTTACATCGTTACGATACAATCAAGATGACCAACAGCGAGTGGAACGACGCGGAAGCGAACGTTCTCCCCGAAACGGTCGAGAAACTTACGCAGAATGGTGAAATACCCAATGGCGATCGCCCAAGTGGCGAAGTGCAAGAAGACAATGTCGCCAATGGAGAGATACTCAAACCCACCGGACGAAAGCGTGTTGTAGTCGTCGGTCTGGGCATGGTGGGAATTGGCTTCATTGAGAAGCTCATGAAGTTTGATGTCAAGAGAAGGGAATACGACATCATCGTTATCGGCGAAGAACCTCATCTGGCCTACAACAGAGTCGGCCTCACAAGTTTCTTCCAACACAGACAAGTCGAGAACCTATACCTAAACCCCGAGTCATGGTACTCATCTATGCCGGAGGGCTCGCTCAGCTACCATCTCAACTCGCTGGTTACCTCAATAGACTCGGAGAAGAAGACGGTGTCAACATCACAAGGTCAGACCGTATCATACGACATCTTGGTTCTGGCTACTGGCTCCGATGCTGTTCTTCCCAAGCACACCCCAGGATATGACGCAAATGGCGTCTTTGTCTACCGCACGATCGACGACCTGCAGAAGCTCATCGCATACTCCGCGGACAAGAAGGGCGCAACTGGTGTTGTCGTGGGTGGAGGTCTACTGGGCCTTGAAGCAGCCAAGGCAATGATGGATCTGGAAGACTACGGCAAGGTCAAGCTCATCGAGCGTAACAGGTGGGTGCTCAGCAGGCAGCTCGACAGCGACGCCGGCAGCATGGTGGTGGGACAAGTTCAAGATCTCGGCCTTGACGTTATGCTGAGTAAACGAGTTGGACAAATCAACACCGATGCAGAGAACAATGTCGTTGGAGTCACATTCGAGGATGGCGAGAGCATGGACTGCGCATGTATATGTTTCGCCATTGGCATCAAAGCCAGAGACAGCCTCGCGCGAGAGTCTGGCATCAAGTGCGCCGACAGAGGTGGTGGAATTATCATAAACCCGGACCTCTCGACATCCGTCAAAGACATCTACGCCATCGGCGAATGTGCGAGCTGGGAGAACCAAACCTTCGGTCTCATTGCACCCGGCATTGAGATGGCAGACGTCTTGGCGTTCAACCTCACACAAGCAAAAGCGCACACACCTCGAAAGTTTAAGAGCCCCGATCTGAGCACCAAGCTCAAACTCCTCGGCGTCGATGTTGCTAGCTTTGGTGACTTCTTCGCCGATCGGGACGGCCCCAAACAGCTCCCCACAAGGACTCGCGCAGAGAAGGCCAACGGTGCCACCAACGGCGAGCTCGGATCACCAAAGTCTGTCAAGGCTTTGACTTACAAGGATCCATTCACAAATGTCTACAAAAAATACCTATTCACCACGGATGGAAAGTACTTGCTGGGCGGTATGATGATTGGTGATACTAGTGATTACATCAAGCTTGTACCAATGGTCAAGAATCAGAAGCAGCTCGAGGTACCACCAGGCGAGCTCATCATTGGTGCAAGCAAAGGTGAAGAGAACGGAGATGACCTCGAAGATGACACTCAGATCTGTTCATGCCACAACGTGACAAAAGGCGACGTCGTCAACGGCGTCAAGGACGGCACCTGCAAGTCTATCGGAGATGTCAAGGCATGTACCAAAGCTGGTACAGGCTGTGGTGGCTGCATGCCACTTGTCCAGACGATCTTCAACAAGACCATGAAAGGCATGGGCAACGAGGTCAAGAACAACCTCTGCCCTCACTTCGACTACTCTCGCGCCGACCTGTTCAACATCATCTACGTCAAGAAACTCCAGAGCTTCACGGACATCATGGCCCAGGCAGGCAAGGATCCCAAATCGACAGGATGCGAGCTCTGCAAACCGACCATTGGCTCGATCATCTCCAGCTTGTTCAACAGACACATCATCGACAGCGAACGGAGAGGACTCCAAGATACCAACGACCGCTTCTTGGCCAACATCCAGCGCAACGGTACATTCTCCGTGGTTCCTCGTGTATCTGGAGGCGAGATCACAGCGGACAAACTCATCATCATCGGCACCGTTGCCAAGAAGTACAATCTATACTGCAAGGTCACTGGCGGCCAACGTATCGACATGTTCGGCGCAAAGAAGCAAGACCTTCCCGCGATCTGGCAAATGCTTGTCGATGGCGGCATGGAATCAGGGCACGCCTACGCAAAGTCACTACGAACAGTCAAATCATGTGTCGGAACCACATGGTGCCGCTTTGGTATTGGTGACAGTGTCGGCATGGCCGTTCGCCTCGAGGAGCGTTACAAGAGTATTCGTGGTCCTCACAAGTTCAAGGGAGGCGTATCCGGCTGTGTGCGTGAATGCGCCGAGGCCCAAAACAAGGACTTCGGTCTTATCGCCACAGAGAAGGGCTTCAACATCTTTGTCGGCGGCAACGGAGGTGCAAAGCCCCGTCACAGCGAATTGCTGGCTAAGGATGTCCCGCCGGATGATGTTGTCACAATCCTTGACCGTTACCTCAGCTTCTACATCCGCACAGCTGACAAGCTACAACGGACAGCACGATGGATCGAGAACATGGAGGGAGGAATCAAATACCTGCGTGAGGTCATCCTCGAAGACAAGCTTGGCATTTGCGCCGACTTGGAGAAGCAGATGGAAGATCTCGTTGGCACGTTCTTCTGCGAATGGACTGAGGTCTTGCAAGATCCCGAGAAGAAGAAAATGTTCACACAGTTCGCCAACACCGAAGAGACAATCGACACAATCTCGAAGGTCGACGAGCGCGGCCAGCAGCGTCCCGCCATGTGGCCGAAGGAGTCTGTCAAAGAAGACTTCCGCGGCACCAAGTGGACCGAACTCTCATGGCAGCCTCTCGCCAAGTCCGAGCAGTTCGCCGATACAGAAACGGGTTCTTCCCTTGCCGTCAAGCGTGGTGATACCCAACTCGCCATCTTCAAGGTCAAAGGCGTATACTACGCCACGCAACAAATGTGCCCTCACAAGCGCGCGTTCGTGCTATCCGACGGTCTCATCGGCGACGACTACCAGACCGACAAGCTCTGGGTCAGCTGCCCATACCACAAGCGCAACTACGAACTCAAGGGCGAGAACGCCGGCAAGTGCGGCAACGACGACGAAGTCAACATCGCCACCTTCCCCGTCGAAGCACGCGAGGATGGCTACGTGTACGTCAAACTGCCGCCGGTTGAGGAGCTTGACTCTGTGCTAGGCACGGAAAAGTTCAAGATCGCTAAGGAGAACGAGGACGAGCCGTTCAAGAACCTCGACAAGAAGTCGAAATTCTTGAAGGGCAGGAAGTCGAAGAATGCGAGCCATCTGCCGAATGGAATGGGAGAGGCTGCCAAAGCGCAAGCGATTTTGGCGGGCGGCGAGAGAGAGGTTGGTGGCATGGACTGGTAACGATAAAGGATTTATTTCTGGAGCCTGGCGTTCAAAGTGGATTGAGATGAAGTGATACCATCGTTAGATCGATTGAATGACACAAAGCCCTTGTTCAAAGTATGTGAAAGTGCCATCATAGATCACTGACCGAGCTTGACTTGTTCACTCTGCTGAACCCTCCGAAGCATCTAAAGCTTGGTAAATGTGACCTGCAGAATGGCAGACATATTTTACTCAAAACTATGGTGTGTGTCAATCTGGCCTTATGAGTTTCTTGCCGCTCATACGCGATGTAAAGCAGCTTTGCGTGCGGTGTATAGATGTCCTTTCCATGTTCTGTATCCGGGAGACCGCTCGACCGGAAGTGCTCCGGTTCCAAATCACAATTCCATTTGTTCGCTTTTAGCCATGATGCCATCCAGGGTGCGGCACGTCGAAAACCTAATCTACAGCTCGGCAGTGCTTAGCATCAAGACTTGCCCTCAAGAGACGAGGGAAACCGAGATGACGTCTATATATTGAGTCGTCGAGTGTTCTAAAACACTTTCCGGGAATTGTCTGTGGTCCTTGTAATGTGGGCTCTTCAACCTTGTCAACAAGCTTACTCCGTACAACACATTGATGGCAGAATTGAAGATCAATATCAAATAGCATCATGCAAACCCAAACGTTCAATGGGCAGGCAGGAAGTGGGGCCGACCCCTCCTTCACCGCGTATATGTCATCGATTGTAACATCGGTAAACATATATAGCTGCTTCATCTCGTTCTGCGCATAACGAAAGCTTTTCCGAATCGACAATAAATAGGAATTGAACCAAATCACCCTGAGTGTTTCAACTCGTAACCAGAACAGCAAAGTCCCATCCCAATCATGTCTACCAAACCGATCAAGCTCTACAGCCATGCTGGCGTAAGTTACAATAGCAACTCCTCCCATATCCCATTCGAATCAATTTTTTCGTCTAACCAGAATCACAGGGACCCAACCCATGGAAAGTAGCCATCATCCTCAACGAGCTCAACGTCCCCTACGAGACCGAACTCAAAGACTTTGGGGACCTCAAAAAAGGTCCATCATCTCCCCATTCCAACCCTTCTGAACCAAAGAACCATTTCCCCTAACCACAAACCAACGTGTACAGAGCCCTTCGAATCCCTCAACCCCAACGGCCGCGTCCCCGCCATCACCGACCCAAACACCTCCCTCACCCTCTGGGAATCCGGCGCCATAATCGAATACCTCCTCGCCACCTACGACCCCTCGCAGACCCTCTCCTACCCTTCCTCGCCCGACAAGTTCCTCACGCAGTCCTGGCTGCACTTCCAGACCTCTGGCCAGGGCCCTTATTTCGGCCAGCGGGCCTGGTTCGTCTTCTACCACCCGGAGAAGAACCTCAAATCCGTGCTGGATCGATATGGGGATGAGATCTGGCGCGTGACGGGTGTGATTGACGCGCATTTGAAGAAGAGTGGGGGCCAGTGGTTGGTCGGGGAGAAGTGCACGTATGCGGATTTGGCGTTTGTGCCGTGGTATTGGCTCTGTCCGGCGATCATGGGGGATGGGTTTGAGAAGGTGAGTTATTATCAATAGTTTTTTTTTTTTTTTTTAAATGTTGGTCCGATTGTTGACGTTGGGAATGGTATCTAGGAATGGGGGTCGAAGTATCCGACTAGCTGGGCTTGGTACCAGAAGTTGCAGGCTAGGCCGTCTGTTACGAAGGCTAGGGAGGAGAGGCAGAAGGCTATGGGTCAGTGACGACGTTGGATGGTTATGAAAGCTTGGGCGCAGCAGTGCAAACCAAGATTGGTTCAATTAGGAAATGCAATATAATGCTACGTGTGGTGTATGGAAATCCTTTCCCTGGCAAAGAAAAAAAGCATGTGGGTATCTTCAAAGTACTGGCCAACGAGAAGGGTCGACGATTGTCGAAACAAAACAGAGAAACATATAAAGAAAGAAACGCTGTGCTCGCCCTACCCGCCATCCGCGACGACTCCGTTCATCCGCTCAGCGGAGTGGTTGACGCTGAGCTTTCGGGGCTGTTTCTTGGGCGCTGGTCTGCTGACGTCGCTTGCCCCGGCGACAGACTGGTCTTCTCGTGGAGGTGTGCCGTTGGTACCGTTAGTAATGCTAGCATAATTGAGTCGTCTCACAATCGAGTTGAAGCGATCGTCTGGTAATTTCCTTGGGCTGATGGCGTCTGCGAGGATGTTCATGCGCCGTGACGCTTCTTTGGCGGATGCAAGGTCTTTGGTGGGAATCGCGAAGCCCGACTTTCTGGTGGATTCCGGAGAGCCGGTTGAAGTTCCAGGTCCGCTGCCATTTGCCTGAGGACGAGGCGTGTCTCGTGTTGCTTCCGGAGACGGAGGATTAATCCTCAGTTTGCGAGGTGTACGTGGTTCGCGCGGTTGCTTTTTGATGTCAACTGACATGACCCTACGCATCATTCCTTCATGAAACTAATGAGTACTCAGATTGAGTTTGCTTGTAATGGAAATGGGGAGAAGCTTACCTCGGGCTTTGCCTTTCGTATGGCATTTTTGTCCGTTACTGTGGTCGTGATAGTCGCACGCGTCGCTTTCTGTTGGGTCATTGAAGAGTACGCCTCCTGACAATGTTCGTATTGAGTTTATCATCTCCACGGCGAAGTCAGGGTTGTTCTCGAAGCATTTGCGATAGCTCTCGGCGTCCTTGTCGACCTCTGGGTCCATGATCTGACGCGCAGCGATGTTTGTCATTAGCCGACGGAAAGGCGACCTCGCCGACGCTGCGCGATATATCTCATTGATCTCGTCAGGATCGGGGACCAATTGCGCCTCGTTGAGCTGCCGTCGGTAGCGGTCCATGGCAATATTCTTGAGTTGTACCATATCGAATTTGTCGCAAAGCACATAGAGCTTGTTGCAGGCAACGGCGTGATCGTATTTCTCCATATCCGTCAATCCCGACACGTCTTCCAGCGATCCTTGGTAGAGCCATTTCACCAGCAGCTCGAATCCTCTGGGATCATCGTCTGGTAATTCCAGCTCGTTCGCATTGTCCTCTGCCTTCTTCTTCTTAGGCACCTCATGGCCGACGAACTCGGTCTCGAAATACGATGAATGGTGGCATAATAGATTGCGGTGAAGCGTCCAGTGTCGTCGTTCTGCGCCCACGAAGATGTCGACCGTTGGGCCCGCGAGAAGCCTTTTGCGCAACGTCTTAGCCTCGGAGCTCTCTTTCTGACCGTCGACAACCTCGCCCGCGCCAATGGCGAACCACAGATGCGATCGCGCCGGGGAGCCAATGAAGGCGCTCATGACGACAAATGCTGCGCGTCGGCGCTCACGCGTAGAGTGGTTGGGAAGAGGTGGCTGCGAAAGAAAGATAAGACGTACTCGGCAAAATGAGATGCGCTGGCGTCGCGTATGCTCGGCCTCGCCATGCGCGGTCCAGGCAGGACGAGCTGGTACTCGCTGTTGGGGTAGGCGAAGTCGCGCGAGTAGACGGGAGGTGGGAGTGGTGGACGGTGTGGTTTGCGACGGGGAGGGTGGGAGGTGGAGGTGGAGGTGGTGGTGGTGGATGAGGGATGGGAGCGGGAGCCCATTTAGAAAGATGCTACGCTACATATGTACACAAGCAAGGGCACGCACGGGAGATGGAATGGGCGGGCGTAAGAATGCTGGGCCGTTTGGTGAGAGGTGTGGGCGCATGGCAATATCCATCAACCGAAACAGTCTCACATCGCGATGCGAACATGAACGTGCCATATCGCGATCACGTGAAAGATGAGGTCATCCGAGAGGTCGCTTCTGCAGAGGTACATACATGCATACTGTGAGCTGATATGTTCAATGTTGTAGCAAGCATACATGTATTTTGGTGATGGATACGAACGATGGGATGGGCGTATAGAAAGCTGCTCATCAATACATGCAGATAAGGTATGCATTATTCACGGCTGCTAGAGAGTGCTCATGTCGGTCGCTGCATCATCAGGCACACAGTGCTTGACCATAAGTCTGTGCACATAGCCACGCTGCTGCTGTTACACATCGGCATTGGAAGGCAATCGAGCGGAGTTGGAGAGCTCTCAATGTGGAATAGAGGTTTCATCAATACCGCTGGGCTTATGAAGGCACCGATCCATGAATGTTGTTGCTGCTGCCCAGGTAATCATTGTTGTGCCGCGCTGTATTCAAACATTTCGACAACACGCTCTAGCTCTAAATGCCGTCCCCTTGTCTCGCGAATTCAATGCACCCACTTTACGAACGAACGCGTCGGGCGCGTGAGATTCGTGCTTCGTGTATGTTTTGTTTGAGGGGCAGCAATTAAGACTTGAGAGGAAACCACCTTAACATTGAACACCACCACGACAACCAGCTGCCACCCTACCCACGGCACAGCACAGCACAGCACAACTCGCCAGATAAATCAAACAACCTGGAAACTTTGCCTGCTTGAAGCACTCATCCTCAGCGACTGTCATCTGATATGGAGCCCGGCCAGCTTCGCGATGAGGCGGTCAGAGATCGCGTGCGCGCCGCAGAGGAGTTCCTCGACCCAAGTAAGATGTGTCGAACAGTACGATATGAGCGGCCGGTACTGATTATGGCACTTCACAGACGACCCTCGCGCACGCTCGTACCGCGCCGACATCCTGCTCATGCTCAACAGAAACACTCGCCGTCTGGTGGTGTCAATAGACGAGATCCGCACACACAGCAGAGAGCTAGCAGATGGCTTGCTCAATCAGCCATTCGACTACTCGCAAGCATTTGACAGAGCGCTGAAGAACATTGTAAACACACTGGGCAACAGACCTGCGTTCGAGACGGCAGAAGAGACGGTAGGGCACACGGGTGCGATTACGACAAATACAAAACTGACACGGCAACCAGATGTACTACTGCGCATACATCGGCAGTTTCGGCCAATTTGCATGCAATCCTCGCACACTCTCCTCACAATACCTCAACCACATGGTGTCTCTGGAAGGCATCGTGACAAAATGCTCGCTTGTGCGACCCAAGGTGGTCAAGAGTGTGCACTGGAACGAGGCCAAGTCCACTTTCCACTTCCGCGAATACCGTGATCAGACCATGACCGCCAACGGTGCGGCGAGCACCAGCGTGTACCCTACAGACGATGGCGAAGGAAACCCGCTAGTCACTGAATACGGCTACTGCACCTACCGCGACCACCAGACAATCTCCATCCAAGAAATGCCCGAGCGTGCGCCTGCTGGTCAGCTGCCTCGAGGTGTGGATGTAATTTTGGACGATGACATGGTTGACAAGGTCAAGCCTGGAGACAGAATTCAGCTCGTTGGTATCTACCGCTCGCTCGGAAATCGCAACGCTGGCCAAGGAAGCTCCACTTTCAAGACGCTGATACTGGCAAACAACATCATTCTATTATCTTCCAAGTCTGGAGGAGGAATTGCACAAGCCACGATCACCGACACAGATATCAGAAACATCAACAAGATCTCGAAGCAGAAGAAGGTCTTTGATCTGCTCTCACAATCACTCGCGCCCAGTATCTACGGACACGACTATATCAAGAAGGCGATCCTACTTATGCTTCTGGGAGGCATGGAAAAGAACTTGGACAACGGAACGCATTTGCGCGGTGATATCAACATCTTGATGGTTGGCGATCCTTCCACAGCCAAGTCACAACTTCTGCGTTTCGTTCTCAACACCGCGCCTTTGGCCATTGCTACAACTGGTCGTGGTTCCTCAGGTGTCGGTCTGACTGCAGCTGTTACTTCCGACAAGGAGACTGGTGAGAGGCGACTCGAGGCTGGTGCCATGGTTCTTGGTGACCGCGGTGTCGTCTGTATTGACGAATTTGACAAGATGTCTGATGTCGATCGTGTGGCTATTCACGAAGTCATGGAACAGCAGACTGTCACGATCGCCAAAGCTGGTATTCACACCTCTCTGAACGCTCGCTGCTCGGTTGTAGCTGCCGCCAACCCTATCTATGGACAATACGACATCCACAAGGATCCCCACAAGAACATCGCTCTTCCGGATTCGCTTCTTTCTCGTTTCGATTTGCTGTTCATCGTCACTGACGACATCGAAGACGTTCGCGATAGGCAAGTCTCAGAGCACGTTCTTCGCATGCACAGATATCGCCAGCCCGGCACAGAGGAAGGCGCGCCCGTGCGTGAGCAGCTCAACCAGACTCTCGGCGTTGGTCTGGAAGAAGAGGCAGATGCCAACAAGCCCAGCGATGTCTACGAAAAATACAACGTCATGTTGCACGCAGGTGTGACCGTGACTGTTGGTCGTGGCTCTGCACGCAGAGTTGAAGTTCTCAGCATTCCGTTCATTAAGAAGTACATTCAGTACGCCAAGTCGAGGATAAAGCCTATCCTTACCAAGGGTGCAGCTGACTATGTCGTCTCTGTCTACTCCGCTCTGCGTAACGACGACTTGGAAGGCAACCAGCGCAAGACCTCACCAATGACTCCTCGTACTCTCGAGACTCTCATCCGTCTTGCGTCTGCTCACGCCAAGGCACGTCTGTCAAACCGCGTCGAAGAGAAAGATGCCAAGGTTGCTGAAGGTGTACTTCGCTTCGCCCTCTTCAAGGAAGTCGTTGAGGATGAACGCCGCAAGAACAAGCGTGCGCGCCGCGAGGATTTGGATGCCATGAGCACAGACGGCGACAGCGATGATAGCGACGAGGATGACGACGACGCAGCCACTGCAGGTGCAAGCCGTCGTGCTAGCACTCGCACACCCGGCCGCAGTACAAGAGGTACCGCGAATACTGCCGCACAAGACAACGACAACATTCCAGACGATGAGGACGACGAAGACCTGTACAACGCTACGCCTAGCGCCCGCCGTACACAGCGCACAACAACAGAGGAGGCCTCCCAAGCCAGCATGGCTTCCTCACAGCCTGCATCACAACTGCTGCAAGACTCGTCGCAGTCACAGTCGCAACCCCCACAATCGTCTTCAGACCCAGTGACCATCTCGCCTGCACGTCTGCAAGTGTTCCAGACTGCGCTAGGCCAGCTGATCGATGGACCACTCTTCGCGAACGATGCCGCGGATGTCGATCCTTTGGTCGCAGCTGTCAACGCTCGCCTTGCGCGCGGAGACAAGAAGTTTGGCGACCAAGAAGCCAACGCGGCTCTCGAGGAGCTGAACGAGCGCAACAAGATCATGTTGAGCCAGGGTGTGGTGTACAAGCTGTAATCTGGATATGAATTGGATTCTGAACTTTCACACTGGCGAGCCTGGCGTTTGCGGTCGATGGGGTCGACAGGGATTGAATTATGATGGGATGGATACCTTGGATTGTTTAATGCAGCGCGATTGTCGTGGGTGGAGATGTGTATCGAATTGCTCGTTTTGATCAGTTTTATTCAACGTCACTTGCTATGAAGTCTATTGCCTACTCTACATGTGCTTAACAATCTGCACGATCCGCTGAGATACTCGATTACTTGTAATGAACCGCGTGGAATGCTCTCAGTGGACAACGGCGTGGACCTGTTCTTTGCCCATCCCTTCCTCATCGATATCAACATTTGAGTTTATTAAACGAGGCCCGTGCGTATGACGTCGTTGGAGGTTCTGTTTATGAGGTACCTCTCGAGCTCCAGTCCAAGCGCTACATGTATTATGCTGGATCATCGGAGGATTATAAACACCAAACTGTCCATTTTCTGATCACATCCTCCAAATTTCGAAGCCCAAACTCCAACAAATCTCATCATCCAAATTTCTGTCGAAGCAACTGTCTATCAACAGCACTCAAAAGACCCAGCGATCCCATCCACCAACAAACACCATCAGCAACAAATAACAAATATACAATAATGACCTTCCAACAAGAACTCTCCTCCTGGTTCGCTCCCCGCGACAAAGACACCATCCCAGACCCACCCTCTCTCGGCTCCAAAGCACCCCCAACCCCCAAAATCCAACTCTCCTCCTCCCCACTCATAATCGCCTTCCTCCGCCACTGCGGCTGCCCCTTCGCCGAAAAAACCTTCCTCAACCTCCGCGAAACCGCCCGCGCCCACCGTCACATCTCCTTCATCGCCGTTTCGCACTCTTCCCAATCCGCCACGGACACCTGGCTTGCCAGCCTGCCGCAAGCGGGCAGCGAGCCGGATAATCTGCAGGTCGTTGTGGATGAGGAGAGGGAGGTTTATGCGGCTTGGGGATTGGGCGTTTCGGGGTTTGGGCATGTGCTCAGTCCGAGTGGGCTTTATGCTGTTTGGAAGTTGGGCAGGGAGGAGGGGATTTGGAATCGGCCGACGGAGAGTGGGAGTCGGTGGCAGACGGCGGGGGGGTTTGGGGTTGATGCGGAGGGGGTTGTGAGGTGGGGGAGGGCGGCGGAGGGGTCGGAGGAGATTTTTG
>Ga0265797_10002065_pt1 | contig 34545 bp, 27 predicted proteins | sample P2T30metagenome_FD_192433 | JGI IMG/M metagenome (GOLD analysis project Ga0265797, IMG submission 192433) | Plant litter microbial communities from East Loma Ridge, Irvine, California - P2 T30 | ecosystem: Environmental > Terrestrial > Plant litter > Unclassified | place: USA: California...
CGTTGTCAATGCTACACGTTTTTGGCCATGCACTTCAGCAGTCGAGACATACGGTCCAGATTAACAAACAGACTGTGGGAACCAGGTCTAGGTCAACTTGGCTGACGTGATTCACCAATTGCTACGCCTCTGTAGACAAGGCAACCATGGTGTCAAAGTAATTAACATTGATAGATTCAGGTCACTTACGCTCTGCAATGGAGTCATTGGACAGACAACAACTTCAAACTTTCTAGCCATCACAAGGACATGTCAGACGCACGAACCATCAAGAAGCAAACAACACCACAACCAGTGAGAAACGTCAGCGTTACTACCCTTGCCATCTCCGACTCGACTGGCTTGGAACGATCGGGCAACTATGCTTTCGCACAATGATTGCAGAGCGCGGTGCTGCATTTCCATCGATCAACATCTTCCCCCATTCTCTCTCTTCCTTTCTCTCTCTCACATACGCCTCGCTCCTTTTCGTTGGAACCAGCATACCCCACCTCCCGTGTAATGGCTCCCTCCGACTCTGAATACGATATCATCAGCCCATTCACCCTCCCAGCTCAAACAGACAATAACAACGACATCCCCGTGAGCAGCCTGAGCTCTCGCATCAACACCGTCAATTTTGACGACAACGATTCATGCGTCGTTATCACCGAAACTCCAATCGATGACGGCGATCTCGACGACTGCAACAACAGCGACTTTGACTCACCATCGAGTCCCGTGAGAACCAGGTCCACCGATCAAGTGCGAGCGAATGGTGCTGGTATGGGCCCCGCTACTACCACCACCACCACCACCACAAGCCACACAGGACCACACTACTCGCACGATTTCAAATATCCGACGCATTCTCCGCCTTGCGAGGAGGCGTACGAAGAGAACGCGGTCAGCAGCACCCACAACACCGCCGGCTCCAGCCCTGAAGTGGCGGCGAGTACGATTCGGGGTGACGGCCGCAGCACCCCCAACTCCTCCACCGGGAAGTCCTCCAACGTACATGAAGGCCGCAGCAGCTCGACCACCGCCGCCGCCAGAACTTTCCACAATCTGCTATCGACGGTTAGGATAGTGCCGCGAGGACGCCGCGGGAACGATGTTCCGTCTTTGCTGCCACCGCTCCCCAAGCCCGGTGTTCTCGCAGCGGGACTTGGGGCTGAAGCTGCGCTGAGTCGTGAGATTGCAGTGGGCGAAAGCTCTTTCAGCCGCGGGGCGATGGGAGCACTAGTAGTACCAGTGTCCAGGTCTCCAAGAAAGACCCAAGGAGGTTCGGAACCGAGTTTCGCGGCTTCCCTGAAGAGTCTGCACCGGTAGCTTAATCACACATTCTTGCACGATTAGGGTCAGGAGGTCGCCCAGTCCGCTCGCCGAGAGTCGACTCGACTGTTGAAGTAGATGCTACGCGGTCGGCGATGAGACTGCCAGCCGGTTCGCCTATTGTTGGTGATTTATGGGGTTACACACCTCTTTCTCCTTTTCATCATGGGTACTCTCGTCCTTGTGGTTGTAGGCTGTTTCCCCATCGAAGGATGCGATAGAGAGCATGGTGTTGTTCGAGTTCTAGGCATGGGAGTATTCATTATGCTTTTATAAGCGTTTGCCAGCGTTTTTTTAATGGGTTTGCAGCAACTTTGTTTAGAATCATGAGGTGATGCTGAGAGTTTTACTTGATGGGTATAAGTTGAATACAGGCGTTGAGGCCAGCCAGATAATTGGCCGGGATGAATGAGTTTGTTAAGCTTTACTTCTCGATTTGTAATCAAAGGAAGAATGGGGTTAGTGAATGAAACTGTTACACTTTCTCAATCGACCATGTCAAATTTTATTTCGACTAACCCCTCCCCTGTATCTCGCCATGATCTACCGATTTATCAGATACATCAATCCCCCTCCTTTGGCATCGAGACCAATCTCCACCCCTCATCGCCCTTCTCCAACCGCACCCTATGCTCTCCCGCCCGCCTCTGCAACTCAGACATCTTCGCAATTCCCTTGAGATCCCTCTGCAAGTCTGACTCCAAAGCATGCAAGATTGCCACTCCCGAACTCTTCCAGGGCTCCTGACCTCTCAAGGGACTGGCTCTGTGGCAAAGTATAGTAGCGAGCAATAGACCAGCGCTGAACAACGCAAAGCAAGCATGAGCCGCAATCCAAGGCCATCGGATATGGACGACGGCGAGCGGCTCGAAGACAGTCCCGGTAGCAACGGTGGGCGGGTTATAGTCGGGATTGGAAGGGTCCGCGGTCTCATCACCGAGTCGAATGTAGTTTGTCATGCTCACTGCCACGTTGTCAAAGATGCGTTGTAAACCGTCTCGCTCTGTTGCGCGGAGGGTCCGGCTGAGATTGCCTTTGGGCAACGTGGCGTTGAGTCCGGAGAAAGGCTCGTAGATTGTCTGAGCTACGTCGGAAGTTGTAGTCGTTTGATCTGTTCCGTCTTGGCTTATCCGACCGGCGAGGAGTCGCTTGAAGAACCATTGGAGGCCAGCGTGGTGTTTGCCGTCCACGCTCGAGTCTTGCAGATATTGGCCCTTCGGAGCCTCGTTGACGAGAGCACTTGACTCGTTCCGATAGGTGAAATGTTTGTCGTTGGAGATCATGGTAGTGCTGGACGTGCCATTTGCCACTGTAGTGCTGTACGCTGCAACACACCACGATAAGGCAACTTCGAAGGCAGCATAGGTGTACGCGACATTACCCAAGCCCTCCTCGGGCGGAAGTGAAGTTGAGCCGTTGCGGGTCAAAATGAAGATGTCGGCAAGTGGCGATTCGATGTCTTTGAAAGCAATGGATTGGCTGAAATTTAAGAATACAGCAGGACGTCCATCTGTTTCGGTGACTTCAGAAGCCGGAGCCACTGAGCCGACATCCAGGATCTCTTGGAGAAACAGGGCATTCTTAGTGAGATAGTGGTCATCTGTCAGATGGATCTGCGTGCCATAGCCTCCTTGTCCATTGGCGTCCTTCTCATACAAATGCTCGGTTATATCCGCGAAGGACATGCACACTGCAAGAGAAGAATACGTCTCGAACGTGCAGTTCCCGCTAGGACAGGCAGCGGGAAGATCAAGAATTCTATTCTTGCCATTGTCGAGGCCAGCACGAATCGCTCGCTTCATGCCGACGGAGATGTAAGCGTATTCACTTGGACTCTGGGCAAGTTGTAGGAAATCCATGTAGTCCTCGGTAGAAGTGATGGCGCCTTCGACATCGGTTGCGAGCTCTAGGAATTCGCTTGCTATAAGAATCGTAGCACTCGCTCCAGCAGCTTCGACACTGCTGTCGCGGTAAGCGATCAATTGTTGCGAGAGAGGATCGATAGCAACCGCGAATAAGGTGATGACGGCGCCCATTGATGCGAGGCTCCTCATCTTCGTAGTCCACACCAGCTCGAATCCGCTCCAAACGCTACCTCTGGCCGCATAATCCCAAGTAGTGAAATCGCCGAGCTGGCGATAGCCACGCGAGAACCAGATCCACCTCAACTGCCCAATGCACTCAGCAACAGGGAAAAGTAGCAAGAGCTTGGCCAAAGCGGCAATGATTGCGACGAGCGTGTTCAGCGTTAGGCTACTGCCGAAAGCCGAACCGAACTGAGGCGTTGCTTTGCCATTGTAATGCTGCAGGACGAGACAGAGGGCTGCAATGCATGCGCTGCCCATGATCACGCAGACGATCTCCACGAGCCAGTTGTCTTCGGGGTTGCAAATGGATGTGCGTTTGCGGGCGGCGGACTTGGAGGTCGGCAAGGCATTGTTGTCGAGCGTTGTTGCGGCCGAGACGTAGGCCGTGTCTGATCTTGATGATTCGCCATCACCGTCGTCCTCGCATTCACGCACACGCTCGACCGGAGCGGTGGGCTTCATCGCGTCGCGGAAATCTCACAGCGGCGATTGCTGGAGGATTTGTCCCCAAGAAAGTAGATCCAGTGGGTGAATGCATGTTTTCAATATTGATGCTGGTGCTTGGTCTGGGCTACCTTATCTTAGCGATTGGGGCTGAGGTGCATAAAGGATGCGTAGCGAGACGCCACCTTTAGTGCATTGTCGAGAACAGCATAGCGCCATGTTGGTCGTAGTGATGACATGGCAATCTTGCATGATATACTAGCTCTTAACCGATAGATATGAATCTGACATGCCGGCTGGTAGGAAGAGACGAAGGCTAGGTGGTGTTGTGGGTCTAACCAAGGGACATGCTTGACCTTGTCGTGAATCGTTTAATTTGCCAGCGTCCTGAGAGATACGCAAGTAGTCAGCTACGCATACAGAATAGGAGAGCAGGACTAAAAGTGTCCAAAAGCAGGCGATTCAAGAGCATGATCGATATGCACATCTATTGCGCTTCCCATGTCTCGTGGAAGGTCCTAAATATCTAAACCCCACTTCCGCCATTTGTATCATCGAGCGGGACCGGAAACTCGCGCACCAGTCCCCAGCTCCTTCCTCCCATATAAAGAGAAGGGCTTAGCTCGTCTCATCATACGCTTCTCGTAAGCAAGAAAAAGTCAAGCAAACAAAAGCAGTGGCAATGTGCAAGCGCGCCGCAACGCCGCCATCCGCGCCGACCAGACCAGCGGATGAAAACCCGTTCCACAAACAAAACGAAGCAGCGAATGAGTTATCCCAAATCCATGTTGAAAGTCTTGATGTTGTCTTCTTCGATCTATCCATTGACTCGTTCTCTACAGGGCACCATACTCGGCAGGTGGCTGCAGCTTGAAATTGTCCTCATGCATGCCCTTCATAGCGAGGAGACCCTCCTCGCTGAGCACGGGTTGGCCCTTGGGCTCAACGACACCAGTGAAGAAGCGAGGCTTCCAGTCGAGATTTTGCGTCTTACGCTCGGCCGCACGTTCGCGCTGTCGCTCTTCCAGCTGTGTCTTGAGATCTGTCGCTCTGGCGAACTGCTTGTTGGTGATGGCCTCGGTGACGTCGTTCCAGAAGCGACGCGACTCGTTGGGCAGTTGGTCTTCGGGTGGAGGGCAGATTTTGGGGACGGGGAAGAGGGGTGTGACGTCGATGAGGAGCACGCGGTCCTTCTCGTCTGTCTTCTTGAAGTCCTTCGAGCCGTAGGAAAACCAGACCTTGTCCTGCCAGCTGCCGTCGATGCGGCCGAGAATGTCCTTGGTGGGGACGTCCTTGATGCGGCTGATGTTGTCTTTTTCCACGTCCGTCTTGTAGACTACACCCTCGACCTTGTTCTGCGTCTTGCCAAAGTAGCCCTCCTCGACGTAGTGGAGGATGACTTTGATTCCAGTCTGCTTACAAGTAACGAAGCAAGTGTCGGCGACCGTGATGTTGAGGTTGCCGCGGAGGAAGCCACCGAGATATGCGGCGGGGTGGGTGAGACGGTAAGTCTCGTCGTTGTGGCGGTGCAGCTTGACGTAGATACCCTCGTTGTGCTCGCCGGGGATGACGCGGACGGAAGTTCCGGTAAACTTGGCGGAAAGCTGATCAAAGCCCATTGCTGAGATGCCCTTGTCGGGGCAATCAACATAGTAGGCGCTCACAGGTGGGTGGTGAGAGGTCTGCTCGGTCAGGTAAGAAACCTTGACCTTTTTGTTCTTGGTTGTTGCGCCTTCGGGTGCTGAAGGAGTCTGCTGTAGGTTGGTCTTGTCCTCGGCACCCTTGAGACTCGGCTTGTCATCCTCGACCTCCCAATTGCAACGGAAGAACTCTCCGAGCGTGCTGTTGTATGGCTTGCAAGGCTTGCCCTTGACGTACTTAAGGTCCTTGGTGAACCAGAAGCGAAGACATCCCAACATGCGCCCCAGCTCATCCTGACTGTCACCAATGGCGATGAAAGTTTCGGGTCTGTCCAGGTAGTGCCAGTACTCCAGGTTGGGAATAGGCTCGAGCAGCTGGGCGGGCAGCGAGAAGCGGACGGCAGCGATGTCGGTGACGCCGATGAAACGCTTGAGGATGGAGAGGAAAGTCCTCAACTTGGACGAGTCGTCAGGGGTTTTGCCATCTTTGGCGAGATCCTTGGGATCGTCTTTACCGCCAGGGCCTGGTGTGCTGGTTCGCGAGCTGGTGGTGGAAGCCGGTGTGGACTGAGCGGGGGTAGCGGGCGCGCTCATGGCGTCGAGGTTATGAAGGGATACGGACCCTTGCGAGGATGGTAGGGTGTGGGGGGTGTTGTGTGTATGATGTGAGAAAGGAATTCGCAGCAATAGGAGGTTATGTGGGAATTTGTGTTATTAGTCGAACAGTGCAGTGCCAGAGGTTGATTGCACCCAAGTTAGCACCAGACAGACAGTCTCCGCCCAGTCGAGTCGAGAGTTGCTTAAGACGTCACCGCTGTCCGATGTCGAGCCGGGGTCGGGGTTGGGTTGGAAGAGGGAAGGCTTGGAAGGTTTCGTAATGGCTGCGGTGGTGGGGAGAAAGAAAGAAAGACGGATACAGTAGGTAAGGGTATGTGACTACATCAACAATCATGTCATACAAATGTAAATAATGTAGCAACAAAGTACCACGTGTCTCACAACATATGACCCAGGCCGAGTCAAGTCTTCACGTCGCAAATCATCCGCTCCAACCTCGACCAATCGTCTCCCCACGTCCAACACTTTTACCCCTCGCCCGTGTCTGAAGCCTGCCGTCTGCAAGTGATCGTCTTATGCATGCTCTATCTTGCCTTTGCCGTTGCCTTGTGAGCCAGACAAGGTATGCTTACGCTTGCTGTGTGGGTTCCATGTCGACTCGCTGAAGCAGACATTGTGAAGATAAATGGAAAACATTCGGATGACAAGAACAGAGGTACAAAGAAAGCTAAAGGAAAAGGTCCTCATCATCCCATAATAGTACGCTATACCGGCGCACCGCAATGCATCTATCATCATGCATAAGAGGCGTATCACTATATGCGGCCAGGACGTGCAAGCACCCGAAACCGCTTCTCTCCTCACACTCATAATCAACACCTGCAAGCCGAGTTTACTTGCCACCCTTTTTCTTACCACCCCTCGCCGCCTTCATAGCCTGCTGCCTCTCCAGCCTCTCCATCTGTGCCTTCTTCTCCTTGTCGACCTCGTCGCGCTCGGCCTTCTCGGCCTCTTTGCGCTCAGCGGCCTCCTTACGCTGCTCGCGCACAAGCTTCAGACGCTCCAAATCTGCCCTCGCCTCGTCTGTCTTGCCCTCGGCGTGCATCTTCTGGTAGCGCTCCTTGGCCTGCTGGGCCTGCAGGGCCTCACGCTCGCGGCGCGACAACTGCGACGGGTCGGTGGTCTTCTTGACCTTGGTGGGCTCCTTTGCCTTGGCCGGGTCCTTTGCAGTGTCCGCCATCTTACGTGCGGAAGCAGTGTGGTTGGGGTTGGAAGGCATGGCGGCGGCATCGTCGTCCGACTCCTCGTCGCTACTGCCGGGCGGCAAGTCGCCGGGCTGAGCGGTTCCTTGCTTTTTCTTGATCGCGGCGTCCTTCTTTGCTTTGGCGGCGGCTCTGCGCTCCTCGCGTGTCATTTCCTGCTCGTTTTGCTTGGGCGCTGCTTCGTCTTCCGATGAGGACTCCTCCTCGGAGCTCTCTTCCTCCGACGATTCCTCCGAGCTGTCGTCTTCCTCTTTCACGGGATCAGCCCACATAGAGCTCTCGCCGCCATCGGCTTCGATCGGTCGGAGGTTTTTGCTGAATTGGCGGCCACCTGGGTGAATGTTAGTCTTGTGCTGTTCGTGATTGAACCGAAGATTCATGTGTTTCATGCTTACCACCACGCTTCGCCTTGAACTTGCCAGCGCCACGGCCTCTGCTAGACATGTTGTCGTATGTGTGAAGGGGGTTTTGTCTGTGAGGTGCGGGGTCGAGTGTTTCCGAGTCGCAGATGCAAAGATTGTTTGTGTGGTGAGTGTTTGTTGTTGATTGAGAAAGTTGATCAAACGATAAGTGTACTGTGTAGAGCGGAGTGCCAAGTGACTTTGTCTTCCAAACAAACAGGCGAGTATGATAGTACGGCAGCAAGAGCAGTTGAGCGAAAGTCGCAAAAGCCCACTAGGTAGAAAGAGTCACAGTCACAGGCAGTTCACTAAAGCAAAGCACTTCATTGGCCGTCGCAGCAACCCCGCCACGGTCATCATCATTCACATCAATTTCACAGAGAGAAAGCTTGATACCTGGAATATGGACCCTGCTCTTCTACCTCAGGCAGAAAGAAAGCCCAGATCCGAGCGTTTTTCCTCCAAGCGGCCTGGCCCGTCCATCCATCTTTTCAAAACCACTCGGCTTTCGTCTCTTCTTCTCTCTTTCTTTTCTCCATACATAAAACGTATTCCTTCGTATTCACTCTATCTCCCTGATCTTAGTGGGATGCCGGAGGGGAAAACGGAGGATAGAGCAGGACATTCCTATTCCGCAAGCTTACCACCTCCATTGAAAACATGAGTTCTTTGTTAGGCAAATAATTGTTAGCGGTACATCCCCTTCTTGAAGGTGAATACTTGTGTATTTTGTCAATCGGCTATAGCAATACCGCCGACGATGATGCGTCTGCTTACTGCTGCCGTTATGCATGTACCGCCATTATAAACATGTACAGACGTAGCTGCTGTGTTCACCCTCGTCGACCTGATTGATCAGTTGATAAGGCTGAAATTATAATCAGGACTCAGCTTGTCTACAAACACCCTTGGGTGATGAAGAGACTTGTTGCAAGTGAGGATCGTACAAAAACAGACGAGGTTTAATTCAGTATCCTCCACGGCCGGTAGGGATCGTACAAAATGCCTTTCCGGCATCGATACTAAGACATACCTGAGCAGAGGTGCTCAGCACTCTGTATACACTGTATTGGTATAGTCTCTGGTAGCATCAAGGAGCGAAACCGTTGGCCAAAGGTTCCGTCGCCATGCTTTAGCTGAAGGTTGGACGAGAAGGACATTATTCGCTCGGCTGCCACTCATACAACAAAAATCAGAGATGTAACTGGCAGTCGTACTTGACCAATCTGTAAGAGCGAACTAGTATGTTATCCTTGCCGCAATGGATGATTGGTGAAAGTCTGAGTAGCCAGGTGGTTGGCCTGTATTTTGAAATCAAGAACTTTTCCCTTAGATTCGTAGCGGTCGTTAAAGTACAACAGTCTTCAAACACCATTATCCGCACAACTCCAACTAGCCCCACTCTTGTCCTGCGAAATCGCCAAACCGCTCGCGTACAGCCCCAAACCACAAGACGCGGCCCCCAGCGCAAAGATCAACAGATTGACAACTGTCAGCGCCTTCTTCTTCCAATTCTTCCCCAAGCCACCCCAGTTGAGGTGAATCCACATGAACCCCGCCAAGCCATAGGTAAACCAGGATGCGAACAGAGCCGCGATCAATCCAACGAGGTTGTTGAAAACAGGCACGCTCTCCGCGATAATCCAGGCCACAGTCCAGAGCGCGAACAGAATCCCGATCCAAGAGCCGTATGAGAGCAGCGTGCGCTCGTGCAGGTGTCGCGTGCCGCGGAAGAGGCGCACATATATGTACTTGCTCGCGACATGGCCGTAGATGACTCCTGCAATGACAATGGTGGGGATCGAAATCCCATAGGTGATCTTGCGAATGATGTGCGAGCCTGATCCCAAGGCCGGTGAGGCGACTCCGGGTCCAGCGAAGCGGTAGATAACCACGGCTGCGATCACGTACAGGGAGGTGTTGACGATTTGCAACGTGTAGAGGGCTTTGGGGAAATCGCGCGGGTCTTTCAGCTCCGAGATGAAGGAGAAGAACGCTACGTGGCCGCCGAAGGCGAAGATGATGTTCATCACGGAGCCGAAGGCTGAGGCGAAGCTGGTAGTTACTGTGGCGTAGACAGTGGGGTCGGGGCGCGTTACGCCAACCGAAACCATGGTGACCATCACCGCCGCGAAGATGGAGATGAAGGCGAATATGGACAGGTAGGAGACGCTCTTCAGCGTACGCGGGATGGTGAGCACGCCCTGCAGGACGAGTCCTATAACGCTAAACACGATGGTGCAGGTCGCGTGATTTGTGATTGTGTTCAAGGCGATTGTCCAGGTCAGCAGGTGACTGCCCATGATAAAGATAAGGTAGATCGTCTGCAGGATGCCGCCGAGCTCGCGTCCTATGGGGCCCAAAAAGATCTCGCCCACGTCGGCGATGTTGTGAACGTGTGGGTACCGCATCTTGAATTGCCAGAAGACGTAGCCGGTGTATGTCGATACGGCTCCCAGACCGATGATCAGGATAACTCCAGGTACCAAGCCGAGACCGGCCATAGACGACGGCAGAGAAAGAATACCCAGACTGATGGTCTCGGCAATCATGACCATAGCAGCATGCCACCATTCCATAGTGCGGTATTTGACCTGTTTGTCGGACTCGTCGCCAAAGACCTCGCCCTGGCCTTCTGAGGTATTTGCGAGGCCGTCAAACCCTCGCGGCTCGCCTGCGTCTGCGTTTCCATATTTCTCTTCATCCAAGTTGTGGTCGCGAGGCGCATCGCTTCCCGTTGTAGAAGAGGGTGAGTAGCCCTTCTTATAGTCGTCTCGCTCCTCCGTCGAGATTTTGTTCGCCGCCATCATGTGTTACACCTGAAGCACTCCAGACCGTCTCTTGCCTTGTCTTGTCTTGTCTTCCCGTCTCCAAGTCCAACTCGTCCAAAGTAACTCTCTCGTCCTCGAAGATCCAGACAGCCAGCCAGAGTGGTGCGTAGTACCAGTGACCTCCAGAGAAAAGAGCCGAGTATAGGATCCAACCCAGCAAAGCAGCAACGAAACAGATAGAAAGTGGAGTAAGTGACAACAAGAAGGGAAAAGAGAACAACCTTAACCTCTACGAATGATGTAAGTAGTAGTCAGTCACAGAAGAGGTACAGATCTGCACAGACAAAACGGCGACACCTCATGCTTGACATAACTGTGCTCCCTCTCTTCTCTCTGTGCAGTCTGCCCACGACCGTGAGCGCCGTGATCGGCAACGAAGAAAGAGGTTCCCTGAGGTCGGAGGGTCCCTGCGGGACCGCATGCTGTCACAGCTGGGTCCCGACTCCCTTCAGGCCGACACGAGTGGACGTAACAGCGCGTTCCGATGTGTCAGCCGTTTTAGCCAAGTCAGTCTGTGCCTCCGATGTCCGGAGAACGCTTTTTTTGCTCGTGTTTTCGCGAGAAAGGCTTGGTGGAGGCTGTGGGAAAGAGATTGTCAATCGTTGCGATGCATTACTGTATAGAGAGTTGCGGTACGGTCTTCCTTTTTGCGCGCCTCTCGATCTGCGAACCATTCGTGACGGAAGGATTCAGCGTCTGAAAAGTCAAAATAAAAGCTTGACTTTGAGATGTCAGCCTTACCGCAGAGCCTCAATCTCTTGATCATTTGAACATGAATGACTCGAGAATCAAATGGTGACATACAGATAACAGCAATAGTATCAAGTATCCACGGTCCAGTAATAATCACAAGATATATCAGAGTGAAAGGAGACAGCTCATGAGATCAAATCGGCATTCATATCGTTTCGCTCTCTGCCTACTCAACTTCTGCTCTCGCTCACTAACTCTACAATTTCACTATACCACTCTCATCAGCGATCCAAGTCCCACATGAATTGCCTTTACCGTCCGTCTCCTTTGCAAAACAACACTTTTACACGTCTCGCCCGTCTCCTGGCGGGCGGGGCATTTGCTCAATCCACAAGTGTGAGAATGTTAAGTTCGGGGGAAGAAGAAGGTAAACAATGGAGAGAAGGATGAAGTAAAAGTGAAGGTTTCAAAAAGGCAAGACAACCACAACGCCGAACGACGCTATCGCCGTTCTAACGTCTTCCTTCAAACCAAGGTAGATACCTCGATATCAGTCAGTCAATCAATAAACAAGAAATCAAGAACAACAAGTTAAAAGCCGCCTTCCCATATTTAGCGGCGTACAAGACAGCAACAACAACAAAAATGTAACAAGACTCGCGTGTGTGGCCTGGGGTATAGAAGGACCTTTTCTCTCTCACTCCTTTCGTGTCCAGAAATCAAGAAGGAAAAGACAAAGGGACAACCACCCTCCAGCCCAGCCTGTTGCTTTGGGGCTTTGAAACTAAAATATTTTTCAAACATCCCAATGTCGTTTTTCCCACCCCCTTCATTAGTTTTCGGTACTCATTGGCGGATTGAGAAATCTGTGAGCTTTTTCCATGATCGAACCCTTTGATAGCGGCAGCGCTCCTAGTTGGCAGTCAAGCTCTCCGGGCTGATCATGGCTCCGTCGACGTGGCCGTCGACTTTCTCCGGTTCGTTGCCGTGGTCTCTCGGCTCTGGCATTTGCAATTTGAGTTTGCCCACAGGCGCTTGGAGTTTGGAGTCTTCCTCCAGCTTCCGCTTCTTCTTGGCCGCCTGTTGCTGTTCGCGAATCGGACGTTTGCGCGGGGACGAGATTTTGCCCGTGGGCGGCAATCGTGGTTTGGGGAAGCGCTGCTTCTGTGGCAAATCTTCGTCCTCAACCAGCGCCTCGTCGTGGTTCTTGCGTAATTTTTCACGGAAAAAGTCTTGCACAAGACCGATGTGGTTGGGCAAATGTTCGATGCTGATTGAGTCGTAGGGCGGCGGCGTAGGGAACACCATGCCGCTTGCAGTGATTGGCCCTTGGTTCTGGGCCTGGTGGCCACTGTGCAAACGGTTCTGGAGAAGATGCAAGGGCACGCTGAGACTTTCGAAACCGAACTCGTCGGCCAGACCGAGCTCACGGAATCCAAAGAAGTCTTCGCCGAGGTCTTCGGCAAAGTCGCCGCCGACGAATTGCTCGCTGCCGTCGTTGAAGGCACCGACGCCGTCTGCGCCTGCGTGGTCGCCAAGGGCAGGTCGCTGTTGGAGTGTAAGCGATGATGATCACGTGAGGTCAGTATGTGGGTACTACTTACCAGCAAGTCTGCCAGATGCGCCTTCATTCTCTCATGCACCACGCCCAGCTTTGTGGTCAATCTTTCCACATCATCCTTGACGTAAGTCTCTAGGCCTTCGAGGTCAACACCGTTCTCATGCAACGAATGCAAGACTTGTTCCTCTTGAGTATAGCGTGGCGCCTCGACTTCGGCCTTGGGCTGTTCACGGAAACAGTTGAAGTTCTCGGCGAGCTTCCTGAAGTATTCACCGGCCACATCAGTCACCGACTCGAGCGCAGAGGGCTGAAAGTCCTCAAAACCGGCGTGGTAGAAAAGCTTGCCGACCGAACGCTTGAGGGCAGCGCGGCATACCCAAGGCGCCATTAGTGGACCCTCTTCACTGACGACGACAGGTCCAATGTCGGCTTCTGCGAAAGGTTCTGGGTCGTACTTTTGGAACTGGTTTTGATAGGTTTGAGCTTGGATCTGCATCTGCTTGACGATGCCGATTTTGGCGCAGACTTTCCGAGTATCTTGCATCTGTCGAATATTGCCCTCCATCCTGTCGGCGAGAGCCCCGTGCGGTGTTTTGAACGTCTCTCTAGGGAACATGCGCATGTATGCCTCTGTTTGCGGCACCACATGTCCCTCGGAGTCGGTGGTCCAATCCCACTTTGTCCTCATATCAGGGATCGAGGAGAGTGGGTTGTAGTAATCGGGTAGCGTCGAGTCCTCATCTTTCTCGATGCCTTCTGCAAGCGTTTCGCCAGTCGCTGAACCTCCAAAATCTTCCTCGCCTGCGCCACCGTCTGTGTCTTGCAAGGCTTTGTCGGCTGGCATTTTCTGTTGCCGCATCCAGCGCCTCATGCCGACTTTGCTCCGCAAGATGGCGGTTTCTTCTGGGTTGAGACTTTCACCGCGGAAGAGACGATTTCTCTCTGCGGCAGCAGCAGCTCGGTCTTTCATGGTGACTTGCTTCCACGTCTTGAACTCCGCATCGTCCTCATCCGCGTCTTCCTGGTGCAAGTTGAGGCTGGACCCGCCGAGGCCATCAATCTCCATGACATCGGCCTGACTCCCGTGTGCACCGCTTGCGTGTATACCGTTAACCCCAGGCGTAGCTGTACCAGGAGGTGGTGGGGTATTGAAGCCGGCGGAGCTAGCATCATGGGCCTCTGAATCAGCGCGCAGATATTCATTACGGAGATTCGAAGCTGCTCCGTGGAGAAGAGGTTTGGAGTCTGGTTGTGACATTGACTGATCGTCCACTTCGACGGAAGGTGGCGCTTTTCGTGCCGCAGCGGAAGGACCACTTTTGCCTCCCTTCTTTGGTGCTTTGCGACCTCTTGAAGCCATAATCGGCGCATCATCTTCGTCGCTCTCGTCTTCCTCCCCGGCTCTCGCTCTTCGCTCCTCTGCCTCGACTTCAGCTCGATCCCTGACGACGATGTCTGGAATAAGTGGGACGAGCTTGTCGGTTTCCTTGCGCATATGTAGTGCCTTGCGGCGGATAGGTAGTTCGGGCGAAATGTTGTACTTCAGGCAGTTGTTCCAGATCAAGTAGAGATCCTCGACGAACTCCGCCTTGCTCTTGTAGGCAAACTGCTTCAGCTTCTTGATCATGGTGCCAATGTCCATCGGGGTTTTGATGACATTGTAGTAATCGGGTGCCTCGCGCTTACTGACGCGCTGTAAGAATGGCTGCACGTAGTCTGTCCTGGCCTTCAATTCCATGAGCACCTTCTCGGCGGCCTCGTACAGCTCTTCTTGCCCGACACGGTCCTCACTGGCCCATTTGCTGCGGCCTTTGCGAACTTCCGAGATCAGAGTGCGAAGTTGGTTGTCTGAAGCTCTGACCATGTCTCTTTTCATATCGATACGGGCGATGAGATGCTTGAGCGTCAAACTCGATGCGCCGAGGTCTGCACTGCCCAAGGTACCCTGGGTAGTAGCCACAGGCGCAGATGTCACTTGCGCGTTGGGTGACGCGTTGGGATCGCCGGAAATCTCATTCTCGACCTCGCGATCCAGCTCATCCAGCTTCTGCTGTTCCAGCATGGCAGCGCGATCGTTCTCGAAAGTAAAGAACATTTCCTGGAAGGCGCGCTTAGCATTATCGGCCGCTGCTCGCTTGTCCTCGTCCAGTTGCTTGCGCACATCCTCTGAGCTTTTGGCCTGCTCGGAAGATGTGTTCGTGTTGGTCCGGACGATTGGCGGCATAGGAGACCGGACGGCGGGCGCCGAGACGCCATTGGTTGTAGCAGCCTTTCCCTTTGACTTGAGCGGGCTCTGTTGTTCGCTCTCTTCTTCCTCATCCTCGTCGTCGTCGTCTCCATAGTCATCCTCGATAGTCCGGGCTGCTTTCTTGGGCGGAGCAGAAGGCTTGGCGCTATCCTCAGGACGAGCTGCTTGATCAGAGGTGTGGTCGCGAGATGGTGAGGACCTGGCGGAGCGCGCGCGTTGCCCACCAGGCGCAAACAGAGCGGCGATGTTCATTTCGGTCTGCGCGCACCGGGCCTTGAGCATGGTGTGTATGGGATCATCTTCGCGCTCCTCGTCCTCTCCGGGCTGGGCGGGCGCGCCAAGGCTGGCGGCAATCGATGCATCTCTGGTCAGGCTGGTGGCGCGACGAGGTCTTGCATTGAGGGCAGGCACAGCGCGGTGCAGACCATTTGGGAGCGGGCGCTGGGGAGTCTGGCTCATGTCCGTCGAGTGGTGCGCGCGGGCGCCGGATGAGGCAAGTCGAGCGCAAGAGGATGCTGCGCCCGGGTGCTCGCAGTGAGTCCCAATATGGGGGGCATTGAAGTGCGCGGCGCAAGCAGAGGGCACGGTGGGTGCTCCGGCGATGGCAGTGTGGCGATGGCGATGGATTGATGTTGCCCGTGGCTCGTAGCGATAGAGGGGTGAGGTCAGTCGCGCTGGCTGCTAGTAGGCTGTCTACGTCGGGGATGGGTGGGTGTGGAGAGCGAACTGGCTGGAGAAGACTGGACATCGAAGGCCGACTGGCGCGCTAGAGAGTGAACCAAGCTTGCCCAAGGTTGCCTACCTACAGTACCTTTCACTTACCACCAGTGTCAGTCCACCAATTGGGATTGCACGCATGTCAAATCTCATGTCAATCGCTTGCAGACAATAACAACATCGACAATACAATCATTGTACTTACAACACAATGCAGATCCTGATGCCCCAAATCCGCGTGCGCAAGCCATTTGCAGGTGTGTATTCCGCCTGTTGCAACAATAGCTAGCTCATATCAACCCTACTGACACTATACCTACCTTACCTGTAGGCGCATTTGTCGCGTTATGTCTCATCGCCGCCTACCTGGGCCTCACGCCTAACAAAATTCCACAGTACGGCCAAAGCGACAAGGGCTTACATTTCGTCACATTCTTCCTCTTGACCGTAAGTGAAGTCCAATCCAAGATCGGCAAACAATGCTTGCGACTTTCACATGCGTCCAACCCCAATCAAACATCTCTGGCCATGAGTGTGCACCTCAGATCACTCTCTCAATACCGTAATCATCCGACCAACTAACAATACTACACAGATAACATTCTACTGGTCAATCGAAACATCCCGCCGCCGCCTGATCCACCTCTCGCTTCTCCTCATAACCGGCTTCCTAGCGATCGGCTCCGAAATCATCCAAGCACTCCTCCCCAACGACCGCGACTTCGACCCCTTTGACATCCTAGCAAACGTGGTCGGATCCGGGCTAGCGCTGGCAGCTTGCAGTTGGTACCACCGCCGAATGTTGGAGCGAAGGCGGCGCAACAAGCAGCGTTATGATGCTGTTCCTGGCGGCGACGAGGACCTGGATGGGCTCGATGGTGGTGGTGAGAGGGATTTGGAGCTTGGGGAGGGTTTCGGGGCTGCTGGACAGCAGGAGACGGGCAGGATTGAGGGTGAGGGCTCTGCCGCTGCCGCTTCACCTGCGCAGGCAGGCGAGGGTGCCAAGAGGACTGTAACAGAGGAGTTGGACAATTGGGACGAGAACGTGGAGGATGAGTGGGAGGAGGCTGATGCTGATGTTGTTGCGGACAAGAGCACGAAATGAGCAGAGTAAGGCTTTCCTACCTTTGCAGGATGAAGTCAAGTATGTCATGACAAGTAAGACGGCAAGCGAGCAAGCGTGCATGTATTATGAGAGAAAAATCAACTTAGGCTAAGCTAATGCGACAAACGAGTATATGGGTATCATTCCTGTTAATTTGCGCCCCGAGTCTCCTTCATATCGTGAAATGCTGCGTTGTCGAGTCCGAAAACTCAGCAAGAAATAGGACGGGGAATAGAGAGCGAGATGGAGAGAAAGAGAATCAGACCCAAGACAAAATACGAAACCATTCGTATCCTCAATCAATCATCCAATCTCCTCAAACCTCACCACCCTCCTCTGCCCTTCGTCGCCACCATTGCCCACATTGAAATCCACAGAACAGCCCTTGCCTCCACCCTGCTGCCTCTTTTCGAATCTGCGCTGTCGAGCCTCTCGCGCCTCCCGAGCCCGCCACTCACTAAGCTGGTTTTTGCGCTTTTGGCGGCGTGCGTGAGCGATAGCGGGCGTTGGTCTGAAGCCTATACCATTGATGCCCTCGCCGTCGTCACCGAGCGAACGGTGGATTTCATGGCCTGTGATCTCTGAGTCTTGCCAGGTTAGGCCGCCGACGTCTGGTGTGGTCGCCCGGTGGTGATTTTTTGGGGGAGGTTTGATCAGATTTGGTGAGTTAGAGGATGGTTTGGTTGAGTTGGAAGTCGGGAGTGGTGGTGGCGGCGATCGCATTCTTTTAGGACTTATTTTGACTATCGGGCTCGCATCCGTTGTTGGTGCATGTGTTAAGGACTCGGTCTGTCGTGCCAGCGGTGACGATGTGGGCGACGAGCGAGTGAGGTCGAGTCTGCAGCCAGGCGTCTCGGCGATTTCGACGACATTTCCCGGTCCTTTGTTGCCAGCATTGAATGGTAGGTGAGGGATTTGTTGGGGCGTTGCATCGAATCTAGCAAGGCGTTCTCCTCGCATGGGGTCAATTGTTGTTTTGATTCGTTTGCGAGGAGCGGCGTCGGCGTCGTGGTAGATTTCCAGAGCTTCGAACCTCGCCGCTACATTACTTCGCGGGCTGTCACATCTGTTGGGTTCCGACAGTGATGGCGAGAAGCGACCTTCTTCGCTTGGTTGATTATTGTTGTGACTATTCTCAGGTACGAGGATCTCGAGAGAAGAAGGCGCCCGGTCCCGAATCGTCGTAGCTTCAGTGTGGTGTTTGCGCTTGGGCGATTCGGAGCGAGTGCCAGCCGCCGCTGCTGGAGCGCCACGACGACTGGGGTCTGACATATGGAGTAGATGTGGGTACTTTTGGAATCAAACGGCACCACTGACACGAGAAGGCAAGGCAGTTAGATCACAGATGCCGGTGGTGTGTGTTGTCTTTGACGAAGCTTGTCCTTGTTCGTATGCGAGGTGGGCGGGATAAGATGTGTCCGGTGTAGAGTACTGTAGAGTGGGATGCGTTGGTGGTGGTGGTTGGCTGGCTGGTGGGGTCGAGTTGGTCTTGAGCGGAGGCAGGCGCCCGACTTGCCGGCCTCGTGGAACACACAAGCACCGTAGTAGTGAAGGCTACATGTACTTGACGACAGACGACATAACCCACTACTGAACAACGAAAACATCATGCACTGCGAGCAAGGATCAAGTGATGAGATGCTGCTGCTGCTGCTGCCCGAGATCTGCCGTCTGTTTGCGCGTGCTCGAGAGGTATGCCACTGGAAGTACTGGAAGGACTCACGAGAGATACGCCAGTGAGACATACAATACTCGTGAGAGGTAGTTATGCGCCTGAAAGATACCTTGCCGCTCACAAAAGGCATGATCACATGAAACATGTGATCAGTCACCTGATCCCTCTGGGTAACTTCACTCTCGGTGACGTGATCTCGCACGCCTCGAGACCCCAGCACAGCAGCAGCAATTGAACCCTCGGTGAGATATTTCTGCTATCGGACACTCCGGCGGAGGATCGCAAAGGGTGAGGCTCCAGGCGTTTGCATGATATGCGTATAGTGCCATCTGTACTAATGCGTGCCTCCACGTGCGCATTGACATTAGCCGGTTGCACGCCATGCCATGTCGAGAAGAAGAGTTCGACGACACGCGGTTCGCAGGACTGCTGCTTCCGGTTCGGTTCCGCGTTGCTTCATGTCGTCCTGAAGCTTTACTCTACTTGAAACAGCATTGCTATATTGGAGTCTGGAGAGCTACTGTACCTACATGGCAGCACTTGTTTAGTACATTCTCACTACTCACTCACTACCCACACCATACACACTTTCACACATAAATACTCTTCCAAGTCGGTTGTTCATCGGTGCCTAGTCCAACAAGCGCGGGCTGCAGGGTCAGCGCCACCAAGGCACCTCTGCGACTGGGCGTGTTCGGGGTATTACTACGACCCTAGCCTCCATCCCAAACACCGGGATCTGCTTGGCTAGGTAGGCCTCGCCTTGCAACCTACATGCTTGCCTCTTACAAATCTGCACTCACGGAGGTCGGCCCTCGATCGCGAACAATTGTGGGGGAGCTTGCAACTGGAGCCTCCACAACGATCACACCCTGCAAGCCTGCATTTACCCACGCTTTTGATGTGACCTCGAGGCTCGACCTCAATCATGCCATGCGGAACGGGGCCAGAGCCTCCGGCTATACCTTCAGACCCATTGCCTATATTGAGCAGCACGTCCGCCGCTCTGTGTATCTTTCCAATCAATCCACGCGCCCTCCCGTGACGCCGTCTGACACCGCCTGGCGAACTCATATACACTCGCTTCTGATCCTCCCGTCCAGCTCCTAGGCAGCTTCTGATCCTACTCTCGAATCCAGATCTCTCTGAATACCAGGAGTGCGTGACTTACTGACAGCATGGCGCCGTCGGCTTCACTACCGGAGAAGCAGCCGCTCAATGGCTCAACGATAGCGAAAGACTTCGATGTCGAGGAAGTGCTTGAGAAGCTCACCACGGCAGAGAAGATTTCCCTTCTTTCTGGAACCGATTTCTGGCACACTGCGTCTGTTCACAGGCTGGGAATTCCTGCAATCCGTACCACAGATGGACCCAATGGTGTCAGAGGCACTCGTTTCTTCGATGGCGTTCCTGCAGCCTGTCTGCCTTGCGGTAAGTTGACAACATCATATTCGGCAACTCTTGAGAGCCTGCTGACATTCTTGCAGGCACTGCGCTAGCCGCAACCTGGGACGTCCAACTCATTCAAAAAGGTGGCGAACTTCAGGGTAAAGAGGCGATTGCAAAGGGCGCGTCAGTCATTCTCGGCCCAACCACCAACATGCAGCGCTCACCTTTGGGTGGCAGAGGCTTCGAGTCTTTCAGCGAGGATCCAGTCCTTGCGGGAAAGATGTCTGTGGCAACTGTCAACGGCATCCAGTCGACGGGCGTTGCCGCAACATTGAAGCACTATGTTTGCAACGACTTGGAGGACAAACGCCTCTCCAGTAACAGTATCGTCACTGAGAGAGCGCTTCGCGAAATCTACTTGATGCCTTTCCAAATGGCCCAGAAGGATGCCAAGCCAATGTGCTTTATGACATCTTACAATCTTGTCAATGGCACTCATGCCAGCGAGTCTCGAAAGCTGTTGCAAGAGATTCTCAGGGAGGAATGGGGCTTCGATGGCATGGTCATGTCAGACTGGTATGATTGTCTTGCTTCCTCCAGCAAAACGTACAAACGCTGACTTTGAGTAGGTTCGGCGTTTACTCGTCTAGTGAGAGCATCAAGGCAGGTCTCGACCTTGAGATGCCAGGGCCAACCTATGTGCGCGGTGCTCAAGTAGACCTTGCACTGAGATGCGGCAAACTGTTGATCCACCATGTCGACGCCAGAGTGAGGGAAGTATTGAAATTGGTGAAGAAGGTCTTGCCTTTGGGAATTCCCGAAGACGCACCAGAGCGCACGATAGATTCGCCCGAAACTGCTGCCTTGCTGAGGAAGATTGCGTCTGATTCAATCGTCTTGATGAAGAATGAAAAGAGCATCTTGCCTTTCAGCAAGGAAAAGACAACTGCCGTTATCGGTCCCAATGGTGCTTTTGCAGCCTACTGTGGTGGCGGATCAGCAGCGCTACCAGCCTACTACACTGTAACACCACTTGAGGGTGTCCGATCAAAGGTGCCCGACGCGGAATACGCACTCGGTGCCCCAGCGTGGAAGAGGATGCCATTGCTTTCCAACATCACTACAACAGATGGTGGCAAGCAAGGATTGAGCATGAAATTCTACCTCGATCCGCCCTCGGTCAAGGGTAGATCACCGGTTGACCAGCTTCGAGTGCGTGACAGCTACATCCATCTCTCGGACTACAAGCACCCACGCATCAGCAGCGATCTTTTCTGGTGCGACTTCGACGGCAAATTCACTCCCGACGAGACGGCCGAGTACGAGTTCAGCTGCTCCGTTGCTGGCACAGCCATGATCTACGTCGATGGTGAGCTGGTCGTAGACAACAAGACCAGGCAGGTTCCTGGCGACTCGTTCTTCGGCATCGGCACCATCGAAGAGGTTGGCTCCATCTCCCTAGAAGCCGGCCGCGAATACCATGTGCACGTCGAGTTTGGCACCATGCCCACCCTGACATACAAGAAAGACGGCGTGACAGCCTTTGGCGCCGGTGGTGTCCGTCTCGGCTGCTACCGCAAGATTTCTTTCGAGACCGAGGTCGAACGTGCCGTAGCACTGGCGAAGAAAGTCGACCAAGTCATTCTTTGCGCCGGCTTGAACGGTGATTGGGAGTCCGAGGGCTACGACCGCCCACACATGGATCTTCCCCCAGGCTCTGACGAGCTGATCGAAGCCGTCCTCGCCGCCAACCCTAACACCGCCGTGATTATTCAATCCGGCACTCCAGTCACTATGCCCTGGCGCGAGCGCGCATCAACCCTGGTTCAAGCCTGGTACGGCGGCAATGAGACAGGCAACGCGATCGCAGACGTGGTCTTCGGCGACGTCAACCCCAGCGGCAAACTCCCTCTCTCCTTCCCCGTCCGTAACGAAGACAACCCAGCCTTCCTCAACTATAACTCTGATGACAACCGCGTGCTCTACGGCGAAGACGTCTACGTCGGCTACCGATTCTACGACAAAACGAAGCGCCTCCCCGCGTTCGCCTTCGGCCATGGCCTGAGCTACACCACATTCTCGCTCTCCGACCTGAAAGTCTCCGCATCGAACGGCGCAGAAGAAACAAACTTGCACCTGACCCTCACGATCAAAAACACCGGCTCCCTCCCCGGCTCGCAAGTCGTGCAAGCCTACATCTCGCCTCGCAACCCCAGTATCTCCCGCCCGCTCAAAGAGCTCAAGGGTTTCACCAAGATTTCCCTCAAGGCGGGCGAGAGCGGCGAAGCTAGCATCACCATCCCGCGCAAGTATGCTACGAGTTTCTATCACGAGGGTCGCGCTGCGTGGGCGAGTGAGTCAGGCGTTTATGATGTCAAGGTCGGGACTGCTAGCGATAAGTTGGAGCTGTGTGGGGAGTTTGAGGTTGACAAGACGAGCTATTGGACCGGGCTTTGAGTCATCTTCCCATCAAAGCGTATGTGTTGTTGAATGAGCGGGCAGCCAGTTGCGAGGACCCGATCGATGGACGAACGTAAGGGAAGTGATCCGAAGTGGCGATACCTAGTATTCTCAACAGCTTAGGTTTTGCCCTTTGCCCTTTTCTCTTTTTTCTTTTTGGAATGCATCATGATGACTATGGGCGGGAAATATTGTGACGGCCTGCGAATACCACTATCCTTCTGCAAACCAAGACTCAATTTTCGCGTATCCGTTCATGTTTGGCTGTGTATGTGTGTACTAGAAGTACGTGTAGTCATCCGAGGCTTTCACATGTCTTCTGAGAAAAGGTCAAGGACAGGCTAGAGATCCGCGGTAATCAAACTGACGTCGTCGTGTATGTTACACTACATATGATCTACATCCTTGCCACAAGTTCAAGTAAACAAATCCTCCAGCCACTTCAACTGGATCGCACTGACGCCCCTAGCATACGCTTTGTTCGTAAACACAAACTCATTGTACACCAGCGCTTCGACCTTGCGGCCAAACAGCACACTACTGGGATGTATCGCGACTGTCTGGTTTCCGACGAAAGTCTTGTAACTCCCATCAGGGCACAAGCGGGCGATGTTGTTCGCGAACCCAGACAGGAACGCTTTGAGAACTCGCTCCGTCAGTTCCTCGTCCGCAGCACGCACGCCCTCGTCATCGCCGTCGCTGAATGAAGATCCCTTGGGCAAAAGCTTGGCTTGCAGACATTGCGCGCGCAGCTGTTTACGCACGTCCATGACGCTCTGCATCGCGCGGTGCGAGATCAGGTGGCGCTCGGCCCAGGCTTTCCTATCTGAGTTCTCGGCGGCGTAGGCCTGGACGACAGCCAGCAGGGTCATGTGGTCACCTGAACGGCGGTAGAGTTGGCCGCGGGCTTCGGCGGCTTGTTCGCGAGTTTCTTCTGTTTCGACATTGAGAAAGATGTTCTCGACAGAGAGACAGGCGACGATATCGATTGTTTCGCGCAGGCAGGGCGGGTCTGAGGTTGCGGAGGATAGGACCACGCGGCCTAAGGTTGGGGTGAGGGGAAGGCGGGCGATGGACTTGCCGGTGGTGGAGATTGAGCCGTTCTCGTTGAGGGCGGAGAGTTGGAGGAGCTGGAGGAGGGCTTTTTCCATTGCGTCTCGTGGCGGCGGCGTGAGGAAGGGGAAGGAGAGGGGATCGGGGACGCCTCGAGCTTTCATGGTGAGTACAGCGGCGGATAGGTCGCAGCGGAGGATCTCGGGCGTGGCGTTCTTTTCGAGTGTGTTGTAGCCTTCTTGGGTGTAGAGACGATAGCACTGGCCGGGAGCTTCACGACCGGCACGACCCTTTCGTTGGTCGGCTGAGGAGCGGGAGATTGGTTTGATGAGGAGAGAGTCGAGTGCGAGGCGGTTGCGGAATTGCTTGATCTTGGCCTTGCCTGTATCAACGACAAAGCGGACACCCGGGACGGTGACGGAGGTTTCAGCGATATTTGTGGAGAGGATGACCTTGCGAGTTCTTGGAGGAGCTGACTGGAATATGCGTTGTTGGGCATGCTGAGGCAGAGCTGCAAAGAGTGGTAAGATGAGCATCTTTGGGTAGTCTTCTGTGAGGTTGTTGGCGTATTCTTCGAGCAGCTTTTGCAAGCTTTGGATCGTCTCCTGGCCAGTGAGGAAGACCAGAATGTCGCCAGGCATGGGCTCCTTGCAGTGGATCTGGAATATACGTTCAAAGGCCGACTGCAAAACATCGTCTGTAGGACGATCGAGGTATGAGAGCTTCACAGGGTACTGTCGGCCTTCCACGTGAAGGGTTGAGACCGGTTTTGACGGCGCAAGAGGCTGCTTTGCCACTTCGGTCTTCTTCTCCGTATCTTCGGTGATATCTTCCTCGTCGCCGCCTAACACATCACCACTAGGCATCGGCTCGCCGAAGAAACGAGCAATTCCCTCCACATCAGCCGTTGCACTCATGATCACTACCTTCAAAGGCGTCTTCCTCTTCTTGTTGATACCGCTCACGAGTCCTTTCAAGAAACCCAGGATGAGGTCCACATTCACACTCCGCTCGTGAACTTCATCAACCACGACACAGCTATACTGGCTCATGGCGGAGTCCCGCAGCATCTCTTGCAACAGCATACCTTCAGTCAGGTACTTGATGCGCGTGCTCGGACTAGTCGAGTCGTCGAAACGCACGCTGTAACCAACTTTGCTAGCCGGGCTGGAATTACCCAACGGCGTGCCCATCTCCTCCGCTACACGGCGGGCCAAGCTGATGGCCGCCACTCGACGTGGCTGGGTGACGGCGATGCATTTCGTGCACCACTTGGATTCGAGAAGGAATTGCGGAAGCTGGGTCGATTTACCAGAACCGGTTTCACCAGAGAGAACCAGCACATCATTTTCCTGCAGTTGCTTCTTGATGTCCTGCTGTCGAGCCCAGATGGGCAATTTCTTTCGGGATTCCAGCAGTTTGATCTTTTTGTTATGCAAAGGATTGTTTGTTTTTGATGGACCATCTGTGCGTTTTCTTTTGACACCATTTGTTTGTGAGTTGGATTGCTTTGCCGGCGTCTTTGCTGAAGCCTTTGATTGTTCGGTTGCCATGGTTGTGGTTGATATATCTGGATAAAGCCTGCCTTGTTGCCTTGCAGCAAGAAAAGTCTCCATGTCAAGAAGTTCAAGGGTCTGGCGAAGGTAGCACGGCCAGCGGTTGATCTTGCCGTCGGAACGAAGCGGCGCTAAGATAATCTAATCGGTACGCGCCTGGCGTCACCAAAGTCTCGCCCTCTCAAATCCATTTTCACATGCCGTCAAGCCCCCAGCAGCCCAAAGCCCGACCAACTCGACCTCACTAACATCCGGTCGCGCGCACTCCTTCTTATCCCCCCTACCGTAGTCGCGTAATCCACGGCAGGGCGTCCAGCATGTCTGGCCCTTTGCGCACCGTCACCTCGCTCAAGCGATGGTCTTGCAGCGACCGTCAACTACCTTTGATTCATACCATCAAGAACATACATGTTTATGACTTCGACAACACACGTGAGTCTATGTAGCTGCTACAACCAAAGGCCATACATCCATCATATGGACGACGCACCCGAGCTGCTCACTGACACAACTACGCAGTCTTCTCGTCGCCCTTACCCAACAAACAGATCTGGGCCACCACTACATTCGGTCACCTACAAGCACAAGATTTCCTGCACAATGGCGGCTGGTGGCATAACCCCAACATACTTTCGGCAACTGGTCAGGGTGTCGACATTGAAGAGCCGCGCGCGTGGGAAGGTTGCTGGAACGAACAGATCGTCGACCTTGTGCGCCTGAGCATGGATTCCGAGGACACACTCACCGTCCTGCTCACTGGAAGGTCGGAAAGCGGATTCTCCGACCTGGTCCAACGGATGCTCAAGGCGAAGGGATTGGAGTGCGACATGGTCTGCTTGAAACCCACTGTCAGTCCCAGCGGGGAGCTGTTCAGCAGCACCATGACCTTCAAACAAGCTCTGCTCCGAGAAATCGTCTTCACATACACCGGCGCTAGCGAGGTTCGCATGTACGAGGACCGACCAAAACACACAAAGGCCTTCCGTGACTTCTTCGCCGATCTCAACATCTCACTACTCCAAAGCCATCAGCCCATTCGACAGCCATTCACGGCCGAGGTCATCCAAGTCACGGAGCAAGACAGCTACATGGATCATGTCACAGAAATCGCCGAAGTCCAGCGCATGATCAACGTCCACAACGCTGCTATCGTTTCCGATGCCGCGCCTGCAAACTCGGTTCCTTATAAGATAAAGCGCTCCGTCTTTTACACAGGGTACATCATCTCACCACAGGACACTGAAAGGCTAAAGGCCCTTGTCCCGCTCCCTCCCAACTCCGACCCCTCCGATCTCAAATTCCTCGCCAACAACATCCTCATCACACCACGTCCAGCACCACATTCAATAATGAACAAAGTCGGCGGCATTGGTGCCAAACAAAGATGGCGGGTCACCGGCCTTGGCACTCACGAGTCTCGCGTATGGGCTGCACGTGTCGCACCCACCAATCCCAATGCCCAGATATACACCGAAAATGCGACGCCTTACGTCGTTCTCGCTACCCGGCGGCAGGCCAAACCCATCGAAGCGAGCAGAATCCGCAACTGGCAACCCGTGCCGGATCACCAAGCTTTCGAATTCGAGACGACTGTTGGCGAAAAAGTACTGCTGCGAATAGATGAAGAGGTCGCTGGTGAAGACCAGTACGAGGCCAGCTTCCCGAACGGTAAGAACGCTCGAAAGCACCCTCGTGAGGAGGACTTCCCACCACTCGGATCGTCCGCGAAGAAGAACGGCGACAACGGACAGAAGAACAATCACACACCGCAGCAGAAGCAAGGCGGTGGCGGCAATGCCTGGGGTGGGAACAACAACAGAGGTGGAGCGGGCGGAGGTGGAAGCCGCGGGAGAGGTGGCGGCGGGCAAGGCTTCCGTGGTGGTGGTGGTGGAAGAGGCGGTCGCGGCGGCCAACGAGGCGGTCGTGGTGGTCGCGGCGGGTACAGGAGTCTTGATGCCAATGTGGGACAAGGCTATGGAGGTGGAAGCATGGAGTATTAGTCATATGAACATGGCGCGCCTCTAGCGAGACAGGGCAGCTGCTTGTACCTTCTAGGGCGCTTGTACGCTTTCCGAGCTCTTTTGGAGTTTGGTCTTGCTGCCTCTAAGCATCGCTGATGTATGATAGGTTTGTACAATCGAGAAATCAGGACCGTCAGAGATGGAGGAACACCTTCATATTGATGCTCAAATCTTTGCCAGCCAACAAACTCCTCGCCCGATCTGAGCTAACACCGGCCAGTCATCGCAAAGATGTACTGTCATACTTGTAGCAAGCAAGAACGTGTTGCCATGGATGTATCGACCGCGATTTCGCCTCACAAACTCGTTGGATCTGCCATGCAAAAACTTACTACTTCACTCTGGGACATCGATCAACGACGACTGATGATTAATCTCACCACATCGTGTCTCTACTTCTTTCAATACTGTCCGAGTATATACACCACTGATCCATAACGCCGCCAGGCTTGCAGTCAACGACAACGCAGCCTCAACACAAAGCGAACATTTCCACAACAACGCTCGCTACGACATACTTGCCAATCGACCGGCCATTCACCCGAACATTTCGACCATTGACTTGCGCATCAAGGAACCTCCAAGCGCCTACAAAAAGAATGATGCCTCACATCTACCCAGCCTCACTCCGCCTCCATCACCCCAAGAAGTCCCAAGCCAACCAGCGCACACAAGCCCGAACCCAACGTATCAAACTCAACCGTAAAGATGTGCACAACCATCACCCGCCTGCACCGCACCTGCCAGCACCCGACCCGTGGCACTGCAGATCCCCCAACTCGGCTGGAGAGCTGCCAGTGGGCGCGCCTATCCTACGGATGGTGCCCGGAAGCTCAGCGAGATACCGCGACCGTCATCGCCTTTGATTCTGGAGCTTGCGAGTACTGCGACAGGTGTCTGATTTGGGGGGCCAAATTGTGCAGGAAGAAGGGTATGGACCCTGATCGTTATGTGAGGACGTTTGGTAACAGTCTGGCGGCGATTTTGGAGCATGCGCCGGACGGGTGGAGCTGGAGCGATTTGGAGTGAGGGTGTTTGATGATTGACCAACGATTCGACGATTGAATGATCGCGGGGTCAGTGGGTTAGCGACGAGCTGACTTGAATTCCCGGATTGACTAAACGGAACGGCGTTTTCCTTTAGTGATTTCTTGGACATTTGGTGTATAATGGACATGTCTGTCAGGTTGACTGGGTGACATCGAAAAGCCTTTGGTTTCCTGACTCGTCGTTTATGGTGGACGTCTTCACCTGTCACTTCCACCTAGGCCATGATTCGTACATGGTAATCTTCTTTCCTCCAGTATTCGTGACCGGCCCAAGGGGGCGATTGTGTTTCAACAATAGACGAATACTTTCGAAGCCGGAGTACAGTGGCCATCAATGGCAGCAAAGTTACTGCCAGGGTCCAGATCTCGCTGTCAGATGGAAGCGTTACAGCGTGAGACAGAATTGAAGTATATCATCGGCCAACGTGTCAGTGTAGTCCAGTATAAGATGAGCACAAGGCATTCACAGTCCTCTAAAATGGCCGGTGTCTCTTGTGTGAAATTGGCAGTAAGAAGGGAATGGAAACAAACGGCGTATCGCTGGTATTGAAGTGTCTCCGGTGTTGAAGTACAAAGGGATTGTTTCCAGGGTGAGACATCCAGCATAGAATGCATCCAGAATACCACGAGACGGTCTATTCCCAACGGTGTTGACGCCTCTGCGCTCAGGTACCAGAGACAAAACAGGGCAGAAAGAGGCGGGCGGGACGGCTCGGGAACGTCCTCCACGTGGAGATGACGGTTAGCGCTTACTAGCGCAATCTAGCGCGTGTTTACCATGCCAACGGGGTGGCTGGAAGTGGAAGTATGTATGTGGAGGGAGATGGCTGGGAGTGCTTGATACCAGCCTCCTCGTCCAGCCATTCCCATTTTCCATAGTACACGCAAGCATACTCACACCGCGTCTGTACTAGCAATTGGGTCTCCTCCTCACAAGCTAAGCCTCTCTCTCCCACTCACTCACTCTTCCTCTACTCCACAACAACCTCGAGTCCAGTATTGCTATTGCTATTCTGACCTCTTCTCTCTCAATCAAGTTGCAGGCACGACACGAGAACATCTACTACAACGCTCGCAACCCGTCTCCACAGCCCTCCAGTCTTCTCGAACAAGAACAGCATTCCAAAGAACACATCGCCTACCGAACGAACATTCTTTACCCAGCAACACAACACACAAGACACACGATCGCATTCCACACCAGCAACCGTCCCTTCTCCCGTCCCAGACGGGCGGAGTTCGATCTCTGAAAGAGCAGTCGTTCGTCCCATACACCAGACAGCCGGTAGACCTTTTCTGCCACCATGCCGAACGTACGGTTCGCGGTTGGAATCCAGCGGTTAATTCCCTTCCTGGGTTACCACCATGTTCTCATGATCCTGATCGCATTAGCGATCATCCTACTTTGTAAGTTTCCTTGCCCTATCTCTCTCAGAGACTCTGCCCGAACACGACAACTAACAATCTCTCTCAGCACTACTACTGGCAGGTTGCTCGTCCTCCTCGCCTCTGATCCCCGGCATTTTCCTCATCAATTTCTACTACGATGATTACACGCCAAACTATGACCCTACACAAGTAGACCCTGGCGTCACAGCTGCCATTGCCAACATCGTTGGGCAGGCAGCTCTCGAAGTACGCGTCGGATACTTTGGTCTCTGCGCAAACACAGACGGAGCCTTCTTGTGCTCGAACAACGCCACCGCTCTCGCCGAGCGTATCAATATCGACCAGGACCCGCTCAACCTGATCTGGGTGGCAACAACATTCAAGAATGCCGTTGTCTTCCCCTACCTTCTGTAAGTTTGCCTTGCAAGAATCCAGCCAGCATCACCAGCTAACACACCTCCCAGCATCGTAGCTATTATCCTCGCTTTCGTAACCTTCCTCCTCCTTGCCACCTTCCCCGGCTGGCACGAAGAGCGCGACGCCCGCACCGGCTCCGACATCGACATCAAGCCATTCCCCTCGCGGCCCGTCTCGCAAGTCGCCCTGGCCCTCATCTTCATCGCCTCGATCTTCGTGCTCGTCTCCGTACTCTGGCAACATACAGCCTCGGTCGCAGCGGCGCAAATCGCGCAAGACTTCGGAAACGGCAGCGTGCGCAGCGGCGTCGGCACTAGTGCGATGGTGCTCGGTTGGTTCGCCTTTGCGCTGTTCATCATTGTGACGATCGGTCTGTTGGTTATGATTCTGAGCATTCACTTGCTGGATCGTTTGACGGATGAGTGAGGAAGAGTGCTGAAGACGGCAAAGCAAAAGCTTGTTACGGAATGAAGAATGAGTTTTTTACCGCTCCTCTTCTTACGCCTTCCGTTCAACCAACCTTCAAAATCCCATCGCAACGACACCGCCCACGACCTTCACGCCCCCCAGAATGCATGCATACACGCCCCCACTCATCATCCAGGTCCATCACCACTACCAAAAAAATCCACAAATTGCCAACGAACGCTTCAGCGAAGAACGAAAGAACCCGTCCAACATTCAAAACACCAGCATACCACACCGGCGCAAAATTTGGATACCCCTTGTCGCTTCCAAATCAGGAGGACATACCAAGGGGCAATAAAGGAGGGAAGAGTTTGGGAAAGGAAAAAAGGGCGTCATTCTGTTGATAATCAATTGCTTGCTTTTTTTTTGCTTTTTTTCTCCTTCTCTTGCTGCATTCTCCTCTGCTTCTCTGTTCCATACCCTTAGCATTCGTTCGATGCCTCTTGTAAATTCAAGGAAAGGCGAGCGTGGCATGGCATGGCCTGGCGCGGCTCCAGATTTGGATCTATTGGCCGCCAACAACACCTCAATACTACATAGACTGTTCATTTTCAAAATCAAAAATGCCAAAAGATCACATACCACCGCACTTCTTTATCCTCTCTATCTCGCGAGCAGTCCGTTCCGATAGACTTGTGTATATATGTAGACAACGGTGAGACCTGAGAATCTCGCTTGCTGAGTCCGAGATAGATAACATCACATTTCCACTTTCGCTATCATCGCCATCAGCTATCACTACCATCACTCATCGGTCACTGTCGCCTGCTGCTGCTGCTGCTGCATTCAAGTGCGTCGCCGGAGCGATGAGACCGCTTGCATCCATGTCCGAACCTGTCAACGGTGAGGATCGACAAGACATTCGAAGTGAGTAGGAATGGAAGTGGCACATCTTGTTTTTTTAATTTTCTTGGTGCGCTCCCTTGCAGGAACGCGTTTTTGTTTCATTTTCTGGGTCTTGTGTTACCTGAGTACTGTTGTATCATCAAACCAAAGCAAAATCAAATCAAATGAAGTATCAAGGCCGAAGCCAAATACCCCGTCGCTCATCCCTTCCCTTTCCTGGACCGATGTATCAAATTGCAGATACCAGTGTTGTTGCCGTGGCCTCAAGGACATGCCGACACTGAGCTGGTGTTGTGAGCGAGTGGTCTAGATGTACCACATCGAGGTGTTGATGCCGCCCTGGTTGGGCATGGGCATCAGAGGGGTGACGTCGACCGGCTGCGAGCCCTGGCCAGAAGATCCGCCGGGCTGAGTGGCACCACGACCATCGGTCGAACCCTGCCAGTTGACGGCGTGCGGGCCAGCCCTGTTTGAGGCGATGTGGGCATAGTAGATGGCCGGGTGGATGGAGACTGGAGTGGTGGCACGAGCGTACTGGTACACCTGCTCGTACAGGATGGTCTGGAGCTCTTCGTTGCTCATCTTGGCCTCATTAAGAATGACATGATAGTGGGTAGGACGAGCAGTGCCCTTCAAGGCGGCGTGCGAGCAGAGGTAGAAATCGTTCTCGTACGGCTGAGTGCAGCCAGTCTCGACCAAGGTTCCGGGGAATGGGTTACCGTTACGGTCGCCCTTCTCGGGGAAGAAGCGGATGTGGTGACGCTTGCCGCCGATGACAACCACAAACGGAATATTGATGTTCGGGTTGGCAGTCTTAAGTAGGGCCTTCATGTCAGCGACCTCCTGCTGAAGGACGTGGGCGTACTGCTGCTCAGAGACGCCGTCACGGAAGTAGAGGATACGCTGAGGGAAACGACCCTGGCCGGCAGTCTGCACCCAGTGCTGGATCAACGGCTTGAGCATGCTGTTGATCTTGTCGGTCTGGATCATTTCGACGCGGAAGCCGTTGGAATCGCAAACGGCAGCGTAGCGGGCACCGAGCGGGTCCATGGAGGCGGTCATGGCAGCCATCGAGGCTGATTGCTGGCCAGGAGCTGCGTGGCTGACGTCCGCACCGATGACAAGAGTCGGAACCTTGAAGAGACCAGCCGGGCCGCCTGAGGTAGAGCCAACAGCACGGCAAGTCGTGCCACCGAGCTTGGCGTTGAACTTCATGCAGACGTTCGAGATATACTGCCCCTGGCACTTTTGAACGTGCGCGAACTGCATACACTGCGAAACAACTCCGTAGCGGCACTCGGCAGAGCGCTTGATGCGACCGTAGATGATTGAATCCTTGTCAGGGAGGATGAAGACCAGGATCTGAGGACGGGAGTTGGACTGGTTGCCAGCCATGTTCCAGGCAGCAGTAACGATGGCGCCGGTGTCGTCGCCAGATCCAAGGTTCATGGCTGGGTTCCTGTTCTCGACCCTACCGCCGTGCGACTGGTAGATCTTGACGAACTCCTTGATGAAGTTGTCAATGCTGGACTTGTCTGGCTTGCCACCACGCTTGCCGGCGATGACGGTGACGCACCAGCTCTTCAGCGGCGCAGTGTTGGGGGTAAGAAACTTCTTGCCCTTCAAGTCCCAGCGGCCGGAAGTGCCAGGGTTGGCAACACCAGTGCCGTACTGAACCTTGGGCGCAGTGAGGACACGGGCGTCGACAATGGTCTTGTTGGTGGTGACCTTCAAGCCGTACTTTTGAAGGTTCGCGTCCGTGTTCCAGGAAAGCATCCTCAGACCGTGCTCGACAGCCTTCCAGCGCTCAGCAGGAGGAGTAACAGCGAACTTGATCATGTTCGCAGTCTGCCTCTCGTCACACTTGAATGGGTAACGCTGGTTCTCCTTGACGCGGAGAAGCTCCATGGGAATGACGACCGAGCCGCCGCCACGCTTCATCTGAACCATGGGGAAGTCAGGATACTGAATGCGGACGTTGTACGTCTTCAAGAAGTAGTCGTACACGGTGATCGGAGTCTCCTTGCCAGTCTGCTCATTGCGCTGCATGAACTTGTGCTCCTTGGCCGACTTGAGCAAGATCTTGTCTATCACATACTCATCGACAAGGTTAGCGCCGCGGTGATTTGCAACGACACGGAGCTTGCTGAGCCTCTTCAGGCCCTTGGACACCCTTGACTCGAATCTTGAGCCGGGGTTCCTCTGCTTGGCCTCGTCCTCCTCACGCTTGCCCCTCAGGGCCTGCTGGATGAGATCTGCAGGGTCACGGGCGCCGGTGATCCTCACAGCCAGAGTCTGGAGGGGACCGGAGTTGAAGAACGTGCCGTTGGCCACGTCGACGTTGATCGAAAGGCATGGACCATTGGGACCATGGACCACGCGGAGAGACTGGTATGCGCCCTTGAAGGCCTCGACGCCGCTGCCGAGGTCGAAACGCTGCTCACCGCGCTGGAAGAAGGAGCGCTTGATGGCAGTGAGGCGCTTAGAGGGGCCGTCACGGAGGAGGTGGTCGAGGAAGTTGATGGACTCTAGGATGCGGTTGTCCCAGTCGCATTGACGGGCCAGGTAGCTACGAAGGACGTCGAAGCGAACTTCGCCGGTCTTGCGCATGTTGAAGCGATGGACGTCAGGCTTCTTACCCGGCTTCGGGGCCTTGCCCTTCTCCTGATCGAGGTCAACTTGGAGGCGAATCTCACGGTCGAGGTTCTTGGTGCTCCAAGCCAGGACGTTGCCGTCCCAGATGAAGTCGTCACCGATGGCCTTCTTGACAGCCTGAGACTCCCAGATACTCTTGATCAGGCCACGCTTGTCATCGCCCTTGTTGATCAGCACGTCGTACTGGTAGACCGGCTTGGTCGGGTACTCGGTGACATTGAAGGTGTTCAGGCCGATCTTGGTCGGCTGACCGAGCTTCGACGCGGCAGGACGCGGGGGCAGAGGCGTCGGCTGGTCGTAGCCGCGCAACTTGTCCCATCCTTGCATGCCCAAGTCCAAGTTCTTGTTGATGTTCTCCATGGGGCGGGGCAAGCTAGGAGGGGGAGCCGTGCTGGATTGCGCCGGCGAAGCGGAGCGCGCAGAGGGAGACGCCGGAGTCTGACGTGGAGAGGCGGGCTGTGATGATGGAAGACGGGGTGAGGGTGGGCCAGAGCCAGGACGAGGAGATGAATCGCGAGAGCCATCGTACCCGTCGTTACCGAGGACGCGAGAAACGGCCTTCACAGTCGGCGGGGCGGACGAGGCCGGCTTGCTGGAGTTTGAAGTGCCGCCAGACGAGGAGGAGCCGCTGTTGGACGGACGCTGATGCTGCTGGTCGGCAACGCGCTTCTTGGCGGGGCCAGCCATGATGATGGTCTTTGGTGGT
>Ga0265797_10002067_pt1 | contig 34529 bp, 30 predicted proteins | sample P2T30metagenome_FD_192433 | JGI IMG/M metagenome (GOLD analysis project Ga0265797, IMG submission 192433) | Plant litter microbial communities from East Loma Ridge, Irvine, California - P2 T30 | ecosystem: Environmental > Terrestrial > Plant litter > Unclassified | place: USA: California...
TCGATGAGCCACAAGAACGACGGCAATAACCAGAGCAGCAGCGGCGGCAGCCAGCAAAGCGGCAACCAGGGCAGCGGCAGCACCCGCGGCGGCACGCCCGAGCAGCATGCCAAGGCCGGTTCACAAAGCCACAAGAACGACAACAAGCGCTGATTGCAGATAGCGCCCAGGCCGCTCCGCTACCGCTCCCTTGACGCAATCGCGTCCGGGACCCGGCGCCGGGGTGGCTTGTCGTTCAAATCAACCCTTTTATCCGCTGGCCGGCTTCGCTGTCCGGTTCGCGTTTTGCACGGTCCAGGTGCAGGTAACTGGCCTCGTATTTCACGGCCTTGCGCAGGGCTGCCGGATCGAGCACGGTCCAGGTCTTGCCGTCGACGGCAAGCAGGTTCTCTTCACGAAATTGCTTGAGCATGCGGTTGACATGCACCGGGGTCAGGCCGGTGGCATCAGCCAGGTCGACCTGGGTGACGGGAAAATCAAAGCGCTCTCTGTCGATTGCACCGAAGGCGCGCATGCGCACGAAAATCTCGTAGATCAGGAAGCCAACGCGCGAATACGCGTCGCGTCGTCCTTCGTCGATGATGCGCTCGCGCAGCACCCCTTCATCCTGCAGCGTATTCCACCAGAACGCGAGGGCGATACTGGGCCGGTTGAGAAGCAGCTCCTTCATGCGCGCTCCCGACACCGACGCGATCGTGCTCGGCGCCAGGGTGCCGATGCTGTGATCCATCTTGTCGAGGATGAAGATTTCGGAGTCACAGGGATCGCCCGGCACCAGGAAGGCCATGATCTGGCGCGAGCCGTCTTCCAGGTGCTTGTAGCGGCAAGCCAGGCCGCTGATCACGATATGGATGTCCGGCGAATGCTCGCCCTCGCGCACGATGTCCTCGCGCGCGCCGTATTCGCTCTGCCGCTCCGACGCCAGATCATTGATCAGGTGTTTGTCTTCGTCTGAAAAATCAGAGAACTGCATCAGTTTCTTGAGCAATGGACTATCCAAGATGTCCTCCTGTAATGGGCCATCGGCGCCGTGGCGCCCATTGGATGGAAGTTGCAACTTGATCCAGTTTAGTTACAGCCCCGCAGCAATCGCTCATAGTTGCGCAATGAGCACGGAAAACCCCATCTTAGACCACAGCGCCCCGCAATGGCCACTCACTGCTGAGCTGGCTCGGGACAGAGCAGCGTCCAGTCCAGAACAAAGCGCAGCGGATCGCACCGCAGCCACGCTCGCCAAGGTCGACCACAACCTGCGCGAGAGCAGCGCAAAGGCGAACGAATTGCTGGTGCGCGGCGTAGCCATCGTGTGCAAGACGACGGAGATGGTGGCGTATTCCCGCGAAGCGATCGCGCGTTCGCGCATCGCGCTCGGCACGAAAGCGGTTGCCCGGAAGTGGCCGCACAAGCGACGCTGACGTCAAGCCAGGCGTCGTAGCGCGGGATACTAGCTCACCCGGTTTGACCGGTGGTAAGCTATTCATGTTGCCACTTCAAACCTGAAGGACTTTCATGAAACCGCTGTTCTCCTCCGACGAAGAAGCGAACGCAGCATCGACGGCGCCGCCCGCGCCCGCGCTGGCGCCCTTGTTCGATCCTGCCGCGGCGTCGGATGCACTGCCGGCATTGCGCCCTCAGGCAAACGTGGCGGCGCCGGTACATGTCGATATCTCGGGCATCGACGACAAGGCGATCGAGGCCTTGGGCGGCTCCACCGGCGCCGGCGTGGCCAAGGTATCGGCCAAGCTGCTGGGCACGGTGCGCGCCTCTGACGCGGATGTGTTCGGCACGCAGCTGAATGAACTGATCGCCACTTCCAAGGGCCTGGACCCGTCCAAGCTGCGTTCTGGTGGCTTGATGTCGCGCGTGACGAACATGTTCGGCTCGGTCAAGGAAAAGATGCTGTCGCAGTACCAGGTGGTCGAGTCGCGCATGGACACGCTGGTGTCCGAGATGACGCGCCACGCCAACGTGCACCGCGGCCGCATCCAGGATTTCGATGAGATGTACAAGGGCCTGGAAGCCTATTACCAAGGCTTGGATGCCGACGTCAAGAAGGGCGAAGCCTGGGCCGACAAGTTGCGCCAGGCGCTCGCGCAGCAAGCCGCGCCGGTCAACGCGTTCGAGGCGCAGCAGGCCACCGAGCTCAAGCGCCGTCTGGAGCGGCTCGAAAAACGCATCGACGACTTGCGCCGCGCAATGCTGATGGCCACGCAGATGGTGCCGCAGATTCGCCTGTCGCAAGACAACGCGCGCGCCCTTACCGACACCTTCACCGACATCGTCAACGTGTCGATCCCGGCCTGGCGCAACGTGTTCTCGCTCTACCTGCTGCAACTCGAAGCCAAGCAGAGCGCGGCTGTTGCGAATGCCGCCTACGACGCCACCGATGCGGCGTTCCGCGCCCAGGCCGACATGCTGCTCGAAAATACCGAGACCGTGGCGCGCGCCAGGCAGCGCTCGCTGGTGAGCCTGGAAACAGCGCAGCACGTGCAGACCCAGCTGATGACGGCGTTCGACAAGCTCGAGCAGATCTCGAACGAAGGCCAGCAGCGCCGCAGGGACGAGCTGCCCAAGCTGCAGGAACTCGAGCGCGAACTGATCACGCGCTTCTCGCCGGGCACGCAGTAGTCGCCCCATCGTTGCACGGGACGCCCATTGCCGACAGCGTGCATTCGGGCGAAAATACCATTCTCACCATACAAGGGAAGTTCATGTCGACGACGCTCGAAACTGGCCACCGCATCAACCTCGAAAAATCGGCGCCCGGCCTGAAGCGCGTTCGGATCGGCCTTGGCTGGAAAGTCAACGCGCTCGACGGCCATCCGTTCGACCTCGATTCATCGGTGTTCCTGTGCCGCAAGGATGCGGATGACCATCCGGTCATGATCAGCAACGCCCACTTCGTCTATTACAACCACACCACCTCGCCCGATGGCGCGGTGCTGCACTCGGGCGACAACCGCACCGGCGACAAGGATGGCGACGACGAAGTCATCACCGTCGACCTGGCCCGGGTCGACCCGGCCGTCATGGAAATGCCGATCGTGGTCACCATCCACGACGCCGAGGTGCGCAAGCAGAACTTCGGCCGTGTCAGCGGCGCCTACATCAAGCTGTACAACGACGAGACCGGCGAAGCGATCGCGCAGTACGACCTGAACGAGGACTACTCCGACAAGACCGCACTGCAGTTCGGGTCGCTGTACCGCAGGGATGGCGAATGGCGATTCCAGGCCGTTGGCGCCGGCTTCAAGCTGAACCTGGCGACCTTCATTCGCAAGCTCGGCGGTACGGTCTGAAACGGCCCGGCATCGCCTGGTGCATGTCTTTGCTCCCGATGCCGAGTGACCGATGACACATCAGACGCCCAAGGCATTCGATTTCGGCGAACAGCCCGAGCCGCCGCTTGAACGGGTAAAGCCTGCGGCCACGCCGCGCGCGTTCGACTTTGGCGACGCCCACGCTGCGCCGGCGGCGCCCGCCGCGAGCGATCCACCGAAACCCTTTTCTTTCGACGATCTCGATACGGCGCAGGGTGCGCCAGGGCCAGGCCCCAAGCCGCCCAGATTGCTGTTCGACAGCGAGGATCACCCCGCGCTGCGCGACGCCATGGCGCTGGCCTGGGCCGAGTATCCGGCCTTGGCCGCGCATGCCCAGCAGCGCTTGAGCGCGCTGTTCCGGCGCATCCTGCCGCTCAAGCTGTCGCTCGTGACCGATTGGGCGCAAGCACCATTGAGCGAGCAGGCCGCGCTGCTCCAGCCGATCACCGAACTGGTACTCAAATTCACGCAGATGGGGGTGCCTGCGCTGCTCGAAGCCGCGCTCGAGAGCACCCGGCCGCCGAGCAGCATGATTGGCCGCTTGCTGCGCCGCTCGGCTGCGCCCGCAGAATACACGCCGGCGCTGACCTCGGCCCGTACCCAGCTGCTGCAGCTGATGGCCGACAGCGAGCTTGCCACGCGCAAGCTCGAGGAATCAGCACAGAGCTTGAGCTTGCACGCGGTGGTGCTGGCCGTGGCGTCGACGCTGGCCGGCGATTCCCCGGACGCCACGCTGGTCGATGCGCTGCTCAACCGTCGCACGCTGATCCAGCAGGCGGTGCGTCAGGCCGAGCTGTCGATATTGCAGATGGGGCAGGTGCGTCAGCAAGCGGCCCATCTGATTGGTCAGATAGCGTCCTTCCTCACGGTGACCTTGCCGGCGCTGGAGATGGCGCAGGCGCAGCGCGGTAACTGAGTCTCGACAATGACGGCCGGCCATAAAAAATGCCACCCGAGGAAACCTTCGGGTGGCATTTTTTGAGGCTGAAACATCAGCCTGATACGATCATCAACGTTTCTGCTGTGCCGCGATCCAGCGATCGGTCGCCGCTTCGAGCACGTCGAGCGGCACCGCGCCGTGCGACAGCACCTCGTTGTGGAAGGCGCGCAGGTCGAACGCCGGGCCCAGGGTTTTCTCGGCGCGGGTACGCAGTTCGCGCAATTTCAGTTCGCCGATCTTGTAGCTCAGCGCCTGGCCCGGCACCGCGATGTAGCGCTCGACTTCCTGCACCGCCGTTACCTCGTCTTGCGGCACATTGTCCTTGAAGTAGGCGATCGCCTGCTCGCGCGTCCAGCCCTTCGAGTGGATGCCGGTATCGACCACGAGTCGCACGCCGCGCCAGATTTCGGCGGTCAGGCGGCCCACCCACTGCCAGGGATCGTCGTACATGCCGATTTCCTGGCCCAGCATTTCGCTGTACAGGCCCCAGCCTTCGGAGAACGCGGTGCTGCCGCCGAAACGGCGAAACGCCGGCAGGCCGGTGGTTTCCTGGGCCAGGCTGCGCTCGAAGTGGTGGCCGGGAATCGCCTCGTGCAGGAAGAACGCATTGGTGGTGAAGCGGGTGCGGGTTTCCGGTTTATAGGCGTTGAAGTAAAAAATGCCGGGACGCTTGCCGTCGACCGAGCCACGCTGGTACGAGGCCGGGGCCGCGCTCACTTCGCGGAACGCTTCGACCGGGCGGATCTCGAACGGCGCCTTCGGCACGCGCGCGAACAACTGGCCCACCTTGGCCTCGACCCGCGGACGCAGCGCCTCGTAGGCGGCCTGGATCTCGTCGCGCGACTTGAAGCGCAGTTCGGGCGCGGTATTGAGGTAGTCGAAGAACTCCTTCAAGCTGCCTTTGAAGCCGACCCGCACTTTGGCTTGTTCGAACTGGGCGCGGATGCGCGCTACTTCGCTCAAGCCAATCTCATGGATCTGCGCCGGCGTCAGGTCGGTGGTCGTCGAGCGGCGCGCGAGGAAGGCATACCAGTCCTGGCCGCCGGGCAGGGCGCCGATGCCGGCAGTGTCGCGCCCGGCCGGCAGGTAGGTGTCGCGCATGAAGGCCAGCAGCTTGCGATTGGCCGGCGCCAGTTGTTCGCGCACCAGTTTGGCATAGGCGTCGGTCAGGCGCGCCTTGTCGACGGCGCTGAACGAGGCCGGAAACTTGTTCACCGGGCCCATGTAGGTGCTGGTGGCCAGGTCGTCGCTGCCGACATTCTCGAGCTGCGGCAGCACGCGCCGGATCAGCGCCTTCGGCATCACGATGCCCTGCTTGATGCCGCTGCGCATGTCGGCGATCACGCCATCGACGGCCGGCGCGTAGCCGGCGGCGCGCTTGAGCCAGTTCTCGTAATCCTGCACGGTCTGGAACGGCTGGGTCGACGCGCCCGAGCCAAGCTGGGCCATCATCAGGTGCAGGCCAGAGAACTGGTCGACCGGCACCAGGTCGGACGGGAAGCGCAGGCCGTCGAGCACCTGCTGCAAGCGGTAGCGCAGCAGGTCATAGCTGATCCGGTCTTCGGATGCCAGCGGCGCCGGATCGAACTGCTCGGTACGGGCCAGGTATTTTTGCGCCAGTGCGCGGCTCTGTGCGCGCTCCTCGGTCGAGGTGACGGGACCGAAGCGGTCGTTGTAGCGCGACTCGCCATTGAAGGTGGCGGCGATCGGATTTTCGCGCAGGTAGTCTTCCCAGTAGTCGGCGTAGATCTGGTCCATCTTTTGCGGCGTGGCAGGCGTCTTGACCTGGGCCATGGCGGGAAGGGCGGCGCACAGCAGGGTGCACAACAGCAGGGGAAGCGAGCGGGTCATGGAGTCTCTTGGTGGTTCCTGATGGTGTTGATGAGGGTGGGACGATGCAAGAATAGCATGGGCTGGATCGACCAGACGCCGCCGCTAAGCCTGGTCGCGCAGCGGCAACGGCGTCACCGTTACCTGCACGTCGAGCGTCTGCTTGCCGCCGCCGAGCACGATCCCGCGCATTGGCGTCACGTCGCTGAAATCGCGCCCCCAGCCGAGCGTGATGTGTTCGTGCTGCACCAGGCAGCGATTGGTCGGATCGAAATCGACCCAGCCCAGCGCCGGGCAGAACACCGACACCCAGGCATGCGAGGCGTCGGCGCCGATCAGGCGCGGCTTGCCTTCGGGCGGATGGGTCAGGATGTAGCCGCTGACGTAGCGCGCCGGCAGGCCGATGCTGCGCAGGCAGCCGATCATCAATTGGGCGAAATCCTGGCACACGCCGCGCCGGCCGCGCAGCACCTGTTCGAGCGGGGTCGAGATATCGGTGGCCTTGGCGTCGAACTCAAAATCCTCGAAGATCCGGTGCGTCAATTCAAGCGCCGCATCGAGTTGCGGCCGGCCGGGCGTAAAACTGTGGCGCGCATAGGCTTCGAGTTCCGGGAAATTCGTCACGTGGGGCGAGGCGTACAGGTAGCGGCAGGCTTCGAGCGTGGCCGGGCTTTTCTCCTTGCCCATCATGGCGCGCACGCTTTCCCACGGCAGCGACCCGGCGATTTGCGCCAGGCTGTAGCGCGCGCGCAGCGACACGATCGACTCGGCATGCACCAGCAAGCTTTCGTGCGGGTGGGTCAACGCCACGTGGCGGGTGCAGTTGCCGAAGTAATCCAGGCTTTCCTTGCTGTCGCCGGCGACCGGGTCAAGCCAGATCAGGTGCGATTCGGTCTGCTGGCAAGAAAACGAACGCGGGGTCAGGTGCAGGTATTGCTGCGACAGCGTGACCGTGCTGCTGTACTGGTAGCGCGTTTCGTGCACCACGCGATAACGCGCGCAGACGTCGCTCCCGGCCGGTGAATCGATCATGAGGTACGGTTCCTTTGGCGGCCGTTATCGGTATAGCTGAAGAACTGCACGCTGATCTGTTCCGACAGCGCCGCGCTGGCCTGGCCGATCCGGCTCAGCAGGTCGCTCAGCATCGCATTGCCGTGATTCAGGTCGGCGCCCGGATCGAGCGCGATCAGTTCGTCTTTCAGCGGCGCCAGCAACTGTTCGCCGCACGGCCCCTGGGTCTGCGCGATCTTGTTCAGCGTGCCCAGGATGCCGCTCAGCTGGAACAGCACCGAGCGCGGATTGGTTTCATCGAGCAGCAGCAGGTCGAGCACCGGCAGCCACTCGGGCTGGGCCCGGTAGCGGGCGCGGTAGGTGACGATGCTGTCCGATAGTTCGAGCAGCCAGTCCAGGTTGCCGTTCTCGTCCATCGCCAGCGCGCGCTGCAGCACCACGGCCTGGAACTGCAGCCGCTCCAGGCGGCGCCCGATCGACATGAAGCGCCAGCCGAGGTCGCGCGTCATGCCGTCCATGGCAAACCCGGCCAGCGTCACCAGCGCCGCGGTGGCGTCGTCCAGAATCGTCATCACGCCCGACTGCGACGGCCGCTCGCCGGGCGGCGTGGCCGGCTGCACCATGCGGTTCAGGGCGCGCCAGTTGTCGACCGAGAAGCGCTCGTGCAGCTGGCCGGCCAGCCGGTGCAACTGCTGCTGCTGGCGCGCCAGGCCCGGCACCGTCGGCGAGACCACTGCCAGCAGCAGCGCCGATTCGATCTCGGCGTCGCTGAAGATGGCCGCGCCCGGCTCCTGGCCGGCGTCAAGCGTGGCAGGCTTCTTTTGCGCGTCGAGCAGGCCGAACCAGATGCACAGCGCCTCGACCGTGGGCCACTCGGCGCCGCGCTGGTCGAAACGCACGTTGAACAGAAAATTGAGCGCCACCCGCAGCAGGCGCGCGATATTGTCGCAGCGCTCGGCATGGCGCCCGAACCAGAGCAGGTTCTCGGCCACCCGGCTGGACAGATTGGTGTCTTCGCGCACCAGCTCCTTGCGCGTGATGCTGCGCTGCTGCAGGCGATGCACCGGGGCGCGCGCGCGCGCCTGGACCCAGGTGTCCTTGCTGGCGCCGCCGCGCTGCATGGTCAGCACGCGCGCATCGGGCCCGGTGGCGACCCGGGTCAGGCCGCCCGGCATCACCACGTATCCGTTCGGGGTGGCGCAGGCAAACACGCGCAGGCCGACCGCGCGCGCCTCCAGCCCTTGGGCGCGGCCTTCCTTCCACACCGGCGCCTGCGACAGGCGCACCAGTTCCTGGGCGATGTAATTGTTGGGATTGGCGCGCAGCCGGGCGACACAGTCGGCGCGCGCCTCGCCATCGAGATCCTGGCCGAACACGGCCGCCTGGGTCGACTGCGAAAAGCTCGGCTTGATCACCAGCCGGTCGAGCTTGGCGACCACGGTCTCGAGCGCCGCCGCTTCGCCGCACCACCAGGTCGCAACCGACGGCATTTTCAGTTCTTCGCCCAGCAAGCGGCGCGACAGCGCCGGCAAGAAGCCGAGCAGGGCGCCCGATTCGAGCAGGCTCGAGCCGAGGCTATTGGCGATCAAGACATTGCCGCGCATGGCGGCCTGGGTCAGACCGGCCACGCCCAGCATCGAGCTTTGCAGCTCGAGCGGATCGCACGATTCGTCGTCGACCCGGCGCATGATCACGTGCACCCGGTGCAGGCCGGCCAGGGTCTTCAGGTACACCACGCCGTCGCGCACCGTCAGGTCGCCGCCTTCGACCAGCGGCAGGCCCAGGTGGCGCGCCAGGTAGGCCTGTTCGGAATAGCTTTCGCTGCGCGGGCCGGGCGTGAGCAGCACGATCAGCGGCGCTTCGCCCTCGCGCAGCGGCGCCGGCGCGTCGCCATTGGCCGCGCAGCGGCGGCCCCAGTGCGCCAGGCTGTCATGCATGGTGCGAAAGAAACGGGTCAGCGGCTGCACTTTGAGTTCGCGCAGCAGGTCGGGGAAGGTGGGGGCGATGATGGCGCGGTTTTCGAGCGCATAGCCGGCGCCCGATGGCGCCTGGGTACGGTCGGCCATCACCCACCAGCGGCCGTCGGGCGCGCGCGCCAGATCGACCGCGTAGAAATGCAGGGCCACGTCGTCGTGGTGGCGCATGCCGTGGCAGGGCCGCAGAAAGCCGGCGTGGCCATGGATCAGCGCCGGCGGCAGCAGGCCTTCGCGCAGCATCTCCTGCTTGCCATACACGTCGAGCAGGATGCGATTGAGCAGGGTGGCGCGCTGGACGATGGCGGACTCGATGCCGCTCCATTCTTCGTGCGGCACGATCAGCGGCAGCGCATTCAGGTCCCATGGACGCTGGCGGTTGCCGGCGTCGGCCGAGACGTTGTAGCTGACGCCGTTCTCGCGCACCTGGCGCTGCACGGTGTCGCGCCGCTGGCGCATCATGCCGGGCGCTTCGTGCTCCAGGAACGAGAGCATCGCGCGCCAGTGCGCGCGCGGCGCCCGGTCGGCGTCGAGCATTTCGTCGAAACCGTCGGGCGCGGCCAGATAGTGGGCAAATAATGAATTGGGCATCGGGCGCTGCTCTACGGTTTATGCAAACGACAAACGATCGGTCAATCCGGCTGCCAGCGCAGATCGAGCGTCATCGGGAAGCCCGGGTTGAGCTCTTCCTTGCGCACCGTCATCGGGCCCGGCGTGTGACCGTGCGGCCAGAAGCGCGCGAAGCGGCGCGCCTCGGCGGCATTGGCGTTGATGGGCGAGCCGACTTCGTTGCGCCCGCCCGGATGCACCACGTGATAGGTGCAGCCGCCGATCGCGCGCCCGTTCCAGGTGTCGACCAGGTCGAACACCAGCGGCGCCTGCACCCCGATGCTCGGGTGCAGCGCCGACCATGGGCTCCAGGCCCGGAAGCGCACCCCGGCCACGAATTCGCCCGGCACCCCGGTCGGGTGCAGCGGCAGCATGCGGCCGTTGCAGGCCACGATGTAGCGGCCTTCGGTGAGGCCGGTCACGCGCAATTGCATGCGCTCGACCGACGAATCGACATAGCGTGCGGTGCCGCCCTGCGCGACTTCTTCGCCCAGCACGTTCCACGGCTCGATCGCCTGGCGCAGTTCCATTTCGACGCCCTCGTAGACGACGGTGCCGAAGCGCGGGAAGCGGAACTCGATGAACGGCTCGAACCAGTGATCCTCGAAACCGTAGCCGGCCGCGCGCAAATCGCGCGCGACGTCGCGCATGTCTTGCGCCACGAAATGCGGCAGCATCCAGCGGTCGTGCAGGGCCGTGCCCCAGTGCACCAGCTTGGCATTGCAGGGCTGGCGCCAGAAGCGCGCCACCAGCGCGCGCAGCAGCAGCATTTGCAACAGGCTCATGCGCTCATGGGGCGGCATCTCGAAGGCGCGGAATTCCACCAGGCCCAGGCGGCCGGTGGGGCCGTCGGGCGAATACAGCTTGTCGATCGAGAATTCAGCGCGGTGCGTGTTGCCGGTCAGGTCGACCAGCAGGTTGCGCAGCAGGCGGTCGACCATCCACGGCTTGTCGCCCGGGTGCATGGTGGGCAGCACCTTGTCCATCTGCTGGAACGCGATCGCCAGTTCGTACAGGTTGTCGTCGCGCGCTTCATCGACCCGCGGCGCCTGGCTGGTCGGGCCGATGAAGGTGCCCGAAAACAGGTACGACAAGGCCGGGTGGATTTGCCAGTAGGTGATCAGGCTCTTGAGCAGGTCGGGCCGGCGCAGCATCGGGCTGTCTTCCGCGGTGGCGCCGCCCAGGGTCGCATGGTTGCCGCCGCCGGTGCCGGTATGGCGACCGTCGAACATGAATTTTTCGGTGCCCAGGCGGGTCTGGCGCGCTTCCTGGTACAGCGTCGTCATGTTGTGCACCAGTTCGCTCCAGCTGTCGGCCGGATGGATATTGACTTCGATGACGCCCGGGTCGGGCGTGACGCTGAGCAGCTTGATGCGCGCGTCGCGCGGCGGCGCATAACCCTCGATGCGCAGTTTCATCTGCAGGCGGGCGGCGGTGTTCTCGACCGCGGCCACCAGCGCCAGGTAATCCTCGACCCGCTTTTGCGGCGGCATGAAGATGTACAGGCGCCCGGCGCGCACTTCGACGCACAGCGCGGTGTGGATCACGTCACGCGCGGCAGGTTCCTGTGGCGTGGTCGATGTGACGGCCTTCTCGCGCGACTTGCCGGCGGCCACGCCAAGCGTCGGCCGTCGCTTCTCGCCCGTATCGCGTTTATCCCGTTTCTCGATCGGCAGTTCGCCGCGCGGCGCGAACGGATCCACGTCAAAGTCAAGATCGCGCTCTTCGGGCAGCACCCACGACAGCGTCGCCAGCGGCAGGCGCAGGCCGATCGGCGAATCGCCCTCGAGCAGGTACAGGTTCTCGCGCCGGAGCGGCCACGGCGAGGTGCGCCAGCTGGTGCCGAGCATCACCGACGGATCGTATTCGCGCGCCTGCAGCGGCAGCACGTAGCCGGCCACTTCACCCAGCCCGCGCTCGAGCAGGCGCGCCAGGCGGCGCCGTTCTTCGGGCGCCTTCAGGTCGGCCTGCAGCGGGTCCAGGTTGCGCGGCAGCGCCTGTTCGCGCTGCGACTGCAGCAGCACGTCTTCATAGGCCGGGATGGCGCTGCCAGGGGGCAGGCCGAGCGACTTGAGCAGCTCGGCCGTGAAGCGCGCGGCATCGTCGGCGCCGTAGCCGTCGTCGAGGTGTTCATCCGAGAACAGCGACGGGTCTTGCCACAGCGGCTGGCCGTCGACGCGCCAGAAGATATTCAGCGCCCAGCGCGGCAGCGGCTCGCCCGGATACCATTTGCCCTGGCCGTAATGCAGCAGGCCGCCCGGCGCAAAATGGTTCTTCAGGCGGTGCATCAGGTTGCCGGCCAATTCGCGTTTCTTGTCGCCGTGGGCCAGCGTGTTCCATTCAGGCCCGTCCATGTCGTCGATCGAGACAAAGGTCGGTTCGCCCCCTTGCGTCAGGCGCACGTCCTGCGCCTGCAGGTCGGCATCGACCTGCTGCCCGAGGCGCTCGATGGCTTGCCAGTCGGCTTCGGAATATGGCTTGGTCACGCGCGGGTCTTCGTGGATGCGCGTGATCGTCATCTCGTGCACGAACGTGACCTCGGCCTTGTCGGTATAGCCCGACACCGGGGCGGCCGACGACGGCATCGCGGTGCAGGCCAGCGGAATATGGCCTTCGCCGGCCATCATGCCCGAGGTCGGGTCGAGCCCGATCCATCCGGCGCCGGGGATGTACACCTCGGTCCAGGCGTGCAGGTCGGTGAAGTCTTCCAGCGTGCCGCTGGGGCCGTCGAGCGCTTCCTGGTCGGCGCGCAATTGAATCAGGTAACCCGAGACGAACCGCGCCGCCAGCCCCATCTCGCGCAGGATCTGCACCAGCAGCCAGCCAGTGTCGCGGCACGAGCCGGAACCGATGCGCAAGGTGTCTTCCGGCGTCTGCACGCCCGGCTCCATGCGCAGCAGGTAGGCGATGTCGCGCTGCAGGCGCTGGTTGATGGCGACCAAAAAATCAATGGTCGACATTGGTTGCGCCAGCAGGTCGCGCCGCGCCGCGGCCACCCACTCGATCAGCAGCGGACCGGGCGCTTCGGCCTGGGTATACGCACTCAGTTCGGTCTTGAGCAGCGCCGGGTAGGCAAACGGAAACAGATCGGCGTACTCTTCGATAAAGAAGTCGAACGGATTAATGACCGTCATGTCGGCCACCAGGTCGACCGTGAACTCGAGCACCTCGGTTTTTTCCGGGAACACGAAGCGGCCGATGTAGTTACCGTACGGGTCTTGCTGCCAATTGATGAAATGCTCGTGCGGGAGGACGTTCAGCGAATACGACAGGATCGGCGTGCGCGCATGCGGCGCCGGACGCAGGCGCACCTCGTGCGGCGACAGGGCGACAGGGCGGTCATAACGGTAACTGGTCTTGTGGTGCAGTGCGACGCGGATAGCCATGCAGTAATGCCTTTATGTGTGGGGCAAGATCGGTTTCGACACGATCGAAGCGGGCTTATTTCAATAGTACGTAAGCATGATTCATACCCACAATATAATCAACCTATCGTGTGGCTTGCCAGGCTGGCACGTTTCTTGATTGGTGTAGTGGTACAGGAGGAACCGATGCCGAACTTTTACGATGAAATGTATTCCAATGCGGCAACCGTACGGCCTCACTATGACGCCTTCGCGGCGTGGCTCGGCCAGCAATCGCCCCAGTTAATCGAACAAAAAAGGGCCGAGGCCGAGCTCAACTTCCAACGCGTCGGCATCACCTTCGCCGTGTATGGCGACGACGCCGGCAAGGAACGCCTGATCCCGTTCGACATCATCCCGCGCGTGATCAATGCCGCCGAGTGGGCGCGCCTGCAAGCCGGCCTGGTGCAGCGCGTGACGGCGCTGAACCGCTTCCTGCACGACGTCTACCACGACCAGAACATTCTCAAGGCGGGCGTCATCCCGCGCGAGCAAATTTTGAACAATGCGCAGTACCGGCCCGAGATGCAAGGCATCAAGGTGACTTCGGACATCTACGCCAACATCGCCGGGGTCGACATCGTGCGCGCCGGCGAAGGCGAGTTCTACGTACTCGAAGACAACCTGCGGGTGCCGTCCGGCGTGTCGTACATGCTCGAAAACCGCAAGATGATGATGCGCCTGTTCCCGTCGCTGTTCGCGCGCAACCGCGTGGCGCCGGTCGAGCACTATCCCGACCTGCTGCTCGACAACCTGCGCAGCGCGTCGCCAGAGGGAAGCGACAACCCGACCGTGGTGGTGCTCACGCCGGGCATGTACAACTCGGCCTATTTCGAGCATGCCTTCCTGGCCCAGCAGATGGGGGTGGCGCTGGTGCAGGGGCAAGACCTGTACGTCGAGAACGACACCGTCTACATGCGCACCACCCAGGGGCCGAAACGCGTCGACGTCATCTATCGCCGCATCGACGACGACTATCTCGACCCGCGCGCGTTCCGCCCCGACTCCACGCTCGGCGTGCCGGGCCTGCTCGACGCGGTGCGCGCCGGCCGCGTCGGCCTGGCCAATGCGATCGGCACCGGTGTCGCCGACGACAAGTCGATCTATCCGTTCGTGCCCGACATGATCGAGTTCTACCTGGGTGAAAAGCCGATCCTGAACAACGTGCCGACCTACCAGTGCAGGAAACAGGACGACCTGCAGTACACGCTGGCCAACCTGGCGCAACTCGTGGTCAAGGAAGTCCATGGCGCCGGCGGCTACGGCATGCTGGTCGGCCCGGCTTCGACGACGGCCCAGATCGAAGCCTTCCGCGCGCGCCTGCTGGCCAATCCCGAGGGCTATATCGCCCAGCCGACACTGGCCCTGTCGGCCTGCCCGACCTATGTCGAATCGGGCATCGCGCCGCGCCATATCGACCTGCGCCCGTTCGTACTGTCGGGCAAGAGCGTGACGATGGTGCCGGGCGGACTGACCCGGGTGGCGCTGCAGGAAGGCTCGCTGGTGGTCAATTCATCGCAGGGCGGCGGCACCAAAGACACCTGGATACTGGAGAATTAGCATGTTGAGCCGCACCGCAGATCATTTGTTCTGGATGGCCCGCTACACCGAACGGGCCGAAAACACGGCGCGCATGCTCGACGTGCGTGTGCAATATTCGCTGATGCCGCAATCCGAGCGCGCCGAGCAGCAGGGCTGGCGCACCATGCTTGGCGTGTCCGAACTGAACGCGCAGTTCAATGCCAAGCACGAAACGCTGACGCAAAAGGCCGTGATCGACTTCATGGTGCGCGACCCGGACAATCCCTCGTCGATCGTCAGCTGCCTGCGCGCCGCGCGCGAGAATGCGCGCGCCGTGCGCGGCAGCCTGACCACCGAGGTCTGGGAAACCGAAAACACCACCTGGCTGGTGCTGCAGCAGCATCTGAGGAACCGCGTGTATGAACAGGACCCGGGCCAGTTCCTGGAATGGGTCAAGTACCGCTCGCACATGTCGCGCGGCGTGACGCTGGGCACCATGTTCCAGGACGAGGCGTTCAACTTCATCCGGCTGGGCACCTTCCTCGAGCGGGCCGACAACACGGCGCGCATTCTCGACGTCAAGTTCAGGTTCCTGGCGTCGGACACGATCCAGGCCGGTACGCAAAGCGAATTCTATTACCTGGCGGCGCTGCTGCGTTCGGTGTCGGCGTTCGAGACCTACCGCAAGGTGTATCGCGACGCGATCACGCCGACGCGGGTGGCCGAACTGCTGATTTTGCAGCAGAAGATGCCGCGCTCGCTGGTGGCCTGCCTGTGCGGGGTGGTGGCCAACCTGCAGGATGTGCGCAACGATCTGTCGCAAGAGACCGAGCGCCTGGCCGATCAATTGCACTCGATGCTGCAATCGGCGTCGATCGACGACATCCTGAAGGAAGGGCTGCACGAATTCCTGACCAGATACCTGCGTTCGATCGAGGAGCTGGGCAATGGCATCAGCCGCGACTTTTTGATTCCGATAGCGCCGGCGCGGGAAGCGGCGGTGCAGCGGCCAGCGCAAACGCAAAGCCAGGGCCAGAGCCAGACGCAAACCCAGACGCAAACCCAGACCCAAACCCAGTCTCAGACGCAGACGCGCTGACGATCAACGCACCAAACCATGGCGCGCATGCACCACGCTATCGAAACGGCGTGGCGGCCTGTGCGTCGTTATGGTGCATCACCTGAAAGCGGGGCCGCCATGTGGCTGCGTATCGATTGCCAGCTGACGTTTTCGCTCGAGAGCCCGACGCCGTTCATCCTGATGCTGCGTCCACGCAGCGGCGCCGATCAGTGGATCGCACGCGAGAGCTTCATGCTCACGCCCAGCGTGCCGGTGCATGAGTTTACCGATACCTACGGCAACCTGTGCCAGCGCCTGGTGGCGCCGGCCGGACAATTCAGTGTGCATACCTCGGCCGACGTGATGAGCGCCGACGCCATCGATGTCGCCCCCGGCGCCCCGTTCGACGAGGTGCAGCAGTTGCCGGATGCGGTGCTGAGCTACCTTTTACCCAGCCGCTACTGCGAATCGGATCATTTCTTCGAGATGGCCAGCGAGATCGTCGAGGGTGTCGCGCCCGGTTACGACCAGGTGGCGTGCATCAACGACTGGCTGCGGCGCGAGGTACGCTTCGATTCGTCAGCCAATCATGGCCAGATGGGCGCGATCCAGATCAACGAGCGGCGTGAAGGCGTGTGCCGCGACCTGACCCACCTGGGCATCGCCCTGTGCCGCAGCCTGTCGATTCCGGCCCGCATCGTGGTCGGTTACCTGCATCAACTGGCGCCCATGGACTTGCACGCCTGGTTCGAGGCCTGGGTAGGCGGGCGCTGGTACACCTTCGACGCCACCCAGGCCACGCCGCGTGGTGGCCGCGTGGCGATCGCCTACGGACACGACGCGGCCGATGTGGCGATCTTCAACCAGTTCGGCCCCGGCCTGACGGCGCACCAGATGCAGGTCACGGTCGAGCTACTTACGGCGGCGCCGAGCTGAGCTGCCTGGCGCCGCCGTGCAGGGTCATGCCGCGCCAGGCGCTTTCCTGGCGCGCACCACCTTGTGCACGAATTCGAGCTTTTCCAGCACCGGCGTACTGAGCTTGAACGGGTAGGAGTCCGGCATGCCGATGCTGCGGTTCAGGCTGTTGAGCACGTAGGTCAGCGCGAACCAGTCGTGCAGCGTGTCCTCGAAGGCGTCGCCCCGGGTCGGCAGCGTGACGCTCTCGAGCGACGGTTCGTTGGCCTTGCGCGGCTTGAGCGACAAGCCGCATGAATGCGCGGTCTCGAGGGTGTCGAGCATGTGCAGGTAATGGGCCCAGGTTTCGGCCCAGTCTTCCCAAGGGTGCGAGGCGGCGTAGCTGCTGACGAAGCGCTCTTCCCAGTCGGCCACCGGGCCGTTGTCGTAGTGGCGCTTCAGGGCGTCGCCATAATCCTGGCGCTCGTCGCCGAACAGGGCGCGGAACTCGTCGATCCACTCGCTGTCAACCACCAGCCGGTCGAAATAATAATGGCCGCTTTCGTGGCGGAAGTGTCCCAGCAGCGTGCGATAGCGCTCGTGCATCTGTTCACGCGTGCGTTCGCGCTCGGCCGGGTCGGCTTCGGCGATGTTCAGCGTGATCAGGCCGTTGTCGTGGCCGGTCATCACGCACTGGTCCGACACGCCGTCTTCCAGGAACTGGAAGGCCAGGCCGGTGTCGGGGTCGGCTTCTTTCGATGCCGGGGTCAGGTTCAGCATCGCCAGCGAAAACAGCAGGCGGCGCTTGGCCGCTTCGAGGCGGCCCCAAAGAATATGGTTTTTTTCGGTCGACAGGGCCGGGATCACGACTGTCAACTGGCACGATGCGCACAGCTCGTGCGGGTCGTCGGCTGGCAGCATCCAGTTGCAGACATTGTGCTGTACGTAGTTGCTGCACTGCTTGTAGAGCTTGCCTTCATCGGTGCGGTTCAGGCTGCGCCATTCGCCGGATTCGGTCTGCTCGAAGGCATTCACGCTGCGCGTTGCGGGCTGGTAGCCGAGCATGCTTTCGCAGTTGAAGCAGTGCGTGTTTTCGAAAAAGATTTGCTGCGCGCACTTATCGCAATGGAAGGTTTTCATGGCCGGGGACGTGGTGGGATAGGAATGTCAGGGTATTGACAATCTATCAGCAAATCCCGGCGTTTGCGTGGCGTGTAAGACAACGCCGCATGTCGCGTGCGCGACGCGAGACCTGCAAGCAAAACGCCAGCCCGTGCGGCTGGCGTTTTTGTATGACTGCGCTCGATGCCGTGACGAATCGCGCTAGCGGCACAGTGATTTCAAGAAACGGTGCGAATCAGAACGTCTCCCAGTCCTGGGCAGCGCCTGTGGTCGCCGGCCTTGTATTTCTCGCCACGCCGGCGCGGCTGGGTGCTGGCGTGCGGGCAACCGGCAGAGCCGGCGCCGCGAGTCGGGTGCCCGTCTTGCGCACGGCCGCCAGCGGCGCTACCACCGTCGGCTGCGCGCTGTTGGCATCGAGTTTGAAGACCGACACGAGTTGGGCCAGCTTGGCTGCCTGGTCCTGGAGCGACTCTGCGGCAGCCGCGGCTTCCTCGACCAGCGAAGCGTTCTGCTGGGTCACCTGATCCATCTGCGTCACCGCCATGTTGATCTGCTCGATGCCCGAAGTCTGTTCCTGGCTGGCCGAGCTGATCTCGCCCATGATGTCCGTGACGCGGCGCACGCTGGCGACGATCTCATCCATCGTGGCGCCTGCGTTATCGACCAGTTTGGCGCCCGCGTCGACCTTGGATACCGAATCGTCGATCAAGAGCTTGATTTCCTTGGCCGCCGCCGCCGAGCGCTGGGCCAGCGTGCGCACCTCGGATGCCACCACGGCGAAGCCGCGGCCCTGTTCGCCGGCGCGGGCTGCTTCCACGGCCGCGTTCAGCGCCAGGATGTTGGTCTGGAAGGCGATGCTGTCGATGACGCCGATGATGTCGACAATCTTTTTTGACGAATCATTGATCGAGGCCATGGTGTCGACCACTTGCGCGACCACTACGCCGCCACGTTCCGCCACTTCCGACGCGGACGACGCGAACTGGTTGGCCTGGCGCGCGTTGCTGGCGTTCTGCTGCACGGTCGAGGTCAGTTCTTCCATCGACGACGCGGTTTCTTCCAGCGAGCTGGCTTGCTCTTCGGTGCGCGAGGACAGGTCGAGATTGCCGGCGGCGATCTGGCTCGATGCCGAGGCGATCGTATCCGTGCCGGTGCGAACCTGGCCGACGATCGTCGACAGGCTGTCGCGCATGGTCTTCATGGCGAACAGCATGCTGTCCTTGTCGCCCTTGCGCAGTTCGACATCGATGGTCAGGTCGCCCGCAGCGATGCCGCTGGCGATGGCGCTGGCATAGGCCGGCTCGCCACCCAGCTGGCGCGTCAGGCTGCGGGTCAGCAGAACCCCCAGGCCGATGCCTGCTGCGGCACTGCCCAGCACCAGCATCAGCATCATCGTGCGGCTCGACTGGTAGAGCTCGGTCGCCGCCTGAACCGCGCTAACGGCATTCTGTTCCTTCTCGCGGGTGAGGCCGGTCAAACCGCTGTCGAGCGCACTGGCCACCGGGGCAACGGTGGTAAACAGATAATCGACGGCACTGCGATTTTCCTGCAGGGCGTCTGCCAAGGCGCGCTTGGTCGCCTCGGTGATGAGTGTGTCGTACTCGCGCACCTGGTTGTCGATGTCGGCAAACATCTTTTTGCCCGATTCCCGGTAGAACAGCGGACGCGCCTTGTCGAGGTTCGACTTCAACTGGGTGCGGGCGTTATCGACGTTGGCGATGGCCGCCTGGCGGTCCTTGTCGGTCGAGGCCAGCAGCACGTTGCGCACTGCGCGACCGACATAGATCAGGTTAATGTTGGCTTCCTTGACGTACGAAATGCCAAGCAACTCTTGTTGGTAAAGCCTGTCGTTCGAATCGTTGATCCGCGACATGTTAAATATGCCAATCCCAGCCACTAGAGCGCCGAGCAGGGCAAGGGCCAGGAAGCCTGCGATCAGGCGCGTGCCGACCTTCATATGCTTGAACATTTCTGATTTTTCCGGTACAGGTTAGGGTGTTGTCTCAGGTTGCGGCGCGCTCATCCAGCGCCAGGTGTATTCCAGCCTGAACAATATCAACGGATCTGCGAAGTTCCAAGCAACAATATTTACGGCATTGCGCCATAAGTTGGCAGAAGACAGCTTTGTGTAGCACAAAGTGCACTCAACGGTCACATTCGATAAATCCGGCAATTTCTGTTCAGCACAAACATGCGTGCCTGGTCGCCGAAATTTTTACTCGGTGTTTCTTTCTCGCAACCAAAGGATGCGGGAAAGACAAGGCAGGCCGCTGCTCAGGAACCTTGCCGTGAGCGCCAGCGTTCCAATGCAGGCTCGATCGTTTCGAGCGCGTCGAACACGAGTACACCAGGAATGGATGTGCCGAAACCGCTGGTCCCTTCGCCGCCAATCCAGAGCGCTGTGTTCTGGGGCAAGGCGCTGCGCAGGGCGGCCGCCATGCGCAGGCTGGCGCGCCGCGGGAAGTACGAGCTGAACGATAACGCAACGATATCGGCAGCAGTTTCCCGGGCCGCTGCAGCCACTTCGAGCGGCGGTAACTCGGCGCCGAGCTGAATGCAGTTCATTTCGAGGGATGCCATGACCGCTTCGGCCATCATGATCCCGAGCACGTGCTGCTCACCGGTCAGGGTTGCCAGCACTACCCTTGGGCGGCCATCAGTGGCGCTTCGTACGGCCGCTTGTTTACTGTGCAGGAACGACTCGGCCACTTGGCCATACAGGTGCTCGCAGCGCACCGGCAGCTCGCCCCGGTTCCAGGCCAGGCCGACCTCGATCGACAGCGGCGCCAGGAATTCAATCGTAAACCGGCGCAAACCCAGGTTCAGCAGACGATGCTCGAAATGGGCGTGCAGCTCGGCAAGGCGATAGGCGCGCAGCAAGCTGAAGACCTGCTGGTACTTGGGGGATATGGCGCCGCCGGCCACTGCCGGCGCGGTGCATGCTGGCTCAAGCGCGATGGCGCCGGAAAAAATTTTCCCTGGTCGATAGCCCTGGTCGATAAGACGGCGCACCTCATGCAGGCGCTCGACCTGGCTGGCATGATAGACCCGGTCGCCATGCTGGTCACGCAGAGGCTGCGGAAATCCGTAGCGCTTTTCCCACATTCGCAGGGTCGCTTGTCGAATGCCGGTTTGCCGTTCGACTTCGATAATGGGCAATAAAATCGAGAGGTGAGGGGGATCTTCCTGCATGCCAAGGGTGGGACAGCGCTTCGCGTCGATGGGGATCATCCTAATCGAGACGGCACGGTCGCGGCGCACGTTGTACCCGCTGGCGGCAGCTGCAAAAAATTCGAAGCGCCGTCTTGGCATGCATCCGGAGCGTCATGCGTGTTCGGCGCCGGTGCTTGCGCTGACCCGGCCGTACAGCCGGGTCAGCGGCGCGCCGCTGATGCCATGGGCCACCACGGAGGCGCAGGCGACCAGGCTGACCACGTCCCAGATCATGGGCTCACCCAGCTTTTGTTCGATCACGGCCGCGTAATACATGGCCGCCACCGCAATCGGTCCGAACCAGCCCATGAACAGCGCGTCGGGCACCGAGCGCACGCCGGGCAGCAGCGGCCGTAGCGCCAGCATCGTCAGCGGCCGGCGCAATAACAGCACGGCCAGCGCCAGGGCAGGGCCCTGCCAGCCCAGTTGCTGCCAGCCGTGCCAGGGTATCGCCGAACCCAGCAGGACAAAAATGGGGATTGCAAAAAAGCGGTTCACCGCTTCCTGCCCCTGTTCCTCGTTCTTGCGGTCCGACGCGTTGACGACCTGGTCGAATGCCGCCGCGGTGGCGAACACGACCAGCACTTCGTCGCTGTGGATCAGCTTTCCGGCGCCAATGGCCAGTAAACCAAGCGCGACGGTGTACACCAGGCGCCACTCCTGTTTGATGGCGCCTGACGCCTCCGCCCTGCGCAGCAGTTTGCCAGACAGATAGCCCAGCATCAGGCCGAACGCGGTGGCCGCGCCGACTTCCCACAAGAGCGTCGTGACGAGCCAGTGCGCCAACGCTTCCCCGGCCGGCATGGTCAGCATGAGAAACGCCAGGAACACGAACAGGTAGCCCAAGCCATCGTTGGCGCCGGACTCGAACGAAATCGCATGCCGGATGCGCTCCGGGATATGTTGCTCGGCCAGCTCGCCGGTGACAATGGGCGTTGCGGCAACCGGGTCGGTGGGGGTGAGGATGGCGCCGATCAGCGCCGCCATCCACAAGGGCAGGCCAAGGATCAGGTAGACCAGCGTGGTGCTGACGATCCACATCAAGACCATGCCGGCGCCGATCAAGGTCAGCAATTCGCGCCAGTTCTTGCGCGGGAATTCAGAAGGAACCCGCAGTGCCACCCCGACCAGGCCGATGCCCAAGGCCAGACGCGCCGCTTTCTCCAGAAGGCTGGCCTTGTCGCCCATCGCCTCCAGGTCGAGCAAGCCAAGTGCATGGGGACCAATGGCAACGCCCAGTGCCAGGCCGATCAGCGTCGGTGGCAGCGGGCTTTTTGCCAGCCAGGCCGATAGCAGGGACAAGCACAGGATCAGTGCACCGAGCAAAGCTACGAGAACATTGAAGTCGTTCATGCGGTCATCCTTGTGGTTTTTTCAGAGGCCGCGCTCAGCGTTCTGCCCAAAGGTCCGTCGCCAGTCTCTGGGGCTCACCTGGAAACGTTTTTTAAAATGCTGGCGCAATGACAACGGCGTCTGGAAACCCACCAATTCGGAAATCCTCTCTACCGGGATCGATGTCGTTTCCAGCAGATCACGCGTTTGCCGCAAGCGTTCATTGACCAGCCAATCTACCAGCGTCATGCCGGTCGCTTTATGAAAGTGACGGGTAAATGTGCGACGGCTGGTTGCCGCCCGTGTCGCCAGCGCATCGATGCTGTGCCGCTTGGCGAGATTGTCCCGCAAGTAGTCGAGCAGGCGGTTGATGTGCGAATCCTGGGTGGATATGGCCATGGGTTGCTCAATGAACTGCGCCTGTCCGCCTTCGCGATGGGGCGGAATGACCATGGTGCGCGCCACTTTGTTGGCGATCTTGGCGCCGTAATACGCGCGCACCAGATACAGGCAACAATCAAGCCCCGCACCCGTTCCGGCCGAGGTAATCAGGCGCTCCTCGTCGACATACAGCGCATTCATGTCAAGGCGCACGCGCGGAAATCGCAGGCCAAAGTCTTTTTCGGCCATCCAGTGGGTCGAGGCGCGCCTGCCATCGAGCAGTCCTGCATAGGCCAATACATAGGCGCCGTAGCAAAGACCCACGACATGGGCCCCTCGCGCATGCGCGCGCACGAGCGCGGCCACCAGCTCCGGGTCGGGGCGGGCGTCCAGGTCATGCCAGCCCGGCACCACCAGGATATCCGCCGTTTCTGCCAGCTCCAGTCCACCGTCTGGCTGCAATGTCATTGCGCGCTCGGCACGCAAGGCGATAGCACCCGGCGAGACGATCTTCAGGTCAAACAAGCCGCCCTCGGCGACTTCAGCGCTGAACACCATATACGGCACCGAGAAGTGGAACGGGCTGAAATTGGGATACATGATCAGTGCGACCAAAGGCGGTTTCGTGTTCATGGCGGCAATCCTGGCGAGTGGCCCGAAAGTATCGGTAATCGGCATACGGGTCAATATTACGCCGAGCCGTGCACGTCCACAATGCAGTTACTAAAACCAATTCATGGAGCAGCAAAATGCAGCAATCAAAAGCGTTGGCCCTCGTCCTGTCGTTGACCCTCGGGCTGGCCAGTCTGCCGACCTGCGCAGCCGGGAATGACGCTGCGGCGGTGCAGGTCCAACAGATTCGTAACGCCACCGCCAGGATCAGCTATGGTGGAAAGACCTTCCTGCTCGACCCGTTTTTGGCGGAAAAGGGCAAGTATCCAGGCTTTCCGGGTACCTTCAACAGCCAGCTGCGCAATCCGCTGATCGATTTGCCGATGCCAGCCGGGGACGTGATGAAGGGCGTGGACGCGGTGATCGTCAGCCATACCCACCTTGACCATTGGGATGGTGGCGACCACCGCTTCATCCCGAAAACGATGCCCTTGTTTGTTCAGCACGAAGCCGATGCCACGCTGATTCGCGGCCAGGGTTATACCGACGTCCGCATCCTTGGCGAGAACACGTTATTCGACGGCGTGCGGCTGTCGCGCATCGGGGGCCAGCATGGTACCGACGAAATGTACGCAAAAAAGCCCTTGGCCGAGGCGCTCGGTGAGGCAATGGGCATCGTGTTTCAGGCGCCGGGCGCGAAAACCATCTATGTCGCCGGCGATACCATCTGGCATAGCGAGGTCGATGCGGCGCTGGCGAAGTTCAAGCCGGACGTGATCATCCTCAACGCCGGCGATGCGCGCATGGCCGGCTACAACGATTCCATCATCATGGGCAAGGACGACGTGCTCCACGCCTACCGGGCGATGCCAAAGGCAACCATCGTGGCGACGCACATGGACGCGATCAACCATATGACGCTGAGCCGCAAGGCGCTGAATCAATACGTCAAGCAACAAGGCATCCAGGATCGCGTTCGCATTCCGGCGGATGGCGAAATCCTGAAGTTCTGAACTAGCGGCGCCAGGTGCGCGGCGTGCCTGTGCCGCGTACCTGTCTGCTGCGCTACTGTCTTTTTTAAAGGAAAATCCCAATGAGCAAACGCGCTATTGTCGTCGTCGATCTCCAGAACGAGTATCTCCCTGCCGGAAAACTGGCACTGTCGGGCATTGACGAGGCATTGAACAATGCTGCGCGCGTGATCGCACATGCCAGGAGCGAAGGCGACACGGTCATTAACATTCGACACGAATCCACGGACCCGGAAGCGCCGTTCTTCACACCGGGCTCGGATGGCGTGCAGATCCATGAATCCGTGGCCCCGGCGCAAAGCGACGCCGTGATCGTCAAGAACTTCCCGAACGCCTTCCTGAAGACCGATCTCAAGCAAATTCTCGATGGAAAAGGGATCCAGGAAGTGACGATCATTGGCGCCATGAGCCATATGTGCATCGATGCGACGGCGCGCGCAGCTTCGGATTTCGGCTACAAAACGACGGTCGTACACGATGCCTGCGCCACGCGTGACCTCGAGTTCCTGGGGCAGAACGTGCCGGCCGCGCAGGTGCACAGCGCACTCATGTCGGCACTGGCGTTCGCTTACGCGTCGGTGATCAGCGCCGACGCGTATCTGGCGCGCTGATTGACAACGACGTTGTCGCGTTGCCGGCAGCGCTACCAGGGCAGCTGCGCGCCGTTATACGACCTGAAACAGCCGCTGTCGGCAGGCGTGAGCTGATCGATTACGTGCAGCATGTCGGCAGCAGCGTCTTGCGCCGCTCGGCCAATGCTGTCACCTCGAAACGGTTGCGACAGGCGCGAGCTGACAGTGCCAGGGTGCAGGGCGACCAGTACGCTGTTTTTCTGGCTGCGCGCGACTTCGATGGCCGCTGTTTTAACCAGCATATTGAGGGCGGTCTTGGACGCCCGGTAGCTGTACCAGCCACCCAGGCGGTTGTCGCCAATACTGCCCACCTTGGCCGACAGCATGGCCATGATGGCGCGCTCGCTTGCCAGTAGCGGCACGAAATGGCGCATCACCAGCGCCGGGCCGAAGGTATTGGCCTGGAAGGTCGCCTGCATTTGCCCGCAATTCAGGTCGGCCAGGCGCTTCTCCGGCATGAAAACGTCGTTGTGCAGCAGGCCTGCCGCGTTGATGATCAGGTGGTAAGGCCGGTCGCCAAGGAGGCGCGCCGCTTCGGCGACGCTGCTTTCGTCGGCAAAATCGATGTGTGGCGTCGAATGGCGATGCAGGCCATGCACCGACGCACAATGCGGCAAGTTCCCGAGCAAGTCGACAAAGGCTGCGCCGATCGTGCCCGAGGCACCGATGACCAATGCATTGAACTGCTTGGGAAGACTGTTCAACATGATGTAACGCTCCTTCGGATACAGCAAACCAGTGGCCGCCGTAGCGCGCACACCAAAACGGCGCAGCCACAAACGACAACGCCAACCCGAGGGTTGGCGCGACGCGTCACGCTCGATGACGCCAGCGTGGATGCGTTGATTCAAGGACGCTTACTTTGGCATCAGCACCGTATCGATGACGTGAATGACGCCATTGTCGGCCGCGATGTCGGTCTTGACGACGTTGGCTTTGTCGACCATTACCTTGCCACCGCTGGTGGTGACGGTCAGGCTATTGCCCTCGACCGACTTGACCTTGCCGGCCTTGACGTCAGCAGCCATGACCTTGCCTGGCACCACGTGGTAGGTCAGCACCTTGGCCAGCGCGGCCTTGTCTTTCAGCAGTGCATCGAGCTTGGCTTTCGGGATCTTGGCGAAGGCCGCATCGGTCGGCGCGAAGACGGTGAACGGGCCTGGCCCCTTGAGCGTGTCGACCAGGCCGGCAGCCTGGACTGCCGTGACCAGCGTGTTGAAGGTACCTGCCGATTTGGCGGTGTCGACGATGTCGGCTGCCTGCGCCGAGGCGAATGCCAGAGAAAGGGAAAGTGCCGTCAAAAGTTTCTTCATTACGAGCTCCTGTAGGGTTGATGAACCAGTTCACACAGGACCGGTTGAACAGTGCTTGAACCGGCGTGTAAAGATAGTATGCCCTTAACCGGCCACTTTCCCGGGTGATGAACCTATCGTGCCGCGATATATGCGGTTCAATAACGGTATTAGTTGCCCCGATAGGTGGAATAACCATACTGACTGAGCAGCAACGGCACGTGGTAATGCGGCACGCTGCCATCGGCAGTGAAGATCACGGGGATCTCGGGGAAGAAGGTCTTCTGCTTGTGATCGGCAAACCATTTACCGGTCTTGAAGGTCACGCGGTAGGTGGCGTTCTCGAGTTTGGCATTCTGCGGAAAGAGCGCGGCGATGCGCCCGTTGGCATCGGTGGTGCCCGAATTGATGAGCGTCCAACGCTCGCCAGTCTGCTTCTCGAGCGTGACGACCACCTCGGACGAGGGCAGGCCGTCTTGCAGGTTGAGCACGTGCACGCTCAGTGGATTGTCCGCTGCGCTGGCGAAGTGGGTAAGGCTGGCCAGGGCCAGGCCTGCAAGCAAGGGTTTCATGTTGAGCATTTAATTGTCCTGGGTCGATTGGGATTGCGGGAAAATTCGTTTGATCGCGTCGAGCGCGCAGGCTTCGTCGGTCGCCGCGCCACCAGCGCCAGCCACGCCGATCGCGCCGATCACGTCCTTGCCGGCAGTGACGGGCACGCCGCCGCCGAGCAGCAACAGTTCGGGCACGGTCGTCAGGTTGGCGGCATCCGGATTGGATCGGGCATTCTCGGCAAGCTGGCGCGTCGCGGTCTTGGTCGACAGCGCCGTGTACGCCTTGCGCTGGGCGGCAAGCGTGTTGTGGGGGCCGACATTGTCGTCACGCTGCAAGGCCATCAGGTTGCCGCCGCGATCGACGACGGCCACGACAAGCGTCTTTCCGCGGTTGTGGCAGGCGACCATGGTCGCGTCCAGCAGTTCGCGGGCAACGGCAACCGGAAGGTCGGGGCGCAGCACGTGGCTGGCGGGCGCCGGCGCGGCATGGGCCACGCCGGTTGCCAGTCCGATCCAGAGAAAAAGTGAGAGGTGATGTTTCATTGGCTGCTTTGCGGGATGTGAATGCAGCCATCGTAGCGGCCCCTCCCAGTCAGGTAGATTGCCCGCGGATTACAATTTTGTAATGCGCGTTTGGACGCGCGTTAAGATGAATGCACAGGAGATGACTGACCGCATGCGCATACTGATCGTGGAAGACGAACCCAAGACCGCCGACTACCTGCAGAAGGGCTTGCGCGAATCCGGCTATGTGGCAGAGGTCGCCAGCAACGGCTTCGACGGCCGCTACATGATCGAAGAGTTTGCGTTCGACCTGGTGATCCTGGACGTCATGCTTCCGGGCCTGGACGGCTGGGAACTGCTCAAGCTGGTGCGCAGCAAGTCGTCGATTCCCGTCATGTTCCTCACCGCGCGCGACGCTGTCGAGGACCGGGTGCGGGGACTGGAGTTGGGCGCCGACGATTACCTGGTCAAGCCGTTTTCCTATGCCGAGCTGCTGGCCAGGGTGCGCACCCTGCTGCGGCGCGGACCGCCGCGCGAGATGGATGTGATCGAGGTCGCCGACCTGAACATCGATGTACTGCGCCGCCGCGTGACGCGGCAAGGCGAGCGGATCACGCTGACCAACAAGGAATTCGCCTTGCTGCATCTGCTGGCAAGCCGGGCCGAAGAAGTGCTGTCACGGGCCTTGATCGCCTCGCACGTATGGCAGATGAATTTCGACAGCGACACCAACGTGGTCGATGTTGCCGTGCGCCGCCTGCGCGCCAAGATCGATGATCCCTATCCCGTCAAGCTGATCCATACGGTGCGCGGCATGGGCTATGTGCTGGGAGCCGGTCAATGAAGCTTCGGCCGCGCTCGATCGGCATGCGGCTCGCGCTGTTGTTCGCGCTGGCCAGCACCCTGGTACTGGGCGCCATCAGCGTCTGGCTGTACCAGTCGCTGGCGCGCGAAATCGCCTGGCGTGACGACAATGCACTGGCCGGGCGCGTCGAGCGCATGCGCGCCCTGGTCGACGATGCGGCCAGCATCGATGCACTGCGCAGCCGGCCCCAGCTGTACGCGAATATGCTGGGCAATCGCGACAGCGTGCTGTGGCTCATTGCGGCGGACGGCACGATGCTCATCGAGATCAATCCCGGCTCGATCCCCGTTCCTTCGTTGCCGGCCAGCGACCGGATCAGGCTGGCCGATGCCAGCGCAGGCCAGGCGGCGCGCCTGGCCTGGGTCGATATAGGGCAGGGCGCGCGCCGCTTGCGGCTGGTCGCCGGCAAGATGCTGGCCGAACGCGAGCAGATGTTGTCGAGCTACCGGATCACGCTGGGCACCGCACTGGTGCTGGGGGCGGCGCTGTCGTTCGCACTTGGCTGGCTGATCACCCGGCAAGGTTTGCGCCCCGTGCGCGAGCTGGCCGCACGCGCGGCGCAGATCGACGTGAGCTGCCTGGACACCCGTCTTGCAGCGGCCGACGCGGTGCGAGCTTCGCACGAACTGCAGGGCCTGGCCCGGGCGCTGGACCAGATGCTGCAGCGGCTGGGCGATGGCTTTGCGCAGCTGTCGCGGTTTTCGGAAGACCTGGCCCACGAGATGCGCACGCCATTGAGCAACCTGATGGGCCTCACGCAACAAACCCTGCGCAAGCCGCGCTCGCCCGAGCAATACCAGGACCTGTTGGTGTCGAACCAGGAAGAGTATGAGCGCCTGTCACGCATGATCGACAGCATGCTGTTTTTGGCGCGCTCGGAGCAGCCGGGCACTGCCATTACGCGCGAGCCAATCGACCTGTCTGCCATGGCGGCGCAGTTGGTCGAGTATTTCGAGGGCTTGGCGCAGGAGCGCGCCATTGCGTTTGCGCTCGACGTGGTCGGCACGCTGCAGGCCGACCGCCAACTGGTGCAGCGCGCCTTGGCCAACCTGCTGGCCAACGCGCTGCGTTATGGCGCAGGCAACAGCACCGTGACCATTTCCACGCACTGGCACGCGGATGGCGTCGACCTGGTGGTGGGCAATAGCGGCGCGCCGATCGGGCAGGAGCACCTGCCGCATGTCTTCGAACGCTTCTACCGCTGCGATCCGGCGCGCAGCACGCCGGGCGATTCCGGTGGCCTTGGCCTGGCGATCGTGCGCTCGATCATGCACTTGCACGGCGGTGAGGCTGGCGTGACGAGCGGCGTCGACGGCACCCGGTTCAGTTTGCATTTTCCGCAAGCCTGCGCCGCTCCGGGCGTGACGCGGGCGATCGCACACGCCTGAGGCGCAGCCTGTCAGCCACCGGCCAGCGCGCGCAGGGAAATCCCGGTGATGTAGGCGCCGTAGGTACCCAGCGCATACCCCAGCACGGCAAGCAAGACGCCGACCGGCGCCAGCGCAGGATGGAAGGCGCTGGCAACGACCGGCGCCGAGGCGGCGGCGCCGATGTTCGCTTGCGAGCCGACCGCCATCATGAACAGCGGCGCGCGGATCAGCTTGGCCATCAGGATCATCAAGCCGCCGTGAAACGCGATCCAGATCAGGCCCAGCAAGAACAGCCACGGGCGATCGAGCAGGGCGCCCAGGTTCATCTGCATGCCGATGGTTGCCACCAGTACGTACAACATCACCGATCCGATGCGCGAAGCGCCTGCACCTTCGTACGTGCGCGCCCTGGTGAAGCTGAGCAGCAGGCCGATGGTGGTGGCGATCCCGACGATCCAGAAAAAGCCGGAGGTCAGGCTGTAGTCCTGCAGGCGCCACTCGGCAGGCAGGGAAGCGATCCAGCCAACCAGCAGCTGCGAGAGGAAATGAGACAGTCCGGTTGCGCCCAGCCCGATGGCAAGAATCACGACGATGTCGGTCATGCTCGGAATCCGTGCGTGCAGCGCCTGGTACGTGTCGATACTGTCGCGCAGGCGGTTTAGTGCCGTCAGATCGGCCCCGGTCCAGCGGTCGAACACATGGGCGCGGCTGGCCAGGAACAGCAGCACCGCCGTCCACAGGTTGCCCACCAACACATCGACCGCGACGAACTGGCCGAACATGGTCGCGTCCACGGCGAATACCTCACGCATGGCGACCTGATTGGCGCCACCGCCGATCCAGGAACCGGCCACCGTGGTCAGGCCGCGCCAGGTGTCGCCGGCCACAGTTTCAGGATGGATGACACGCATCGCCTCGAACGCCACCAGGGCGCCGAGCATGACGCCGACGGTGCCGGTCAAGAACATGATGATGGCTTTCGGCCCTAGCCGGACGATGGCCTTGAAGTCGATCGCCACACACAGCAGCACGAGCGCGCTGGGCAGCAGATAGTCGCGTGCCATCGGGTACAGCTTCGAAGCCGCGCCGTCGATCACGCCAAGCGTATTCAATAGGGAAGGAAACAGATAGCACAGCAGCAGGGCGGGTACATAGCTGTAGAACTTTTTCCAGAAACCGTCCTGGCGTGATGCGGTCCAGAGCACGGCGCCGAGTATGGCCATGAGCATGCCAAGGATGACGGCATCGTTGGTGATAACAGGAACTGACGTAGGGGGCATGCGGACTCCAGGGGTTTCGCGTCACGGACCACGGACGTGCATACAGCGGCGTGGCAATCAAGAACCAGCGAGTATCGCTGCGCTCATCCGTAACGTCAACGACATGAAATCAAGGCTTGTCTTGACATTCCGCTCGAGGCGAGCGGGTCGCTTGCCGACCAAGCGCGCGCGTCGCGAGACGGGAGAGTGCTGCTAGAATTTGCGATCGTCTTTCGATGTCCAATTATCCGGAGTACAAAATCCTACGTCTTTTCATCACAACGGCGATACGTATGCCCAAGCTGACCATTGCACTCGCCTTGCTGGCGCTGGTGCTATTGGCCGGCTCGATGACCTATGCCGGTTTCCTGGTCGTCGGCGTGTTGGCCGATCATCTCGGCACAAGCCGGTTCCTGGCAGGCTTGCTTCTTGCCGTTGTATTTGCACGGTTTCCCTGGGTACGCAACGGCAAGCTGCGTATTGTTGGCCTGTTGCCGAAGCCTGCCCGCAAGCCACTTGTCGTGAGCTTGCTGGCACTTTGCCTGTTGACCCTCTTGTGGCGCGGCGACTATGTGCCTGCATTGTTCGCCGGTTTCGCCACGGTGTTCCTGCTGGCTTTCCCGTGGTTGCGGCGTGCTGTCTTCGATCGCCTGTTTTCGTCTGTTTTCAAGCCCGCAGCTGGCAAGCCAGCCAGCAAGGGCAACGACGACATGGTGATCGAGGGTGAATTCAGAGAAAAAAAAGACTGAGGGTTGAATCACCGGCAAACGGCGTTTCAATCCTGGGTTCTATCACCTGAGCTTGCGGGGCAAGGCGCGGCATTTGCGCCAACTGTTCGGTGCATGCCTTTCGATCCTGTCGCATAATGAACAGCATCATGGATCGCCGCTTATTTCTCGCTCTCTCCGCCCTGTCGGCGATGCCCGCAACAGCGCAGGACAGCGTGTGGCTTCGGCTTGCGCGCGGCGGACATGTATTGCTGCTGCGCCATGCGGCCACCGTACCGGGAATCGGCGATCCGCCGGGGTTCCAGCTCGCTGCCTGCGCCACGCAGCGCAACCTGTCGGCAACCGGAAAGGCCGATGCGCGTCGGCTGGGTGCGGCATTTCGCCGCGAAAACGTGCCCGTAGCCGAAGTGCTGTCCAGCCGCTGGTGCCGCTGCCTCGATACCGCGCGACTGGCGTTTGGCAGCGTGCAGCCGGCCCCGATGATCGACTCGATGTTTCAGGACGATGACGCCAGCAGTGAGCGCAAGCTTGCCGAACTGCGGCGTTATCTCTCGGTGTTCAAAGGGCCAGGCAACCTTGTGCTGGTGACGCACGACGTCAATATCCGGGCGCTGGTGGGGCAGTATGTGAACCAGGGCGACATGGTGGTCGCCATCGCAAACCCGGACGGCAGCCTGCGTGCAACCGACACCGTGCCAATGGCGCGCCTGAAGTAGCGCGGACACAAGGCGCCGCGTCATACACGACGCGACAGCATTCCCTTTCCGCGTTTGATGGTATCGGCCAAGGCACGGACGTCACGTGGTTCTTCGCAAATGGTCTTGGCGCCGGGCTTTCCGTCGAGCTGCTAATAGGATGTTCAATCCTTCGCTCTAGCAGCCGGGCGGCCCGACCATGGCTGGACTTACGTCGATTCCTGGCGAACGGGCAGCTTCCAGCCCGGGCGGATGAAATGGCAGGTGTACCCGTTCGGATTGCGCTCCAGATAATCCTGGTGTTCCGGCTCGGCCTCCCAGAACGGCCCCGCCGCGGCGACCTCGGTGACTGCCTTGCCGGGCCAGAGTCCGGATGCATCGACGTCGGCGATGGTCTGCTCGGCCATGCGCTTTTGTGCGTCGTTGAGATAATAGATGCCCGAGCGATAGCTCAGCCCCCGATCATTGCCCTGGCGGTTCTCGGTGCTCGGATCGTGGATCTGGAAGAAGAATTCAAGGATCTGGCGATAGCTGATCTGGCCCGGATCGAACACCAGTTCGAGCGCTTCCGCGTGCGTGCCATGGTTGCGGTAGGTGGCGTTGGGCACGTCGCCGCCGGTGTAGCCGACGCGTGTTGAAAGCACGCCGGGTATCCGCCGCAGCAATTCTTCCATGCCCCAGAAGCAGCCTCCGGCCAGGATCGCGGTTTCAGTTTGAGATGTCATTGATGTCCTTTGCGTGAATTGGCGGTGTACCGAAAGGCCTATCTTCCCACGTTGGCCGGTTCCTCGTCGCCCCTGCCGCGTGCCGGCAAATCACAGCGTTGCATTGCGTAGGTCGGTGCGCGGGATGATCGGGTTCGGTCGAGATGAGGGCACGCTTGCTGCATTGGGGAGGGCAGTGCCCCAGCCGGCATTTTTCGTGAGCGCCGGTTTGCTGCAGGGTTGATGTCATGACTGAGCGATGCTGCCTTACCAGAGTGCTTCAGCGCCGTTGGTAATATACTGCGCGCTTACACTACGAAGCCAATGCCATGACCAACAAAAAACAGACTCTTGCCGAACAGCCAGCCGAGAAGGCCACTGGCCGGGTGGAAAATCCCTTCCTGAGCGCCGAGTACTACAATCGTATGCGCGACTACACCGAGCGTGACGCCGCTTTTTCGAAAGAGTTGAAAGCCATCGGCGATAGCGGCGCGGGCAAGCACAGCACCGACATGCGCATGGCGCCGTCACTGCAGTTGCTGCGTGCAGTCGTGAAGAAGGGATTGTCGCTCGACGCCATGTTAGAGCGCATTGTGCAGGGTGTGGAACTGGGCTTGTGGGAACCTTGGCTGAGCGCCTTCGGCATCGAGATCCGCGGCGTCAACTATGCCAAGCTTGAACAGCGCAACGCCCGTCTGGCGCTCGACATGAGCCTGGCGTGCAAGGTCAATTCCGTATTTGCCAACGCCGGCGTCGTCAACTGGCGCAGCCTGGTGGCGCAGGACTGCGCGCAGATCCAGATTGAGAAACCGACCGAAAAATCCGGGGCTAAAGTCTACGCGATCTTCTATCTGGATGCGCCGGGAAAGTGACGCGTTCAGTCGAGCTCGAGTGCTGACACAAAGATTTTCAGTCTTCGGTCTCTCATGAGGCACGGCGAAGCCGCGCTATGCCCGTGATGCCGAAGCCGCCCGGTACCAGCGCGATAGTAAAGGTTCCGAAACAGCGTTGGCGGTTAGCTCGACACTGTCGACGAACAGTGTCGAATCCGCAGCAATGGGAAGGTTGGGGGCGTCAAAACGTATGACGTCCAGGGGTAAACCTTCGGCGTTAGCGTCGGTGCGACCGCCTTGCTGGAATGTCACCATCGCCCCGATGTATCGCAAATCCGCTACACCTTCGGCCCGCAATGCGAATTCTTGTTGTAAAAAATGAAGCGTATGACAGACTGATGTTCAGAACGTTGGTACCGCTGCGGACGCTCTCCGGTCCGTCTCGTTGTTTAACGCTTCGGAGGAAATATGAACCGACAGCTAGTGTTCGTTCATGGCCGCTCGCAGCAAGGGAAAGATTCGAAAGCGCTAAAATCTGAGTGGATTGCGGCATGGGAGCAAGGCCTTTCAAAATCCGGATTCACACTCCCCATCAGCGAAGACCAGATCCGCTTTCCCTTTTACGGAGATACGCTCGACCAGATGGTGGGCGGACTGTCCCCGGAAGCAGCGGCCGGAATCGTCGTACGCGGTGAGGGACCACTACCACCTTCCGAGGACAAATTTCTCGGTGCGTGGCTGGCCGAGTTGAAAGAGCGTTCCGGGATCGGCGATGTGGAGGTCGAAGAAGCGCTGCGGGTGGGCCAAACGCGCGGCGTACAGAATTGGGGATGGGTACAG